>Ga0066860_10000015_pt1 | contig 105759 bp, 95 predicted proteins | sample ETN07SmetaG_FD_65601 | JGI IMG/M metagenome (GOLD analysis project Ga0066860, IMG submission 65601) | Marine microbial and viral communities from oxygen minimum zone, Eastern Pacific Ocean - ETNP2014F14-07SV275 | ecosystem: Environmental > Aquatic > Marine > Oceanic ... | reverse complement strand
CGGCGCCCACGTCGACCAGCGCCGCCTCCACCGCCGGCCGCCGCACACCCGGTACCAGCAGCAAAAAGCGCAGTACCGTCAACGGCAGCGACGGATCAACCTGCAGTTTCTGCGGCATGTAGCCGATGCGCAGACGCGGCCGCCGACGCACCTCGCCGCTGGTTGCCTTGAGCAGGCCAAGCACCACCCGCACCAGGCTGGTCTTGCCTGCGCCGTTGGGGCCGATCAGGGTGACAATTTCGCCGGGCTGAACGCTCAGGTTGACGTTTTCCAGCACGTCAGTCTCGTTCAACCGCAGGCTGACGTGCCGCAGCGACAACAACGCGTCGCTCATGCCGCCGCCCGGCAACGCGCGCACAACCCGCTCACTTCAACAGTTTCACTGCTGGCGACAAAATCATGCGCCGCAGCCGCACTGGCGATCGCCTCACTGATGCCCGACTCCTCCAGCTCGATGGCCACGTGGCACCCCAGACAGATCAGAAAATGCCCCTGATGGCGGTGCTCCGGGCTGGGGCAACCGATAAAGGCGTTAAGCGACGCAATACGGTGCACAAGTCCCTGCTCCTGCAGAAAGTCCAGCGCGCGATAGACCGTCGGCGGTGCCGCGCGGCGGCCGTCATCACGGGACAGGGTGTCCAGAATGTCATAGGCGCCAAGCGGTTTGTGGCTTTGCCAGACCAACTCCAGCACCCGCTTGCGCAACGCGGTAAAACGCACACCCTCACGGGTACACACCTGTTCTGCAGCCTGCAGGGCATGGCTGACGCAGTGATCGTGGTTGTGCGGTGCTTGAGGGTCGGAAAGGTGGGGGGGGTGGCTCATCGGGCTGCCTCGCTGGCTGCGCCCCGGCACCAATTGGCGACAGGGACTGTTCAGAGGTCAATGACCTGTTATCATATAACGCTTTTGCGTTTCGAGGAATTCCCCATGTTACTACGCTTGCTGTCGGCTTTGGCCGCAGGTTTGCTGCTGTCCTGCTCGGCTTTCGCCGACAGTCGGGTACTCACTACCATCAAACCGGTACAACTGATCAGTGCCGCGCTGCTCAACGGCATCGATGAACCAGCCGTTCTGCTGCCGCCGGGCGCCTCACCTCACTCCTTCGCCTTACGGCCGTCAGACCGCCGCGCACTGGCGGATGCCGAGCGTATTTACTGGGTCGGGCCCAATCTGGAGCGCTTCCTTGAGGACGTCCTGCACGACGCCGCCAATGCCCGCGAGCTGATGGACGTGCCCGGCCTGACGTTGCGCGAGTATGCGGAAGAACATGCCGAGCATGGTCATGACCATCACGACCACCACCACGACGAAGGCAGCCTGGACCCCCACATCTGGCTGTCGCTGGACAACGCGTTGGTCCTGGCACGCTGGATGAAGCAGGACCTCGCGCCGCTGTACCCCGAACAGCAAGCGCAGCTGGACGCAAACCTGGCGCACTTCGAGCAGCAGGTGGGCGAGCTGGAGCAGGCCTTGCAAGCGCGCTTTCTGCCACTCAAGGACAAGCCCTATTTCGTTTTTCACGACGCCTATGCGTACCTGGAAGAGTATCTGGGAATCAAGCATCGCGATGTATTCAGCCTGTCACACGAGGTACAGCCTGGTGCACGCCACGTCAACGAGCTGCGCGCCAAGCTGCGTGACGCCGGTCGCGCGTGTGTCTTCAGCGAGCCCCAGTTCACCCCGCGCCTGGTCAATAGCCTGACCGCCGGACTGCCAGTCGAAAGTGCTCAGCTGGACCCCTTGGGTGCGGACACGCCAGCCAGCGCCGACGGCTACGTGCACATGCTCAGCACCTTGACCGACAATCTCGGCGGCTGCCTGGAAAGCCTCTGACCCTGCATGGCCGACGTCCCGCTGCGGACGTCGGCCAGCTGCCCGATACCTCAACGCAGCCAGCGTCCGCGTAGCCGCCACCGCCAGAGCGCCCACCCCCAGATTGCCAGCTCGAGCAAAAACACCCAGTGGACGATGAAATTGAGCCACCAGGGCTGATAGCGCGCGGTGACCGTGACCAGCGAATAGCGCTGATCGACAAATGGCGCGAACCACCAGACGTCTCCCGCCAGGCTGTCCAGCACCACATGCAGCAGGCCGCCCAGACTGAACATCAGCAGCAACCAGGGCGCAGCCAGGCGTCGACACAGCGCCAACCAGCCCAGTGCGCCCGACAGCAGACACAACCAGAGCAGCGGCCAATGGGTCGCATAGCGGTGGTGGTGGACCATGCCGTGGTCAACGAAGAAGAAGTACAGCATGTCAAAGTCGGGGAAGATGCCGCCCAGGGTACCGGCAATCAGCAACCAGACGGGACGCACCGGCGTACGGCGCAGCGGCGACAACATATAGCTTGAAAGGATGTAACCAGACGGCAGATGGGCAATCAGCATGGACCAGCGCCTGTTCGGCAGTGAAAGGGCAGGCCGTATGAGGGCCCGGACAGCACTCTGACCACGAAGCTGCCGGCCGGTTCTGAACGCTCTCAGTCCGAGGCGAGAAACTGCATCAAGGTAGCGCGCTGCGCATGCCCAGCGAGCCAGCTCTTGATCTCCGCCGCCCGCGCCGCATCAGCGGCACCGACCTGCTGCTCCAGGCGCTCGCGCTTGAGCTGGGCCATTTTTTCGCTGCGCACCCGCCGCTGCCATTGCTCGGTAAATACCGCCGGCAGCTTGTGCGCCAGCTCCAGCGACTTCAGCAACTGCCATTCGCCGCCATCCAGCCAGGCTTCGTCACAGCGACCACACAGATCAATCCGGCTGGCCAGCGCCCCCGAGACCGAGAACTTGGTCATCAGGCCGCTGCACTTGGGGCAGGCCAGCGCGGCCTTGGCGTCTGCCTCCTCCACCACCTCGGTGGCGACCTCCCCGTCCGCCAGCGGCGGCTCGTTGCGCTCCACCCAATCACGGTAATAGAGCAACGACAGCAACGACCCTGCGCACGCGGGGCAGCCCATCGCGGGCAAACCCTCTTCGACCTTGCTCGCCTGCAGGCGGATATTTCGACACTTGGGACACTGCATAGGATTACCTTTCCGTCCTTGAACCACGCGGCGACTTGCCGCTTCCTCGGGGCAGCAGCTTAGCCTTTGGGGAGCAATAGCAACAAGCCTGAGTTGCCCGGGCGAAGCTGGGCAGCAGCCAGATGCCTGCCGCTCTGAAAGCCGCATTTGTAGCGTTTTTTTCCATGCACTACATTTTTGAATACAAAATGACGACGTTTTTGTACACAATATGCGACCGTTCAGCGCAGATGGTCGTGGCGGCCCGGTGTCGGCTGCGCTGCGAAGGCGGAACAAAACGTGCAAGCGCAACGGCGAGGGCTGTCAGGTTCAGCAGCCTTGCCCGGTACCCACAACAAGACGCAAGGAAAGGCCCATGGCTAACGACGACTTTCAGATCCGCGACATCGATCCGTCGCTCCACAACGAAGACCTGGCACCGCTGCCGCCGGGCAAGCGCAGCTGGGGCTGGTTCGAGATTTTCAACGTCTGGTCCAACGATATTCAGAGTCTGTTCGGCTATACCCTGGCTGCGACCCTGTTCATCTCCTATGGTCTGAGTGGCTGGGCGGTGCTCGCCGGTATCGTATTGGCGGGCTTTATCGTCATGGGCCTGGTGCAGCTGACCGGCAAGCCGAGCGTCAAGTACGGCATCCCGTTTCCGGTCATGGCGCGCTCCAGCATGGGGGTTCGCGGTGCCAACTTCCCCGCGGTGGTGCGCGGCATCGTGGCGATCTTCTGGTATGGCGTGCAGACCTACTTCGCCTCTACCGCGGTAGTGCTGCTGCTCAACGCCCTACTGGACTCACCGGCCGATGCCGGCACCTTTCTTGGCATGACCGCTATCGGCTGGGTCTCCTACTGCCTGGTCTGCGCCTTTCAGGTACTGCTGTTCGTACGCGGGATGGAGTGGATTACCCGCTTCCTCAACTGGGCCGGCCCGCTGGTGTATGTGGTGATGATCGCGCTGATGCTGATCATCTGGTATCAGGCGGGACCCAGCCTGCTGAACGAGCTGGGTAGCATCTTTGCAGGCAGTGGCGAGTACGCCGCAGGCCCGGTCGCCGCCTTCTTTGCGGTGGTTGGCACCATGGTGGCCTACTTCGCCGCCGTGGTGATCAACTACGGTGACTTCGCGCGCTTCGTAAAAAACGAACAGCAGATGACCAAGGGCAACCTGCTGGGCCTGCCCGTTAGCCTGGCGATTTTCTCCTTGATTGCGCTGGTGATCACCGCCGGCACCGTGGTGGTGTTTGGCGAAACCCTGACCAACCCGACCGATATCGTCGCCCGCGTCGACAGCCTGACACTGACCATCATCGCCGCACTGACCTTCTTTGCCGCGACCGTGGGCATCAACCTGGTGGCCAACTTCATTCCGCCCGCCTACGACATTGCCAACCTGGCCCCGTCACGCATCAGCGCCCGCACCGGCGGCTTCATCACCGCGGCCATCGCGTTCTTCATCGGTGCGCTCTGGGTTGCCTTCATCAGTGAGGTCGGCATCGCCGCCTTTGTCGACACCCTGGGCGCCATCCTGGCACCGTTGTACGGCATCATCGTGGCCGACTACTACCTGGTCCGCAAACAGCAGCTGGATCTGCAGGATCTGTTCAGCGCGCGCGAGCAGGGCGCCTACTACTTTGACGGCGGCTGGAACCGCAAGGCGCTGATTGCCTTTGCCGTGGCCTCGGTATTCTCGGTGGCCTCGGTCTGGGTGCCGGCGGTCAGCCAGCTGCACGGCTACGCCTGGCTGCTGGGCGCGCTGATGGGCGCCGTGCTGCATTACCTGCTGATGCGCAATGCGCCCGTGCTGCAGGCGTCCCCGCGCCAGAGCTAGACCGAACCCGCGCCGGGGTTCTCCCGGCGCCTGGCTACAAACGCTGCAGGGCCATCTCGATGGACTGGCTGGCCTTGCGCAGCCACACCTTGGTGCGTTGACGCTCCATCATGCTCAACTGCGCACCAGTACTGCTCTTCTGATTGATCGCCGACCAGAAGCTCAGGGCCAGCTTGTCGATGCGGTGCAGGGTGCCGACGTGTAGTTCGGGAATATCGACCACCGCCAGCAACCGGGGCGCCGCCGCCTCCGCCACCACCTGATCAATGTCGCTGAAGTCACTGCCGCAGCCATGGTTTCTGACCACCACACAGGGCATGAGCGCGCCGTACTTCTGGGCGAAGGTGCGCAACAGCATGACCGAGTCCCGGCCGCCATCGACCACGTACCAGAACAGCGTATTGACCCCCAGCTCATCGCACATCTCCAGTACTCCGCTGTCCTCCAGCCAACGATCCAGAAAGCGCTGACTCTGCGCGGGCAGGTCCACCAGCAGCTGCTTTTCATCGTCCTCGCTGGCCATCTCGATCAACTGATCAATGCTCTCGAAGTCGTCCAGCACAATCGGCTGGGTGAACTCGGGATAGTAATGGGTGAGGGTGGCGTGGGACTGGTCAGCATCGAAGCCGGCATACAGCAGACCGTTGTCGAGGAAGTACTGGGACAGCAAGCGCGAAACGACCGACTTGCCGACCCCGCCTTTCTCGCCACCGACGAAGTGAATGGTACTCATGAACGCGTCCTGTGCAGGGCTGGGAAAAAAAATCCAATGCGAAATATAGGCCAGCAATGCGTCCGGACTGTGACGTCTAGCGGCTGCGCAGCGCCGTCCAGGTTTTCTCGCCGACGATGCCATCCACCAGCAGGTCAGCCGCCTGCTGGAACTGCATGACCGCCAGCTCGGTCGCCGGGCCAAAGTCGCGGTCAATCGACAACCGATAACCCCGGCCGACCAGCAACTCCTGCAGCGCCTGCACGGCATCACCAAAAGAGCCTCGGCGCAGGGCCACCGAGGTGCCGCCCTGTAGCTGCGACACCCGCAATCCCTCCATGGCCGCCAGCGCGGTCTTGGCCTTCTGCAGGTACTGACGCCGGTCGTCCAGACCGTTGAGGCCACCATTCACCAGCCGGGTGGCACGGATCAGGTCGTCACGATCAGCCGCGTTGTTGATCTGCCGGGTCTGCCAGTACTCGCAGGCAATCTTCAGCGAGGTCAGCGGCTCGGCGGCCAGCGCCGGCTCGGCCTCCAAGGGCAAGCGCAGGCGCTCGCCCATCTGCCGATAATTGGCCCGCCCGGTCAGCTGGATCAGACCACGCCCCTTGTAGCGCCGCCCATCGCCGCGCTCGGTATTGCCCAGATCGCGCCGGCCCTCGTAGGCCGCGCCGCTGGCAAACTCCTCGGTAGTGCGGAATCCTGCACACTCGTGGGTCACCTGCGCCATGAAATGCGCGATACGCAGGCGGGAGTCGATGCGGTAATGGGCAAGGGTCGGGGCAAAGGCGGCGGATATGTCGCCAACGATGCGGCGCTGAGCGTCCGCGCGGGCGCCGGAAAAACGGGGAGAAACAGCGAGGATAAAGGCTCCGTCGACGGGAATCATGGTGGCAGCTCCGTTAGGCAACGGCACTGCCTGACGACGCCGCTGGGTTAATGCCTAACCAGATTAGCTGCTATCACCTAGAGCGCCAGCGGCAGCCCAACAGCAACTACCCGATGCTGCAGCAGCAGGCGGGCAAAGTGCTGCGGGTCTTTCACCAGCACGCCGTCCTGCCCGGCAAACTCCTCGGCTGCAATCTGCCGCGACAGCCAGAAGCGCAGTGCCGCCAGACGCAACATGGCCGGCCAGCAGTCGGCTTCAGCAGCGGTGAACGGACGTCGCGCCGCGTACCCGGCGAGCAGGGCGCGAACCCGGCGGGGCACCAGGGCACCATCGTCACCCAGACACCAGTCGTTGACGGCAATGGCCACGTCGTACAGCATCCAGCCACTGGCTGCATTGTAAAAATCGATCACACCACTCAGATGGTGGCCGTCAAACAGCACGTTGTCACGGAACAGGTCCGCGTGCAGTACCGCCCGCGGCAGGCCCGGGTCCAGTCGTCGCCAGTGCACCAGCTGCTGCAACAGCTCTTCCAGCGCTTCGGCCAGCGGGCCAGCCTGCTGCTGCAACTGCTGCCGCGCCTGATCCTGCATCCAGCCCACACCGCGCTCGTCCGGCCGCGCCAGCGCAGTATCGCGAGTCGCCTGGTGCAGTTGCGCCAGCCAGGCGCCGACCGCTTCGCAGTGGCTGGCGTCCGGCTGACCGACATGCCCACCGGCCAGCCGGGGCTGCAGCAGGGCCGGACGCCCCTTGAGCTGATGCAGACACTGACCGCTGCGATCAGCCACTGCATAGGGCACCGCCAGCCCGGCCTGCTGCAGACAGGACAGCAGCTCGACCAGAAACGGCAATGCCGCCGGATCGCCGCGCTCTACCAGGGTGAGCACAAACTCACCGCCCTCGCAGCTGACAAAGAAATTGCTGTTCTCGCTGCCGCCGTCGATGCCCTGGTAGTCAACCAGCCGGCCCAGACTGAAACCGGCAATAAAGTCTTCCAGCTCAGCCCGCGCCAGCGGGGTAAACACAGACACGGCTCAGGTCACCACTCGAAGATCTTCCAGGAGGGAATACGCAGCCCCTCGGGCTGGTCTGAGCGCACGTAGTTGCCGTCGTCATCTACCGCCACCAGGTAATAGGGCGCGCCGCTGGTGGGGATAACCTTGATGGCATAGAGAAAACCGTTGACGCGGTATTCTTCCACAGTGCGGTCGCCTTCCTGACGGATGGTCACCTCAGGATCGCCCGGTACCGCGTCCTGTGCCATGACCGAAGCACTGCCCAACAACAGCGCGGCGGCCAATCCAAAGCCCGTTCTACGAATCATGGTAGTCTTGTCCTTTGCCTGAATGATGCCCTCATTCTAGCCCCATTGGCTCCGGAATTGTTGACCTGACGCATGACAGACTCCACACCCCTCGTCCTGGTGGACGGTTCGTCCTACCTTTATCGCGCCTTCCACGCGCTGCCACCACTGACCACCAGCAAGGGGCAGCCGACCGGCGCGGTGAAAGGCGTGCTGAACATGCTGAAAAGCCTGCTCAAGCAGTATCCCGACAGCCCGATCGCGGTCGTATTCGACGCCAAAGGGCCGACCTTCCGCGACGAGATGTTCGAGCAGTACAAGTCGCACCGCCCGCCGATGCCGGATGATCTGCGCTCGCAGATTGAGCCTCTGCATGCCGCCGTGCGCGCGCTGGGTCTGCCACTGCTGTGCGTCGATGGCGTGGAAGCGGATGACGTGATTGGCACCCTGGCGCGCCAGAGCGCCGACGCCGGCCGCGCCGTGGTGATCTCCACCGGTGACAAGGACATGGCCCAGCTGGTCGATGACCACATCACCCTGGTCAACACCATGACCAACACGGTGATGGACATTCAGGGCGTACACGACAAGTTCGGCATCGGCCCGGAACTGATCATCGACTACCTGGCGCTGATGGGCGACAAGGTCGACAACATTCCCGGTGTTCCCGGCGTGGGCGAGAAAACCGCGCTGGGCCTGCTGACCGGCGTCGGCGGCGGTCTGGACGTGATCTACAACAACCTGGACAAGATCCCGGAACTGGCCATTCGCGGCGCCAAGAAGCTGCCCGAGAAGCTCGAAGAGCACAAGGAGATGGCCTACCTCTCCTACCAGCTGGCCACCATCAAGCTGGACGTGCCACTGGAAGTACAGGTCGACGCGCTGCAGCCCAGCGCCGCCAACCGTGAAGCGCTGATCGAGCTGTATCGGGAAATGGAGTTCAAGAGCTGGCTCGACGATCTGCTGCGCGAAGCCAAGGCCGAGGGTCAGGCCGGCAGTGCCGACGAACCCGCCGAAACGCAACAGAACCACTACGAAATCATTACCGAGCAGGCCGACTTCGAGCGCTGGCTCGGCAAGCTGGCGGCTGCCGAGCTGTTCGCCTTCGATACCGAAACCACCAGCATCGACGCCCAGCGTGCCGAGCTGGTTGGCGTGTCGCTGGCGGTCCAGCCTCACGAGGCCGCCTATATCCCGGTTGCCCACAGTTATATGGGCGTACCCGACCAGCTCGACCGCGATCAGGTACTCGCCGCACTCAAGCCCTATCTGGAAGACCCGGCCAAGGCCAAGGTCGCCCAGCACGCCAAGTACGACATCAACGTACTGGCCCACTACGACATCCGCGTGCAGGGCGTGGCCTTCGATACCATGCTCGAGTCCTACGTGCTGGACGCCACCGCTACCCGTCACGATATGGACAGCCTGTCGCTCAAGTACCTGGGCCAGGGCACCATCAAGTTCGAAGAGATCGCCGGCAAGGGCAGCAAGCAGCTGACCTTTGACCAGATCGCCCTGGAGCAGGCCGGCCCCTACGCCGCAGAAGATGCCGATGTGACCCTGCGCCTGCACCAGACCCTGTGGGCCAAGCTGCAGCCACAGACCTCGCTGGCGCGCGTACTGCAAGAGATCGAGATGCCGCTGATGCCGGTGCTGGCGCGTATCGAGCGCAACGGCGCACTGGTCGACGCCAAGCTGCTGGGCCAGCAGAGCGTCGAGCTGGGCGAGAAGATGGTGGCGCTGGAGCGCCAGGCGTTCGAGCTGGCGGGCGAGGAGTTCAACCTCGGCTCACCCAAGCAGCTGGGTGCCATTCTGTATGAAAAGCAGGGCCTGCCGGTGCTGTCGAAAACCGCCAAGGGCCAGCCCTCGACTGCCGAAGCGGTGCTCGCCGAACTGGCCGAACAGGGCTTCGAGCTGCCGCAGGTGATCATGCAGTATCGCAGCGTCAGCAAGCTCAAGAGCACCTACACCGACCGCTTGCCGGAGCAGATCAACCCGCGCACCGGACGCATTCACACCTCCTATCATCAGGCGGTAGCTGCCACCGGCCGACTGTCGTCCTCAGACCCGAACCTGCAGAACATCCCGATCCGCACCACCGAAGGCCGGCGCATCCGCCAGGCCTTTGTCGCCCCCAAGGGCTACAAGCTGCTGGCGGCCGACTACTCGCAGATCGAACTGCGCATCATGGCGCACCTGGCTCAGGACGCTGGCTTGCTGGATGCCTTCAAGCACGATCTGGACGTCCACCGCGCCACCGCTGCCGAAGTGTTCGGCGTCGAGCTGGACGAGGTCACCGGCGACCAGCGCCGCAGCGCCAAGGCGATCAACTTCGGCCTGATCTACGGCATGAGCGCCTTCGGCCTGGCCAAGCAGATCGGCGTCGACCGCAAACAGGCCCAGGCTTACATCGACCGCTACTTCACGCGTTATCCGGGCGTACTCAGCTATATGGAACGGACCCGCGAGCAAGCCAGCGAGCAGGGTTACGTCGAAACCCTGTTCGGCCGCCGCCTGTACCTGCCGGAAATCCACGCCAAGAACCAGGCCATGCGCAAGGCCGCCGAACGCACCGCCATCAACGCGCCGATGCAGGGCACCGCCGCCGACATCATCAAGCGCGCGATGATCAAGGTAGAAGCCTGGCTGAACGACAGCAGCTTGGATGCCCGCGTCATCATGCAGGTACACGACGAACTGGTTCTGGAAGTACGTGAAGACCAGATCGACGCCGTCACCCAGGGCCTCAAGGAGCACATGGCCCAGGCCGCCGAACTCGACGTGCCGCTGGTGGTTGAGGTAGGGGTGGGTGATAACTGGGACGAGGCGCACTAGCGGCGGCCCTTTGGGCCGAGCTGGAAGCTGGAAGCTGGAAGCTGGAAGCTGGAAGCTGGAAGCTGGAAGCTCAATCAGGGTGCCTCGGCGCGCAACGCCTCAAGCAAGAGCTGAACTAAAAGCCAAAGTCCGCTGCAGCGCGGACTGCTTCCAGCTTCAGGCCTCCAGCTTCCAGCTGAAAACGGCAGCGCCTAAGCGCTGCCGTTTTCATAACCAACCCATCTAAAACTTTTTTTGAACTTATCCCGAACCTACCCGGTCAGACCTTATGAACGGCTTGAGAGCCATTCATGCTCCTTAGATGTGATTTAGTGTTGGCAGAAAAACCGGGCACTCCCTTTCCTAGCACAGCCCGGTTAGTTAACCCCGAGCCTCCCTCCCCATAGAAGCTCGGGGTTTTTTTTGCCTGACATTCAGGGTCTGATGCGGTTGCGCTCACCCGCCTGCCGGCGGCCGTTGATCAGCCAAAGACTCTAGCCTTCGCCACCGTCTTGCTCTGCCGGGAACAGCCACTGCGCCAACCGCCCGTGGGCCTCATCAATGCCCATGCGCTTGGGCGAGGAGAACAGCTGGACGCTGGCATTGGAGCCCAGTTCCTTGCGCATCCGCGTCTGAACCTTGAGCAGCGCATTCTTGGCCGCGCCAAAGGCCATCTTGTCGGCCTTGCTGAGCAGCACATGCGCCGGGATGTCGCTCTTGCGCGCCCACTCGAGCATCATGCAGTCAAAATCCGACAGCGGATGACGCAGATCCATCACCAGCACCAGTCCGACCAGACTCTGACGTCCAGTCAAATAGGCATCCAGATGCTGCTGCCAGTGCGCCTTCAGCTCCAGCGGTACCTTGGCGTAGCCGTAACCGGGCAGATCCACCAGGCGACGTTCGTCATCCAGCCGGAAAAAGTTGATCAGCTGCGTACGTCCCGGCGTCTTGGACGTGCGTGCCAGACGCGCGTGGGTCAGGGTATTGAGGGCGCTGGACTTACCCGCATTGGAGCGGCCGGCAAAAGCCACTTCCAGCCCCAGATCGGGCGGGCACTGGGACACCAGGCTGGCGCTTTTGATGAAGGTAGCCTGCTGACAGAGGGAGACGAGAGGGGTGCTGGAGGACATGGGATTCCCATTGAAGCCGGCGCAACAGGCCGGACACTGATGACGTTCACGTTTGCGGCCCGCTTAGTATATAATGCGGCGGTTCTGGGAAGCACTGACCAATTGCCTCGGCTCGTGTCAGGCTCAAAAGAGGCCTGCCGGTCAGGCTGTGGTCCAGGGTGCGGCATTTCAGCCATTGCACCGGGGCCAGTGCGCCGCTAGCATGAGCACAAAATCAAGGTAGCCTGCGCTGGATAACGCGGTCATCAAGGCCGGACAGCAGGCAAAGCCAACACGTTTTCTTTTAGCCGTTATTGGATTAGCCGATGAATAAATTACTCGTTAGTCTGGTGTTGACCCTGGGTGTCGCCACGAGCGCGCACGCTCTTGAGGGCAACGCAGAAGCCGGTCAGGGCAAGGTCGCCGTCTGTGGCGCCTGTCACGGTGCAGACGGCAACAGCCCAGCCCCCAACTTCCCCAAGCTGGCTGGCCAGGGTGAACAGTATCTGCTCAAGCAGATCACTGATATCAAGGAAGGTCGTCGCGTCGTCGTCGAAATGACCGGCATGCTGGACGGACTGAACGAGCAGGACCTGGCAGACATCGCTGCCTACTTTGCTTCCCAGAGCATGACGCTGGGCGTTGCTGATCCGGCCCTGGCCGAACGCGGCGAAGCCATCTTCCGTGGCGGCAATCTGGACACCGGTCTGCCGTCCTGCACTGGCTGCCACTCTCCGACTGGCAAGGGTAACCCGCCGGCGTCCTACCCGCGCCTGGCTGGCCAGCACGCCACCTACACTGCCAAGCAGCTGACCGACTTCCGTGAAGGCAACCGCACCAACGACGGTGACGCCGCCATCATGCGCACCGTTGCCAGCCGCCTGAGCAACAAGGATATCGAAGCGGTTTCCGCCTATATCCAGGGCCTGCGTTAAGCGTAAGCGCTTGTAACAAATAAAGGGCAGCCAGCGGCTGCCCTTTTTTGTGCCCGCACGCTTTGTATCTGGTAATCACGGAATCTTTGTTCTACTGTCGGGTCTCACATCCGTCATCACCCCGTTTTGGAGTTCTACATGCGTGCGTTGTTCAGCGTTGCCCTGATCTGGCTGCTTGGCAGCTTTGCTCTGGCCCAGGCCCAGGAAGCCCCCTACCAGGCTGGCGTGCATTACGTCGTCCTGCCGACCCCGGCCGCGACCGCCGACCCGGAGAAGATTGAGGTGGCAGAGCTGTTCTGGTACGGCTGCCCGCATTGCTACACGCTGAACCCGATGGTGACCGAGTGGAGCAAGACCCTCCCCGACGACGTGGTCTTCCGTCCGGTACCGGCCATGTTCGGTGGCGCCTGGAACACCCACGGCCAGCTGTTCTACACCCTGGACAGCCTGGGCAAGCTGGAAGAGACCCACGACGCCGTCTTCAACGCGATTCACAAGCAGAACAACCGCCTGGAAGATGAAGACGCCATGATCGACTTCCTTGAAGCCTACGGCATCACTGAAGACGAGTTCCGCAAGGCATGGAGCTCCTTTGGCGTGAAGAGCCGCATCGATCAGGCCACCCGCCTGGCCCGCTCGTACCGCGCAACCGGTGTACCCTGCCTGATCATCAACGGCAAATACCGTATCGAAGGCCAGATGGCCGGCAGCTACGAAAACATGATGAAAATTGCCGAGTACCTGATCGAGCAGGAACGTCAGGCCACCCAGGGCTGATCCATGCTTTCGGTCGGCAACATCAATGGTCGCCGCACCACCCGGGGTCACATGGCCCCGGGAGGGCTGCGCACCAATGAACACTGCGCCAGCGACCGGCAGCCGCTGCCCGATGTCCTGCGCCTGCTGAGCTTCAATATCCAGGTCGGCATCAATACCCAGCGCTATCACCACTACCTGACCCGCAGCTGGCAGCATCTGCTGCCCCACGCCGGACGCCAGCAGCAGCTGGGGCGCGTAGCGCAGTTGCTCAACGAGTTTGATCTGGTGGCCCTGCAGGAAGTCGATGGCGGCAGTCTGCGTTCCGGCTTCGTCAATCAGGTGGAGCACCTGGCCCGCGAAGGGGCCTTCCCCTACTGGTATCAGCAGCTCAATCGCAACCTTGGGCGCTTTGCCCAGCACTCCAACGGCTTGCTCAGCCGCTACGCGCCTGACCTGCTGGAAGACCATAAGCTGCCGGGCATCCTGCCGGGCCGTGGCGCCATCCTGACGCAATTCGGCCAAGGCGAAGAATCGCTGCTGGTGGTCATGATGCACCTGGCACTGAGTACCAAAGGGCGCGCGAACCAGCTGGCCTACGTGCGCGAGCGCATCGCCGATCACCGTCATGTGGTGCTGATGGGCGATATGAATACCCACGCCGAGGACTTGCTGGAACACTCGCCGCTCAAGGGCGCCAACCTGCAGGCACCAGACCTGCCGGGCACCTACCCGAGCTGGCGGCCGGCACGCGTGCTGGATCATATCCTCATCAGCCCCAGCCTGGAGATCGATCGGGTCGACGTGCTGCCGCAAGCCATCTCCGACCATCTGCCCGTCGCCATGCATATCAAACTGCCAACCAGCCTCTGTCAAAGCTAGCCAGCCACCCCACATACCCTATAATCTCTGGGAATCAACCCCGGAGCCATCATGTCGGACACCCAGCCTAACACCAACGGCTCTTCCCGCTATTTCGAGTCTGAGGAACAGACCGAGCTGCTGAAACGTGGCCTGGTGCGCGTCAGTATCGCGGCTGCGGGCATCGACCCGCTGCTGGACAAACGGCTGAACGAGCTACGCCGCGCCCTGCGCTCGGACGCGCCTGCGCACCTGCTGGGCGAGCTGCTGCCCGACCTTGAGCGAGCCGTGCTGGCTGCCGACCAGAACCGTCAGCAGGCCTCCAGCGACACCAGCAAGGCAGTGCACAAACTGATCGAACAGCTGCAGGACTGTGAGCCCCCGCGCGAGGTGGCCCGCGCCCTGCGCGCGCTCGAGCGTCAGCTCGGTGAGCTTGCCGAACTCCCACGCAAACTGCCCTCGCTGCTGAGTGAGTTGCAGCAACTGCAACAGCAAGCCCTGCAGCACAGCGAAGAGCAAAGCAGCAGCGGTCTCTGGTCCCGCCTGTTGCGTCGCAAGCAGCGCGCAGAGCTCCAGGCAGGCCCGCTCAGCGACGATGAGGTAGCAGCCCCCGCCGCCGAGCAGGCAGCCCAGGAAAACACCGTCGCCTCACCGCCACCAGAGCAAGAGCAAGAGCAGCCCGCCGACAGCGCCAGCAATATCAGCGGCGAGGAGCAGCACTTTTCCCAGCTGGCAGCCCATATCGAATCGATTCTGCTGCGTCTGCTGAGCGAACTGCAGGTACTGGAAACCCAGCAAGCAGCCCGCGACCGGCTGCGCGAGCAGGTCAGCAAGGGCCTCAACTGGTATGAACTGACCGCCGCCCTCGACGCCCTGTGCGACTTGGTGCTGGGCGCCCAGCAGAGCCGCCAGGCCGACTTTGAGCGCTACCTGCTGCAACTCAATGAGCGCCTGAGCCAGTTCCAGGGCAACCTGGAAGAAGCCCAGAACAGCTACAGCGGCTCGCTGGACGCCGAGCGCGAACTCAGCGGGACCATTCGCGGCCAGGTGCAGGTGCTCAATGACAGCGTGCGCGATGCCGACGACTTGAGCTCACTCAAGGCCAACGTTGAAGCCCGGCTGAACTCGCTGCTGGAGAATATCGACAAGGCCCGGGAGCTGCGCGAGGCGCGCGACAGCGAAGTCGCCGAACGCCTGAACACCATGGTCGAGCGTATCCAGGCCATGGAGGTAGAGGCGCAGACCTTCCGCCACCACCTTGAGGAACAACGCCAGCAGGCGCTGATCGACAGCCTGACCGGCCTGGCCAACCGCAGCGGCCTGCAGCAACGTATGGACGAAGAGTTTGAACGCTGGCAACGCTACGGCGGCCGCCTGCTGCTGGTCGTGCTGGACGTCGACCACTTCAAATCGATCAACGATCGCTTTGGCCATCTGGCCGGCGACAAGGTGCTGCGCCTGATCGCCCAGCAAGTGTCTCGGCGCCTGCGCAAGACCGACTTTATCGGGCGCTTTGGTGGCGAGGAATTTGTCATCCTGATGCCCGGCGTCAGCCCGGAACAGGGCATCGTCGCCCTGGAAGAGCTGCGTAGCGGTATCGAAGGCACGCCCTTCCACTTCAAGAGCGAGCCGGTGCCGGTCACCATCTCCCTGGGCTTCACCGAGTTCACCCGGGACGACTCGCTGGACAGCGCCTTTGATCGCGCCGACAAGGCGATGTACCAGGCCAAGGAATTGGGCCGCAACCGAGTGGTGCACGCCGCAACGTCATGAGTCTGCTATTCCCTCGTTTACGCACCCTGCTGGCTCTGTCCGCAGCCCTGCTGACAGGCTGCACCACCGGCCCCGCCATCGACACCCGTTACCAGGCCCGCAGTCAGGACAGCCGGGTGCAGTACGTGGTGCTGCACTACACCTCGTCGGGTTTCGCGCGCTCGCTGTTCAGCCTGACCCAGGGCGACGTCAGCAGTCATTACCTGATCAGTGATGGTGAACCGGTGATCTATCAACTGGTGAACGAAAACCGCCGCGCTTGGCATGCCGGCGACAGCAGCTGGCAAGGCCGCACCTGGCTGAACGCCAGCACCATCGGCATCGAAATGGTACAACCCGGCTACACCGACACCGCGACCTGCCGTCAGTGGCACCCCTGGGCGCAACCGCAGATCGATGCATTGATCAGCCTGCTCAAGGGCATCCAGCAACGCCACCAGCTGCCGCCAGAAGCCATCCTCGGCCACAGCGATGTCGCGCCACAGCGCAAGGTCGACCCCGGCCCGCTGTTCCCCTGGGCGCAGCTCGAAGCGGCTGGCCTGGCCACCCGCGTTGACCCGCAGCGCGCCGAGGTCATGCGCCACTGGCTGATGGGACGCGTTCCCTCGGTGACCTGGTTCCAGCAGGGCCTGCAGCGTTGGGGCTACGCCGTCCCGGCCCATGGCAGCCTGGATGAGGCCACGCGCAACGTGATTGCCGCCTTCCAGATGCGCTTTCGCCCGGCGCGCTTTGACGGCTTGCCCGACAGCGAGACCGCCGCATTGCTCGCTGCACTGGTGCCGCAGCAGGGCAGCGAGCTGCTCAATGACCCCGCCCCTCAGTGGTATCAGCCCGATCAGGCTCAGCTCAGTCCACGGCTGCCACCCTGCACCGCGGCGGACTGATCAGGCATGCTGAACTGGATCTGGCTCGGCTTTTTCATCAGTGCCTTTGCTGCCGCGCTCTGGCAATGGCTGGGGTTGGGCGACGCCGAGGTGTTCAGCCGCCTGGTGACAGCGCTGTTCGATATGGCGCGGCTGAGCGTGGACATCATTCTGGTACTGGTCGGCACCATGACCCTGTGGCTGGGGTTTCTCAATATTGCCGAGCGCGCCGGGCTGATCAGCCAGCTGGCGCGACTGCTCACCCCGTTGTTTCGCCGACTGATGCCGGAGGTGCCGGCAGGGCACCCGGCGCTGGGCCACATCACCATGAACTTTGCTGCCAACGTGCTCGGTCTGGACAACGCGGCCACGCCCATCGGCATCAAGGCGATGCATTCGCTGCAAAGCCTGAATCCGAGCAAGGAGACCGCCAGCAACGCGCAGATCCTGTTTATGGTACTCAACACCTCGTCGCTCACGTTGCTACCGATCACTGTGTTCATGTACCGCGCCCAACAAGGTGCCAGCGACCCGACCGAGGTGTTCCTACCGATCCTGCTGGCCACCAGCGCCTCCAGTCTGGTTGGTCTGCTGAGCGTTGCGCTGATGCAGCGCCTGAAGCTCTGGGACCCGGTTGTGCTGGCCTACCTGGCGGGTGGCGCCGCCGCGCTCGGACTGCTGCTGACCACCCTCGCCGGCCTGTCGGCCGAGGCGCTGGCCGCCACTTCCACACTGGTCGGCAACCTCACCCTGTTCGGTATCGTCATCGCCTTCTTGCTGATCGCAGCCCTGCGCAAGGTCAACGTCTACGACAGCTTTATTGAAGGCGCCAAGCAGGGTTTCGAAGTCACCATCTCGCTGCTGCCGTTTCTGGTTGCCATGCTGGTCGCCGTCGGTGTGCTGCGCGCCAGCGGCGTGCTCGACGCCCTGCTCGATGGCATCCGTTGGATCGCCGACGGGCTCGGCTGGGACACCCGCTTTATCGATGCGCTACCGACCGCCTTCATCAAACCGCTATCGGGCAGCGGCTCACGCGCCATGATGATCGAAACCATGAACACCTTCGGCGTCGACAGCTTCCCCGCCCAGCTGGCCGCGACCTTCCAGGCCAGTACCGAGACGACCTTCTACGTGCTCGCCGTCTACTTCGGTGCCATCGGTATCAGCCGCGTACGCCACGCACTGGGTTGCGCGCTGCTGGCCGACCTGGCCGGCATGCTTACGGCCATCGGCGTCTGCTACTGGTTTTTTGGCTGACAGCTGCAAGGCGGATGGCCGCCCCCTGCAAGCAGCAAGCAGCAAGCAGCAAGCAGCAAGCAGCAAGCAGCAAGCAGCAAGCAGCAAGCAGCAAGCAGCAAGCAGCAAGCATAGTCAGGGTGCGTTCGGTCGCAGAACCTGCAACTGTTTTCTGCTCACCTTTACGGCCCCTGTTGCTGCAAGTAAAACCCGCTGATTCCACGCCACACGGGTTTTACTTGCAGCTTGAAGCTTGAGGCTTGAAGCTGTGAGTTCCCGCTGACCTGACCCGCAGAGAGATCCGCATGCCCGCCCCACGTTTCGACCAACTCCACCGCCAGCCCGGCCCCTGGTTTGTGGCCCTCGGCGGCGCGGGCATGTTCGGGGCCAATTTCTACCTTTACGGCTCGGGCGGCGAGTGGATTGCGGTGGACTGTGGCTTCGCGCTGACCCCCACGCCCAGTGGGCGAAACAGCGTGTCAGTGCCTAGCCTGGCGGCTCTGGAGCGACACGACATCAAGCTGTCGGCTCTGCTGATTACCCACGGCCACGAAGACCACATCGGTGCCATCCCGCATCTATGGCGCGCGCTCGACTGCCCGATTTACGCCAGCCCCTTTGCCGCCCAACTGATTCGCGCCAAGCTCGATCCGGGCCTGAGCTGGCCACGCCTGCAGGAAATTCGTCCGCTGGAGCCGGTCGGCATCGGCGCCTTTCAGGCCGAGTGGATTCCGGTCACCCACTCGATTCCCGAGTCGCACGCTATTGTGCTGGATGTGGCCGGCAAACGCCTGTATCACAGTGGCGACTGGAAGCTCGACCCGCAGCCGCTGGTCGGCGGCCTGACCGCGCAGGCGCGATTGCAGGCGCTCGGGCGCCAGGGCGTGGATGTGATCATCGGCGACTCGACCAACGCGCCGGTAGCCGGCGCCAGCCGCTCCGAGGCCGCGGTGCAGAATGGGCTGCAGGACGCCATTCGGCCCTGCCGTCAGCGGGTGATCGTCACCTGCTTTGCCAGCAATCTGGCGCGGCTGCACAGCCTGGCCGAGATCGCCTTTGATTGCGGCCGCTACGCCGCGCTGCTGGGGCGCAGCCTGGTCAGCATGCATGGCTTTGGCCGGGCGCAGGGCTACCTGAACAGCCGACCCGGTTTTATCGGCCCCTGGGAGCTGGGCCACCTGCCGCGTGAGCAGCAGCTGTGGATCTGCACCGGCAGCCAGGGCGAACCAGCCGCCGCCCTGGGCCGCCTGGCCAGCGGCAACCACCCACACCTGAGCCTGGAGCCCGGCGATACCGTGGTGTTCTCCTCGCGCCTGATTCCCGGCAACGAGGAGGCTCTGGCGCGCATCAAGCAGGGCCTGAAAGAGCAGGGCGTCGAGCTGATCGACGACGATATGCAACCCGCTGTTCACGCCTCGGGTCACCCGCCACAGGATGACCTTCGCCAGCTTTACGGCTGGCTCAAGGCCCGTCATCTGCTACCGGTACACGGCGAACCTTATCACCAACAGACACACATGCAGTTTGGCCGCAGCCTGGGTCTGGGTGGGCTGGTGCCGAACAATGGCGACCTGATCGACCTTAGCGCCCAGCCCTGCAAGGTAGCCGAGCTGCCCCACGGGCTGGTGGAAATCGAGCAGCGCTAGGGGCTACCAGGGTTCGTGGAACGGCCGTATTTCCGCCAGAAAGGTCCAGGCATCGCGCGCCTGATGCGCCAGATGGAATACCTCGTCGGCGATGGACCTGGGCTGAATAAAAAAGTCATCCGGCGCCTCCGGCATCCGCTCGCGCTGCCAGGGCACGTCGATAACCGCATCGATGATCAGGTACGCCACATGCACGCCCTTGGGGCCCAGATCACGCGCCATCGACTCCGCCAGAGTCCGCTGCGCCGCCTTGCTGGGCGCAAAGCCGGCAAAGTGCGCCTTGCCGCGCTGCGCCGAGGTATTGCCCGTGACGATCAACGCGCCTTCACCCGCCGCCACCATGGCGGGCGTGGTCAGCCGTGCCAGGTGCAGCAGCGCCATGGTGTTGATTTCGAAGTTGCGTCGCAGTACCTCGGGGGCGATGTCCATGAAATTGCCAAAGGCGCCGCCCACCGCGTTATGCACCACCACCTTGGGAGCCCCGACCTTGGCCAGAGCCGCTTCCAGCGCCGCCACGTCGGTCACGTCACAGGGCAGGGCGATGCTATCGGGTATCTCTTTTTCAAGCGCCGCCAGGCGCTCGGCATCGCGCGCCAGCATGGCCACACGGTAGCCGCTGTCGGCAAACCGACGCGCTACGGCAGCGCCGGTGCCGGGGCCAACGCCCGTTACCAGGGCAAGGGGTTTGGATTGATCTGTCATGGTCATTACTCCGCTGCCTGCGCGAGGGCCTCGCGCAAAAAATCGAGGCGATCATTACCAAAGAACATCTGCTCGCCGAAAAACACCGTGGGTGAGCCGAACACGCCGCGCTCAGCTGCCTCGTTGGTACTGCGCTCCAGCGTAGCCACCACCTCGGGGCTGTCTACCCGCGCGCCGAGCGCCTCGGTATCAATACCCGTCGCCGCCAGCACGGCCAGAATCTCTTCCTTGCTGGTCAGCGCCTTGGCCTCACCCCAGCACGCCCGGTACAGCGCCTCGGTGATGGTCGCGGCGTCCTTCGCCGAGCCCGCGGCCAGCACCGCGCGCAGGCAGGCCTCGCCATCCACCGCCTTGATGTCGGTCGGGTTAAGCGGTATGCCATAGCGCTGGGCCCAGCGGCCCAGATCCACCCGTGCGTAACGTGCCTTGGCGCTGCAGATCAGGGTGGTGGGCACGTTGCCCACCTGCTCCATGACCTTGAGTACGACCATCGGCTTGAGCACGACCTCGACCTCCATGCGCGCGAGCTGGCTGTAGGCCATGTAGCTGTAGGGACTACGAAAATCAAAGTAGAACTCGACTGTGTGCGGCATTCGTCAGTACCTTTTTCTTGGGTTGCAGGATCGCCGTCAGCGCTCAATCGGCGTCGGTGACGGGGAGGAAGGGGACACCGGTGAAGGGCTGAGCACTGCAGGTTTGTGCGCCGCGCTGAACCAGCTGCGACGCCACACCGCCAGCACAATCAACAGGCCATACACCAGCATGGCCAGGGCCAGTGCGTAGAACACGGCATTGATGCTGCTGCTCAGCCGCAGCGCCAGCCAGCCACCGCCCAGAGCGATGGCCAGGCGCAGGAAGCCGGCGACCAGCGGCCAGCGCAACCGGCCCGCGCCCTGGGAAGCGAAGTACAGCGCCAGCCCCAGACCAAAAAAGCCGTAGCAGGGGCCGACAATGCGCAGATAGTCGGCGCCTGCGGCTAATGCCAGGGGATCCTGGGTGAACAGGCGCAACCAGTGCTCGGGCCAGAGCGCCGCGCTCAGGCCGATGGCTTCGGTGGCGACAAACGCGATCAGTCCACCAATCAAGCCTATGCGCAGCGCTCGCTCGCGCTGCCCGGCACCCAGATTGGTACCCACCAGCACGACCAGAGGAGCGCCTATGCCAAAGGCCAGCGGCACCAGCAGATACTCCAGACGCACGCCGGTACCAAAACCCGCCACCGCCTGCATGCCCGCACCCGTGGCGACCAGCGCGGTCGCGCCGGCAATGATGACATTGGTCAGCACCGTGGTGATGGAAGACAACAGCCCAACGTGCAGAATATCGCGCATGTGCCGCCACGCCAGCGGAGCACGGCTGAGCCTGACAACGCAGCGGCCAGACAGGATGAACCACAGCATCGCCAGCGCACCGCCAACAAAAAACAGCACCATGGCCACGCCACCACCGGCAATACCCAGGCCCGGCAGCGGCCCGACACCAAAGATCAGCAGGGGCGACAAGGGGATGAGCAGCACCACGCCGGCGCAGGTAACCAGCGCCGGAAACAGCATGTTGCCGGTGCCACGGATCACGCTGGCCAGCGCATTCATCAACCAGAGCGCGATGCTTCCAGCGAAGACCACATTCGAATACTGCAGCGCGGCGGCGAGTTCAGGCCCCTCGGCACCCATCCAGCGATAGAGCGGAGCGCCACCCAGCAGAAAGAGCAGCGAGAACGCCAAGCCCAGGCCGCCGTTGATCAGCAACGCGTGCCATACCAGCGCGTTGGCATCGCTGCGCCGACCCGCACCCAAGGCCCGCGCTACCGCCGAGGAGATCCCGCCGCCCATGGCGCCGGCCGACATCATCTGCATCAGCATCACACCAGGAAACACCAGGGCCATACCGGCCAAGGCATCGGTGCCCAGCTTGGCCACCCACCAGGTCTCGATCAGGCCGGTGGAGGCCTGGGCGCACATGATCAGCACGTTCGGCCAGGCCATTACCAGCAATAGGGGCAGTATGGGGGCCTGCAACAACCGGCGGGTGCGGGCATCGGTGTCGCCCGGGGGTGCGCTGCTTGTTTTCATGTTGAACGGCTCGAGAGAAGGTCGAGCCATATTAGATTACGGAAATCATATAAGTAAATATGTTGGTCGTAATCTAACAACTGGAAGCAAATCAGGGTGGGTACAGGACCATAGGGGTCAAGCATCGCAGGATGTCGATAGCCGTTATCTGCAACAGCTCTGAAGCTCTGACTGCTTCAAGCTTCCAGCTTCAGGCCTCCAGCTCCCCACGCGACCAGGCGCGTGGGGCTAAAACAGCTCCTTGGTGCGCTCCCACAACATGCCCATCGCCAGCAGCGGGGCGCGGAAGCGCTGGCCGCCGGGGAAGGCCATGTGCGGCACCTTGGCAAAAATATCGAAGCCGGTACTGGCCTGGGTGACGATGGCTTCGGCCAGCAGACGCGCGGCCAGGTGGGTGGCGTTGACGCCGTGACCGGAGTAGGCCTGGGCGTAGAACACGTTGGGCTGCTCATCGAGCCGGCCAATCTGCGGCAGGCGGTTGGCGCCGATGCCGATCATGCCGCCCCACTGGTATTCGACTTTCACATCGGCCAGCTGCGGGAACACCTTGAGCATCTTGGGGCGCATGTAGGCGGCGATATCCGCCGGGTCGCGCCCCGAATAATGACAGGCACCGCCAAACAGCAGGCGATGGTCCGCCGAGAGACGGTAGTAATCTAGCGCCACGCGCTGATCACACAGCGCCATGTTCTGCGGAATCAGGCTGCGCGCCCGTTCCTCGCCCAGCGGCTCGGTGGCGATGACATAGCTGCCAGCCGGAATCACCGTACCGCCCAACTTGGGATTGAGCTGCCCCATATAGGCATTGCAACCCAGCACCAGTTGCTTGGCATGCACGCGCCCGGTCGCTGTGTGGACGCTGATGGTGTCGCCGTAGTCGATACGACTGACCGGCGAATGCTCGAACAGCCGCGCGGCCAGCTGGCGGGCAGCGGCTGCCTCGCCCAGCACCAGATTGAGCGGATGCAAGTGGCCGGACCCCATATCCGTCATGCCGCCGATATATTGATCGGAGCCGACCACGCTGTGCAGCTGCTCGCGCTCGATCAGCGTCATTTCATGGCGGTAGCCCAAGGATATAAGCTCCTCGCGGTCCGCCAGAAAGCCTTCCATGTGCGCCGGCTTGTTGGCCAGGTCGCAGTAACCCATGGTCAGATCGCAATCGATGTTGAAGCGCGCGATGCGCTCGGTAACGATCTCGACCGCCTCGATGCCCATCAGCTTCAGATTGCGCACACCGTCCGCGCCAATCTGCTTTTCAAACCGGTCAACATCGTGACCAACGCCGCGAATCAGTTGACCGCCATTGCGCCCGCTGGCACCCCAACCGATCTGATGCGCCTCCAGCAGCACCACCGAAAGGCCGCGTTCGGCCAACTCCAGCGCCGTGTTGACGCCGGTAAAGCCACCGCCGACGATGCAGACATCCGCCTGTTCCTCGCCCTGCAACACCGGCAGCCCAAGCTGCTGGTTGGCAGTGGCGGCGTAATAGGAGGGGGCGTGCTCATGGGTATGGGTTGCGCTGCGCAGCATGGGGTTATCCGTTCGCGGTCGTGGCGTTTGAAATCGTGAAACACCGTAAATAAAAATTGACGCCAGCATAACCAGATACCAGCGCCCCGACAATCCCGCTCAGTCCGACTCGGGAATGGGCAGCGCCAGTGTCTCTTTCAGTTCTTCCATAACAATGTAGCTTTTCGATTCCCGCACCCCGGGCAGGCGCAGCAGAATGTCGCCGAGCAGCTTGCGGTAGGACGCCATCTCGGAAATCCGCGCCTTGATCAGATAATCGAAGTCGCCGGACACCAGGTGGCATTCCAGCACGTGAGGCAGTTTGGTTGCCGCGCGGCGAAAATCATCAAAGATGTCGGCCGACTTGGAGTACAGGCTGATCTCGACAAACACCAGCAGGTTGGCCTGCAGCTTCTGCGGATTCAACCGTGCGCCGTAACCGAGGATGAACTTCTCCCGCTCCAGGCGCTTTACCCGCTCCATGCAGGGCGTGGTCGACAGCCCCACACGCTCGCCCAGCTCCACATAGGACATCCGCCCCTCTTCCTGCAGCAATTGCAGGATGTGGCGGTCAATCCGATCCAGCTCGCGACTGGAGGCCTTTCTGGTTTTCATGAAATACCCCTGAAAAACGTACTCACAAAAGAATCTTGCTCTGTAACAGGCAAAATAAACGAAAAATCAGACCAGATCACTTGCCATAGAATAGCAATATCGCCCAAGGGCAAATTCACAGATTATTTTCCGGGAGCAATGTCATGCAGGTTCTCATCCTCGGCAGTGGCGTCATCGGCGTTACCAGCGCCTGGTATCTGGCCCGCGCCGGCCATCAGGTCACCGTGGTTGATCGCCAGCCGGGTGCCGGTCTGGAAACCAGCTTCGGCAACGCCGGCATGATCTCCCCCGGCTACTCCGCCCCGTGGGCTGCACCGGGCGTGCCGTTCAAGGCCGTCAAGTGGATGCTGGCCAAGCACCCGCCGCTGTCCATCCGCCCGACCAGCGACCCGCACCAGTACCGCTGGATGGTGCAGATGCTGGCCAACTGCACCGAAGCCCGTTATGCGATCAACAAGGAACGCATGATGCGCCTGGCCGAATACAGCCGCGACTGCCTGATGGATCTGCGCAGCGACAGCGGCGTCGACTACGAACACCGCGAGCAGGGCACCCTGCAGGTATTCCGTACCCAAAAGCAGATGGATGCCGCCGCTCAGGATATCGCCGTACTCGAACGCTGCGGCGTACCCTACGAAGTGCTCGACCGCGACGGCTGCGTGCGCGTCGAGCCGGGTCTGGCCGCCAGCGCCGACAAGATCGTCGGCGGCCTGCGCCTGCCGAACGACGAGACCGGCGACTGCCACCTGTTCACCACCCGCCTGGCCGCCAAAGCCGCCGAGCTGGGCGTCGAATTCCGCTACAACTGCGCGATTGACGAGCTGCTCAGCGATGGCGCGCAAATCAACGGCGTACGCCTGGAAAGCGGCGAGGTACTGACCGCCGACCGTTACGTGCTGGCCCTCGGCAGCTACTCGCCCAAGCTGGCCCGCCCGCTCGGCTTCGATCTGCCAATCTACCCGGTCAAAGGTTACTCGCTGACCCTGCCGGTAGCCAACGACGCCATGGCGCCGGTTTCCACCATCATGGATGAAACCTACAAGGTTGCCGTCACCCGCTTTGCCGACCGTATCCGCGTGGGCGGCATGGCCGAGCTGACCGGCTTTGACGACACCCTGAAAGAAAAGCGCCGCGCGACCCTGGAAATGGTTGTCTCCGACCTGTTCCCGCAGGGTGGCAAGGTGGCCGAAGCCACCTTCTGGACCGGGTTCCGCCCGATGACCCCGGACGGCACGCCGATCATCGGCGCCAGCCGCCTGCGCAACCTGTATTTCAACACCGGTCACGGCACCCTGGGCTGGACCATGTCCTGCGGCTCCAGCAAACTGCTGGCCGACCTGCTGTCCGGCGAGAAGCCGGCGCTGAATGCCGGCGACTACAGCTTTGACCGTTACTCCAACCACAAGGAACACCAGCACCATGGCCATCCAGCGTCTGCACACTAACCACCGCATGAGCCAGATCGTGATTCACCAGAACACGGTCTACCTTGCTGGTCAGGTGGCCGCCGATGACGACCTTGCCAAGGACGCCGCCGAGCAGACCCGCAGCACCCTGCAGGAAATTGAAAAACTGCTGGCCGAAGCCGGTACCGACAAGACCAATATCCTGTCGGTGACCATTTACCTGAAAGACATCGACGCCGACTTTGAAGCCATGAACAGCGTCTGGGATCAGTGGCTGCCGGCCGGTACCGCACCGGCCCGTGCAACCGTCGAAGCCAAGCTCTGCGAGCCGGAGATTCTGGTCGAGATGTCGGTGGTTGCTGCACTGCCCTGAGGTTGCGGCAAAACCTGTTTCACCCTCTCAGTCACCGCTCCCACGCGTTCAGTGGTGTCTGATATTCTGACGGGGCAATTTGCCCCGTCTTTTTTATTCAAGATGCCTTGCCCATGCGCCCAGCCCACGCCCTGATTGACCTGTCTGCCCTGCGTCACAACTACCAGCTGGCCAAGTCCCTGTCCGGCTGCCGCGCCTTCGCGGTGATCAAGGCCAACGCCTATGGGCATGGCGCGCTGCGCTGCGCTGCGGCCCTGCACGATGCCGACGCCTTCGCCGTGGCCTGTATCGAGGAAGCACTGGAACTGCGCGCCGCGGGCATCCGTCAGCCGATCCTGCTGCTCGAAGGCTGGTTTGAGGCCGATGAGCTGCCGCTACTGGCCGAGCACGACCTCTGGGCCGTGCTGCACCATGAAGAGCAACTACTGCAGCTGCAGGACGCCACCCTTAGCCGCCCGTTGCACATCTGGCTGAAGCTCGACAGCGGCATGCACCGCGTCGGCTTCAGCCCGGACGAATACGCCAGCATCTGGCAGCGTCTGGCCGCCTTGCCGCAGGTCGCCAGCCTGAGCAAAATCACCCATTTCTCGCGCGCCGACGAGCCCGAAACCGGGCGTACTGAACAGCAACTGGCGACCTTTGCCGCCGCCACCGCCGGCCTTGAGGGTCCGGCCAGCCTGTGCAACTCACCCGGCATCCTGGCCTGGCCGCAGGCCCATCACGACTGGCTGCGCCCGGGCATCATGCTCTACGGTGCAACGCCATTTGAATTCGAGCAGCAACAGGCCGCCCAGCTGCGCCCGGTCATGCAGCTGCGCTCACGTATCATCGCCACTCGCGAGCTACCGGTCGGCGAGCCGATTGGCTATGGCTCACGCTTTGTTACCACCCGGCCGACCCGCGTCGGCGTGGTTGCCATGGGCTACGCCGACGGCTATCCGCGCCACGCCAAAGACGGCACGCCGGTGTTGATCGACGGCCAGCGCAGCCAGCTGATCGGTCGCGTGTCGATGGACATGCTGACGGTGGACCTGACCGAGCTGCCGGGCAGTGGCCTGGGCAGCGAGGTGACCCTGTGGGGCGAAGGTCTGAATGCCAGCGAGGTCGCCGCCTGGGCCGACAGCATTCCCTACCAGCTGTTCTGCAACCTGAACCGCGTACCCCGTCACTACTGCGACTGAAAGGTGGTCCGCTAGATTGCACAGCCGTTGAAAATTCTGAACAGTCGTGCAATTATCCCCCGGTCGAACGCCGGATCGAGCGTTCACTCCCACCACCCGCCGGAGGAAGCAGCCATTGGACGTTGGTGCCCGTCTCAAAACCATTCGTAAACTCAAGGGCTTGTCCCAGCGTGAACTGGCCAAGCGCGCCGGCGTCACCAACAGCACCATCTCCATGATCGAGAAGAACAGCGTCAGCCCCTCGGTCAGCTCCCTGAAAAAAGTGCTCTCGGGCATCCCCATGTCACTGGTCGACTTCTTCTCCCTGGAGCTCGAACAGGACAGCCAGCGCCAGGTGATCTACCGCGCCGACGAGCTGCTCGATATCGGCAGCAATGAAGTGACCATGAAGCTGGTTGGCAAAGGCCACCCGAACCGCGCCTTCGCCTTCCTCAACGAGACCTACCCGCCCGGCTCGGACACCGGCCCGGACATGCTCAACCACGAAGGCGAAGAAGCCGGCACCGTGGTCAGCGGCCAACTGGAGGTCACCGTCGGCAGCGAGGTCTATGTGCTGGAGACCGGTGACAGCTACTACTTCGACAGCAGCCAGCCGCACCGCTTCCGCAATCCCTTTGACGAGCCCTGCCTGCTGATCAGCGCGACCACGCCCGCGAACTTCTAAGCGCCCGCCCGTGGGTCGTAGGGTGGAGAACGCCACAGGCTTCTCCACCAAGCAACCTCAACGACACCTTCCTACCCACGAAATATCTCCTGGATTGTGGTGTTGCCAAGTCAGTTTTTCGCCTTTCACGGCGAGCCAAGGGGGGCTGCTTGCCCAGCCCCCCTTAGCGATCCCCCGGGGGCACCCGGCTACGCGGCCCTGCGGGTTCGCTGCGTTGCTCGGGCTGACGGGGAGCCGTAAAACTCGGCGCTTCGCGCCTCAAACATCCTACGGCTCTTTTTCCCGTCAGCCCTGCGCTACTCGCCCGCGTAAACGGGACGAACACCGAGTGCACACTCCACTGTCCGAGCATTCACCCTGTTCAGAACGAGCTGACTGAAAACACGTTCTTTCAAAAACTAACTCAACGCGTGGCGCTCAGCTTACTCCCCCAACGCCAACTGCTCAGCCTGCGGCGGTGCGCCGGCCAGTGAGCGGTAGACGCTGACCATCGCGGTTGCGGTCTCGATGCGGCTCTGCACCAGATCACTGCGCACGCCGGTCAGCTGCTGCTCGGCATCCAGCACTTCAAAGTACTCGATATAGCCCTGCTCGTAGCGCAGCCGCGCCTGATCAACCGCCGCTTGCGCCGCTTCGCTGGAGGCCAGCAGCCAGCGGCTGCGCTCCTGCGCGTGGCGATAGCGCACCAGCCCGTTCTCGGTTTCTTCCAGCGCCAGCAATACCGCCTGCTGGTACTGCGCCAGACGCTCGGCACCGGTGGCGTCCGCCGCCGCGATGCGGGCACGCACACCCTCTACGTCAAGGAAGGTCCAGTCGATACCCAGTGTGACGCTGCGTGACTCGGCGCCCGCAGTGAACAGGTCACCGTCGCTGCCCACCACCGAACCCAGCAGTGCGCCCAGGGTAAAGCGTGGAAACAGGTCTGCGGTGGCCACACCAATGCGCGCAGTTGCAGCCGCCAGCCGGCGTTCAGCCGCCTGGATATCCGGGCGACGGCGCAGCACGTCAGCCGGTGTGCCGACCGGAATCCGGGCATTCATCGGGGGCAACTCCTGCGGCGCAGCCAGCTGCTCGTTCAGCGCCGCGGGCGGTTGACCGGTGAGCACCGCCAGCCGGTGCAGGCTGAGCTGCACATCGGCCCGGCGCTGCGGCACCGCAGCGCGCAGGGCATCCAGTTCGGCCTGGGCTCTGACCCGATCAAACTCGGTGCCGCGCCCGGCATCCAGCCGGGCGCTGACGATATCCAGCGAGGCCTGCTGCAGCTCGACGTTCTGTTCGGCCACGGCCAGCAACTGCTGCTGGCCACGCAGGGTGAAGTAGCCACTGGCAACCTGACCGGCAATCGCGACCTGCAACGCCGACAAGTCTGCCGCGCTGGCCGAAAGGTCCGCCTCGCCCGCCTCAACCGCCCGCTGCAGACGGCCATAGAAATCCAGCTCCCAGCTGGCGACAGCCCCCACCGAGTACTGCTCCACGCGCTCGCGGTTCGGATCGGTGCGCTCCACCTCTGCCAGGTGCCGCTCTCCACCAGCGGCTTGCAACGTGACGCTGGGCCAGCGGTCGCGACGCGCACCGCGCAGCAGCGCTTCAGCCCCCTGGTAGCGCGCCAGCAGGGTCTGCACATCCAGATTCTGCGCCAGCGCACGATCGACCAGTGCCGCCAACTGCGGGTCATTGAAGCCGGACCAGAAGCGTTGCTCGCTGGCCTGCTGCTCAGCCGCCGCGTCGGCCTGGCTGTAACTCGCCAGCGGCACCGACTGCGGCGCCTGATAGTCAGGACCCACCGCACAGGCGGTCAGCATCACACTCAGAGCCAAGGGTAATAGCTTATACATTGGTTGTTTCCTCCTGCTGCGCAGCGGGGCGTTCGACCGCCAGCGAGGTGCCGGCCAGCTTGCGCAGCGCAACATAGAACACCGGTGTCAGCAGCAACCCGAACAGGGTCACCCCCAGCATGCCGGTAAACACGGTAATGCCCATGGCGTTGCGCACTTCACTGCCGGCACCGGAGGCCAGCACCAGCGGCACCACTCCGGCGATAAAGGCGACCGAGGTCATGATGATCGGGCGCAGGCGCAGGCGGCTGGCTTCCAGCGCGGCCTTGACGGTGTCGACCCCTTCCATTTCCTGCTCGCGGGCAAACTCGACAATCAGGATGGCGTTCTTGCATGCCAGACCCATCAGCACTACCAGGCCCACCTGCACGAAAATGTTGGCATCACCACCGCTCCACCAGACCCCAAGCATCGCCGCCAGAAGACACATGGGTACGATCAGGATCACCGCCAGCGGCATCACCCAGCTCTCGTACAACGCTGCCAACACCAGGAACACCAGCAGCAGTGCGACCGGGAAGACCACCAGCGCAGCGCTGCCCTGATTGACCTGCTGGAAGCTCAGATCGGTCCACTGAATATCCATGCCCGGCGGCAGCGACTTGGCCGCCACGGACTCAACCATGGCCAGGGTTTCGGTGGACGACAGCATCGACGGATCGGACTGACCGATCAGGTCCGCCGCCGGGTAGCCGTTGTAACGGATCACCGGGTCCGGGCCAAAGCTCGGTGTCAGGCTGACCATGGTATTGAGCGGCACCATCTCACCGGCGGCGTTGCGCACATAGAGGCTGTCCAGATCGCTGGGCTCGTCCCGATAGGGCGCATCGGCCTGAGCCCGCACCTGATAGGTGCGGCCAAACAGGTTGAAGTCGTTGATGTACTGCGCGCCGAAATACAGCTGCAGGGTGCCGAACAGCTCATCCAGGCGCACGCCCTGCGCCTTGGCCTGCAGGCGATCCACCTCGGCGTCCAGCTGCGGCACGTTGGCCTGATAGGAGGTGATCGGGAAGCTCAGACCCGGCGTCTGGCTCAGTTGCATCGCAAGCCCGTCGGTCGCCTGCTGCAGGGCGCCGTAACCGTTGCCGCGGCGATCCTGAATGTACAGCGAATAACCCGACCCCGCGCCCAGACCAAACACCGGCGGCGGCATGAAGGAAATAGCGAAGCCTTCTTTCAACTGGCCCAGCTTGCCGTTGATCTCGGCGGCAATCTCATCAGCCGTACGCTCGCGGATGTCGAAGTCGTCAAACAGGATAAACACGGTGCCGACGTTTGGCGTATTGGTGCCCTGCAGCGCATTAAAGCCGACAAAAGCCGCCGCGTTGGCGACACCCTCGGTGTCCAGCGCCAGGTCGCTGACCTGACGCGCCAGCGCTTCGGTCCGATCTAGCGTGGCGCCTTCGGGCAGGCGGATGCTGCCGATCAGATAGGTCTTGTCCTGCACCGGAATAAAACCACCCGGCACCTGCCGGAACATCACCACGGTTAGGCCGAGCAGCAGCAGATAGACTACAAACACCATACCGCGACGACCCAGACTACGGCCGACCAGACGCTCGTAACGCTCGGCGTTGCGCTGGAAGAAGCGGTTGAACGGGCGGAACAGCCAGCCGAAGCTGCGGTTGATCAGCCGGGTCGGCAAGTCCGGTGCCGCGCCATGGGGCTTGAGCAGCGTGGCCGCCAGCGCCGGCGACAGGGTCAGCGAGTTGATCGCCGAGATCACGGTGGTAATGGCGATGGTCACCGCAAACTGGCGGTAGAACTGCCCGGTAATGCCATCCAGAAACGCCATCGGCACAAACACCGCGCAAAGCACCAGACTGATCGCCACGATAGGGCCACTGACCTCGCGCATCGCCTGATGGGCCGCCGCCAGCGGTGCCAGCCCCTGCTCGATATTACGCTCGACGTTCTCGACCACCACGATGGCGTCATCCACCACAATGCCGATCGCCAGCACCATGGCAAACAGCGTCAGGGTGTTGATCGAGAAGCCCAGCATCAACAGCACGGCAAAGCTGCCGACAATCGACACCGGCACCGCCAGCAGCGGAATCAGCGAGGCGCGCCAGGTCTGCAGAAACAGAATCACCACCAGCACCACCAGCGCCACGGCCTCCAGCAGGGTGGTGATCACCGAGCTGATCGAGGTGCTGACAAACACGGTCGGGTCGTAGGCCACTTCCCAGCTCAGCCCCTCGGGAAAGTCCTCGGCCAGCTCGGCCATCTTGCCGCGTACGGCAGCGGAGACGTCCAGCGCATTGGAGCCAGGTGACTGGAAGATCGGCAACGCCACCGCCTGACGGCCGTCGAGCAACGCGCGCAGGGCGTCTTCCTGCGCCGCCAGCTCGATCCGGGCGACGTCACGCAGGCGCGTCATCTCGCCGTCGTCACCGGTTTTCAGCACGATATCGCCGAAGGCTTCGGTACTGTCCAGACGCCCCTTGGCGTTGATCGAAATCAGCATGTCCGAGCCCTGCGGCATCGGCGGCGCCCCGATCTGGCCGGCCGACACCTGCACGTTCTGCTCGCGCACCGCCGCGACGATATCGCTGGCGGTCACGCCGAGGGAGGTGGCACGCTGCGGGTCAATCCACAGGCGCATGGCGTAGTCACCCGCACCAAACAGGCCGGCCTGACCGACACCGGGGATGCGCGCCAGCTCATCACGAATATGCAGCACCGCGTAGTTGCGAATATAGGTGGCATCGAGGCTGTCATCCGGCGAAATCAGGTGCACGGCCATCATCAGGTTGGGCGACTGCTTCTGCGTGGTCACCCCCAGCTGGCGCACATCCTCGGGCAGACGCGGCAGCGCCTGCGAGACCCGGTTCTGCACCTGTACCTGGGCCTGATCCGGGTCGGTGCCCAGGGCGAAGGTCACGGTCAGCGCCAGGCTGCCGTCACTGCCGGCCACCGACTTCATGTAGATCATGTCTTCCACACCGTTGATGGCTTCTTCCAGCGGGGTGGCGACGGTTTCGGAAATGGTCTTGGGGTTGGCGCCCGGGTAGCTCGCGCTGACCAGCACGCTGGGCGGCACGACCTCCGGATACTCGCTGACCGGCAGCATCGGAATGCTGATCAGGCCCACCACGAAGATAATGATCGACAGCACCGAGGCAAAAATCGGCCGGTCGACAAAGAAACGTGAAATATTCACGGCAATACGCTCCCTTGGCGTGCTCGAGAGAGCACGCCCCAGCAATATCGTTAAAAGGGGAAAGTCAGTTCAGGATCAGAACGCGGTCTGCACTGCGACCTCGTTGCCGGCCGGCTTGCGCCGATCCATGGCAACCAGCTGCGGCGCGACCTCGATGCCCGGATAGAGAATCTTCTGCAGGCCGTTGACCACCACCCGGTCGCCCGACTGCAAACCGCCGCGGATCACCAGCAAACCATCTACCCGCCGGCCCGTCTCGACAAAGCGACGAGTCGCCCGGTTACCCTCATCGAGCACGTAGACATAGCGACGATCCTGATCGGTCAGCACCGCTTTCTGATCAATCAGAATGGCCTTGCTGGCCGCCGCTACCGGCATCTGCACGCGGGCAAACTGACCGGGGCGGAACAGCCCCTCAGGGTTGGCGATCACGGCGCGGTACTGCAGGGTGCCGGTGCTGCTGTTGAACTGGTTGTCGACAAAATCGAGCTGCCCCTGGTAGGGGTAATCCTGCCCATTGCCGAGCCCCAGACGAACCGGCGTGGCGCCCACATCGTCAAGCGGGTTGCCCTCCGCCGTCTGCTGGTCGCTCTCAAAGTAGACATACAGCGGGTCGACCGAGACCAGCGTTGCCAGCAGCGTGGCGTCGGCGGTCGCCAGGTTGCCCTTGGTGATTTCCGCGCGCCCCATACGGCCGGACACCGGTGCCTTGACCTCGGTGTAGGCCAGATCCAGCTCGGCGTTATCCTGCGCCGCCTCGGCTGAGGCCAGCGCCGCCTGCGCCATGACCCGGGCGGCGCTACGCTGCTCCATCTCCTCGCGGGAAATGGCTCGGCGCTCCCACAGCTGCTCGGCGCGCTCGGCTTCACGCGCTGCCAGGGTTACCTGGCTGCGCGCCCGGGCGACTTCTGCGCGTGCCATCTGCAGACGTGCCTGGTAAGGGCGCTGATCAATAACGAAGAGCACATCGCCCTGCTTGACCAGCTCACCTTCGGCAAAGGAGACCTTGTCGATATAGCCGCTGACGCGCGCGCGCAGCGCCACGGTTTCCGGGGCCGCCATGCGGCCGGTGAAGTTGTCCCAGAGTGTCACGTCGCGCGGCTGCGCTACCGCAACGTCCACTTCCGGTGCCGGCATCGTCTGGTTATTGGTCTGGTCGCCACTGGCGTCGCAGCCAGCCAGCAGCAGCACGAGCGCCGAGGCGGCGCCAAACCGTGCAAAGCCATTCAAAGCATGCTTGTTCATGTTATCCATCGCTCCCTGTGGGTTGGGCAATTGGCAGGCAAAACGGAATGATCCCCCGTGCTCCGGTTGGCGCACTGGCTGGTGAAAGGGGATCAGGTATGGCGTAAACGATACGGCGGGGGTGGTATTGCCGGGTAGCGGAGTTCTCCGCAAAGATTGCCTAATTCTGTTGAATTGGAGTTTTTGGCAATCTCATGCCTGTGCTCAGCAAACGCGCAACAATGGACAGAATCGCACCAGAAAAAGACAAAAAGCACCTTACAGCACTAGGCTTTGCGCGATCCTGCAAGCTTATTGCCTGATCCTGCAATTGCTGCCAAGCTGTCATCAAGCCGTGAATCGAGCTGCGTATACTGTCGCGAAACTCCAGAGGAGGCTTTTCCGATGATTGATCTCAGCACCCACCAACCCCGGCTTGACCTGCCCATGTGTCGCCAGCTGGCCGACCTGGTTGGCGAACGTGCGCTGGCAGAAGGCATTAACGATACCGCCATCCCCGGCCTGCAGATCTATCGGACCGATCACCCCACCAGCGTCAACTCGGCTGTTTATGAGCCCGCCCTCTGCGTTATTGCGCAGGGCAGCAAAACGGTACAGCTCGGTGACAAGGAAATCATGTATGGCCCGCTCAGCTACATGATCTCGGCGGTCGAACTCCCCGTGGTCGGCTGCGTGGTCGACGCGACCCCAAATCAGCCCTATCTGGCCGTCAAACTATCGCTCGACCAGCAGGAAGTGGCTGACCTGATCCTTGAGCTGGGTGACGCCTTGCCCCCGCTGGATCAGCAGCGTGAGTGCCCCGCCGCCTCCTGCGGGCTGTGTGTCGCGCCGCTCGACGCCAACATTCTGCAGGCCATGACCCGGCTGGTCTCGCTGTTGTCCTCACCCACCGACTGCCGCATTCTGGCCCCGCTGGTGCGGCGCGAGCTGATCTATCGGGCACTGCTCGGTGAAATGGGCTGGCGCCTGCGCGACTTTGCCGCCACCGACACCCAGGCACACCGCATCTCCCGGGTGATCGCGGTGCTCAAGGACCGATTCGCCGAGCCGCTGCGGGTACGCGAGCTGGCCGACGACGTGAACATGAGCGAGTCCAGCCTGTTCCACAGCTTCAAGCAGGTCACGCGCATGTCGCCGGTACAGTTCCAGAAGAAGCTGCGCCTGCACGAGGCCCGCCGCCTGATGCTGACCGAAGGGCTGGAAGCCGCCACCGCCAGCTACCGCGTAGGCTACGAAAGCCCCTCGCACTTCAGCCGCGAATACCGGCGCATGTTCGGCGCACCGCCGCGCGCCGACGTCAGCAAGCTGCGTGGCGAGCAGGTGATGGCGGCCGCGCTGTAATCAGCAGCGCCTGCTCGCGTTTCGTGCTACCGCAGACCACTTTCGCCAGGCACAACGGGAAGAGCGCGTATACTGCGCAGGACGTTTACCACCGCAGGCGCGCACATGAGTCAGCACAGGCAGCACAGCGAGTACCGGGCCGCACCGCCACCCGACCATGCCCGCCTGCGCCCGGCGCCGCTGCCTGCGGAACCACTCCCGCGTACCGCGCTGCTCGACCAGCTCATGCAGCACCTAGCCCGGGGACGACGCCTGGCGCTGCTACGCAGCCCACCGGGCTACGGCAAGACCACCCTGATGCACGCCTGCGCGCTGCAGCTCAGGCAGGACTGGCTCTGGCTGCGCTGCAGCAGCGCCGACAACCAGCCGGCTCAGTTGCACAGTCAATTGGCCGCACTACTGGCGGTGCCACAACCCGACAATCCGGCGCACCTGGAAACGACACTATTCAACCAGCTGGAAGCACGCCAGGCGCCACTGGTGCTGTTTATCGACGACCTGCACCTGCTGCGCAGCAATCCTGCGCGCCAACTGATCAACCGCCTGCTGGCCGTGGCGACACCCCGGCTGCAGATTGTCGCTGCCAGCCAGGGCGAACCCCAGCTGGCCATCACCCACCTGCACCGTGATCAGCAACTGCTTGCACTCGACACCGCCGACCTGGCACTGGACAGCCAGCAGATTGCCGCGCTGGCGAGCGCCCGGCATATCGCCCTGGACAACGACAGCCTCTACCAGCTGCGTACCAGCAGCGAAGGCTGGATCAGCGGCGTGCTGCTGGCGCTGTCCGCCCGCGCCCGACAGACCAATGCCGACGAAGACACCGCGCGCTACCTGAACGAGTCAGTGCTCGACAGCCTGACCCCGCGCCTGCGCCATTTTCTTGAGCAAACCTCGGTGGTCAGCGCCTTCAGCCCGGCACTGGCCGCGCACCTGAGCGGCGACGCACAGAGCGAGCGCACCCTGGCCCAGCTGCGCCGCGACGGCCTGTTTATCGAGGACAACCCCGACGCGCTGCTGCCGCTGCGCTACCACCCGGCCCTGCGCAACGCCTGCCAGCAGCGACTGCAACAGCGCGCCCCGGCACGTCTGCGGCAACTGCACCTGCGCGGCGCAGACTGGCTGCTGCAGCACGGCTGCTACGGCGAGGCGGTCTATCAACTGGGACGCGGCGGCGACTACAACCGTCTGCTCGCCGAGGTAGAGCAGCACAGTTTTGATCTGCTGCGCGAGGGCAAGGTGGACTCCATCGTCGACTTTCTGATGGATCTGCCCAACCGGGATACCGACCATCTGACCCTGGCCATCACCGAGGCCAGCACCGTCATCGCCACCAATGACATCGAGCGCGCCCGCCTGTGTCTGGCCCGCCTGCAGCGCCTGGTGCGCGACCTGCCGCCGCCGATCCCCCGGCCCGAACGGGTGTTCCAGAGTATGGCCTTTGTGCGCAGCCGGCTGGCGGTGCTGGCCGGCAACTACCAGCATGGTCTGCGCCTGACCGGCGACAGCCTGCGCCGCTGGCCGCAGCAAACCGCCGCCAGCGCGGTGTTGCTGTACAACCGCGCCAGCTGTCTGCACGCCCTGGGCGAACTGCATGCCGCGCGCCGCGTGGCCGAGGACGCCCTAAGCCAGCTCAGCCAGTTTGCCTTTCGCGGCTATACCCACAACCTGCAGCTGCTGCTGGCCCAGATTGACCTCAGCCAGGGCAACAGTGCCGGTGCGGCCCAACGCCTGGGCGCCCTCACCGAGCGCCCCGATAGCCGCTCGAACACCTTCTACGAGCTGTTCCTCAACATTGGCCAGGCCCAGGTTCTGCAGCAGCAGGGCGCCTTTGAGGCGGCGCGACAGCAACTGGCCCAGGCCGAAGCGACCGCACTGGAGGTCAGCCATAGCGCTGCCTTGCCCTGGGTTCTGCACTATCAGGCCTGCCTGCACGACGCCTGGGACCAGAGCACTGCGGCCGCACGCCTATGGGACGAAGCCCTGCGCCTGAGCCGACAGTTTCGCCTCTGCGGTCTCTATCGCCTGGCTGCAGCCTGGCGGGTACGCCTCGCCGCGCGGCAACAGGACGAAGCCGCCATCCAGCAGTGGCTGAAAGAGTGGCGCTGGTGCCAGCAGCAGGGTGAGAGCAACGCTCACCGCGAGGAGTTACTGGCCTACGCCTGGGTGCTGCAGCATCAGGGTCGGCACGACGAGGCCCGCCAGCGCGCCGACGACCTGCTCAACCAGGCCCGGCAACAGGACAACCGCTGGCTGGCGCTGCAAGCGCACCTGTTGAACGCCCGACTGGCCCGCGACACCGGTCACCGCGACAGCCTGATCAACCAGCTTGAATCCGCCCTGCAGCTCAGCCTGCAACAGGGTTTTGCGCAATTGCTGCAGCACGAAGGCCGCAGCCTGAGTGATGCGCTCAGGCCGCTGCTATCCGCTCGCTTTCGTCAACAGCAGGGCCTTGCCCCGCTACCCGCCGAGAACCCGTTGCTGCATCCGCTGCAGCAGCTGCTGGCCGACAGCCAGACGCAACACCTGCTGGTCGAGCCACTGACCCGCCGCGAACAGCAGGTGCTACAACGCATCGCCCGGGGCCAGAACAACCAGCAACTGGCCGATGCCCTGTCGGTCAGCACCAGCACCATCAAGACCCACATCAACAACCTGTTCCGCAAGCTGGGCGCCAACGAGCGCCAGCAGGCCATTCAGATCGCCCGCAGCCTCAAAATTCTGCCTTAGCGACCTTTTTCTCCACCCATCTCCACCCTGAAAATCCACCCTTGGTTGGACGCGCCAGGTCAGGCACTTTGCTAAAAAGCACAACGTGTTTCACCCCGCCCACGAGGTCACCATGACTGACAAGCTGCTCAACGAACGCGAGCTGAACTTCCAGCTCTACGAAATGCTCGACACCGAGGCGCTGCTAGAGCGTCCGCGCTACGCCGAGCACGACCGCGCCGTCTTCGACGCCACGCTGGAAACCGCCCGCGGTATCGCCGCCGAGTACCTTGCCCCGCACAACCAGAAAGGGGACGCCAACGAGCCGACCTTCGACGGTGAAAAGGTCACTCTGATCCCGGAAACCAAGGCCGCCTGGAATGCCCTGGCCGAGGCCGGTTTCCACGCCGCGCACCACGATGCCGAGGACGGTGGCCTGCAGCTGCCGGAAGTCATCCTGCGCACCTGCGTGGCGTACTTCAGCGCCGCCAACATCTCCACTTCCGGCTATTCCTTCCTGACCATCGGCTCGGCCAACCTGGTCAAGAGCTTCGCCAGCGATGAGCTGCGCGAGCGTTTCCTGCCGCCGATGCTGGACGGCCGTTACAGCGGCACCATGGCGCTGACCGAGCCGGGTCAAGGTTCGGCGCTGGGCGACATCCGCACCACCGCCCGCCCGGCAGACGACGGCAGCTACCGCGTGTTCGGCCAGAAGATGTTTATCTCCGGCGGTGACCACGAACTGACCGACAACATCGTGCACATGGTGCTGGCCCGCATCGAAGGCGCACCCGCCGGAGTCAAGGGCATTTCCCTGTTCCTGGTACCCAAGGTGCTGGTCAACGAAGACGGCAGCCTGGGTGCGCGCAACGACGTCGCACTGGCCGGTCTGCTGCACAAGATGGGTTACCGCAACACCACCTCCACCGTACTGAGCTTCGGTGAGAAGGGCGGTGCGGTCGGCTATCTGGTCGGCGAGGCCCACAAGGGCCTGTCGTACATGTTCCAGATGATGAACGAAGCCCGTATCGGCGTTGCCCTTGGCGCATCGGTGCTGGCCTATCAGAGCTACATCCATGCCCTGGACTACGCCCGTGAGCGCCCGCAGGGCCGTCTGCCCGGCAGCAAGGACCCGCTGGCACCGCAGGTGCGCATCGTCCAGCACGCTGACGTCCGCCGTATGCTGCTGCAACAGAAGGTCTACGCCGAAGGCAGTCTGAGTCTGTGCCTGTACGCCAGCAGCCTGTTCGAGGACTCGCACACCGCGCCGACCGAGGCCGAGCGGGCCGACGCTGCCGAGCTGCTCGACCTGCTGATTCCGATGGTCAAGTCGTATCCGTCCAAGTACGGCGTGATTGCCTCCGATCTGGGCATTCAGATTCTCGGCGGCTCCGGCTATATCCGTGAGTACCCGCTGGAGCAGTACTACCGCGACAATCGCCTGAACCCGATCCACGAGGGCACCGAAGGCATCCACGGCCTCGATCTGCTGGGCCGCAAGCTGGGTCAGCGTGGTGGCAAGGGCTATCGCCTGTTCCTCGACGCCGCGCGCGCCAGCATCAATGAGGCCGCCAGCACTAAGCAGTGCGCCGGTCTGGCCGCCGCACTAAACGACGCGCTGGGCATTCTGGAGCAGCTCAGCCCGGAACTGCAGGCGCAGGTCGCTGCGGATGTAGACCTGGGCCTGGCCAACGCCACCGCCTATCTGGACCTGTTCGGCCGCGTAGTCGTCGGCTGGATCTGGCTGCGGCAGGCACTGGTGGCCGAACGCGCACTGGAGGCCGGCGCCGCCGACAGCGAAGCCGACTTCTACCAGGGCAAGCTGCACGCCGCGCGTTACTTCATGGACTGGGAACTGGCCGGTCTGGCCAGCCAGGCGCAGCTGCTGCGCAGCGGCAACCGCCTGACCTACGACATGCAGGACGCCTGGTTCTGACTTCAGACGTGGCCGGCACGCTGGTGCCGGCCTGACAGAAGAGAAAACGCGGATGGCACCACGCATGCCATCCGCGTTTTTTATTCTTCATGAATTAACCAGCGGTACACCAGCTGGGCCAGCTACCACCTGGTGCTTTCGCGAACTCGGTCTTTCGCCTTTTACGGCAAGCCAAGGGGCCAGCAACCTGCCTTTACGTAAAGCGGGGTTGCGTCAGCCTGGATGGGCTTTAAGCCTCATTCAATAAGGCGGAAAGGCTTCCAGTACCCGCCCCGTCATGCGCCGGGCCTGCTCGTCGCGCTTGGCCGGGGTCTGCGGCGAGGAGCTCAGGCGCTCGCTTTCGCTGCCACGCCAAACCAGACGACCGCTGGCCGGGTCCAGCAGGTCGATCTGCAAGGTGATCTCCTTGTAGTCCGAGGGATAGGTCTGAATCGACGGACCACCCCAGAAACCACCACCCCAGCCCCAGTAGCCGCCAAAGCTGGTGCTCACGTTCTCTTCACGGTTTTCCACCACAACATAGGTCTTGACCGACAAATCTGCCGTCTGGCCTTCCCGCACCGGGCGCAGGCCGCGGGCGTCCAGCCCCTCCGCCACCGCCTGCTTAATTCGTTCAGCGGTCAGGTCGCTGCTCAGGCGCGGATCTTCGGCGGGTGTAAAGGTGACCTGGGGTTCAGCCCATTGCCAGGTCTGGCTGGTAGAGAAGTCATAGCTGGTGTCGTAGTCCGGCTTGATGGTGGTCTGACAAGCCGCCAGGACGAGAACACAGGGCAACAGAAACACATGATGAAGACGCATGAGAAGTACTCCGATGGTGATGGTACCGGCCCCCAGTGTAGCGCGACGCCAGACTGACTGCTGCCCGACCATGACCGTATCAGGCCCTTTGGTCGCGCTTGCCGATTATTGACACCGAAAAAGCGTGCAAATTGCACGGCCAAATTTTCTCCGTCGTGCAATGCGCACAGGTCAACGGGCCAGCAGTTAAACACAACCAATTGATTTTAAAGGGTTTTATAAAAACCAAAAAGCTGGCACGGCCTCTGCAATATTCCATGCAACGGTCACCGATAGGCCGGATACGGACAAAGCGAGAACAGGAGAAACACCCATGAACAAGCTGAAAACACTTGCCATTGCTACCGCCACCGCCAGCGTACTGAGCATGACGTCAATGGCCGCACACGCTGATGACGGTGACCTGACCGAAGCCCGCCAGGAAGGCTCTATCTGGACCGCCATCACCCTGAACCGTCACCTCAACCCCTTCACCATTGATGTCGACGTCGAAAACGGTGTCGCCACCCTGACCGGTGATGTGGAAAGTGACGTCGACCGCGACCTGGCAGAACAGGTTGCCAAGGACATCGACGGCATCCAGCGCGTTGACAACCAGCTGCAGGTCAACCCGGACGCCGAGCGCAAGGAGCGCACTGAGGGCAACCCGCCGCTGTCCACCAGCTTCAGCAACGCCACCACCACAGCGACCATCAAATCCAAGCTGCTGTGGAACAGCAACACTGAAGGTCTGGACATCGATGTGACCACCAACAACGGTGTGGTCACCCTGAGCGGTACCGCCCAGAGCGACGAAGCCAAGGACCTGGCCGGCATGCTGGCCAAAGACACCGACGGCGTGCACCGCGTCGATAACGAAATCCGCGTCAACGCCGATGCGACCGCTGCCGCCAAGGCACAGAACGCAGCCGATGACGCCGGCGAGGCCATCAGCGATGCCTGGATCACCAGCAAGATCAAATCCAGCTATCTGCTGAGCAGCAACCTGAGTGGCCTGGATATCTCGGTTGATACCAAGAACGGCGTTGTCGCCCTGAGCGGCACCGTAATGTCCAGCGAAGAGAAGGATCTGGCTATCCAGACCGCCGAAAACATCAAAGGCGTGAAGGAAGTGACCGCAGAGAACCTGCGCACTGCCAGCTAATCCGATGGCCGGCCCGACGGGCCGGCCCTCACCCTGAAGCTTGAAGCAGAACCGTGTTTTACGCACCCAACAGAAGGATACGGATCATGAGCAACAAGACTGAAGAACTGAATGACCTGATTGAAGTCACCCGCGACGGCAAGCGCTTTTACGAGCATGCCCGTGACGAAGTCAAAGAGCCGCAACTCAAGGCGCTGTTCACCGACATGGCCCAGGCCAAGACTGAAGTCATCGCCGCCCTGCAGGGCAAGGTCGCTGCCAACGCCGACACCCCGGCCACCGGCGGCACCCTGACCGGCAAACTGCGTGAAGTGTATGCCGATACCCGCGCCAAGCTGTCCAGCGACGAAGGTGCCACCTACATCGCGCAGCTGGAAGAAGCGGAAGACCGCATCCTGCACGCTTTTGAAGACGCCATGGACGCCCACGAGCCCGACCTGCGCGCCGATGTGGCACCTCTGCTGCCCAAGGTACGCGCCTGTCACGACCGCATGCGCGATCTGAAAAAGGCACAGTAACCATTACCGGTCGCCGCCCGCCTTTGCGCTGGCGGTGACCCGTCAGATCAGGCCGGAGCGATCACGCCGCAGGCTTGTCGAAAAGGAGAAACACCATGCTTAGTTGGGCTATTACTTTCCTGATTATCGCCATCATCGCTGCGGTACTGGGCTTCGGTGGTATTGCTGGCACCGCGACAGGGATCGCCAAAATCCTGTTCCTGGTCTTCCTGGTGCTGTTCATTGTTTCCTTCATCCTGGGACGCCGACCCAAGTTATAGCGACCTGCGATGAATGACCCCGCACCCGCCTTCTGGCGGGTGCTGTCGTATCTGCCCTCAGTCTTTGATCAGGTTGCCGCGAGCATCACCTTGAACACGCCACTGGCCCGTGCACACACCTCTCCGTCTGCCAGCACCAGCGCCTCGGCAAAGCACAGGCTGCGGCCCGTCTTGCGCACCGTCGCCCGCACCTCCAGCCACTGCTCGCACCGTGCGGTACCGAGAAAATCCAGCGATAGATTCACCGTTACCAGCCCGCTGATCTCCGTCAGCTGCCGCGCGCAGCTCAGCCCCATGGCATTGTCGGCCAACGCCGAGATCAGGCCGCCGTGCACAAATCCACGGCTGTTGGCATGCGCCTCGGCGGCGCGTAGTCCAAGGCTCAGCCCGTCAGCGCGCTGCATGGCGTACAGCGGCTCCCAGGGGTCAGTCAAACCGCTGCGCCGGGTGTGACGGGTAAAACCATCGGGGATAGCTGAACTGGACATGGCGACACTCCTTCTCTGGATGATGTAGACCAGTCTATATAATTTCAGCGTATTCGCCCTGTCACACAAACGGATATAGCGACGCTGAATGGCAGCAGCAAAGTGGCGCGAGGTTACACCGCTGCCATACGCAGACGCACCAGCGCCGCAACCTCTTCGGCTGTCTCGACAATCGGCTGGTCGCTGCCGGCCACCCGCGCCAGCAGCAAAGCGCCCTCCAGACTGGCGACGGCCAGTTGCGCCAGACGCCGCGCGGCGTCCTCATCCAGACCATCGCGTTGCAGCGCCTGCTGCAGCACCGCGCACCAGTCAGCAAAAACGGTACGACCGGCGACCGTCATAGCCGAGGACGCAGGCGCCGTTTCCAGCAGGCAGGTCGCAATGGGGCAGCCGTCACGATAATCGGAAGCCGACATCCAGCCGGCCAGCTGCGCGGCATAGGCCCTCAGCAGCGTCGGCGTGTCTGTCGCCTCAGCCGCCATCTGTGCCAGGGTGTTGCGGCCACGCTCGCCAGCCCAGCGCACCGCCGCCACACCCAGCTCCTCCTTGCCACCAGGAAAGTAATGGTAGAGCGAGCCCTTGGGTGCGCCGCTCTCGCGCAGGATGTCGTTAAGACCGGTGGCAGCATAACCACGCTGACGAAACAGCCTGGCGGCGGTCTGTATCAGATGTTCCCGGTGTTTGGCGGCGGCCGGCATGGCTGAATCCCTGGGGCGATAATAGGTCAGGCGGCAGTGTACTACGCAGAGCAGGCGCCAGCCCGGCCACACCGGCACATCGTCGCCACCGTAACCCTGACCCAGCGCAAGGTGGTCATGCCAAACTCTGCTAGGGTCTGTTGATGTTTTATTCACCCGCCTGCCGGAGGCCAGCATGACCGACACACTGCACGACTGGAGCCAGGGCTTCGGCGTCATCCAGCATGACTTTCTGACCCGCGAGCGCATCGATACGCTGCTTGAAGCCTTGGCCGCCGAGGGCACCTGCCAGCGCGATCAGGCGATCGAGCTGCTCCAGGCGGCGGACCGGCTGTGCAACGCCTCCATGCGTCAGGTCGCCCATATGACCTACGCCCGCCAGGTCTACCTGGACGGGCGCCCCCTCACGCAGAGCGATTTCAAGCCAACACCCGAAGGCCACACCGGCGGCGCGCTGAACATGGTGCCGGCCTACGTCGGCTATCTGCTCGCCAACGCGCTGACCGGCACCACCCGCAGCTGGCTGATGGGGCAGGGGCACTGCGTGGCAGCGATCGATGCGGTCAACGTGCTGATGGGCAACACCGAAGCGGCGCAGGCCGAGCGCTACCCGTTCAGCGATGCCGGGCTCAGCCAGCTCTGCCAGGACTTCTACAGTTACGCCATCGACGCCGAAGGCCGCCCGGCGGTGCCGCTTGGCAGCCACGTCAATCCGCACACCGGCGGCGGTATCAGCGAGGGCGGCTACCTGGGCTTTGCCGGCCTGCAGTACGTGCATATGCCGCTGCCCGGCCAGGAGCTGGTGACCTTCCTCAGCGACGGCGCCTTTGAGGAGCAGCGCGGCAGCGACTGGGCGCCACGCTGGTGGCGCGGTGAAGACAGCGGGCTGGTGATGCCGATCATGATCGCCAACGGTCGGCGTATCGACCAGCGCTCGACCATGGCCCAGGTTGGCGGCGTCGACTGGCTGCGCGACCACCTGACACTCAACGGCTTCGACCCGATCGACATCGACGGCCGCGATCCGGCCGCCTTTGCCTGGGCCATCATCGACATGGCCCGCAGCCTGCGCCGCGCCCATGAGGCCGTCGTCAACGGCGGCGCGGAATACCCGGTGCGTCTGCCCTACGCCATCGCCGAAACGGTCAAGGGCTTCGGCTTCCCGGGTGCCGGCACCAACGCCGCCCACAACTTGCCGCTGGTCGACAATCCGGCCGTCAACGAGGCCGCCCGCGAGCGCTTCAATCAGGGCATTGCCGCGCTGCACGTCGAGGAAAGCGACCTGCGCACGGCGATTGCCATACTAGGCAATCACACCCGGCAGCAGCGCCCGCAAGAGAAAGACCACCCGCTGGCACGTATTCAGGTCCCGGCACCGCAGCTGCCGCCAATCGCCATCGATCAGCCAGACTCGCCCATGGCCGCCATCGACCAGTGGTTCTGTGCGCTGATCCGCGCCAATCCAGAGCTGCGCGTACGCGTCGGCAACCCGGACGAAATGCGCAGCAACCGCATGAACCAGACCCTCGACCTGCTGCTGCATCGGGTCACCGCAGCCGAAGACGGCATCGCCGAAGGGCCGCAGGGCAGCGTGATCACCGCCCTGAACGAGGAGGCCGTGGTCTCCGCGGCACTGGCCAACCGCCAGGGCATCAACCTGGCCGTCAGTTATGAAGCCTTTGCGGTGAAAATGCTCGGTGCCATGCGTCAGGAACTGATCTTCAGTCGCCACGCCCGTGAACTGGGCCGCGCACCGGGCTGGCTCAGCGTGCCGATCATCGCCACCTCGCATACCTGGGAGAACGGCAAGAACGAGCAGTCCCACCAGGACCCGACCCTGTGCGACGCCTGGCTGCAGGAAATGAGCGATGGCGCGCCTGTGTACTTTCCGGTCGACAGCCACAGCGCGGTCGCGGTGATGCGCAAGGTCTACGCCAGCCACGGCAAGGTAGCACTGGTCGTCGCACCGAAAAACCCGGTTGAGAGCTGCCTCACCGTGCCTGAGGCGCAGGCCGCTGCCGACAACGGTTTTGCCGTCCTCAGCGCCGATCCGGGCGCCGAGCTGCAGCTGCTGGCCATCGGCGCCTACCAGCTGCAGGCGGTACGCCGCGCCGCGCGGCACCTGCGCTACCACGGCGTGCCCTGCAGCGAAGTGGTGCTGATCGAACCGGGTCGACTGCGCGAAGCACGCGACACGCTGGAACAGGCGGTGGTGCACAGCGACAGCGACCTCGCCCGGCGCATCCCCGCCGCACGCTGTCGCCTGTTTGTCTGCCACGGTCACGCCGAGGTGATGACTGGCGTGTTGCGTCGCCTCGATACCGGGCCGCAGACCAGCCGCTTTCTCGGCTATCGCAACCGCGGCGGCACGCTGGACACCTTCGGCATGCAGTTCGCCAACCGGCAGAGCTGGGCGCATCTGGTTGCCGAGGCGGCTGCGCTGCTCAACCGGCCGCTGGACGATCTGCTCGGCAAGGCTGAACAGGCGGTGCTCAGGGGCGAGGGCGATCCGCGGTTACTGGCGCGCTGAGTGGCGCGCCGCCTGCCAGCGGCGCAACGCCTTCTCCAGCTCGACCACCACAAAGATCGACAGCGCGACCGCTGTCAGCCGCAGCCAGTCTGCGGCCGACAGCGACTCCAGCCCGAACAGCTGCTGCGACCAGGGCAGATAGCTGTAGAGCAGCTGCAGCAGCACTACGCCAACAATGGCCCCCAGCATCGGCCCGGCACGGCGGACAATGGCGGGGGACAGAACCGAGGCATCGAGAAAGCGGCAGTTGATCAGATACACTGCCTCGATCATTACCAGCGTGTTGACCGCGACCGCCCGCGCCAGCTCGACTGACGCGCCGTGGCGCAGGTAGTCGCCGAACTGCCAGAACACCAGCAACGCCGCCCAGACCGACACCAGCGCTGCCCGGCCCGCCAGCGCTGCCCCGATCAGACTTTGTCCAGCTGGCCTTGGCGGGCGCGCCATCACGCCGGGCTCAGGCGGCTCAAAGGCCAGCGCCAGCGCCAGCGTGACGGTGGTGACCATGTTGATCCAGAGGATCTGCGCCGGGGTGATCGGCAGCGTCCAGCCAAGCAGAATCGCCAGGATGATCACCGTCGCTTCGGCCAGGCTGGTCGGCAGGATGTAGAGGATCGATTTGACCACGTTGTCGTACACGGTCCGCCCTTCGGCTACCGCATGGGCGATGGTGCTGAAGTTGTCGTCGGTCAGCACCATGTCACCCGCTTCGCGCGCCGCATCGGTGCCCTTGCCGCCCATGGCGATGCCGATGTTGGCCTGGCGCAGCGCCGGTGCATCATTGACTCCGTCACCGGTCATCGCTACCACCCGGTCCTGGCGCTGCAGCGCCTCGACCAGCTGCAGCTTGTTGGCCGGGCTGGTGCGGGCAAAGATATCGACGCTCACCGCAGCCTCATCCAGCCCGTTCCGATCAAGCTGATCCAGCTCGGCGCCGGTCATCACCCGCTGCACGTTCAACCCCAGCTCGGCGCCAATCGCCGCAGCGGTTACCGGGTTATCGCCGGTGATCATCTTCACCCGAATACCCGCCTGGTGGCAGCGGGCAATACTGGCGATGGCTTCCGGCCGGGGCGGATCACTGATGCCGACCAGCGCCAGCAGACACAACCCCTGTTCGACCAGGGCGTGGTCCGCATGACTATCCACCGGCAAACGACGCTCGGCCAGCGCCATGACGCGCATGCCATCGGCGCCAAGACGCTGCAATTCAGCCTGCCAGCGCGACAGCTCCAGCGGCTCCGGGCCATTGCTCCCGAACTGGCTATCGCAGCAGCCGATCAGTCGATCCGGCGCGCCCTTGACCGCCAGCAGCGCGACACCGTCGGTGTCCGAACGGTGCAGCGTGGCCATATAGCGGCGCTCGCTCTCGAACGGCAGCTCCTCCACCCGTGGCCAGTGCTCCAGCAGTTCACTCGCATTCGTCAGCGCCTTGCGCGCCAATACCAGCAGGGCTCCCTCGGTCGGGTCGCCGTGCAGCCGCCATTGGCCGTCTTCCTGCGACACACTGGCATCGTTGCACAGCAGTGCCACGCGCGCGGCAGCCAGCAGTGCCCCGTCGGCAGCAGGCTCTATGGCGCCCTGCGGGCTGTAGCCATCACCGCCGATCCGGTACAGCTGAAGCGCCGTCACACATTGGCGGGCCGTCATGGCATTGGCGGTCAGGGTCCCGGTCTTGTCGGAGCAGATAACGTCAACCGAGCCGAGTACCTCGACGCTGGGCAAGCGGCGGACCAGCGCCTGCTGCCGCGCCATGCGCTGCACGCCGATGGCCAGCGCAATGGTGACAATCGCTGGCAGCCCTTCGGGAATGGTCGCCACGGCGATACCGATGGCGGCCTGAACCATGTCGTCCAGCGCCAACCCGCGCAGCAGGTTACCGATCAACAGGGTCAGCAGCGCGATGACCACCGTCAGGATGCTCAGCTGACGGGCAAAGCGGGTGAGCTGAACCTGCAGCGGGGTAGCGGTCAGGCTGACCTGCCGAGTCAATTCGCTGATGCGGCCGATCTCGGTCTGCGCGGCGGTGCGGCACACCAGCCCGCGCGCGACCCCGGCGGTCACCAGTGTCCCCATGAACGCCATTCCGCGTTGCTCGGCCAGCGGCACGTCTGCCGCGTCGGCCTTAAGGTGCTTGCGAACCGCCACCGATTCACCGGTCAGCATCGACTCGTCGCAGGCCAGATCCTTGAGCTGCAGCAAGCGCAGGTCTGCCGGCACCTTGTCGCCCGCCTGCAGGCTGACCACATCACCCGGTACCAGCTCGCTGCTGTCGACCGTGCGCAACTGGCCGTCGCGCCAGACCAGCGAGCGGGTACGGGTCATGCCGAGAATGGTCTGCAGTGCAGCCGATGCCTTGCCTTCCTGAACGAAGCCGACCAGCGCGTTGATCAACACCACGCCAAAGATCACCCCGGCATCGACCCGGTGCCCCATCAGCAGACTGATCACGCCACTGGCGATCAATACGTAGATCAACGTGTTCTGAAACTGGCGGGCAAACCGCCGCCAGGCCGGCTCCGGCGGCGCCGGGGGCAGGGCATTGGGCCCGCACTGCTGCAGCCGCCTGGCAGCCTCGGCCCCAGTCAGGCCCTGTTCGCTGCCGCCCAGCTGCTCCAGCGCGTGATGCCCCTCCAGCGTATGCCAATCAACCGGCGATCCCTGCTCAGGCACGACCTGTCTCCTTTCAGAACGCCATAGATTGGCCGGGGGTCGGGATCATGGCGTCGATCTGATGCTCATCCCACAGCCGCTTGGCCAGCGCATCCAGGGCATCGGCTTCGCCGTGCACCAGCACCACCTTCGGGCTGGTCTCAAAATGACTGACCCAGTCCACCAGTCCGGTCTGGCCGGCGTGGGCGGAGAAGCCGCCCAGCGTCTCGATCTGCGCTCGCACCAGGTACTCCTCGCGGAACAACTTGATGCGCTTGACCCCGTCAATGAGAATGCGGCCCAGCGTGTTGCGCGCCTGATAGCCGACAAAGATCAGGGTGTTGCGCTCATCCCAGATGCGCTGCTTGAAGTGGTGACGGATGCGCCCGCCGGTACACATGCCGCTACCGGCAATGATCAGCGCGCCACGCTTGATCTTGTTGATCATCATCGACTCGTCGGTGCTGGCGGTCAGCCGCAGGCGCGGCAGAAAGTCACGCAACAGCGTCTGATCGCCGCTGCACAGGCCCTTGGCACCTTCGCAGTCGAGCTGGCTTAACCAGCGGTCGTAGAGCCGTGTCACCTCAATCGCCATCGGGCTGTCGAGAAAAATCTCCCAGTTATCCAGCTTGCCTTGCTGGTGCAACTGGCCGAGATAGAACAGCAGCTCCTGCGTGCGGCCCACCGCAAAGGCGGGAATCATCACGTTGCCGCCGCGCTCCCAGGCTTCACTGAGAACCTGCTCGAACTGCTCCAGCGTATTGCCCAGGGTACGATGGTCACGGTCACCGTAGGTGCCTTCCATCATCACCACATCAGCACGGGTCAGGACCTCGGGGTCAAACAGCAGCACGCTGTCCTTTTTGCCCAGATCGCCGGAAAACACCAGGCGCTTTTCCCGGCCCTGTTCCTGCAGCGTCAGCTCGACTATCGCCGAGCCCAGAATGTGGCCGGCATCGTGGAAAGTCACGCTGCCCGCCTCACCAATCGCAAACGGCTGACGGTAACGCTGCGGCGAGCATTGCTTGAACACCCGCTCGACATCCGCACGCGTATAGGCCGGCTGCAGTTCCGGCGCACCACGGCGAGAGCGCCGCAGGTTCTCGCGCTCCAGGTCACGTTCGTAGAGGCCGGCCGCATCATTGAGCATCACTTGCAGCAGATCGGCGGTGGCGCGCGTGCAGTAGATCGGCCCGCGAAACCCTTCGCTGACCAGTTTCGGCAGCAGCCCGGAGTGGTCGATATGGGCATGCGAGAGGATCACCGCATCGATCTCCGCCGGCTTGAATCCAAACCGTTCATCGCGCAGCCGGTCCACCGCATCGCCGCCCTGATGCATCCCGCAGTCCAGCAGTACCTTGCCGACCGCCGCCGAGCTCACCAGGTGACAGGAGCCCGTGACTTCCTGCGCCGCCCCCAGAAACCGAATACTCGCCATGCCGCAACCTCCGTCGTGTCATCGTGGCTAGTCCACTCTGGCACAGTTTGCCGGGGCCTGCCGCCGGCTGCGCTGACCCATATCAGCATCAGCGTTGGCGCCGGCTGGCTGATACACTGCCGCGACTGCGACAGGAGGAGACTATGAGCAATACCAAACTGGAAGGCCTGCAGGTGCGCCGCGAAGTCATGGGCGATGCCTTTGTTGACCGCGCGCTGAACAACGCCACCGAGTTCAGTCAGCCACTGCAGGAGTTCGTCAATGAGCACGCCTGGGGCGGGGTATGGAACCGCGAAGGGCTGGACCGCAAGACGCGCAGCCTGATCACCCTGGCCGCCCTGACGGCGCTGAAATGCCCGCAGGAGCTGAAGGGCCATGTGCGCGGCGCGCTGAACAACGGCTGTACCGTAGAGGAAATCCGCGAAGCGCTGCTGCACTGCGCGGTGTACGCCGGCGTGCCGGCGGCCATCGACGCCTTCCGTTCAGCGCAGGAAGTCATCGACAGCTATCAAAAGGGCTAGGGTCTGTTGACGTTTCGTTCGCCCGCCTGCCGGAGGCCGTTTTTTCGGCCAGGCAAGGCGGAGGAAGCGCAGTGTAGTTGACCTACATAAACGACCGACAACGTAGCACGGCTGAAAAATGGCCCCGGCCCTGCGGGTTGCGCCTGTAAGGCCGCCACTCGGCGTCGCTCGTCACTTATTTGGAATGACCAAACTGCGCTCCTCGCTTCTTGATTGGCGACCTTACAGGCAGCAACAGGCGGACGAACGAAACGTCAACAGACCCTGGGGCCGCGCCCTGCTCAGGCAAAACGGGATTCAAGGTAGGCGCTGATCGCGTCGGACTCGTACAACCAGCGGGTCTGGCCGTCTTCCTCGATGCGCAAACAGGGCACCTTGATCTTGCCGCCTTCAGCCAGCAGGGTCTGGCGGTGCTCGGTATTGCCGGAGGCATCGCGCAATTCAACAGGCAGGTTCAGGCGACGCAGGGTGCGACGCACCTTCACGCAGAACGGGCAACCGTGAAACTGGTACAGCGCCAGCAAAGAGGCCGCGTCATTGACCGCCGCCTGCGCGGCGGGCTCACGCTGCATCGGGCTTGGGCGAGTAAGAAAGCTGATAAAGACGACGAGCTGGCCAACAACGACCCGCAGAGCCTTGACGATCATGGCAGGATTCTCTGTGATGAAAAATGGGGCCACGCAGCATACCCTGTCCGCTGCGCCAACCCAACATGACCCGACCAAGCAGCGCAGGCATACTCTGCGCAGGCCCTCCTGATCTCGAGCCACCATGAACCCCGAAGACCTTCTCCTGCTGGTTACCCGCGAAATGCCCTACGGCAAGTATAAGGGCCGCCTGTTCGCCGACTTGCCCGGTCACTACCTCAACTGGTTCGCCCGCGAGGGCTTCCCCAAGGGTGAAGTAGGCCGCCTGCTGCAGCTGATGCAGGAGATCGACCACAACGGCCTCAAGCCCTTGCTGGATCCGCTGCGTACCCGTCCCCGAGTGCCCTACCAGGATTGATGCCGCACGTCGTCTGAACTTGCCTTGCCTCAGGTGCTCTATGCTGTGAGACATGCGCACCTGCTCTGACGCAGGCGCGGCACAGCCTGTTCCACCACTGTAGGAGTATTCCGATGGCCAAGATGCTGGTGCTGTATCACTCTATGTACGGACATATCGAAACCCTTGCGCAGGTCGTCGCCGAAGGCGCGCGGCAGGTTCAGGGGGTTGAGGTCACCATCAAGCGCGTCCCCGAAACCATGCCCGATGAGGCCTTCAAGGCCGCCGGCGGCAAGGTTGATCAAGCCGCAGAGGTCGCCAGCCCGGGCGAGCTGGCCGACTACGACGCCATCGTCGTGGGCACGCCGACCCGCTTCGGCAACATGTCCAGCCAGATGCGCACCTTCTTCGATCAGACAGGCGGCCTGTGGGCCAAGGGCGCGCTGCACGGCAAGATCGCCAGCGTGTTTACCTCCACTGGCACCGGCGGCGGCCAGGAGATGACCATCACCTCCACCTGGACCACCCTGGCGCACCACGGCATGGTCATCGTGCCCATCGGCTACGGCACCAAGGAACTGGCCGATATCGAACACGGCAAGGGCGGCACCCCGTACGGCGCATCGACCATCGCCGGCGGTGATGGCTCGCGTCAGCCAGATGCCCGCGAGCGCGCCATCGCCCGCTACCAGGGCAAGTATGTGGCGGGACTGGCCCAGAAACTAGCCGGCTGAGGGCACGCCATAGCGGCCCGTCAGATACGGCAGCACGCTGCTTCAGGGATATTGAATTACGGTCATAATCTAATTAAGATGACAACCGTAATTTAAACTTGGAGCACGACCATGAATGCCTTCCCGACTGTTCAGACCGCTCTAATCACTGGCGCCTCCAGCGGCATTGGCGCCACCTATGCTCGCCGCCTGGCGGCGCGCGGCTACAACCTGCTGCTGGTCGCCCGCAATGAAACCCGACTCAAATTGCTGGCTGATGAGCTGACCGCCCGCCACGATGTACAGATCGACATTCTCGCCGCAGACCTCGAGCAACACGGCGAGATCGAGCGGGTCGCCAATCGCCTGCGCAATGACCAGCAGATCAGCCTGCTGGTCAACTGCGCCGGTGTCGCCCTGAATGGCAGCCTGGCCGAGGCGGATATCGACAGCACCCACAGCCTGCTGCAACTCAATCTGCTGGCCCTGACCATGCTCTCCAGTGCAGCGGCCGTGCGTTTCAGCCTGGCCGGACGCGGCGCGATCATCAACATCGGCTCGGTGGTCGCGCTGCTGCCCGAGCGCTTCAACGCCATCTATGCCGCCAGCAAAGCCTACGTCCTGAGCCTGAGCCAAACCTTGCATGCCGAACTGAGCAGTCGCGGTGTCCAGGTGCAGGTGGTCCTACCTGGCATCACCCGTACCGAGATATTCGAGCGCTCCGGCAGCTCCCTGGCGCAGATCCCGCCGAGCATGGTGATGGAGGTAGAGGATCTGGTCGACGCCGCTCTGCACGGCTTCGACCAGGGCGAGCTGGTGACCATTCCCTCGTTGCCCGACGGTGATGACTGGCACGCCGTGACCCAGGCGCGCATGCAGCTGGCGCCCAACCTGTCGCGCAACCAACCGGCCGCGCGCTATCACTGAGCATTCAGGCCGTCGCCCAGATAACCTGGGCGGCGGCCCGGGCCCCCTCCACCAGCGCCGCTTTGTGCGCCTGCTGCACCTGGCTGCCGACAATCAACCCTTCACCTATCAGAAACAGTTGCGTCGCCAGCGGCTCCGGCTGACTGGCGCCAGCCGCCGTGCATAGCGCCAGCAGATAAGCTTGAATGTCCTGCTTGTGACTGGCCGCCTGTTGATGGGGCACAGCGTCCATCTGGGCAAACTCGGCCGACGCGTTGATAAAGGCGCAGCCGCAGAAGTCATCCTCCTGAACCCAGTCAGCGATAAAGTCGATGTAGGCCAGCGGGCGATGGGCAACAGCCGCCTGCTCGACAAACGTCCGCAGCCTGGCCATGAACTGCGCATGGCGCAACTCCAGCGCAGCCTCAATCAGCGCATCCTTGCTCGGATAGTGGCGGTAGAGCGTCTTCTTGGTAACGCCAGCCTCCCGGCTGAGCAGGTCTACCCCTGATGCGTGAAATCCATTGCGATAAAACAGCCCCAGCGCGGAGGCAACGATCTGTTGCGGCGTGCTCATAAGTATACCGATCGGTTGACCATAAGATACTGATCGGTATACTAGCCCGAAATCAGCTTACTTTCACCCATGCAGGACCTCGCCATGTCGATCCGCCGCTTGCTGCACTCGGGCGCACCGCCCGCGCCCCCGCTGACCTTTATCGCGCTATCGTCGCTCGGTGCGCTCATCGCCATCGCTATTACCGGCGGTTTGAGCGTGGTATCGGGCATCCCCTGGCTGATGGCGCCCTTCGGTGCCAGCTGTGTACTGGCCTTCGGCGTACCAGACTCGCCGCTGGCGCAGCCGCGCGCAGTGATCGGCGGCCACCTGGTCGCCACCGCGGTCGGTCTGGCCGTGGCGGCACTACTGGGTGACGGCTGGCTGGCCTGTGCAGTCGGTGTTGCCCTGGCGCTGGCCGCCATGCAACTGACCCGTACCCTGCACGCACCCGCCGGCGCCGATCCGCTGGTGGTGATCATCGCGCACGCGCCGCTGAGCTATCTGGTATCGCCGGTACTGGTGGGGTCGCTGGTGATCGTGCTGACTGCCTGGGCGGTCAATAATCTGCGTAGCCCGCGGAGTTATCCGAAGTATTGGTTGTGAGGCTCGGCAGCAAAACATTCTCATGACAAACCAATGGGGACCAATGAGTATTTGTCTTTGCCTGAACGCCAGCCTTCCTTAGAGTGGGACGAATATCCGCAGACAGGTTTCCGGCCTGAGCGGCAACGGAATCTGCCTTTCGCCTTTTACGGCGAGCCAAGGGGGGCTGCTTGCCCAGCCCCCCTTAGCGATCCCCCGGGGCACCCGACTACGCGGCCCTTCGGGTTCGCTGTGTTGCTCGGGCTGACGGGGAGTCATAAAACTCGGCTCTTCGAGCCTCAGACATCCTATGACTCTTTTCCCCGTCAGCCCTGCGCTACTCGCCCGCGTAAACGGGACTGGATTCTGTGCACACTCCACCATCAGAGTATTGGCAGTCTGCCCACGCAGTCGCGTGTTTAGCGTTACTCGGACAGTTAGTTGAAAAAGTAAAAAGCCCCGCTATTGCTAGCGGGGCTTTTTACTTACACCAACGAATCAAGCCGACTCGGTCAGCGCCTTCAGTTGCTCGCGAGTGCTGCTCAGCAGCTCGGCAGACAGGGCTTCATCCTTGACGCTGCGCGACAGCAGCAGCGCGCCGACCATCGCCGAGAGCACCAGCACGGCCTGCGCCCGGCTGTCGTCGCCTTCCAGCTTGCTGGCGATATTGTCCAGCCGGTCTTGCACCACCTCGTCGGTGATCTCGCTCTGCTGGCCGCGCTGGCCCAGTTCGGCAGAGATGGTCGGCAGCGGGCAGCCCTGCTCGGGGTTGGCGCGGTGGCCGGCGGACAGGTAGGTATCGAACAGCGCGCTGAGCGGCACATCCGGGCCGGTGTGCATGGCCAGCGAGGCCTTCAGGCCATCCACCGCATGGCGCAGCGCCTTTTCCACCAGCTCGTCCTTGGACTTGAAATGCGCGTAGAAGCCCCCGTGGGTCAGGCCCAGGGCCTTCATCAACGGTTGCAGGCCCGTCGCACCGACGCCGTCCCGACGGAATCGGCGCGCCGCCTCGTCGAGAATCAGCTGATGGGTTCTGGCCTTGTGGTCTTCTGAATAGCGCATGACGCCTCCGGTTATTGAATGCCGCTCATCATCTTACACCGAATGCCCGGCAGTCGCTCCAGTCGATTCATCGTCAGCCGACGAACGCGCCCGGCGCTCCAGCACCAGCGCACAGAGCGCCGGCAGGAACAGCAGCGTCAGCAGGGTGCCCATGGTTACCCCGCCGATCAGCACAAAGGCGAGCGACGACCAGAACACCGAGAAGGTCAGCGGAATAAACGCCAGCGCCGCCGCCAGCGCAGTCAGCACCACCGGCCGTGCGCGGCGCACGGTAGCCTCGATGATCGCCTCGCGAATCGCCATGCCGGCACGCTGGTTCTGCTGGATCTGGTCGGTAAAGATCAGCGTATTGCGCATCAGAATGCCGCCAATGCCGATCAGCGCCAGAATCGCGTTGAAACCGAACGGCTGGTTGAACACCAGCAGCGCCGGCACCGCGCCAATCAGCCCCAGCGGAGCGGTGGCAAAGACCATGAACATCAAACCAAACGAGCGCACCTGGAACATGATGACCACCAGCATCAGCAGAATCATGATCGGGAACAGCACCGCCAGCGCCTGGTTGGCAATCGCGCTTTCCTCTACCGGGCCACCGATGGTGATGTGATAGCCCGCCGGCAGGCTGTCGACCAGATCGCCCAGATCACCATAGGCGGCCATGGCGGCGTCCGGCGGCTGGGTTCCGGCCACGATGTCGGCACGCACCTCAAAGGTCAGCTCACGGTCGCGGCGGCGCAGAATCGGGTCTTCCATGACCGGCTGGAAGCTGCCGACCTGCCGTAACGGAATCGCCTGACCGGCATCGTTGGTGATGGTCAGATCCTCGATGCTGCCGAGGTTCTGCCGCTGGGCATCCACCGCGCGCACAACCACCGACACGGTGCGCGTGCCTTCGCGCACCTCGGTAATCGGGTTGCCGGAGAGCAGGGCATTGACCTGCGATTTGACCTGCGCCGGGGTAAAGCCCAGCAAGCGCAGCCGATCCTGGTCCAGCTGCAGACGGTAGCTGCTGGCCTTCTCGCCCCAGTCGATAAAGGTATCGCGGGTCAGCGGGTTGGCCTCGACGCGCTCACGAACCTGCTCGGCAATCGCTCGCAGCGGGCCCAGTTCCGGCCCGCTGACACGGAACACCACCGGGAAGGGCACCGGCGGGCCGAACACCAGCTGGGTCACCCGCACCCGCGCTTCCGGAAACTCGCCGGCGCTGACCCGCTCGCGCAGGCGCGCCATCAGCGCATCACGGGTGTGCGCATCGGTGGTCTGCACAATCAGCTTGGCAAAGGCCGCATCCGGCAGCTCGGGGTTGAGCGAGAGGAAGAAGCGCGGCGCACCGCCCCCCACGTAGGAGTCGACCATCAGGGTCTGCGGCTCGGCCATGATCGCCTGCTCGATGCGGCCAACCACCGCCTCGGTGTTCTTGAACGCGGTGCCCGGCGGCATGTAGACCTCGACGATCACCTCGGAGCGATCGGAGTTGGGGAAGAACTGCTTGTTCACCACCTTCATGCCCATCACGCAGAGCACAAACGCTGCCAGCACCAGGCCGGTCACCAGCCAGCGATGGCGTACGCAGAACAGCACGGTAGAACGCAGGCGCTGGTAGACCGGGCCATCGTACAGCGCATCATGCCCACCCGGCTTGGCGGCAATGTTCGGCAGCATCTTCACCCCGAGATAGGGGGTGAACACCACGGCCACCACCCAGGAGGCGATCAACGCGAAGCCGACAATCCAGAAGATATTGCCGGCGTATTCCCCGGCGCCGGAACGGGCAAAGCCGACCGGCAGAAAGCCGATGATGGTCACCAGCGTGCCGGTCAGCATTGGCGCGGCGGTGGACGACCAGGCGTAGGTTGCCGCACCGAGCCGATCCATGCCTTCTTCCAGCTTCACCACCATCATCTCGATCGCGATGATGGCGTCGTCCACCAGCAGACCGAGCGACAGGATCAGCGCGCCCAGGGTGATGCGGTCAAACTCGCGGCCGGTCATCATCATCACCACAAACACGACGGCCAGCGTCAGCGGCACTGCAGCGGCGACCACCAGACCCACGCGGAAACCCAGCGCCAGCAGGCTGACCAGCATCACCACGCCGAGCGCGACGAAGAACTTGAGCATGAATTCGTCAACCGCGTTGCGAATCTTGCTGGCCTGGTCAGAGACCTTGGTGAACTCGATGCCCAGCGGCAAGTTCTGCTGTACCTGCGCCTCATGGGCCTGCAGCGCACTGTCGAGGTCCAGCCCGTTGAAGTGCTTCTGCATGATCACGCCGAGCATCAGCGCCGACTCGCCCTGATGACGAATGCGGTAGCTCGGCGGGTCTTCATAGCCCTGACGCACCTCGGCGACATCAGCGATGCGCAGGACTCGCCCGTTGGCCACCACCGGCACATTCTCGATCTGCTCCAGACTGTCGAAGGCGCCATCCAGGCGGATATAGGCCCGCGGTCCGGAAGTCTCCACCGAGCCGGACGGCGCCACTGCGTTCTGCCGCGCCAGCGCGGTAAAGATCTGCTCCGGCGTCAGCCCCAGGGTGGCCAGCCGCTGATAGGAGAACTCGACGTAGATGCGCTGCGCCTGCTCACCAAGGATGTTGACCTTCTTCACGCCCGGCAGCTGCAGAAAATCCTGACGCATGCGCTCGGCCAGCTGCACCAGCTGGCGGTGCGGCAACTGCCCGGCCTCCAGCGCGTAAAGCGCGAAGTAGACGTCATTGTATTCATCGTTGAAGAAAGGGCCGGCAACGCCGCTCGGCAGCCGGGCGGCCTCGTCACTGAGCTTTTTGCGGGTTTGGTAGAACAGCTCGGGCACCAGCGCCGGCGGCGTGGAGTTGAGGAACTGCACCTTCATCGACACAAAGCCCGGCTGGGCGGTGGTTTCCACCCGGTCGTAGTAATCCAGCTCCTGCAGGCGCTTCTCCAGCCGGTCGGCCACCTGCTCCTGCATTTCACGCGCGGTGGCACCCGGCCAGGCGGCCGTGATGGTCATCACCTTGACGGTAAAGGAGGGGTCTTCGGCGCGGCCCAGCTTGCTGAAGGCAAAGGCCCCCGACAACAACACCGCGATAATCAGAAACAGCGTCACCGCCGGGTTATGCACCGCCAGCGCCGACAGATTGAAACGGCTCATGTCACAGGCTCCGTGCAGCGTCGGACCCAGCCAGCTTGCCCTCAGGCAGCGGCTTCACGGCATCGCCTTCATGCAGCAGATGCGCGCCCAACGCGACTACCTGCTGGCCGTCCTCAAGCCCCCCGCTGAGCACCGCAAACTCCTGGCCCAGGCGCACGACCTCAACCGGGGTAAAGCGCACGCGGCTGTCGCCATCGATGACCCAGACGCCGGTACCCTTGCCATTGCCCTGATCGAGCAACGCCCCCAGCGGCACCCGCAACTGCGGGGCACGTTCGCTGTCCTGCAGGCGGATACTCACCGTCGAGCCAATCGCCAGTGGCTCGGCAACGGTATCCAGCACATAACGCGCACGATAGGTCCGGGTGACCGGATCAGCCACCGCCGACAACTCGCGCAGGGTCGCGCCAATCGGCGTATCGGGCTGCCCGAACTGGAATGCCTGCGCCGAGCTGCTCGCCAGCGCACGCTGGGTTTCCGGGATATTGATCACCGCTTCACGCGCACCGCTGTGGGCCAGCCGGGCGACCACCTGACCGGCGGCCACCACCTGACCCTGATCGACCAGCACGTCGGTAATCACGCCATCGGCATCGGCGGTCAGGGTCGAGTAACCGCGGCGGTTCTCGACCTGCTCCGCGTCGGCGCGGGCGGAGGCCAGGTTGGCTTCGGCCACGCGCAGCTCGGTGACCAGTTGATCATGCGCCTGACGCGAGATCGCACCGTTGTCGGCCAGTTGGCGATAGCGCTTTTCATCGTTCTGCAGCTGCCGTACCGAGGCGTCGGCCGAGCGCACGCGCTGCCGAGCAGCCCGCAGGGCCAGTTCGAAGTCATCTACATCCAGCACCAGCAGCACGTCGTCACGCTTGACCCGGTCACCCGGGTCAACCCGCCGCTCGATCACCTCGCCAGCGACCCGAAAGCCCAGCTCGCTCTCGGTGCGGGCGGCTACCACGCCGGTAAACAGGGCGCCGTCACTGGCAACCGGGTGAACGGCCATCGACAGCACCAGACGCGCCGGCACGGCGTTGCTCTCAGGCACCGGCTCTGCGTCGTTGCGGCATCCCAGCAAAACGCCCAAGAGACCCACCAATACCGCCCATTTGGCTGCAGATTTCATGCTCACTCCCTGCGGGCCAACTACCGGCCCTGTTGTTATCTGAATTCAGACAAGCGCCTAAAAGCCTCGGCGAGGTGCCCGCTTTTCAACTACCTGTCAGATCGCTTCCAGCAAAGTGGCCACCCCCTGACCACCGGCGATGCACTGGGTAGCCACTGCATAACGGCCGCCCGTACGCTGTAGCAGGGCCGCCGCCTTGCCGGTGATGCGCGCCCCCGTCGCTCCCAGCGGGTGCCCCAGCGCCAGCGCGCCACCGTCCAGGTTGACGCGCTCCAGCGGCATGCCGAGTTCACGCAGACAAGCCAGTGACTGGCTGGAAAACGCCTCATTGATTTCCATCAGGTCGACATCATTGATGGTCAGCCCGCTGCGGGCAAGCACTTTACGCGTCGCCTCGACCGGCCCCATCCCCATGATCTCGGGTGCACAACCGCCCACCGCCGTCGCCTTGATGCGCGCCAGCATCGGCAGCTTGTGGCGTCGGGCAAAGTCTTCGGTGCAGACCAGCACAGCGGCGCTGCCGTCGGTCAGTGGCGAGGAAGTGCCTGCCGTGACGACGCCGCCAAAGGCCGGTTTCAGGCCAGCCAACGCCTCCATATTGGTCCCCGGACGAATACAACCGTCTTCACTGACCACCCCATCCGGTGTCGTGACCGGCACGATTTCATCTGCCAGCAGGCCTTGGTCACGCGCCTTGGCGGCCTTGCTGTGCGACAGCACCGCCAGCGCGTCCTGATCCTCGCGGCTCACCTCAAAGCGCCGCGCCACTTCCTCGGCGGTGTGCCCCATTGCCATGTAGACCTCAGGGAAGGTTTGCAGCAGGGTCGGGTTGGGCGAGGGGGTAAAGCCGCCCATCGGCACCCGGGTCATCGACTCGACACCGGCGGCGATATAGGCCTCACCGGCACCCAGCATCAGTTGCCCGGCGGCAAAGTGGATCGCAGTCATCGACGAGCCGCAGAAGCGGTTCACCGTCACGCCGCCCAGGGTTTCCGGAAAGCCGGCACGGAAACTGGCAATGCGCGCGACGTTGGTGCCCTGTTCACCCTCGGGGTAGGCGCACCCCATGATCACGTCTTCCAGCAGGGCAGGGTCCAGATCCAGCCGTTCAACCAGGCCGCGCAGCACCTGAGCGGCCAGATCATCCGGGCGCAGGTTGATCAGGCCACCCTTGCGGGCGAACTGGAATGGGGAACGCAGGTAACCGGCGATCACGATGGAGGTCATGGCAGTGCTCCTTACGGTCAGAGGGTCCGTCAGACCCGTTGAATTACGACCATAATTTAATAAAGCGCATTTAAATGTCAACCATAATTTAAAAGATCTCAGGGAGTCTGATAGATGGCCAGCAGGGCGCCCATGTCGTCGGCCAGCTCGACAAAGTGCGCAGGCTCTATCGCCCGCTCGGTAAAGCAGCGCAAGCCAATCACCTGCGCCTGCAGCAGCCGCGCCAGCCGCTGGCAATCCACCTCGGGGCGCAGTTCACCCGCCGCCTGCGCCTGTTTCAGAGCAGCGGCAAAGCGTTGCTCCATCAGCCCGAGAATACGATCCACCTGGACGCGCAGCTGCGGGTCTTCCGGGTTCACTTCCAGCAGCGTCTTGATCAGCATGCAGGCCCGCGGCGGGGCGCCGTTGCGCCATTGGCAAGGCCCAGCCAGCGCCAGCAGATAGTCACGAAAGCCCTGCAGGCCCGTCTCGCCATCCTGCAGGCAGCGACTCAGCTCATCGGCCATCTGCTCGGCGTAGCGGTTGAGTACCTCGCTGAACAGGCCCTCCTTGCTGCCAAAGGTCGCGTACAGGCTGCCGGGGCGCATATCCAGCGCCCGCTCGATGTGCTTCATCGAGGTGGCGTGATAACCGCGCTCCCAGAACAGATCAACGGCGCGCTCCAGCGCCTGCTGGCGGTCGTGACGGGCGGGTCTGGGCATGATGTCTCCAGCAGCGGTGGCGGGGATTCTGAACGAGCGCTCAAGAATAACTTGAACGATCACTCAAATACAGCTAGCGTATTTTTGAGCAATCAATCAAAAACTGCCGTTCGAGGAGATAACCATGTCTGACTTCACCCTGCACAGCCTGGATTCCGCCCCACAGGATGCCCGCCCGCTGCTGGAAAACGCCCTCAAGGGCTTTGGCATGATTCCCGGCCTGCACGCCGTCATGGCCGAAGCGCCCGCGCTGCTGGAAGGCTATCAGCTGCTGCACGGGCTGTTTCAGAACAGCAGCTTCAACGCCGACGAACTGACCGTGGTCTGGCAGACCATCAACGTCGAGCACGGCTGCCACTACTGCGTGCCGGCACACACCGGCATTGCCAAGGCGATGAAGGTGTCTGACGAAATCAGCGAAGCGCTGCGCAACCAGACCCCGCTGCCGACCGCCAGACTTGAAGCCCTGCGCAGCTTCACCCTGGCCATGCTGCGCCAGCGCGGCGAAGTCGATCAGGCCCAGCTGCAAGCCTTCTACGCCGCCGGTTACAGCGAGCGCCAGGTACTGGAAGTGATTCTCGGGCTGGCCCAAAAGGTCATGAGCAACTACACCAACCACATCGCCCAGACGCCGGTGGATCGCGCCTTTGCGCCGTTTGTGTGGGAGCCGAAGGCTGCGCGCGAGGCGTCTTGATGGGGGCTATCAGGAAAAGAAGTTCAGATTGATTACCGTGTGATAGGCACACTCGATCCTAGAGATTTTTACCCAGAAACAACGAGAACAGCTAAACCCAGGCAGCCTACTCAACCAAAAAACTCACCCGCACCAACAACCCCCCCTCAGCCCCCTCATGCAAACTGATCTCAGCACGATGGGCGCGGCAAATCTCGCCGACGATCGACAGCCCCAGACCGGTGCCTGACGGACTCTGCCGGTAGAAGCGCTCAAACACCCGTTCGCGCTCCTCGGGCGGGATGCCGGGGCCGGTGTCTTCGATCTCGACCAGTGCCGGGGCGCGCAGACGCAGGGTGACCACGCCGCCATCCGGGGTGTGCTGCAGGGCGTTGTCGATCAGGTTGCCGAACAACTCCTGCAGCAGGGTCGGCTCGCCCCAGACGTCGAACGGCTGCTCGACCTCCAGCGCCAGTTCGATATTGCGCGCGTGCGCCAGCGGCACCATGGCCAGCGCCAGCTCCTGCGCCAGCGGCGCCAGAGCCACCTGTTCGGCGCTGCCCTCGGCCACCGCACGCGCGCCACGCTCGATGCGCGCCATCGACAGCAGCCGGTTGGCCAGACCGATGGTGCGGTCGGTGCTGGCGTCGGCTTCGCGCAGGGCCTGCTGCCAGGCCTGCGGGTCGCTGGAGCGCAGCCCCAGCTCGATACGCGCCTTGAGCGCCGCCAGCGGCGTGCGCAGTTCGTGTGAGGCTTCAGCGATAAAGTCGCGCTGGCGCTCGAAGTTCTCGCGCAGCCGGCCGGTGAAGTGGTTGATGGCATTCACCAGCGGCCGCACTTCACGCTGCAGCCCCTCGGTCTCGATGGGCCGCAGGTCATCGCTACGCCGCTCCGCCACCTCGTGCCGCAGGCGCTGCAGCGGACTCAGCGCGGCGGTCACCGCCAGCCAGGCCAGCACCAGCGCGCTGACCGCCAGCACGCCCAGGTTGATCAGCGACTGCCGCAGCAGGTTGGCCGCCATGCGATCCCGCGCCTCGCGGGTTTCCGCCACACGAATTTCCGCCATGCCGCTGTCGGTGGTGGTGCTCACCGCCTGCAGCAGGCTGACCACGCGCACTTCCGAATCGCGGTACTCGGCATCGTAGAACCGCGCCAGGGCCGGATAATCCTGAGTCATCGGAATAGTCGCAGAGGCCGCAGGCAGGTCCTCGTACCCGGAGATAAGCCGACCATTGAAGTCGATAACCTGATAATAGAGCCGGCCGGTGATGTCATAGGCAAAGTTGTCGAGCGCCACGTAGGGCACCTCGACCGCCAGTTCTCCGTCTTCGCTGTAGAGTCGCTCGGCAATCGCCCGGGCAGAAGACAGCAGCGAGCGGTCATAGGCCGTATCTGCTGCCAAACGCGCATTCCAGTAGGCGACCGAGCTGGCGATCAGCAGCAGCACCGACAACACCAGCGCCAGCCGTCGCAGCAGGCGTCCACGCAGACTGCCGGCCCCCGCCTGCGCCAGCGGGGTCTGCGCACCCAGTGTCACGCCTCGGCCTCCAGCAGATAGCCAAGCCCACGGAAGGTCACGATGCGCACACCGCTGCCATCGAGCTTGCGGCGCAGTCGGGAGATATAGATTTCGATCGCCTCGGGGCTGGCGTCCTGATCCAGCCCGAACACCTTGCCGGCCAGTTGCTCCTTGCTCATCAGCCGGCCGGGCCGGGCTATCAGGTTTTCCAGCACAGCGTGCTCGCGCGACGGCAAAGTCAGCACCTCGCCGCGCAGGCTGAAGCGGCGGTCGTTGAGATCGTAGATCAGCTCGCCGCACTGCTGCTGGCGCTCGCCGCCCATCAGGCTGCGGCGCAACAGGGCGTTGACCCGCGCCTCCAGCTCGCTCAGCTCGAAGGGCTTGGCCAGATAGTCATCGGCGCCCAGATTCAGTCCGCGCACCCGGTCGGCCACCTCGCCACGGGCGGTGAGCATAAGCACCGCCAGCGTCTGGCCCCGCTCGCGCAACTTTCTCAGCACCTCGAATCCGTCCTGCCGAGGCAGGCCGACATCGAGGATCGCCAGCGCGTAATCCTCGCTGCGCAAGGCCAGATCGGCGGCCACGCCGTCGTGCAGCACATCGACGGTCCAGCCCCCGTTCTTGAGGGCGCGGGCCAGGCTCTCGGCCAGTTCAGGGTCGTCTTCTACCAGCAGAATGCGCACTGGCGGTCTCTCTTGCAAAGGGTCGAATCGCCTGAGTTTACACCGCCTGTCGGCCCGCGACAGCGCGAGTTTCGGGGGGTGAAGGATGAAAGGTTGCTGAAAGGTTCGCTCATTAGCATCGCCCGACGGTCACCCACCGTAGGCGTCAAAACGCAAACAAGAACAACACCGGAGTACACCTGATGCACACCGTATTCATCCCACGGCGCAGCCTGTCTGCCGCCCTGCTGGCCGCCTCCGGCCTGCTGCTCACTCCCCTGGCCCAGGCCAGCAGCTTCACCGAGGACAGCAGCGCCAAACTGAGCACCAGCAACATCTACTTCAACCGCGACTTCCGCGAAGGCACCGGCCAATCCAAGCGCGAAGAATGGGCTCAGGGCTTCATTCTCGATCTCAAGTCCGGTTACACCGATGGCCCGCTCGGCTTTGGTCTCGACGCCAAGGCGATGCTCGGCATCAAGCTCGACTCCAGCCCGGACCGCACCGGCACCGGCCTGCTGCCGACCCACGATGACGGCCGCGCCGCCGATGAATACAGCAAGCTTGGCCTGACCGCCAAGATGCGCTACTCCGAGTCTGAACTGTTTCTGGGTACGCTGATGCCCAAGCTGCCGATCCTGCAGCCCAACACCAGCCGCATCCTGCCGCAAACCTTTCGCGGCGGCATGGCGACCATCAACGAATTCGACAACCTCAGCATCGATTTCGGCCGCCTGACCAAGGCGACCGACCGTGATTCCACCGATGCCGAGGATCTGGCCCTGAACAACAAGAATCGCCGTTTCGGTGGTTCGTTCTCGGCTGACCAGCTTGATTGGGCCGGACTGAACTACCAGTTCAACTCCAGCCTGGCGGCTAGCTACTATCTGGCACAACTGGATGATATCTACCGCCAACACTTCTTCGGTCTCAACCACAGCGCCGCTCTGGGCGCCGGTGAGCTGAGCACCGAGCTGCGGGTCGCCGTATCCGACGAGCAGGGCGCAGCCCAGGCCGGTCGGATCGACAACCAGGCCTGGCAGGGCCGCATCGGCTACGCGCTGAACGGTCATGAAGTGAGCGCAGCCGCGCAAAAAATGCGCGGCGACAGCGCCTTCCCGTATATCGACGGCAGCAACCCGTACCTCGTCAACTTCGTGCAGATCAACGACTTTGCCGAAGCCAACGAGCGCTCCTGGCAGCTGCGTTACGACTACGACTTTGCTGCAGTCGGCATTCCCGGCCTGAGCTTCATGACCCGCTACATCAGCGGTGACGACGCCAAGCCCGTCGCCGGTGGCACCGGCTCGGAATGGGAGCGCAACACCGAGCTGCAGTACGTGTTCCAGGATGGCGCACTGAAAAATCTCGGCCTGCGCTGGCGCAATGCGAGCTACCGCTCCGACTTTGCCCGCGACGCCGACGAGAACCGCCTGATTGTCAGCTACGCCTTCCCGATCTGGTAAGCGCCGCGCCCCTGACAATCGCCTAGAATAACGCCATGAGGACAACCACCATGAAAGCGACACTGCGTTCTGCCCTGCTGATCGGCCTGTGCTTCGGCCTGGCTGGCTACACCCAGGCTGATGAGCCGTCCCGTCCCGAATGTATCGCCCCGGCTTCGCCCGGCGGCGGATTCGACCTGACCTGCAAGCTGGCGCAAAGCGCGCTGCTGCAAGGCGAGTATCTGTCGCGCCCGATGCGCGTGACCTACATGCCTGGCGGCATTGGCGCCGTGGCCTACAACGCCGTGGTCGCCCAGCGCCCTGACGAGCCGGGCACCATCACCGCCTTCTCGACCGGTTCGCTGCTGAACCTGGCCCAGGGCAAGTTTGGCCGCTTCGACGAGAGCGCGGTCAAATGGCTGGCCGCCGTCGGCACCAGCTACGGCGCCATCGCCGTGCGCGCCGATTCCGAGTTCCAGACCCTGGAGCAACTGGTCGAGGCGCTGCGCAAGGACCCGTCCAAAGTCGTCATCGGCTCCGGCGGCACCGTCGGCAGCCAGGACTGGATGCAGACCGCACTGGTCGCCCGCGCGGCCGGCATCAACCCGCGCAGCCTGCGCTATGTCGCGATGGAGGGCGGCGGCGAGCTGGCCACCGCGCTGCTCGGCGGCCACATTCAGGTTGCCAGTACCGACATCTCCGACTCCATGCCGCACGTTGAAAGCGGCGACATGCGCATCCTCGCCGTGCTCGCCGACGAGCGTCTGCCCGGTGATGTGGTCGAAGACATCCCCACCGCAAAAGAGCAGGGCTTTGATGTCAGCTGGCCGGTTATCCGTGGTTTCTACATGGGCCCGGACGTCAGCGATGAAGACTTCGCCTGGTGGCAGACCAACTTCGAGCACATGCTCGCCTCCGAGGAGTTCGCCACCCTGCGCGAGCAGCGTGAACTCTTCCCCTTCGCCCTGACCGGAGCTGAGCTCGAGGCCTACGTCCACGAGCACGTTGCCGAGTACAAAAACCTGGCTGGCGAGTTCGGCCTGACTCAGTAACCGCCCTGCCTGCACGCACCCGGCCCCGGGTGCGTGCTGCGTCCGCGAGGATTACACCATGCTTTACCAACGTCTGTTTGCGGCGAGTCTGCTGCTGGCTTGCCTGTGCCTGGGCTTTATCGCCTGGGGCTACCAAGCGCCCTTCTCCTATGAGCCGGTCGGCCCGCGCGCCTACCCGCTGATGCTGCTGATTCTGCTCGCCCTCGGTGCGCTGGTACTGCTGGTCAAGCCAGCGATGGAGAGCAGCGAGTCCGATGAACCGGCGCTGACCCGTCCGATGCTGATCAAGGCAGCCATCTGCCTTGGCCTGCTGCTGGCCCTGGCGGCGTTGTTCGAGCGCCTGGGCTTCATTCCGACCAGCATCCTGTTTGCACTCGGCATGGCGCGCCTGTTCGGCGGTCGCTGGCTGCCCAGCGCCGTGCTCGCGCTGGTACTGGGCGTTGGCCTGTATTTCCTCTTTGACCGGGTACTGGAAGTCCCCCTGCCGCTCGGCGTTCTCAGCGCCCTGGAGATCTGATCATGGATACCCTCTCTTACCTTGGCCAGGGCTTCGACGTTGCCCTGAGCCCGAACAACCTGGTGACCGCGCTGGCCGGCACCACCATCGGCACCATCGTCGGCCTGCTGCCGGGCCTGGGCCCGATCAACGGCGTGGCGCTGCTGATTCCGGTCGCCTTCGCCCTCGGCCTGCCGCCAGAAACCGCGCTGATTCTGCTGGCCTCGGTCTATCTGGGCTGTGAATACGGCGGCCGCATTTCCTCCATTCTGCTGAACATCCCGGGCGAAGCTTCCGCCGTGATGACCACCCTGGACGGCCACCCGCTGGCCAAACAGGGCAAGGGCGGCATTGCGCTGTCCATTTCCGCCTGGAGTTCGTTTATCGGCGGCCTGATCGCCACCATCGGGGTGACCATCTTTGCCCCGCTGCTGGCCAAATGGGCGGTCTCCTTCGGGCCGGCCGAATACTTCATGCTGATGGTCTTTGCGATTGTCTGCCTGGCCGGCATGGCCGGTGACAAACCCATCAAGACCGCCGTCGCCGTGCTGATCGGCCTGATGCTGGCCTGCGTCGGCATCGACGCCAACAGCGGTGTCTACCGCTTCACCTTCGGCAGCCTCGGTCTGGCCGACGGCATTCAGTTTGTGGTGCTGGTGCTGGGCCTGTTCAGTGTCAGCGAGATCCTCATGCTGCTGGAGCGCACCCATCAGGGTCAGGTCGCAGTGAAGGCCAGCGGGCGCATGCTGTTCAACCTGAAGGAAGGTGCCTTCGTACTGGCGACCAACCTGCGCAGCGGCGTGCTGGGCTTTATCTTCGGCGTACTGCCGGGGGCCGGTGCGACGCTGGCCAGCGCCGTGAGCTACATGTCCGAGAAGCGCCTGGCCGGCGACAAGGGCCGCTTCGGTGATGGCGACCTGCGCGGTCTGGCCGCGCCGGAAACCGCCAACAGCGCCTCGGCCTGCGGCTCGATGATCCCGATGCTGACCCTCGGTATTCCAGGCTCCGGCACCACCGCGGTGATGCTCGGCGCGCTGACCCTGTACAACATCACCCCCGGCCCGCTGCTGTTCCAGCATCAGCCGGACATCGTCTGGGGTCTGATCGCCTCGCTGTTCGTCGCCAACATCATCCTGATCGTGATGAACATCCCGATGATCAAGGTGTTCACCCGCATCCTGTCCGTGCCGAACTGGACCCTGGTACCAGCCATCGCCATCATCACCTCGATTGGTGTCTACGCGGTCCATGCCACCACCTTCGACCTGTTCCTGATGATCGCCATCGGCCTGTTCGGCTACCTGCTGCGCAAGCTGGACTTCCCGCTGTCGGCGCTGCTGCTGGGCTTTATCCTCGGCCACATGATGGAGAGCAACCTGCGCCGCGCGCTGTCGATCTCCAACGGCGATCTGGGCATCCTGTTCTCCAGCCCGATCACCATCGGCCTCTGGGTACTGGTCGCCGCCATGGTGGCGCTGCCGTTCTGGCGCCGCTACCGCAGCAAGCGCAGCGCCGCGCTGGCCAGTGCCTGAGCGGCTGTTTAGCGCTCTGCGCTACCTCAGCGCGCCGTTGACCGGTGCGCTAGGCGGCCTGCTCGCCAGCCTCGCCGGCTGGCCGTTGCCCTGGATGACCGGCTCGCTGGTAGCGGTCATCCTGCTGCGCTGCAGCGGCTGGCAGTGCAGCCCGCCACCGGGTTCCCGCCAGACCGGCCAGCTGATCGTCGCCTGCGCCATCGGCCTGCACTTCACCACCCCCGTCTTTGCCCAGATCATCAGCCACTTGGGCCTGATCGTGCTGGGCGCCTGCGGCACCTTTCTGCTCAGCCTGATCGGCATCCGCCTGTTGACCGGCGCCGGCTATGACCGCGCGACCGCCTTCTTCTCCAGCATGCCCGGTGGCGCCAGCGAGATGGCGGTAATCGGCGCACGCCACAACGCCCGCATCGCCAACGTCGTCGCCGCCCACAGCCTGCGCCTGCTGATGGTGGTGCTGCTGATTCCAGCGCTGTTCACCTGGGGCCTGCCGGCGGTCAGCGCGCCCGCGCCGCTGCCGACCGATCTGCCAACCCTGGCCTGGCTGATTCCGCTCGGCGTGCTGCTGGCCGTGGTCATGCGCCGCCTGCGCCAGCCCAACCCGTGGATGCTCGGGCCGCTGATTGTCTGCGCCAGCGCCGGCGTGCTGCTAGATATCGAGATCGCCCTGCCGCACGGTGCCAGCGCCGCGGGGCAGTGGCTGATCGGCAGCGCGCTGGGCTGTCACTTCGACCGCGCCTTCTTCCGCAAGGCCCCGGCCTTTCTGCTGCGGGTGTTCAGCTTTACCGTGCTGGCGATGCTCACCGCCGCCGGCGCCGCGCTGCTGCTCGCCCAGCTCGGCAGCGTCGACCGCATCAGCCTGATGCTCGGCATGATGCCCGGCGGCATCACCGAGCTGTGCCTGACGGCAGAGGCGTTGCAGCTGTCGGTGGCGCTGGTGACGGCGTTGCAGGTGATGCGGTTGTTTTTGGTGATGTTTTTGGCGGAGCCGGTGTTTGTGTTGTGGCAGAGGGTTTGGCCGGAGAAATAGGCTCTGCACCGCCGCATCATTGCTCTACCTCTGCGCCGCTATCTAGCTCACCTTTCGCCTTTTCCGGCGAGCCAACGGGAGCTGCTTGTCCAGCCACCGTAGGGCCACGGCACGCCGTGGCCGTGCAGCCTCCATAACAGCATCATTGTTCTACCTCTGCGCCGCTACCTGGTTCGCCTTTCGCCTTCTCGGCGAGCCAAGGGGGGCTGCTTGCCCAGCCCCCCTTAGCGATCCCCCGGGGCACCCGACTACGCGGCCCTGCGGGTTCGCTGCGTTGCTCGATTTATCGGGGAGTCATAAAACTCGTCGCTTCGCTCCTCAGACATCCTATGACTCTTTTTCCCGATAAATCTGCGCTACTCGCCCGCGTAAACGGGACTGGGGTCCGTGCATGCTGCATGTCTTACACCCCCTTTCGTAGGGCCACGGCATGCCGTGGCCGGCTTTAGAGATAAACGTCGTTCGCCCGTACATACATCGCACCTCGCTCTTTACTCCATAGACCGATCAGTCTATAAATAGCGCCATGAGCAAAGAAGATAGCCGCAAAATTCTCGTCAAAACCATGCAGAGCGCCTTGCAAAGCAAAGGACTCCACGGCGTTGGCCTGAACGAGATCCTGAAAACCGCCGGACTGCCCAAGGGCAGCCTGTACTACCACTTTCCCGGCGGCAAGGAAGAGTTGGCGCTGGCCGCTATTGCCAATGCCGAGGCAGAGATGACGCGGTTTCTGGAGCAGATGTTTGCGCGCTTCGACGACCCGCTGGAAGCGCTCGCGGCCTGGATCGACAGCGCGCTGCAGCGCATCGCCGCCAGTCGTTTCAAGCTCGGCTGCCCGCTGGCCGCCGCCGCGCTCGACTGCTCACCCGACGACACCGACCTGCTGCTGGCCCTCAACGGCGCCTTCGCCACCCTGCGCGACCTGCTGACTAGACAGATCAGCCGCGCCGGTTTCCCCACCGAGGCCGCTGCCGACCTGGCCGTGCTGGTGCTCACCAGTTACGAGGGTGGGCTGATCATGGCCCGCGCCGCCGGCAGCACCGACCCGATCGAGCGTTCGTTTCGCGCCCTGCTCAGCCACGTTCGCCTGCAACAAAAGGAGTTTGCCAATGGCCACTGAATCGCTCGCCCCGCGTGATCTGACCCTGACTGCCGCCGACGGCTACCAGCTCGCCGCCACCCTGTACCCGGCCAGCGAGCCACGCGGGCAGATTCTGGTCGGCAGTGCCACCGGCGTGCCCCAGGGCTTCTACCGGCGCTTTGCCGAGTTTGCCGCGAGTAACGGCTTCACTACTCTGACGCTGGATTACCGCGGCATCGGTGCCTCCGCCCCGGCCAGCCTCAAGGGCTTCGAGATGGACTACCTAGACTGGGCCGACAAGGACCTCGCCGCTGGCGTCGACTATCTCGACCAGCAGGATCTGCCGCTGTACCTGGTCGGCCACTCGTTCGGCGGTCATGCCTTCGGCCTGCTGCCCAACCGCGATGCCATCCACGCCGTCTACACCTTCGGCACCGGTGCCGGCTGGCACGGCTGGATGCCCGCAGGCGAGCGCCGCAAGGTGCAGGTCATGTGGAATCTGGTGCTGCCGCTGATCGTCGCCATCAAGGGCTATCAGGCGTGGAACTGGCTGGGCCTCGGCGAAGATCTGCCCAAGGGCGTGTACCGCGACTGGAAACACTGGTGCCGCTATCCGCGCTACTTCTTTGAAGACCCGAAGATGGCCTGGCTGAACGAGCACTTTGCCGCCGTGCGCACACCGATTGTCGGCGCCGTCTCGCTCGACGACCTCTGGGCCGGCCCGGAATCACGCGACGCCTTTATGAGCGCCTTCAGCGGTGCCGCCTATCAACCGCGGGATATCGACCCCAAGGCGCTAGGCCTCAAGCCACTGGGCCACATGGGTTACTTCCGCCCCTACGCCGAACCGCTCTGGCGCGACGCGCTGGATTGGTTCGCCAGCCAACCCCGGGCTGCCGTTGCGGCCTGATCGACTCAAGGAACACGCAATGAACCCCAAAGACATGACCGGCCTGCAGATCATGCAGGCCGCCGCAGCCGGTCACCTGCCGATAGCGCCGATTGCCAAGACCATCCCCATGCAGGTCAAGCTGGCCGAAGAGGGCCGCGTGGTGTTTGAAGCCACCGCTGACGAAAGCCACACCAACCCGCTCGGCGGCGTGCATGGCGGCTTTGCCGCCACCGTGATGGACTCGGTTACCGGCTGCTCCGCGCACACCACCCTGGGCGCGGGCGAAGGCTACGGCACCATCGAACTGAACGTAAAAATGTGCAAACCCGTGCCCTTCAACAAAACGCTGATCGCCGAAGGCAAGGTCATCAACAAAACCCGCCGCCTGATCATCAGCGAAGGCTACCTGCGCGATGAAAACGGCTCGCTGTATGCGTACGCCACGGCGACCAATATGATTCTCAGCTGATAGCGGCAAGCGGCAAGCGGCAAGCGGCAAGCGGCAAGCGGCAAGCGGCAAGGATGGTGTCGTCGCAAGGGCCGAGCTTCAACTCGGCCGCACGAACAGACATCAGGCATCCGGGTGCTCAAGGCACTTCGTTCCACCACCTGATGTTGGAGTGTGCACTGATTGTCGTCCCGTTTACGCGGGCGAGTAGCGCAGGCTTGGCGGGAAAAAGAGCGGCAGCATGTCTGAGGCTCGAAGAGCCGAGTTCTGCCGATCCCCGCCAAGCCGAGCAACGCAGCGAACCCGAAGGGCCGCGTAGCCGGGTGCCCCGGGGGATCGCTAAGGGGGGCCGGGCAAGCGGCCCCCCTTGGCTCGCCGTAAAGGGCGAAAGGCTGACTCGGCAGCAGCTCCATCTAAGAGCCCACCACCAATCAACCCGTCACACCCCCGGCAACACCTTCAACAGCGTCAGCAACTCACGCGCCGCCTTCTCCGATGACGCCGGGTTCTGGCCGGTGACCAGCAGGCCATCCACCAGCACATACTCGCCCCAGTCCTCGCCTTTGCTGTACACGCCGCCCTTTTCCTTCAGCGCGTCTTCCAACAGGAACGGCACAACGTCGCTCAGGCCCACGCCGTCTTCCTCGGAGTTGGAGAACCCGGTCACCCGCTTGGCGCCGACCAGGTACTCGCCATCAGCAGCCCGCGCATTCAGCAGTACCGCCGGCGCGTGGCACACCGCGCCAATCGGCTTGTCGGCCTTGGCAAAGGCATTGAGCAGCGCCAGCGAGTCGGCGTTGTCGTGCAGGTCCCAGAGCGGGCCGTGGCCGCCGGGGTAGAACACCGCGTCAAAGTCAGCAGCGGACACCTCACTCAGCCGCACGGTATTGGCCAGCAGCCCCTTGGCATGCTCATCCGCGTCAAAGCGGCGGGTCGCCTCGGTCTGCGCGTCCGGCTCGGCGCTTTTCGGGTCCAGCGGTGGCTGGCCGCCCTTGGGCGAGGCCAGGGTGATTTCGGCACCGGCGTCGTGCAGCACGTAATAGGGCGCGGCAAACTCCTCCAGCCAGAAGCCGGTCTTGTTGCCAGTATCGCCAAGCTTGTCGTGTGAGGTGAGAACCATGAGAATCTTCATATCGCTCCTCTCTACAATCGATGAACCAACGGCTGTGAGGCGAACGCGCGCCAGACAGCATGAATACACAGTAAATCCGGCAGCAATCGACGCAAATGGTTCAGTCTCGCCGCGCCGGTGACAGCACAGGACAACCAGCAACCATGCAGCCGCTACAACTCAACTGCGACATGGGCGAAAGCTTCGGCGCTTGGACCATGGGCATGGACGAGGCCGTGATGCCGCATGTGCACAGCGCCAACATCGCCTGCGGCTTTCACGCCTCCGACCCGTCCACCATGCGCCGGACCGTCGCGCTGGCGGTGCAGCACGGCGTGCGCATCGGCGCGCATCCGGCCTACCCGGATCTGGTCGGCTTTGGCCGCCGCTCGATGGCCTGTTCCGCGCAGGAAGTGGAAGACCTGCTGCTCTATCAACTCGGCGCCCTGGCCGGCATTTGCCGCGCCGAAGGCGCCAGCCTCAGTTACGTCAAACCCCACGGCGCGCTCTACAACGACATGATGAAGCAGCCCGCGCTGCTGACAGCGGTGATGCGCGCCGTCGCCCGTTTCAACCCGCAGCTGCCGCTGATGCTGCTGGCCCGGCGCGACAACAGCGAAGCCGAGCAACTGGCCGCCGAGCAGGGCATCGGCCTGCTGTTTGAAGCCTTCGCCGACCGTGGCTACGACCCGGACGGCTACCTGCTGCCGCGCAACCAGCCCGGCGCCGTGCACCACGATCCGGAGCGCATTCTGGCCCAGGCACTGAGCTTTGCCCGGGGCGAACCGATCACCGCCAGCGACGGCAGCCAGCTGACCCTGCGCGCCAACAGCCTCTGCGTACACGGCGACAACGCTGAATCGGTCGCCGTGGTCGCCCGCATCCGCGCCGCACTGGACGCCCTGTGAACCTGCGCATCGAGAGCGCAGCCATCGACAGTCTGATGGTGCGGCTGTTTGATCAGATCGACGAAGCCAACATGCCCTGGCTGATCGCCGCCGCAGAACAACTACGCGAAGCCTTCGGCGCGCAGCTGATCGATCTGGTGCCGTCCTATACCACCCTGCTGCTGCACTACGACCTGCACGCCCTGAGCGAAGCAGAGGCCATCGCGCTGATTAACAGCAGCCTGCACAACCTGCAGCCGCTGGCGAATGAGACCGGCACCCTCCATGCCATCCCGGTCTGGTATAACCAGAGCGTCGGCCCCGAGCTGACCAGCATCGCCCAACGCGCCGGGCTCAGCCCCGAGCAGGTAATCGAGCAGCACTGCAGCCGCGACTACCCGGTGTTCACCCTCGGCTTCGCGCCCGGGTTTGCCTACATGGGGCTGGTGGATGAAGCGCTTGCGTCCGCCCGCCTCGCCACCCCGCGCCAACGCGTGCCCAAGGGCAGCGTCGGCATCGCCGAGCGTCAGACCGCCATCTACCCGCTGACCTCACCCGGCGGCTGGAACCTGATCGGCCGCTGCCCGCTGACCCTGTTCAGTGCCGACCACGGCAGCCTGCTGCAACCCGGCGACCGGGTGCGCTTTGTCTCCATCGACCACGCCGAATTTATCCGCCTGGGCGGGGACGACACCGCCATGGAGGCCAGCGCATGATCGAGCTGCTGGTCGAACACAGCCTCGGTTTTGCCCAACTGCAGGACGGCGGCCGCTTTGGCGTGCGCCATCTGGGCATCACCCAGGGCGGCGCGCTGGACTGGGTCGCCATGCAGCAGGCCAACTGGCTGCTCGGCAACACCGCCGACGCCGCCGTGATCGAAATCCCCCTTGGCGGCCTGCAACTGCGCGCGCACGTCAGCGGCTGGCTGGCGCTGACCGGCGCCGATCTGGATGCCCGGCTCGACGACCAGCCACTGCCCCCCGGTCAGGCATTCCAACTGCGCCACGGCCAGACCCTGCAGTTCAATAGCCCCAAGCGCGGCGTACGCGCCTACCTCGCCACCCCCGGCGGCTTTGCGGCAGACCCGGTGATGGGCGCCGTCGCCACCGTCATGCGCGAACACCTTGGCGGCTTGCACGGCAATGGCCGCGGCCTGCACAACGGCGACCGCCTGCACGGCAAGGCCGGCAACAGCGAACCACGAAACCTTCCCGCAGACGCACTCTGGTATCCGGGCAATGATGTCGTGCTCGACCTGATCCCCGGCGCGCAAATCGCCAGCTTCGACGGTGCCAGCCTGTTCGCTGCTTTCAATCAAAACTGGACCCTCGACCAGCGCGCCGACCGCATGGGCATGCGCCTCGCCGGCCCCGCGCTGCGCTACCAGGGCAACGCCCTGATCTCCGAAGGCATCCCCCTCGGCGCCGTTCAGGTGCCGCCCGACGGCCAACCGATCATCCTGATGAACGACCGCCAGACCATCGGCGGCTATCCCCGCCTCGGCGCGGTCACGCCGCTGTCGCTGGCACGGCTGGCGCAGTGCGCGCCGGGGCAGAAGGTCAGGTTGCGGGTGGTGAGTCAGGAAAGTGCGCGGCGAGAGATGCTGAACGTTATCAGCGCACTACAAACACAGGGCGCACCATTCGGGCTAGCGCATCCGTAGGGTGGAGAAAAGCGCAGCGTTGTCCACCAAGCGGCATCTGACGCAACGCGGAGCTCGGGCATGCGCCGTCCGACGCTCCACCACCACTCACACCGTCAACCACCCCACCAGCCGCCGCACCCAGGGCGCCACCAACGTCACCGTCGGAAACGCCACCGGCCAGGTCAGCGCGCAGCTTCTGAGCCACGCCGCAACAAAGTGCTCATCAAAGCCTTGGGTTACCGCAATCACAAAGGCCGACACCAAGGTCACCATGATCGCCGACAGCAACGCGCCAAACACAATCGGGGCAAAACGCGCAGGAATAGCCATGTCAGACTCCTTTAAAAGCATTGAGAAGCAGCGCTGAGCCATACAGGCCCAAACCAAACACGCTATGGGTGATCAGACTCTGCAAGCGCGCAGCATTCGGGCGCGGCGTGCGACCGGCGGCAAACCCCGCGCCCATGCCGGGCTGCATCAGCAAAAACGGCGCCGCCACCGTCACGACGCCCCACGCCAATGCAGGCAATAGCGTCGGCTGACGAAGCCACCCAGATCCGCACATCGCCACCAGCAACAGCGCAAACACCACCCCGATCAGGTAATGCGCGCCCCAGCCAAGCAACGCCTCCGCCGGGATCGGTCGGGCAGCGGCAATGCGCTCATGCCGAAAACGCCCGTGCGCCATATGCCCCAACCAACGCCCCACCAACCCATAGTCCGCTGGCGGAATCCCCAGCAGCTGTTTACGCACCAGCCCCCAGCCGTCCATCACCAGCGTTGCGCCTACGCCAATAGCGACCGCGCTCCATAAATCATTCATTTTCTGCCTCCTGTGAGTTGCCCTGGACGGGCAGAAAATGCACGATGCCACTTAAAGTCGACTTTAAGTCAAGGGCACGAACATGGACATCAACGAGGTCTCGAAAGCATCCGGCCTGCCAGCCTCCACCCTGCGTTATTACGAAGAGAAGGGGCTGATCAAATCGAGTGGCAGACGCGGCCTGCGCCGGGCATTCCAACCGCGCGTGGTGCAGCAACTGGCACTGATCGCACTGGGCCGCGCGGCGGGGTTTTCACTGGATGAGATTGCCCAGATGTTCTCGCCAGACGGCCGTCCCGAGATTGATCGCGAGCAGCTGTCCAACCGAGCCGACGCACTGGACCGCAAGATTCGCCAACTCAGCAACCTGCGCGACGGCCTACGCCACGCCGCCGCCTGCTCCGCGCCCAATCACCTGGAGTGTCCGAAGTTTTGTCGGTTGATGGATGCGGCGGCGATGGCGGCTAAAGGTAAGAAGGCGCGTAAGGGTAAGGTGAGCCCGCCGGAGGGAGTGTGAGCGCAGCTCCAGCGTCATCCTTGGCAGCTCAGGTCAGTCGGCGCTAACCCAGCGTACAAGGGGCAGGGCATGCCGTGCTCACCCTCACACCCAGAGCCATTCCCACCCTCCACCGTCATCCCCATCTTTTCTCGTCATCCCCGCGAAGGCGGGGATCCAGATCCGCCGCCACGCCAACCAAATGGATTCCCGCCTACGCGGGAATGACGGCAATTGAGATCAGCGACTGCTTTAAGCTCACGCGCACTGGCTGCCGCACGTTTCGCCCTCCCGCCAGCCCTGCGCTACCCGCCCGCGTAAACGGGACTGGGGTCCGTGCATCCGCCACGTTCGCAGTTGCACAGCAAGACCGCGCTACTTCACCTAACCTTTATCCCTATTAAGGGTTGGCAAACGCGGCGTGTAGTAGCACTATCAAATCACCGCACTTCTCGCGGCCCGTCAGGAGGCATGGATGCTATATAGACTCGACACAGTTCCACTTGGATCCCTAGCGGCAGCCTCATCCTTGTGCAATCCCTCGCCTTGGGCCAATGGAGCATTAAGCTTCGCGCAACCTAACTCATCGAAATACACAAGAACACCTAAGCGCCTTAGCGGGTGATGATATGCCGTGCATGGAGTTCAGCTCCAGCTATTCACCGCTAAGCTTTTCGAGAGCGAGGGCTAACGATGAGAATAACTTATATTTTTTCAATTATTTTCTGCACTCTGATGTTGCACGGCTGTTCTTCAAGCCCCTCAACACCTGCAGACTCTAGCTCACTGCTAGCTTATGAGTACAGCAACTCATTGAATGCGAAGGTATTGCAAGCAATACAAGGCGCCCCGCTAAATTTGACAATTCGGATCAATGAAGGAAGCCGCATCAAAACCGCCCCAAAATCCTACACTGGGGAGGAGCATGGTTTTCTTTGGTGGAAACATCGTTGGCAAGAGCAAACAAGGTTCACGATTTATATTCGGCCCGCGGGTGTCGGTGCTGAATCAGTTCTCGAAGTATACGCGGAGACATTTCACCGCAAAAACCCCAATTTTGAATGGGAAAAGTTTGACACACCAAAGAATGAAGAAAGAGCAATAAAAGTCATGAATTATATATTGCACGCGCTGGGAGGCGGAAATGTCAGCTAGCAAAGTACAAGCGATCATTAGCATCTTAGTTGTTTCAGTGTTCTTATTAGTCACAGTGATTATTGCTTTAGCTCCAATTGTTGGCGGCTACCCAGCTTCGGAAGCTACTCCACACTTACAAGCTTGGGGTGCTCTATACTCAGGGATCGTGGGGTTGATCATTGGCTACTACTTTCCTAAGCCTAGTAGCGATCAAAGCTAACAAGCGCCCATTGTCAGCCCTGCGCTACTCGCCCGCGTAAACGGGACTGGTGTCCGTGCATTCGCCACGTCCGCAGTTGCGCGGCATGGCCGCGCTACTTGATCTAGCCTTCAGCCGTATTCAGGGTTGGCAAACGCGGCGTGTAGTAGCACTATCAAATCACCGCACATATCGCGGCCCCGTCAGGAGGCATGGATGCTACATAGACTCGACACCCTTCATCTCGAATACCCGACAGCACCCTCATCTGAGTGCAAGCCTTCGCGGTCGACCAGCGGAGCATTAAGCCTCGCGCGGTGTAACGCTCAGCCCTCGCGCGCGAGGGCCCTTAATTCATTGAAATATAAGCGAATATGAGATCGCTGCATCCGGCGCTATGCAGCGTATTAAAGTTAGCGCGATCTAATCACTGTTAGGGCTACGGAGTCTAAGTGCCAAATAAATGCGTTTTGATCATAATCTTTAGCCTTATATTGCAGGGTTGTGTCATGGCCACAAAGAGTATCACTGTACCTCACGCAAATTATAAGATTGATGCATCAACCGATAGGCAAAGACTAATTGCTCTCGAAAGTATTGATCAGGCTCTTATATCGCTAGGATTTAGCTTGCAGATGAATGATTGGAAAACTTGGGAGCCAATTCTAGAGCAAGATAGATTAAATGAAAAAATGCAAGAACGAAGATATGTCAAAGGCGATTTTGAAGTGTTTTATGGGGTTCTTTATCAGTCGAATAATTTAGGATATATCCGCTTAAGTTTTTATGAGCATGATAAACGTCAATTTTCTAAAGAAGGTATTGACTTATATTACCAACTAAAGAGAGAGTTTTCTGATAGAGGACTGGTACATCCTTCGGAAACACACGATGACATTAAAGCTTCTCGTCCAGTAGTCAGTCCCGAAGAATTTAATCAGCAGAATCCACCGCCGACGGTTCGAGAAAACGCCAAGTATGCGGCTCTTGTCGTTCTGAGTTTTATCATCTATGGGGTTGTCATCCTATTCCCAGGTTGGCTCATGCTAAGAAGACTAACTACCTATATATCCAAAAACTATAGCGTGAGGCGTTGCATATTAGCAGGCGCCTCCTCTTTGTTGCTCTTCCCAGCACCTATACCAATTTCCATGTTTGGTCCAGTGCTCTTGGTTCCGGGTATGCTAATGCTGCCCTTTATATTTGGGTTGCCTGAGCAATACATTAATTATGTTGGTCTATCTGTTGGCTTAACATTGGTTATTTCAACGGCAGCTGGTTATTGGCTAATTAAATCAAGCCCTAACAAAGCGTTGCACCGGACAAGCCGGTGAACGCGGCGTTATAAGTAGCTCACAATTTAGAGCCAGGTTCGATAAAAGGATTTTCAAATTGAATTATAGAAAAAGATTAGTAGAAGCACTCGATAGAACTGAAAAGCTTGGTCTTAAATTAGATTTCTCTCCACTTCCGCTAAAAGCTGATTTGCCTATTGATGTCAAACAAAACATTCTTCAACTTTGTGCCGAAGCATTCAATCATTATGGTTACTTAACATCTTCAGACCTAGCTAGTAAGTGCACTCCCGTACACTTAATGCTTCAAAGCCACCTAAAATCCGACTTAAACATAGATAGCTACATCACAATAGGTGATCGATATTGGGATGATTACATCTATTGTGAAATGTCAGATGAAAGTATAAATAAAGAACTGGAAAGCCCCAATATTCATGAACCAGTTAAAGCTCATGTTTGGTTAACTCTTTCTGACGGTACTATTTTGGATTGCACAGCCGAGGCTCATGCTGATTTATTGTTTAAACGCGGAGAGCACCCAGCACATAAATGCATAATGCTAGTTGACCCAAACCAGCAAGAAGATGCTAAAACAGGGTATCACAGACCATTTATTTTAGGCTCAAATTTCCTAGAAAAGACAGGAATGGTTCAGCTAGGCTACTTATAACAAGTTACTCAAAAGGGCGCAAAACGCTTGGCTTGCGCTCCTTCGTCGCTAATTTTAGCCATGCATTTATGCGCCCATCAGTAAGGCGTTAACTCTCAAGAGAGATCGAATGGATAAGCAAAAAGTTATTGAAAGTCTTAACCTTTTCAAAGAGAGATTGACTGGCGAGGTTGTAGATGCATACCAGACTCGAGGTAGCGACTTTGGTAGAGAAAGGTTTAATACGTGGCGTCGCAAATTTTCACAGTTTCTGGATGAAAACCTGCCTGGTGAAACTTCAGTTCTGAATGCCAAGCTGACACATTTGGGCTTCGTAGTTAAACGTGGCGAGAGTGATGTACAGAGGTTCTGGCGTGAGGATGGTGAGACGATGTTGGCTTACATCGATAGCTTAATTATTGATGTTAGTAATGATGAATATGATTTTAGAAAGACAGAGAGCGAAAAAGAGGCAATTGTTCAGGTAGCTCAATCAGAAAAACCAAAGAACAAAGTCTTTATTGTTCATGGACACGATGGTGAAGCAAAAGAGCGGACAGCACGTTTTATTGAGAAGCTTGGCTTCGAGGCAATTATACTGCATGAGCAAGCGAGTCGTAGCATGACAATAATCGAGAAAATTGAAAATTACTCAAATGATGTGGGCTTCGGTATCGTTTTGTATACACCTGATGATATGGGGAATGTTAAAGGCTTGGCTGAGAGCGGAGAGCTAAAATACAGAGCTAGGCAAAACGTAGTTTTTGAACATGGTTTTCTCATAGGGAAAATAGGTCGAGAAAATGTAACTCCTTTAGTTGAGGGAGCAATTGAATTACCCAATGATATAAGTGGCATCGTCTATATCAATGACAAAGATTGGCAGCTTGATATTGCAAAGGAAATGAAGGCTGCTGGTTATGATATTGACTTTAATAAGCTGATTTAAAAAAAGTTAACAAGGCGTTTCACCGGACAAGCCGGTGAGCGCAGCGTTAGCGGCACTAAATCAAAGAATGAGAAGTATGAAAATCAGAAAAAAAGCGTACGTAGCCTTTCTCGATATTGTTGGCGGAGAAGACTCGCGCACAACAAAAGCTTTGTATCGTCTTTTTCTTATTGCAGTCACAGCAGTTCTATTAGTGCTTTGTGTAAATTTATTTTCAATCGGAAAAAGCTCATTCGGAGAATGGGGTGATTTTTTTGGCGGCGTACTCAACCCAATACTAACTTTCCTTACCTTCATGGGACTTTTGATAACAATCGTCATCCAACAGGCAGAACTTAAGGAGTCACGCAAAGAGTTTAAGCGTTCAGCAGATGCTGCTAGACGACCAAAGTAAAAGTTTAAAAAAGCAAAATTTTGAAAGCACCTTCTTCCAAATGCTATCCCTGCATAACGATATAGTTAACTCAGTAGATCTTGTAGAGAAAGAAAGCGGGAGCATAACAAAAGGCAGGGATTGCTTCAGGGTCTTTTATACAAGACTTGCTCGCCTTTATCGAGAAACAAAAAACAAAGGCAAGGGAAAATACCCGCCCGAAAGTATTGCCCAAGTGTCTTACACTTTATTTTGGAAGGATCATCAGGCAGAACTAGGGCACTATTTCAGATATCTTTACAATCTCATAAAATTCGTCGATGAAAGCGAGTTTTCTGAAGGGCCTTACATAAAACTAATAAGGGCACAGCTATCTGATCAAGAACTTTTTCTGCTCTTCTACAACTCCATATCTTCTCAGGGCCAGAAATTTCGCAGTTACATTGAAAAATACGAACTATTCGATAACATGCCAATAATACGAATTCTTGATGAGAGTCACCTCAAATTATATCCTGAAAGAGCATACGGAGAATGCCCCTGACTAGTGTTCAAGCCGTTCGCTTCGCTCACTGGTAGGGGCTGAAGCCCGCCCCTTAACCAAGCGTTAGGCAAATCAAAATGAAACACCTCATCATCAAGATCTTCCGAGAACTGGAGAATGTCTGCGAAAGCCTAATCAGCTCGCTAGAAAGCAATTTTTATCAAATTTTCCGTGGCGGAATATTTCTTATAGGAATAAGTTTGGCCGGCCTATCTCAAACAATACCAGTGCTTCTGGATCACGAGCAAAAGGCAATGGAACTTAAGTATGAATTCGAAGAAATAAGCAATACAAGACTCAATGACGCAAAGTGCGAAAACTTCAAAGATCTTCACAAAAAGTGCAGTCTTGCAAAATACAAGATAGAGGTTGTTTCCTCAACAGTCGATCTCTTAAACACTTTGGTAAGCATATTATTTCTTGTTGGGCTTTCGATGTTGCCATTTTCAGTTCTCGGCTATGTCATCAAAGCAACATCTAAAAAGCCTCAAACAGGAAACACAACTGGAACGAGTGCCAATGCCTAACAAGTGGTTCAAGTCGTTCGCTTCGCTCACTCGGGACCGGCTAAAGCCGGCCCCTTAACCAGACGTTACGTAGCTTCCAAGCTGCATTTTCTAAGTTATCTCGCTCCTAGCGCACGACCATAAAAGCTCGATCCTTCAGCCAGGAACAAGACGGCTGACTAGTGCACGGCCCCAAGGGTCCCCGTTTACGCGGGCGAGTAGCGCAGGACTGACGGGGAAAAGAGCCGTAGGATGTCTGAGGGGCGCAGCCCCGAGTTTTCGGGCGGCCGGCGAGGTCTCCCCGTCAGACAGAGCAACGCAGCGAACCCTAAGGGCCGTGTAGTCGGGGTGGCATCGGGTCTGCTCGCAGCCAATCGCGGCCGCGCCGTCGCCTGTTTTGGCGCAGTGCAAGGCGCGAGTCACGTGATTTGGTTATTCCAAATGAGTGACGAGTAACGCAGCAATGCGCCAAAACAGGCGACGGCGCGGAGGGTTGCGTTTAAAAACGTGCCCTGCTGCGTTACGGACCTTGGAAAGGGCTAGCCATTCCCTGCGGCCCGCGCCTTGCACGGCACGTTTTTTCAACAGCAACGCGGCTCGCGATTGGTCGTGAGCAGACCCGTTGGGGTGCAGGGGGAAATGGCCATGCATTTCCCCCTGCTCGCCGTGAAGGCGAAAAGGTGATTTGAAGAATCAGCGCAGCCGAGCAGAACAGATCAAATCCCAATAGCCGTCTTTCCCGCGTAGGCGGGAATCCATTAGTTTGGCGTGGTAGCGGGTATGGATCCCCGCCTTCGCGGGGATGACGGTGAAGGGGCGGGGATGACGAGTGAGTCGGGGATGACGAGAGAGTCGGGGATGACGGCGAAGTACCGGGATCACGGTGCGGAGCCATAGCAGTGAGTGAGTGAAGCGACAGCTCGGTGACCAGTCTCATACGCCGCTTGGTGGACAACGCTTCGCTTGTGTCCACCCTACCGCCGGGCTACGGCGCGATTACCCACTCCGCCACGGCAACGCCGGTGCCGCCAACCGCTCCCCATCAAACCCCGCCACCTTGCCGAAGCGCGCAGACTCTGCCTGCCACTCCCGCGTTGCTTCGATGATGTACTCCCGGCTGTAGCCGACAAAGTTCCAGAACATCAGCACCTTCTCGGCCGGTTCTCCGCCGATGAGGATCAGGCGGCTGCCGGGGGTGAGGGTCAGGTGCAGGTTGCTGGGGCCGGGGTCGAGGGCGGCGAGTTCGTTTTCGGCGAAGCGTTCGCCGTCCAGCTCCAGTTCACCTTCCATCACCAGCAGGCCGTGCTCGAAAGCCGGGTTGAGGGTCAGTTCGCACTCGCCACCGCTGGGGCTGTGGATATCCAGGCCGAGCAGTGGGCTGTAGACCTCGACCGGGGAAGTGTGGCCGGCGAAGTCGCCGACCAGCAGGGTGAAGTCGATGCCGCTTTGCTGCCAGGTGGGCAGGTCGGGGTAGTGGGTAAAGGCGGGGTCGGCATCGGCCATATTCGGTGGCAGGGCGATCCACAGTTGGGCGGCGTGGAGGCGGTCGGTGGCGTCGGTGGAGTCTTCGGTGTGGCTGATGCCGCGGCCGGCGGTCATCAGGTTCACTTCGCCGGGGCGGATCAGCTGTTCGTTGCCGAGGCTGTCGCGGTGCAGCACGTCGCCCTCGATCATCCAGGTGAAGGTCTGCAGGCAGGTGTGCGGGTGCGCGCCCACGTGCATGCCGTCGCCGGATTCAAAGCGGGCGGGGCCGGCGTGATCGAGAAAGCACCAGGCGCCGATCTGACGGCGTTGGCGGGTGGGCAGGACACGATTGACCGGCAGGGTGCCGCCGATTTCGGCGGTGCGGGCCACTATTCGCTGTGGTGTAGGTGTCGACATGGGACGGTTCCTCCGCTGCTGGGTCGCCGGGCGACATAACTCGATACACACGGCGCGGAAACTCGGGCCATCCGGCACGGTCGGTGTTCCAACGCGAATAACGATCATGCGGCCATCCGTGGCCCGAGGCAATGCCATGCAGGAACAGAGTCTGCCACCCCGCCATGTATCCCGGCGCTATCTGCCGGCCCGCTATCTCCCGCTACTTGCCACCGTCAGTTGCCTATTGCTACTCGCTGACGACGTTATCCAGCAGTGGTTTACCAGCACCAATCACGCCGAGCTGGAACTGCGCTATGTGCTGGTGCTGTGGCTGTTCAGTCTCGGCCTGTGGCTGGCGGCCAACCGCTGGCTGACGGCGATCGTGCTCACGCTGCTGGCGGGCATGCAGTTGATTCAGCTCGGCAACATGGCCTATACCGGCATGCCGTTGCTGCCGTCTGACCTGAGCGGGCTGTTCGGTGAGTTTGCCGATGTGCAGCAAACCGCCGTCGCCCAGCTCGGCAATCACTGGCATGTGCTGCCCAGTGTGCTGCTGCCCTACGGCGCGCTGTTTGTGCTGCATATGAGCCTGACGCCACGGATCTCTCCGCGTGCGCGCTGGGTGGGCTGGATTCTGGTGCTGATCGTGCTGGCGGCCAAACCCTACCGGGCAACCTACCGCGACATGACCCACTTTATGCCGGGGCCAACCCGTTCATCGCTGCACAACAGCCTGAACAGCTTTGCCTTCTACGCGGTAAACCTGGCTGGCCGTGAGCAGCAGGCGCTGCCGGTGAGTCCGTTTCAGCCGTATCAGGTGGACTTTACCGCGCCCACGGCCAAGCACGTCTGGATCGTGATGGCCGATTCCTTGCGGGGTGATCGTCTGGGCGTGATGGGTTACCAACGCGATACCACGCCATTCCTGTCCGGGCTGGAAGGCAGCGGCGAGCTGCTGGTGCGTCAGGGCATCGCGTCCGGGGTGTCGACGGCGGTGAGCCTGCCGGTGTTTCTCAACCTGATCCGCGAGCCAGGCCAGAACCACCTGCTGCGCGAGCAGCCGCACAACCTGTTCCGGCTGGGCCGCGAGCAGGGCTTCAATACCTTCTGGCTGTCCTCGCAGGAATCCAAGCTGCTGACCTTTGCCGGCAAGTCCTTCCTGGACGTATCGATCACCCGGGAAGACTTTCCGCTGCTGTTTGCCCAACGGCAGGACCACGCCCTGAGCGACCTGCTGCCACGCAAGCAGTGGGGCGAGCGCAACCTGGTTATGATCAACCTGCGCACGGCGCACAGCCCCTACGAGGCCCATTACGCAGACCACAACGAACCGATTGCGCGCTGGCCGACCGACAAGTCGCTCAGCCGTGACGAACGCGAGAGCAACGCCTACGACAACGCGCTGCGCTACTTCGACGATGTGGTCGCCGATATCGTTGCTCAGTTCGATCAGCTGGAGGGCGAGCGCTACCTGCTGATCACCGGTGACCACGGGCAATTGCTTGGTGAAAACGACGTCTGGGGCCATAACCGGCTGCTGCCGGCGGTGGTAGACGTGCCGATCATGGTGCTGGCACGGGACGCCCCGGCCAATGCCCTGGACGGGCTCAGCCAGCAGCGCTGGGTCAGTCACTACGAGGCGGGGCTTTGGCTGGCCGGGCGCCTCGGCGCCGAGGTACAGAACCCCAATGCCGACCCGAACGTGCACTTCGTCAAGGGCAAGCTGCTGCTGGGCGACAACAGCATCATGCAGGTGAAAGAGTCCGGTGGGGGTCTGCAGTTCAGCGAACCCATGCTGCTCAGCAAGTGGTTGCTGGGCCCGGCCCAACAAACCCTGCCCCCGCCCGACCCGGGCTAGGCCCGGCGGGGGGCGGTTAAACCCGCCGCCCTTCGACCGGGATCTTGTAGAACAGGCTGTAGATCACCGGCAGCACCACCAGGGTGAGGATGGTGGCAAAGCCCAGGCCGAACATGATGACCACCGCCATGCTCTGGAAGAAGGCGTCGGTGAGCAGCGGCGCCATGCCGAGGATGGTGGTCAGCGCGGCCATGGACACCGGGCGTACCCGGCTGATGGCCGAGTCCACCAGGGCGCTGTAGGCCTCCTTGCCGGAGTCGATCTGCAGGCGAATTTCGTCCACCAGTACGATGCCGTTCTTGACCAGCATGCCGCTCAGGCTGAGGAAGCCCAGCAGCGCCATAAAGCCGAACGGGATGCCGGTGAGCAAAAAGCCCAGGGTCACACCGATCACCGCCAGCGGTACGGTCAGCCAGATGATGGCGGCGCGGCGCACCGAGTCGAACAGCAGCACGGTGATCAGGAACATCGCCAGGTAGCCCAGCGGCAGGCTGCCGAACACGGCTTTCTGGGCGTCACGCGAGCTTTCGTACTCGCCGCCCCACTCCAGCTTGTAGCCGCGCGGCAGCTCGATGGCCTCGATCTGCGGGCGCACGCGAGCAAACAATTCGGCGGCGGTCTGGCCGCTGAGGATGCTCGGGTCAGCCTGTACGGTCAGGGTGCGCTTGCGGTCTTCGCGCAGGATCAGCGGGTCTTCCCAGTCGGTGACGAAGCCGTTGACCACCTGGGTGATCGGAATATAGGCGCTGCGCACACTGCTCCATACCAGCAGGTCATTCAGCGTGCCGGCGTCCAGCCGCTCGGACTCCGGGGTACGCGCGACAATCGGCAGCATGTGCGTGCCGTCACGGTACAGGCCCACGTTCACGCCACTGAAGTTCATCTTCAGCAGGGTGTCCAGGTCTCGCTTGTCCACGCCCAGTTCACGCGCCTGCGCTTCGGCAAACTGCGGGCGCACCAGCTTGGTCCGTTCACGCCAGTTGTGCAGCACGGCATCGGCCACCGGATCGGCCTTGAGGATGGCGATGGCCTGGTCGCCCAGCGCACGCAGCACCTCGGGGTCGGGGCCGGTGAAGCGCGCTTCGATCTTGCTGTCGCTGCCCGGGCCGAGCATCAGCTGCTTGAGTTTGACCTTGGCGGTCGGGTGCTGGGTCTTGAAGTATTCGTCCAGTTCGGTGATCAGCGGCACGATCTGGTCGCGCTGCTCGGTGCGCACCAGCAGCTGCGCGTAGTTGGCGTGAATACGCTCGGGGAAGTAGGTGAGGATAAAGCGCAGCGCGCCCTGACCGATGGTGGAGGTCACCTCGGTGACGCCCTCCTGCGCCAGCACGTACTGATCCATCTCGGCGACCACCTGCTCGGTATAGCGGATGTCGCTGCCCTTGGGCAGCCAGACGTCGACAAAGAACATCGGCGTGTTGGACGGCGGGAAGAACGCCTGCCGCACCTGGCTGAAACCGGCCAGCGCGGCCACCAGCAGCACCGCCAGCATCACCAGCGTCAGCACCCGGTGGTGCAGCGCGTTGGCCAGCAGTTTGCGATACACCACAAAGACCACGCCGCGGTAGGGGTCTTGCGCTTCGGTCTGCTCGTCCTTGGCCGGCTGGTCGCGGAAGAACAGGCTGGCGAAGAAGGGCGTCAGGGTAATCGCGGTGACCCAGCTGAGGGTCAGCGAGATCATCAGCACCTGGAACAGCGACAGACAGAACTCGCCGGTGGAGTCATCCGACAGGCCAATCGGCGCAAAGGCGATGATGGCGATGGCGGTGGCGCCCAGCAGCGGCAGCTTGGTCTGACCGACGATGTCGCCCGCCGACTGCAACGTGCTCTGGCCGCGCTGGCGACCCACCAGAATGCCTTCGACAATGACGATAGCGTTATCCACCAGCATCCCCAGCGCAATCACCAGCGCGCCGAGCGAAATACGCTGCAGCTCGATGCCGATGATCTGCATGAAGATAAAGGTGCCGAGCACCGTCAGCGCCAGCACCAGACCGATCAGCAGGCCGCTGCGCAGGCCCATGAAGATCAGCAGCACGACGATGACAATGGCGACCGAGGCGAGAAAATTCCAGACAAAGCCGCTGACCGAGTTTTCCACCTCGGCGGACTGGTTGTAGAACATGGTCACCTGCATGCCGGCCGGGCGGTCCTGCTCCAGCTCGGCGAGGCGCGCGGCCACCGCGTTGCCGACATCCACCACGTTGACGTGGGCGGCGTAGGACACGCCCAGCCCCAGCGCCGGATTACCCTGGCTGCGGTACAGGCTGGTGGGGGTTTCGGTAAAGCCGCGGGTAATGCGCGCCACATCCCCGAGATAGACCTGCTTGGAGCTGCCGGGCGGGCTGATGATCACCCGCTCCAGCTCGCTGACATCCTGAAACTCGCCGGTCGGGTGCAGGCGAATGGACTCGCTGCCCACCAGCATGCGGCCGGCGTCCGACACCACGTTCTGACGGCTCAGCAGGTCATAGATGGCTTGCGGCGCAATGCCCAGCGCGGTCATGCGCGCGCGGGAGATTTCCAGGTGCACCTCTTCCTGCGGTACGCCGGCCAGATTGACCTTGCCGACCCCTTCGACCAGCACCAGCTCGCGGCGCAGGTAGTCGGCATAGTCGCGCAGTTCGCGGTAGTCGTAGCCGTCGCCGCTGATCATGAAGAAGGTGCCGAACACATCACCAAAGTCATCCATGACCTGCGGCTCTTCAACGCCCGGCGGCAGGTTGGGGCGCAGGTCATTGATGCGGCGACGCATCTCGTCCCAGATCTGCGGCAGCTGTTCGGCGCGGTACTGGTCCTGCACTTCCACCATGATCTGCGACAGGCCGGCGCTGCTGGTGGAGGTGATGGTATCGACGTAGGGCAGTTGCTGGATGGCATTCTCCAGCGGGTAGGTCAGCTCCTCTTCCACCTGCTGCGGCGAGGCGCCGGGGTAGGGCGTGACCACCATCGCCATCTTCAGGGTAAAGGCCGGATCTTCCAGCCGCCCAAGGTCGATAAAGGCGATGACGCCGCCAATGCCGAGCAGCAGCGCGACCAGCCAGCTGGTCACCCGACGCTGGATAAAGTACGCGGCAATATTCATTACAGCCCCCGCTCGCGGACCCAGCGACGGACCTGCTGGTCTTCACTCAGCTCGTTGCCGCCGGCGGCGACAATCTGCTCGCCCGCCTCCAGTCCGCTGAGCACCTCGATGCCATCATGGGTCAGCTGGCCTACGGTCACATCGCGGGCGCTGACGCGCAGCTCGCCGTTCTGCTCGGTAACCACCCAGACCTGACGCACCTCGCTGCTCTCGCTGTCCGGGCTGAACACCGCCTCAACCGGCACCACCATCGGCACGCGGGTGTTGCGGGTAATACGGGCAAAATCGATGATCACGGTGGCACTCATGCCCGGCAGCAGCACCATGCCGTCGGGGATCGGCATGCTCAGGGTCACGTCATAGGCCAGCGTGGACGGGTCCGGCTGGCTGGCGTATTCCTTGTAGACGGCTTCAATCAGCGTGTCCTGCAGGTTTTCCAGTCGCACCCGCGCGACCAGATCCTCGGGCTGCAGATCGCGGCGCAGGTTGCTGAACAGGTTTTCCGGCACCTGAAACACCACGTCAATGCTGTCGCCGCTGTAGAGCGTGGCGATGGGCTGATTGGGTTGCACCACCTGAAACTGCTCGACGTGGGTACGCGCCACCACGCCGTCAAAGGGCGCGTTGATGCGCGTGTAGGCCAGCTCCTGACGAGCCAGATTGAGCGCGGCTTCCGCCGAATTGAACTGCGCCTTGCGCTGGTCGTACTCGGCCTGCGAGACCATCTGCCGCTCGACCAGCTGCTCCATGCGGGTCAGCTGGCTGCGGGTCAGGTCATAGTTGGCCTGGCGGTCGCTCAGCTTGAGGCGGTAGTCGGTGTCGTCCAGTACGGCGATCAGATCCCCGCGTTTGACCTCCTGGCCTTCATGCACCTTGAGCGACTGCAGCTCGCCGCCTAGGCGGAACGACAGCTGGGCCTCCTCCGGTGCCTTCAGGCGGGCCGGAAACTCGCGAGTGCGCTCGGCGCCCGGGTCCGCCACGGAGAAGAGTTTGACCGGTCGCGGCTTGTCCGGTGCCGGCTCAGCCGGCTCGGAGCAACCGGACAACAAGGTGGTGAAAACAATGGCCGAGAGACCTATGGCAATCCAGCGTGCAGCACGATCCATGGGTAACCTGCGAAGTAGTTGGCAATAAGGGGGCAAAAAAGAGTGCACGCATTATAAGGTCCAATGCGGCATAACGCCGGCCAATAACCTGCCGATTGCGCCATTTTCTCGTCTTTTATGGCCTGCGACCCCGCGCCGCAGAGCAGACGCTTGCAGTTGCCCGGCTTTCAATCTATTTTTTTATATATTGTATTGACCTTAACTGTACTGCTACGAGGTGACCATGCTCTTTCGTCAACTGTTCGATGCTGCTTCCTCTACCTATACCTATCTGCTGGCGGACCCGGCCAGCGGCGAGGCCCTGCTGATCGATCCGGTGTTCGAGCAGAGCACCCGCGACCTATCGCTGCTGCGCGAGCTGGGCCTGACCCTCAAGTTGGTGGTCGACACCCACGCCCACGCCGACCACGTCACCGCCGCCTGGTTGCTGAAGCAGAAAACCGGCTGCCAGATTGCCTCGGCGGCGGTGATCAACGCCGAGCACGTCGACCTGCCGCTGCAGCCCGGCCAGCGCTTCGGCGTCAACGGCATCGAGCTGGAAGCCCGCGCCACGCCCGGCCACACCGACGGCTGCATGAGCTACGTGCTGAGTGATCAGTCGATGGTGTTCACCGGCGACGCCCTGCTGATTCGCGGCTGCGGGCGCAGCGACTTTCAGCAGGGCAACCCGCATACGCTCTACCATTCGGTGGTCGAGCAGCTGTTCAGCCTACCCGACAGCTGTGCGGTGTATCCGGCCCACGACTACAACGGCCGCACCAGCAGCAGCATCGACGAAGAGCGGCGCTGCAACGCACGCCTGGGTGGCGACGCCAACGAGGCCGACTTTGTCGGTTACATGCAGGCGCTCAAGCTGCCGCACCCCAAGCGCATCGCGGAGGCGGTGCCGGCCAACCTGCGCAGCGGCTGCCCGCAGGACGGCCAGCTGCCGCCCGAGCCGGACTGGTCAAGCGACCTGCGCATGACCTACGCCGGTATTCCGGAGGTAGGCCCGCAATGGCTGATGGAGCACCGCGATGCGGTCACCCTGCTGGATGTGCGCGAGCCGGGCGAGTGGCAGAACGAGCCGCTGCCGGCGCAGCTGGATACGGTGGTGCAGATCCCCATCGGCAGCCTGGCCGACCGCGTTGCCGAGGTGCCGCAGGGCAAGCCGGTGGTCGCGCTCTGTCGCTCGGGCAAGCGTTCGTCGCTGGCCACCGGCATCCTGCGCGGAGCGGGCTTTGAGCAGGTGGCCAGCCTGCACGGTGGGGTGCTGCCACTGGCGCAGCATTAATCAGTGCTTCCTTAAATCTCTTGCTTTGCTGGTGCACGCGCCTGGGCGTTGCACCAGCCCTGTGCATTTGCCGTGGATTTTGCGGTTATCGATGCGCTGCCGCTGGCCGCATGACAGCAGGAACGCTAGAATTTCGCCGATTTCTTGAACAGATGGCCAGCTTTTTGCTGTATCAGGAACCATCGGCCGCCGTCCAAGGACGCGGCACGGTCGCCAACAAGATCATATCCAGGAGAAGTTACATGAGTCTGAAACGCACGCTTGCCCTCGCCGCAGCGCTGACCCTGCCATTGCAGGCCGTGGCTGCCGACGATCCGCTGAAAGTCGGCTTTGTCTACGTGGGCCCCATCGGGGACCACGGCTGGAGCTACCAGCATGACCAGGGCCGCAAGGAGCTGGAAGCCCACTTTGGCGACAAGGTCCAGACCACCTACGTTGAAAACGTCAACGAAGGCGCCGACGCCGAGCGTACCATCCGCCGTCTGGCCCAGGCCGGCAACGACGTCATCTTCACCACGTCCTTCGGCTTCATGAACGCCACCGAGCGCGTGGCTGCCGACTACCCGGACAAGACCTTCCTGCACGCCACCGGCTACAAGCAGGCCGAGAACCTGGGCACCTACCTGTCGGTGACCTATGAAGGCCGCTACGTCACCGGTACTGCTGCCGGTCTGGTCACCGAGAGCAACGTGCTGGGCTACATCGCTTCCTTCCCGATTCCGGAAGTGATCCGCGACATCAACGCCACCTACCTGGGCGCCAAAGCCGTTAACCCGGACATCGAGCTGAAAGTTGTGTGGGTCAACACCTGGTTTGACCCGGCCAAGGAAGCTGACGCCGCCAACACCCTGATGGATCAGGGCGCTGACGTCATCATCCAGCACACCGACAGCCCGGCTCCGCTGCTGGCTGCGCAAAAGCGCGGCGTCTGGGGCGTGGGTCAGGCGTCTGACATGAGCCACTTTGCGCCTGAAGCCCACCTGCTGTCAGTGGTGAACCACTGGGGTCCGTACTACATCGACACCGTACAGGCCGTAATGGATGGCAACTGGGAGTCGGCTGACTACTGGGGCGGCATCAGCGATGACGTTATCCAGATCAAGGAAATCAACGCCAAGCTGACCGACGAGCAACGCGCTAAAGTTGAAGGCGTCATCACCGCCATCAAGAGCGGCGAGTTTCATCCCTTCACTGGCCCGATCAAGGACCAGAGCGGCACCGAACGCGTAGCCGAAGGCGCCAGCATGACCCGCGAAGAGCTGGCCACCATGGACTGGTACGTCGAAGGCATGACCGCGACCATTCCGAAGTAAGCCTGCCCCGCACCGCCCGCCAACGGCGGGTGCTGCAAGACAGCACCAAAGCCCGCGCCAGCACACGGCGCGGGCTTTTTTGTGCGCGGCCTCTGTAGGGCGGCCTAAGCCAAAGGCGTGGCCGCGCTCTGCACCCGCTCGACCAGCAAGCCGCCGTAAAACCCCATGGCCGAGTCAGAACGCGGCCCTACCAGCAGCCCAAAAACAACAAACCCGGCACAATGGCCGGGTTTGTCTTACACCGCTGAGACGTTACTTCTTCGCTTCAGCAAAGTTCGCCTGAATGCGCTGCAGCAGGTAGTCGGCTGCAGAGATCGGCGGGTATTTGCCGGCCGGAGTCTCGATCATCACTTCCTTGTTGGCCTGGCAGAAGAACGCCATGCTGTAACGCGGGCCGCGGTACTCGCCCGGCTTGGGCATGCGCACGCGGTGCAGGGTGGACTTGAGCTGATCGTCGCTCCAGCGCATCAGCATGTCACCGATGTTGCAGGTGATGATGTCGTCACGCGGAATCACGCTGCTCCACTCGCGGTTGTCGCCGGCGCCTTCGGCGTCTTTACCGGGGCTGACCTGCAGGCCGCCCTGACCTTCCTTCTGGAACACCATGGTCAGGCAGTCAAAGTCGGTGTGCGCACCGGCGCGCCAGAGGCTTTCGTCCAGGTCTTCTTCCGGCATCGGCAGGTAGTGCAGCAGGCGCAGGGTGCTCTGGTAGTCCGGCAGGCTGCGGTCGTGGGCTTTGGTGAAAAAGTCGCGGGCAAAACCCAGACGCTCGGCAAAGCAGGACAGCACGTCCATACCCAGACGCCAGGCGCGGTATTCAAAATCCAGCATGATGCGCTGGAACTCCGGCACCACGGTCTGGTTGGGCCAAAGGTCATCCATGTGCGGCAGGGTGATCTGGTAGGACTCTTTCTGGTCAGCCGTGCGGGTCGAAGGGCGCACCTGCGACATGAACTCCCAACCGGCGTTCAGACCCTTCTTCAGCGGAAAGCGGGCTTTTTCGTCGTTGGACAGGGCAAAGAAGGCTTCAGACAGGGCAAAGGCGCTCTGCACCAGCTTGACGTCCAGACCGTGGTTGACCAGCTGAAAGAAGCCGACTTCGGTCGCGGCGCTCCACAGTTGATCAGTGATCTCGCTGCGACGGTTCTCAAAGTCGGTCAGGTCGATCAGCGGAATCTCGCGCACGGTTTCCTTGCCCATGCCGCCGAAGGTGGTTTCCAGTTGCAGTTCTTTCAGGCCGTATTCAGGGGTTGTTGCGGTTGTCATGTTGAATCTCCGAGTAGTCCCATTGGGGCAAATGGTGCGGAGAATGACGCGGGCGGGGAGACGGAAAGAGGCTGTGGCCAGTCAGTCCGGCGTCCACCGCGCGATGCGCATTGTCCGCTAACTGAGCAATGACCTGGGGTGTTGCCCCCTGACAGCTTCTACTCACGTTGCCGAGGATAATCCTCAGGCACGAATACTCAAGCAGTTATTGCGCCAACTTGAGCAAATCCGACGAACGCGCCGGCGGACGCGGCGTAGCGCAAATCGCTGGTCTGCCGATGACCTGCCTGGCTGCACCGCGATCGCGCAAAAGCTGACCAGTCGCACCGGATTTGGTCGTTTCAGTCACCTTACCCAAGGCGCACGCCTGATGAATCGGTGCCTGCACGGGCGCTGGCGGGTTGGTCAAAAAATTGCACTCTTTACTGCAGCACCGCATGCTGCGGTTACATCAACACAACGCAACAGAGTAGAAGCGGTCAGGGGCGTGAGGCATTGATCCGTGCTTCCCCAGCTCCGGGACATTGCTCTTTGGCAGCAACAGAGGAGCAGTACCTGCATGGCGTACCTGATCAAGAACGCACAAGCCGTCTTTTCCCCCACCGCCGCAGACGCGACCGATATCCGCATCAACGACGGCAAGATCACCGAACTCGGCCGCGATCTTGCGCTGGCCGCCGACGAAACCCTGATCGATGCCCGTGGCTGCGTGGCCTGGCCCGGCCTGGTCAACACCCACCACCATCTGGCCCAGTCAATCATGAAGGGCGTGCCCGGCGGCCTGAACCAGAACCTCAACGACTGGCTGGGTTCCGTCCCCTACCGCTACTGGCCCAAGGTCACCCCGGAGCTGATGTACCACGCCGCGCGTCTGGGCCTGTATGAACTGCTGCGCTCGGGCGGCACCACCTGCGCCGATCACCACTATCTGTATCACGCCACCACCAGCCCCGAGCTGGAAGACGCGGTGTGGCGCGCTGCGGACGAACTCGGCATGCGCCTGGTGCTGTGCCGTGGCAGCGCCACCTCGGTGGGCAGCCACCACGGCATGCTCGAACACGGTATTGCCCCGGAAACCATCGGCCAGATCATCGAACGCCTGGATGCCAGCCGCGTGCGTTACCACCAGGACGGCGGCGACGCCATGCGCAAACTGGTGGTCGCGCCGACCAGCCTGATCCACTCCAGCGACCCGGACGGCCTGCGCGAACAGGCCGCCTACGCCCGCGAGTTCAAGCTGGGCATGCACTCGCACCTGCTGGAAGTGGACTTTGATGAAGTCGCCTCGCTTAAAAAATACGGCAAACGCGCCGTGGATTACGCCGGCGATTGCGGCTGGCTGGGCGACGACGTCTGGTTTGCTCACCTGGTGCACTGCGACGACTACATCATCGACCGCCTCGCCAGCACCGGCACCGGCATCGCCCACTGCCCCACCTCCAACTGCCGCCTGGGCAGCGGCATTGCCCCAGCGATCAAGATGGAGCAAGCGGGCATGTCGATCACCCTGGGTGTGGACGGCTCCGCCTCTGCCGAATCCGGCTCCATGCTGCAGGAGCTGAACCTGGCCTGGCTGATCCACCGCGCCGTCCACGGCCCGGACGCCACCACGCTGGAGAAGGTACTCGGCTGGGGCAGTCGCAACGGCGCCGAGCTGCTCGGCCTGCACGATGTCGGCGAGATCAAAGTCGGCATGGCCGCCGACCTGGTGCTGTTCGACATTAACCAGCCACGCTTTGCCGGCGTGCACAGCCCGCTCACCGCGCCATTGATGTGCGGCGAACCGGCCAGCGTGAAATACAGCTTTATCCAGGGCCGCCCGGCCGTGGATAACGGCGACATCTGTGGGCTGGATGAAGCCGAGCTGACGGCGCGGGTGCAGGAGTCGGTGGCGCAGTTGATTCGCAGCTGATTCTGGGAGGGCCGGGTTTCAACTCGGCCAGCGCATTGGCTTGCTTCACTAAAGCAATCGGCACCCAGCACCTATTCGCTTCGATGTCACGACGTTCGTAGGGCCACGGCATGCCGTGGCCGCACGACCTGCACCACTGCACCATTGGCTCGCTCGCTACGCCGTCTTCTAGCTCGCCTTTCGCCTTCCCGGCGAGCCAAGGGGCACCCGGCTACGCGGCCCTGCGGGTTCGCTGCGTTGCTCGATTTATCGGGGAGACCTCGCCGGCCACTCAAAAACTCGTCGCTACGCTCCTCAGACATCCTATGGCTCTTTTTCCCGATAAATCTGCGCTACTCGCCCGCGTAAACGGGACTAGGATCCGTGCATTGGTCAGGCTTTGCTGCTGCGCCCCAGCAAACTCCGCTCACCCGAAATTCAGGGTTGGCAAACGAGGGCGCTAGTAGCAATATCAAAATCACCGCACTTCTCGCGGCCCCATCGGGAGGCATGGATGCTACATCGACTCGACACATTTCACCTCGAATACCCGACAGCACCATCACGGGTGCGCAAGCCCACTCCGTCGACCAACGGAACATTAAGCCTCGTGCTGCTTAACGTTCCGCACTCGTGCGAGAACGCTGTTAATCCATTGAAATGCAAGAAAATACGAGGCCGCTCTAATCCGGCGCTATGCCGCGCATTAAAGTTAGCGCGATCTAATCACTGTTAGAGCTTTAAGGGTCAAATTAAATGCCAACCTCTACTACATGTATTTGGGGCGGTGAAACAATTAGTGTGCAACGTGCACTTGAAATTCGCGACCAAGAAAGTTCACCTGTGTTTGCCTGTGTGTCATGCGGGCAAAGAGTAAGACCACATGCTGGAGGGGGACATGCTGCAGCACACTTTGAACACTTGCAAAGAAATCCTGAATGCCCCTTAAGTCATAGTGATTCATATACTTATGGAGGGTCTGAAATTGTGCAGGACCCGGACTCAGCAGAAGCTATAGAAGGGTATTCAAGGGAAAGAAACTACCTGAGCCACCACAGAAACTCAGCAATAGTCTTACAGTGCAAGGAGAGAGATAATTATACCTGTAGGGCTTGCGGGCTATCACTGCGCGTAAACGGTAGGGCTATAATCGAGTGCCACCACCTTAAGCCATTGGCAGATGAAGGCGAAAGAATAACCAACTTAAACGACTTAGTTTCTTTGTGCCCCACATGTCATCGTGTAGCTCACACTTCTAGCCCTCCATTATCTCTGGATGACATTGCAAAAATCACAGGAAGGCTCTAACAAATTGCTGCATCCGACCACCTACACTCCGCTTGCTTTGTGCTGTACGCTACGCTAGCACAAAGCAGCTCCATTTCGGATGGCGGCTGAGCAAGGCGTTAAGTGCTTTAATCATGACTAAAACGTACCGATTATTTGAGAGCAAGCGTTTAGCGGATCTTGAGGGTGCGCTCAGCGAATTAATTATCGACCTTGCTGAGAGAGTCATTCCGCTGCAGTTAGCAAAGGGCGAACCGTTACAGATTATCCGTTTTGAGATCTGGGAGGACACCGGTCGCATTATTGGTTTCCCCGCGATGGAAGAGATGGTCGAGCGAATTGATGTAGCCGGTGCCCAGGTTGTATGCGAAGAGTTAGCGGAGCGAGTGGAACTATTGGATTTTGAAGATATTTCCGATGAGGTCTATGAAAAGCGGATTGGTGAAATAGTGCGTGATGTTGCCGCCAGAGTTTCATTGTTGGCAGACAAAATGGAACTATTCGAGTTTAAAGTCTACAACCAGGACGGAAGCGATATCACAATCACTTAACAAGTCGCAGCCCCGGACGCCACTGGCGTGGCGCCGGTGTGCTTGGCGTTGGGCGTACAAACGAAGGGGCATCTATGTCAAATACCCAAATTGCTTTTCTAGATCGCAGTAAGGTGCCTAACCGGGAGGCTCTTCAGGCATCTATCCACGCTCTGGGCTTCAACCTCGAACTACATCCAGAGTTCACGCCATTCGACGACTCCGGCTTTTCATCGTGTATTTTGGATGGCACGCCAGATGTCGGGTTTGAGGTGTTTTATTCCACTACTTCTGAGGTTGCAGAGGCTAATCCGCAGCTAACTTCAATCGCAGGAGGCCGCGACTATAGCATCAGCATGGTATGGCGCGGCAGCATGAAAGACTGTGCAAGTGCTATGGTTGTGAGCTGTGCTTTGGCGAAAGACTTTGGTGCGATTATCAGTTACGAGGGAGAACCTCCAGAGCCTTTCGAGGGCTTACTTGAAAACACGAAATCTATCTTGATCGAGGCTGCTAAAGAAAAGCCCCGAAAAACAGCGACTGCAAACCCACCACCCGCGCATGCAAAACCATGGTGGCGTTTCTGGTGAGTCAGCCGCCCAACAAGGCTTTCAAGCGGACGGGCTTCGCCCGCCGCTTAACTTGAGCGTTAAACGAGAAACTCATGATTCGAGCATCGATACATACTTTAGTGTCGCTTACACTCATTATTTTTATATCGATATACGCATTAAACCATCTCGCATCAAACTCCTCCGCGTTAGATACCAAAGAAGAGATCGAGGATATCTATGAGGGCATTAGCCAGAAACTAGAAAGAGCCAGCAACGAAACTAAAACGGAGTTTATAAACAAGCTTCTTAGCGAGGAGAAAGAGTATTATTCTTCATTTTCCGAGCTAGCATTTTCGTTTATCAAAATATTCAAGGCACTCGTTCTCTTAACATGCTTCACGCTATTAATGCAGATATCATATTTTTCACTTATCAAAATAACCAAAAACCATGATTCAAGCGCGATATATCACTGCATTTTAGGCTTTACTGCCATTATCTTGTATGGCGCTTTTGTAGACCGGGAAGACTCAACACCGCACATAGACCCTGAGTACCGATATTTCTATTTATGTATATTGCTGGCACTGCTCATAGGGATATTTTTTAGATCTCGAATCTCTTCAGCAATACTTATACTTATCAGCTTATATTTTGCATATTTCTCACTCCAAAAACATGGCGTCATTGGCTACCAACTCTTACTGATTTCCCTATCGATTGATGCAGGCTACTCTATTTATAAAAAACGTTTAGCCAAGCAAACAATTTGAACAATTTAGGCTGAGCAAAATCGGAGAATTAATACAGCGCCAACCCGAGCCCCCCCACATGGATAATTGGAAAAAAGCACTCGAATTCGCGATTCTAGAGAAGCTCGACAACGCCGCTACCGAGTTTAGCGACAGTGAAGTCCAGATTTTGGACATAGGCGTTTTCCCCTGGCATGAGGCGCTAGAGCTCTCGCTGCTGCTATCCAGTGATGAGTGCGATCGACGCGATATAGCTGACTGGCCCCACTACGATTACTCTAAATTCAACGAGGGCAAGTGGCCCGCAGCACAGCCAGTGGCAGAGTATCTCAGTGAGTGGTGGGCGCGAGATTTCGATTTGGAAAGCATTTTGAAAGGTGTGGCGATGGTGATGCGCTCTCCAGCTGTGACCCAAAAATTGGAGAGCTTTCGGTTAGCACCTGAGTTTGAAGTGCAGGTTTTAGATCCTGACGATGCCGACAGCCCGAACTACTGTTGCTAGCCAAAACCTCTTTTGCTGGAGCGTAACCCTAGCTAAACCTCAGGCTACACGTAGTAGCAAAACTCATGACCAATGCACGGCCCCCGGGTCCCCGTTAACGCGGGCGAGTAGCGCAGGGCTGGCGTGAAATAGGACGGCTCGGAGGGTTTCGTGAAAGCACGAATACCAAACGCAGAGCGCCCAAACCAACAACAGACCACCTGATCACATGGAACAACAGCTGTTTTTACTCATCAGTTTTGCGCTTCTGATAACACCAGTCCTGCTCACACGCTGGCGCTGGTTCTGGATATTCTGCTGTGCGCTTGGCACACCATTGGCCTTGGCGTGGGCGCAGCATTTCTACGCCGTCTCCAGGCCGGAGCACACAGGGTCGCCCGGCTCTGCGCTTGGGCTGGCCTTTTTATTGGTGCCCACGGTGGCACTCGCGCTGGGCATGTTCTTGCGCTATCTCTGCTGGATTGTTGAGGTGCTGATCAGCGAGCACAAAGAGCGCCGAAGCAGCGGCCAGTAGGCAGCTACGATCACGATAGCCGCCTTTCCCGCGTAGGCAGCAACCCAGTGAGGCGTCCAGCCCGTATGGATCCTCGCCTGCGCGAGGATGACGAGTGTGGGTGGAGGTCGCCCGGGGCTGACGCCGGGCTGGGCATCAGCCATCTGGTTAGAACAGCTGCCCATCTCCATAGCCGTCGTTCCCGCGAAGGCGGGAATCCAGTGACGCATCCTGCCCGTATGGATCCTCGCCGGCGCGAGGATGACGAGTACGGGGTGCAGGCCGCCAGGGTTGGCACGCTCGCGCGTCAGACCCGTATCCCCGCCCGCTCGAGGATGACGAGTGTGGGTGTCGTTAAGCGCTCGGCACCAGCCGCGTAGCCCCTATTTCCCCAACACCAGCTCCCTTGCCAACGCATTGTGCTCTTCAATAATCAGCGGCAGTTCCCGCGTCAGCAGCACGCCGTCTTCAATCACCTGGCGGCCATTGATGATGCTGTGGGCGACGCGTTGCGGGGTGCAGAAGACGAGGGCGGCGATGGGGTCGATGAGGGCGCCGGCGAGGGCGATGTCGTCGGTGCGGAAGGCGATGATGTCGGCGCAGTAGCCGGGCTGGATGCGGCCCAGCATATCGGCACGGCCGAGCACGTCTGCGCCGCCGCGGGTGGCGATGTAGAGGGCTTCGCGGGCGCTCATGGCGGTCGGGTTTTCATCGCGTACGCGGGCCGAGAGCATGGCCTGGCGGGCTTCGTCGAGCAGGTTGTTGGTGTCGTTAGAGGCGCTGCCGTCCACGCCCAGGCCGACCTTGACCCCGGCGTCGCGCATCTTGCGGATCGGGGCGATGCCGGAGGCCAGGCGCATGTTGGAGCAGGGGCAGTGGGCGACGCCGGTGCCGGTGCGGGCGAACAGGGCAATGCCCGGGTCGTCCAGATGCACGCAGTGGGCGTGCCAGACGTCATGTCCGACCCAGCCGACCGATTCGGTGTATTCGGTCGGGGTCATGCCGTAGCGCTCCTTGCTGAAGGCAAGGTCCTTGGCGTTTTCGGCGGTGTGGGTGTGCAGGCCAACGCCGCAGGAGCGCGCCAGTGCAGCACCTTCGCGCATCAGGTCGGTGGTGACGGTAAAGGGTGAGCAGGGACCGAGGGCGACCTTGATCATGGCGTCTGGCGTGGCGTCGTGCAGCTCTTCCACGACCCGCTGCATCTCCTTGAGGATGGCATCTTCATCCTGCTCGACCAGCGCATCCGGCGGCAGCCCGCCCTGGCTCTGGCCCAGACTCATGGCGCCGCGCACGGCGTGAAAGCGCATGCCCATTTCCTGCGCGGCCTGCACGCTGTCGTCCAGCCGGGTGCCGTTGACGTAGAGGTAGGCGTGGTCGGCGGCGGTGGTGCAGCCCGACAGCATCAGCTCGGCCATCGCGGTGCGAGTGGCGGCGCGTTGCATGGCCGGGGTGATGTTCTGCCAGACCGGAAACAGCGCGGTCAGCCAGTCGAACAGCTCGGCATCCTGGGCAGCGGGCAGGGCGCGGGTGAGTGACTGGAACATGTGGTGGTGGGTGTTGATCAGGCCGGGGATCAGCACGTGGCCGGTCATGTCGATGACCTTATCAGCGGTGGCTGGCAGCTCGCTGGCGGGGCCGACCGCTTCGACGCGATTGCCGCGAATGAAGACCGAACCGTTGGCGATTTCACGTTGCTCGTCATCCATGGTAGCGATGACTAGCGCGTTCTTGAGCAGCAGGGTGGGTGACATAAGGTTCCTCGATATTCGTTATCTTGACCAGAAGGACAATGTTTTCTACTGCCGCGCGACATGCAATTGTGGGGCCGCCGTAAACCGCGCAAATCGGGTGCCGTTGGCCCCATTTCAGCACAGCATCAGTGCATTCACCGCCCACTCTGTACTCCAGGCGGGCAACAAAGCCCATGCCAGAGCGCTTGGCACAGCCCTTGCTTTTTCAATTACTGCGTAACTGGTCAGGTTATGAGTCGTGTCGTCCTGGACTCGGGTTCGAGGGCTAAACCGGCAGGTCGCATTTATCCACCGCTGCTGGGTGTGCCGCTTTTAAGCGCCTGCCCGCTGGCGGCGGTGCATGTACCCGCAACAGGAGACACTGATGACAACGGACTCAATACCGGTAATCGACTTTTCACCCTTTATCGACGGCGACGCAGCGGCCCGCGCCGAGGTAGCGCGGCAGATGCGTCAGGCCAGCAGCGATTGGGGCTTTTTCTATCTGTCTGGCTGCGGCATGCCAGCCGCGAAGCTGGTCGAGGCTTTCGCCGCCTCCAAGGCCTTCTTCGCCCTGCCCGACGACGACAAACAGGCCATCGCCTGGCAGAGCGCCGAGAGCAATCGCGGCTACGTGGGTGTGCGTCGCGAACGGCTGGACGCGAGCAAACCCGGTGATCTGAAAGAAGCGTTCAACCTCGCACCCGAGCAGCCGGGTGGCCCGCTCAACCTGTGGCCTGCGGCGCAACCTGCTTTCCGGCCTGAGATGGAAGCCTTTATGGCCGAGTGCATCGCTACCGCCGACCGGGTGCTGGAAGCCTTTGCCGTGGCACTGGATCAGCCGGACGATTTTTTCGTCACCGCCCACAACCACCATCACCACACCCTGCGCCTGCTGCATTACCCGCCGCTGCCAGAGGGCTTCAGCCCGCAAGGCGGCGAGAACCGCGCGGGCGAGCATACCGATTACGGCAGCATCACCCTGCTGTTTCAGGATGACGCGGGCGGGCTGGAAGTGCGCACCCGCGCCGGTGAATGGCTGGCCGCGACGCCGATCCCCGGCACCGTGGTGGTCAACACCGGTGACCTGATGCACCGCTGGACCAACCACGTGTTCTGCTCAACCCCGCACCGGGTGAACGTGCCGCCGCAGTCGCTGCACCGCGATCGCTATTCCATCGCCTTCTTCTGTCATCCGAACAAGGATGCCGAGATCGCCTGCATCGACACCTGCGCCAGCGCCGACAACCCCGCGCGCTACGCCCCGATTTCTGCTGGCGACCACCTGCTGCAACGCCTCAACGCGACTTACTGAGTTCACCATCAAGGAGTTGTAACCATGCAATTGAAGTCATTGAAACTGACCGGTCTGGCCCTGGCGCTGGGCTTCAGCGCCGCCACTACCAGCGCCGCCGACCTGATCCCGGTGACCGTCACCACCACCTGGTATGCACAGGCCGAACACGGTGGGCTGTATGCCGCCAAGGCCGCCGGTATCTACGAGAAGCACGGCCTGGATGTGACCATCGACATGGGCGGCCCGCAGGTCAACAACGTGCAACTGCTGATGGGCGGCAAGACCGATTTCAGCATGGGCTATGCGCTGCAGTCGCTGAATGCGGTGAAAGAAGATATCCCGCTGGTGACCGTGGCGGCGTGGTTCCAGAAGGACCCGCAGTCGCTGGTAGTGCATGAGGGCGCCGGTAACGACAGTCTGGAAGATCTGGCCGGCAAGGGAATCCGTATTCCGACCGCCGGGCGCGTGGCCTACTGGCCGTGGATGAAGGCGCAGTACGGATTCTCCGATGAGCAGCTGCGCCCGTATGACTACAGCTTTGGCCCGTTCATCGCCGATCAGCAAGCGATCCAGCAAGGCTACGTGACCAACGACGGATATTTTCTGGCCAAGGAGAACGTAGCGGCCAAGAGTCTGCTGCTGGCCGACTACGGCTGGGATGCCTATGCCTGTACGCTGGATACCACCGCCGAGCTGCTGGAAAAGAACCCGGACGTGGTTAAGGCCATGGTTGAAGCCACCGCCGAAGGCTGGGCCGCCTACTTCGCCGACCCGGCACCGGCCAACGCGCTGATCAAGGAAGCCAACCCGGAGATGGCCGACGAGCTGCTGGCCTACAGCACGGCCAAGATGCAGGAAGAGGGCATTCTGCTGTCGGGCGATGCAGCCGACGGCCAATACGGCATCATGACCACCGCGCGCTGGAAAGGCTTCTTCGAGGATATGGTCGCAGCCGGCACCCTGCCCGCCGACCTGGACTGGCAG
>Ga0066860_10000014_pt1 | contig 110167 bp, 122 predicted proteins | sample ETN07SmetaG_FD_65601 | JGI IMG/M metagenome (GOLD analysis project Ga0066860, IMG submission 65601) | Marine microbial and viral communities from oxygen minimum zone, Eastern Pacific Ocean - ETNP2014F14-07SV275 | ecosystem: Environmental > Aquatic > Marine > Oceanic ... | reverse complement strand
AAAAGATCACGGGGAATAACCCGGACACATCGACCAAAAAACAAAATGGAAAATAGGCAGAACGCACAGCCGCTTCTTCGCATATGCGAAGCGGCTGAACGATCAGCCAAGTGAAAATCAAAGAGAGAAAGAGTTCATCATGACAAAAGAAAACACATCCGCACAAAACGAAGCTGCCAACTCCGACGCAACCGCAAACGCAGGTGGCGCACGCAAAGAATGGCCGCAGCGTTTTGGCAAAATGACCAAGCTGGACGTGAAATCGGGTCGCAACGGCGATTACGGTATTATCACCGTAGATTGCGGCGGCAAGTTCACCCAGACCGCTTTCATCTTCAAAGCTGAGACCCTCGCAAAAGTGCAGGACGCAGCGACAAAAGCACACGCCGCCGGCGTTCAAGCTGATGTCTGGATGAAAGGCCCGATCGAGAGCGTCGATCGCGGTGGGTTCAGCAAAGACGAAATGAAAGTCGTCTATTTTAAAGACAATACCGAGTACGGTGTTGACGGCGATGACAAGCCCGAGGCCGCCGAAGGTCAAGAAACCGCTGCTGCGTCCGAAGAAACAGCCGCCGCTGGTGAGACACGCGACCTCGACGACGAAATCCCGTTCTAAGGTTGAACGGCTCCGGGGAGCGCTGACGCGCTTCCCGGTTTCTTATGTGCTTGCGCCGCTGGTTTTTTCTCTATTAAGGGCAGTCATAAGCATAGACCGGCGCTCCAGTCTCCCTTTTTGAAAAGGATATCGACATGCAGTTCGTCACTCATTCCGACCCCGTCCACGATATGGGCGGAACCTCCAACATGAAACGAAAGCCTTGGCTCTTACGCAGACTCATCTCTGCCTTCATGTGCAGCATCATCGGCCATGAGCTACATGGATCTGGTCATGCTAACGGTCATATCTACTCCGCTCATGAGTGGAAAATCGGTCGCTACTGTTCCTGCAAGAAGTGCCAGGCCCGGGTATTTGACCTCAAAGACGCTGACCAGTTCAGTCAGATCCTTCATATCGAGAATCGTCGCTGGACTGAGTATTTCGCTCAGAAGCGACAAAGAAAGACCCCAGCCTGATCAGGCATCAGAACAAAAATATGACAGTGGCCGGCTCCTTTAGGAGTCGGCCTTTTTTCTTTCGAATGGAGAAAAAAATAGGCGGTAAAAAACGGTCCCGAGCTTCGGCCTCTTCATTTGTGAAGAGGCCGCTGCGCGGCACCAGACAGGAGAAAACCCATGGGTAAGATCATCGTCATCACCGTTCGCCAGCGTAACGAAGACACCGGCATTGTCGGAGAAATCGTAAGTCATGGCATTGATGCCACCACCCAGCGCAATATTCCGCTCCCGGGTGAGGATCCTGCTGAAATCGGTGCCACCTTCTGTAATAATCACGGCGAATGGATCCTGGATCCCAACCGAACCGCAATCCCAGGCATTGCCTGAAGCCGACCTCAATGCCGCCTTCTCAGAAGGCCATATTCAACTGATGAGAAGGATACTCACCATGCCAAACCGTTTTATGAACGCGAACATCCATATCGTGGCCTCATTCATTTTGATCTTCGCCGCCATTCTTTCGAATTTCTACAGCTCCGATTTTCTTGCATCGATCGAGGCTGCCTACCCTGAGACACATGAGGTGACGGAAGAGCTTACCATGGTTGTCGCCATAATCAGTATTGGTGTGGCCATCCTGTTGATTACGGGGGCCGCCCTTTACGGTGGGTGGGCTTACCGTATTGCCATCTTTCTGACAGCACTTCCCCTCGTCATCCTGCAAGCGCTTTACCTCGATACAGGCCACAGCGGCTTCACCTTCATTATGGGATGCATCCTGGTCATTCCGTCCTTCTTCAGCCTGACCTTCCAGGAGGCCAAGGACCGACGCCATGCACATGCAGGTGATGTTATGGGCTAAGCCAAAGCCCCTAACCCCGACATAAGATATTTCAGGCCGGCCCCTTGCGGGGTCGGCCTTTTGTTATGGTCAGTAAAAGATGCGATATAGACAGCAAGGCAGTCTTGAGGTGAGGTCCATCCCCTCCTCTCAATCTCCCGCGCCGACCCCCGTCCTTATGAGCACGGGGGATCGCCCCGAGAGATTGAGAGGAGATAAGATATGGATCAGAGCAAAAAGAGCATTTCGCGCACAGAGCTTGAAGCGCAGGGCGCCATTTTCGCTTTTGAGGGAAAGCATCGCTTCTTGTCGAACTTCGGTGACGGCGGCGCGCAGATGTATGGCGTGAACTTCCCGACGGTCGAACATGCGTTCGCCGCGGCAAAGCTCGACCCCAACGGTGGGGTTTTCACGCGCGCTGAAGTTCTCGCCGAGATGGAGCGTATCGCGGCCATGTCTTCGCCAGGCGAAGCCAAACGCGCTGGGCGTCGTCGGAACTGGGACGGCACGCAGCCTCTTGAGAAAAGAAAAGGCGTCCTGCGTCCGTTCCTGCGTCCGGACTGGGAAGAGGTTAAGCTCGATCTCGTAACCGAGCTCGTGCGCCGCAAGTTCGCAGACCCGGTGCTCGCAAACGCGCTTCTCGCCACGGGCGATGCTCCCCTTTGGGAAGGCAACACCTGGGGCGACCGGATCTGGGGCGTGGTTGAAAAGGATGGCGTTTTTGAAGGCAAAAACTTGCTGGGTGAAATCTTGATGCTGGTGCGCCGCGAACTGCGCGCCGCAAGAGCTGCCTGATCGGACTGGGCCGGCCTCATAAGTGAGACCGGCCAGGCCGAACATCCGCAAGAAATAAATCCCCGAAAGGATCCCGCATGTCCAAAGACACCGCTCAAACTCTCTCTCCCGAAGCCTCCCTCATTCTTGCGTGTATTCGTGACCGATTTCATCAAAGCAAGTGGGACGAGTCCCACACGATCACCTGCATTTTCACAGGTGAAAAAAGCTATGAGATCGCGCCCGAGCACGACGGAAACGACGGCTACTACATCTCCATCAATGGACATGTCGCCGACGACGACCCAAGCGTGAACCATGTTCCCGGGCTGGAAGCTGCCAAAGCAGAGGTCGCCCGCCGCATGGCACAGAAAGTGTCAGAGGCGAAAGAAGTGCTCGCCATCTTCCAGACCGTGACACAAGAAGCCGCTACGCCCAAAGCTGAAAAATCTGCAGCACTCCAGCCAGAGTGGTGAAACTGGCCAGCGCCAGCCTCCGCACTTTTGACATCAAGGAGAGAACAATGCTCTACCGTCTTCGCCTCCACCTCCTGGCCGCAAACCGCCTCGAGAAGCGCGCCCTGTGCGCTGAAACCCGTACCTTCTGCAATCGCCGCCGGAGCGCCTGATGCAGGTCTCTGTCGAAGAAGGCTACCGTCTGGCCAGCGCCCAGCGCCCGGGCCGACGTATCGTCATGGGGCCTGAGATGGCCCTGGACTTGCCGATCAACCCTTTACCATCCCACGCGATGGCCCAACTCACCGGCTATTCAAGCTGGCTGGAGGCCGATTGCGGTCACGAGATCAATCTCTGGGTGCTGGGCTTTGCCACGCTTCACGCCGCCATTCTGGGTCGCAAGCCCACACCCGAGGATGTCACCCCGTTCATGGAGCGCAGCCTTTCCTTGGCAGGGGCGCGTGAGATCCTGACCCGGCTCGCCGAGGCGCAAGACGCTCTCCCCGCAAACACCTGATCTCGAAGGAGGACTTCATGGCCACGCAAAAAGCAAAGAGCACGGTCCTGCAAAAAGGGCTGAAGAAGTTCATCGAGCTGCGCATCGATAACCCCTTTCTGCTCAAGACCAACCACCTCGAGACAGCCCTTCCCAAGACGATTGGGCCTTCTACCTGGCTCAACGGCACCGAGGACGAAAAGCCCATCACCATCTGCATGCCCTTCGCAGCCGCCCTCGTTCAAGGCGCCGCGATCGCCGTCACTGAGGTGACAGAAACAAACCGCCCCGATCACGAAAAGTCGGTTTTCACATTGGAGGCCTATGGTGACCTCTATGAGGTCAGCATCGATGGAAACAAGACGGAGCTCTTCCTTGTTACCGAATGCGTCGACATGAAAAAAGATCGACCCATTCGGAAACTGCACTGACACTCCGAGAGAAAAACAGATAGAAAGGATCTTGCCCATGGCACACCCCATCAACTCCCTTGGTCTTCGCGCCAACGGTAAGGTCACTCCCCTCGCGCAAGACCGCAGCGGCGAGATCGTCATCGACCTCTCTGATCCCGATGTCCTGGTGCCCACCGACGTCACCGACAAAATGCCTGACCCCTTCTGCACTGGTGCAGTCCTGAATGGGATGGCCGGCAACGACCGCGTGATGGTGCACTTCCCTGCGGATCCTCAGTATCGCAGCGCCGCCATGGTCGGTCTCTCGATCATCAATCTTTTGGCCAACAAGATCTTCGACTATCCCGAGGATCGCTGCCTCTACACCCTTAAAGTCAAAGGTGACTTCTCCCACCTGCGCCACATCGGATCCAAAGATCTCATCTTCTCTGCCCATGAGGCCGAGATCATCAGCCGCAAGACGCGCGATGATGCTCGCGTCAGCGCTTGACCCCACACTCCCTGGAGGCTCCAATGAAAACCACCACTGATACCCGCACCATCTGGCGCCGTGATATCGCCTTGGACCCCAAAGATGGGGGAAAGCGCATTATCGCCCATGTTCTCGAGAACAAAGACGGCAAGCTGCGTCTTGATCCCATCGGCGCGCGCCGGCGGATGTTCTATCAAGATGGTCGCCTCTTCCGTGACACGTCTCAGGGCCGCGAAGATCTCGGCGCCTATGACATTTGCTGGCAGGGCACCCTGCCCGGCCATTCACTGGAGAGCCTGAAATCAGGTCTCGACAAGGTGGCGCGCCATCTTCGCACCGGTCAGCATTGCATCAAAGATTACGATGAGCTGCCTGTGCAGATGGAGCGCGGCTCTCTGCGCGATCTGATGGCGATGATCCCCGTCGATGCCCAGCGCACCGACTATCAAAATGCCCTCATCAAATCCCTTGAGGAAGCCCTCGTCTAAGTGCGACGAAAGACAGACAGACATCACACAAAAGGCAGATCAATGACCAATAGCAATACCCCATCCCACCTGCCGTTTGATGGCGTCGTTATGCCCCTCGAGTCAGACTGCGCGGCGCAAATCACTTTGCGGGTCAGCGATGATGATCTGGTTTACAATCAGATCGACGCGACAGAACTCCCTGACCCCTATAGCACTGGCGCCTTGCTACGTGGTCATCTTGGAGAAGAGCGGGTCTTCGTCTACTTCCCTTCTCCATCCGCCTCCAGCAGCTCAGAGACAGACAGCGCAGCCATCGGCAATGCCATCATGACCATCCTGCTTTGCGTCTCTTCTGAGATGTTCTCTCCCCCTGAGGACCAATCGGCCTTTTCCCTGACTGGGCGTGGCGACTGGATGCGCCTGGTCATAGATAGGGAAGACAGGCGGATGTTCGTCTTAAAACAGGTTGAGATTACCGAGCACAGCTCTCCTTCGGGCAATCACACATTTAGCTGATCTTAGAAAAACAGACAGACAGGGAAAGGATCGGAGACGTCCTTCCGTTCCGCGATCTCATTTGTGAGACCGCGGCTCGCAAGGCCGCAACCGAACCGAAAACAGGAGAGATGTTATGCCAAACCGTGCCCTGGAAGTTGCTGTTGCCCTGCAAATGGAGATGCCCGAGCTGCAAGTCCTGACCGCGCCCTACACCCGCGACGTCAATGAGGTCAGCTGTGTCGACAGCCCGGTGGTCATCGTCTCCGATGGCATCGCGCAAGGCTTCACCATCACCGTCTACGGCGCTGAAGGTGATGATATTATGGGCCTGAACCGTGAGGTGTATTTGCGCACCCAAAAAGGCTTTGATTTGCCAGACCCAGACATTCCGACTCACCTTTACCTGCAACACCGCAAGTCCGAGCCGATGCTGGACGAAAGCGATTTCCAGATCGGTGAGCGCATGCATTTTGGCACGCTGCACCACAGCACAATCATTGCGGCAGCTGCCTGATGCCCCGCAAAAAGGCGCGCCCGCAGGCCAAGAAGCGCAAGGCTGACCTCGCCAAGCAGCTGGCCACCGGAAAGGTGCCCAGCTGGAAACGTCCCCAACGCCCTATTGAGACCAGCCCGGGCCCATCAATGGCGATGGCCATGGCCGCGCTGGGCGCAGGCGCTACACTTCGATCCCGCAATACCTACACCTTGGAGGACTGACCCTATGGGCATGATTGTCACCACTTCGACCGGAACACGCGCCAACAACGGCGATCTCTTGTGGATTGACCCTCCAAGCCAGGGTCCCGATGCAGCTGAACAATTCGTCTGGTCTGCCTCAGCCGGCAGCGTGATCGACGCCCTGGTCGCAACTGGCATCGTCGACGAAGGTGAATGCGTAGTCGACCTGGAATACGACATCAATCACGCCCGCGACAAAGTCGAGGCCGCCATGATGCAGATCGACGCACATGATGATTACCTCAGCCCGCGTGTCGCTGCCATTTCCGGTGTAATCCATATGGGTTTGCGCCACGGCGCCACCCATCTCATCGTTAGCTGATCTTACAGAGATCTCTCACCTTCTCAAATACCCACGGAGCACATCCGCATGACGCCTGAAACCGCCCAACAAGATCGCCCTCTTCGCCAAGTCCTGATCAACGCCTGCCCTGAATACCTCTACAACGAGGGTGGCGATGCACTTGTGCGCGGCGCAAACGACCGTGGGTTCATCGAAGTTCTGGTGACTTCCGATCGCTCGGAAGCCTTCCGCACTGCCATGGAAGGGGGATGTGATCTTCTTTTGTCTGGGTACTTCCGGCGCCGCAGCGGCGTAAAGCCCAATGGTGCCCGTGGCTATATCTGGACCCTGGTCCTGATCAGCTGGGAAGAGTGCGAAGAACTCCGCCAAGCTGCGTAAATGTCATTACCACCTGATCTCTCTCAGATCTCTCTGGCCGGGTCCCTTGCGGGATCCGGCTATTTCTATGCAGCCGATGGTGATGGAAATTCGGACAAAGCAAAGCTTCCAGAACAACGCCTTCATTGGTGAAGGCGCAGCTCAGGAAGCGCGCTATATAACAATGGGAAGATCACCATGTTTGAACGTATCTGCATCGCCATCGCCGTAACCGCCGTCACCTCCGTCTATGGCGGACTGGCCGTTGCCCACTCAACAGGTGCAGTCGAGGCCTCGATCGCCAATGAGCGCGCCGCCATCTGTCAGGATTGATCGAATGCTGCAGCATAACCCAACCGAGCACATCCCCGTCAGCCATCTCAACCCAGGCGATACCGTCGTAATCGACGGGGTCGCCAAAACCCTGGGGCGCGAATACATCAAGCACTGCCCCTTTATGGGCTCCTCCATCTATGGTGATTGCCGCGCGCTTCAGGGCCGCAAGGTCGAGGTGGTGCTTTTTCCTAAATGGAACAAAGGCGTCCTCACCGGCTATGTCCGTCAGATATAGGATAGCGCCACCCCTCTCTTGATCAGTCGGGCCCCTCGCAGGGTCCGGCTTTTCTCTTGTCCAAACCCTGACAAGGAAATCTCCCTAATGGTAGGCCAACCAGAGAGACAGACAGAGAGAGATGAATAATAGGGAGGGAGCTGTATAGCCCCTTCATAGGAGAAGGGGCCACCCAGCGCCCCAAGAGATATATGAGGATACACGAGATGAGCCAGACAGATACCAAGATGATCGACAACATCCTCAATGGAATCTCGGACCACTTCGAGAAAGGCGAGGACGGCGAGCTGCTTCTCACCTGCCCCATAGACCGTGGGTCGATGTATGACATCTACGATGGCAATACCGATGGGACCTATACGGTCATCATTAACGACGAACCCTCAGATGATCCAAGCCTTATGAATCTCGAGAGCGTCGATGCCGCCAAGCGCCGTATCGCTGAACTCATCGCGGCCAAGCTTGCAGAACCTGATCAGCCCGCCGCTGACACCAAGGCCCCAGAAAGCGCACGCACCATACCCGATGACCGTGTTCATCTCATCTGGTTGGATGAAGTCCTCGAAGAAGAGGTCGCCACGACACCAGACATGATCGCCAAACACGGTGTTCCTGTGTCCCCCGTCACAGGTAAGCCTTTGCCGTACCTCAGGACTGAGGTCCAACACAGGGATTGCTACCACTGTGACGACACCGGCTATGCGGATGGCGCCAAGTGCTATGACTGCTGATAGGCGGTAAGGACGGACCTGCAGCCCATTGGCCCTCTGTCTGTCTTTCTGTTTTTCTCAATGTCATCTTTTGATGACTGTGCCGCGCTCCTTCATCCCACCTCATTAGTGAGGCGGGATCGATGGATCCCGGAAACAACAATAAGAGGTTATGCCAATGTCCCATGCTGAAACATTGCCCGATCTGGAATGGGTGCGCGTCGATCACGGCAAAGGCGCCGTCACACTCGTCAGCGAAAATGACGAACTGACCCTGGAAATCAGGGCCCAGTTCTACAAAGAGGACAACCTCACCGAGCTGACCATCACCTCGGACCCGGATGAACCTGGCCACACATCCTATACCGGCGCACCCGGATCGGACAGTTTCGCGGCCGTGGTCGATGATCTCAAGCTTTTGGCAGCCCGTCGCCTTGCCTGGGAGCAAGAACACTGCGGCACGCGCGACTCCTTGCCCGATGATCTGGATTTCTGAAAAGGATTTCCGATCCCTCTTGCGGGCCTGAAGATGGGCCCACAAGGGTGAGCGAAAAGGAGAGACGAGAGATGGCGGATCAAGTTCAAACAGCGAAGTTGGAGTGGGAAGAAATCGAGCCAGGTTACTACGTGAGCCTGTGTGATACCTTCCATATGAACCGAGACCAAACTTACGACATTTTCCACCTCTATCTGACCGAGAACGACGACCACCTCGGGGATGGGTTCCTTGGGGAGCTCCAAAATGTTGCCCAAGAAATGGCCGACAGAAAAGCTGCATAATCAACACCAGCCGGGCCCCTTCGGGTCCGGCTTTTTCTATTTACCTGCCCGGTAAAGCTAACCGGACACCATCTCATCCGTGAATGCGGCCCCTATGGCCCATCAGCCACAAGCAGCGGAGGACGCCATGGACCAGTCGACACTTACCCACGATCGCAACGCACAAGATGCAAGGCCTCAGCGCCCCCGCGGCCGCCTCCTGACTGTCACCGATGACATTCAGAAAGATTGGCGCTGCACCGCGAAGAAGACCATTGCGCGCTTCGAGACACGCCCCACTGTGCGCCCTGCTGCGCAAAGCCTTCTGAGCCGCCTGCTGCGCCGGCGCGCAGAAATGGCCATCCACGTACCTGCCGAGATCTCCCTGCGCAATGGTGTCATCGAAGTGCTTCTTGACACGTACACATTGACCACAGGGGTCAATCACATCGTTTTGCCCAAACTCGAGATCTCTAAGGGGACCCTTGTTGCTACCGATGACATTTCCGTATTTGGCTTCAATGCCAAACACGACGGCGTGCGCCTCAAAATGCACCACAAGGAAGGCTTCGACAAAGCTCTCCTTCCCGGTCAGACCGGTTATCGTGTCTTCATCTCGACCGCGCGCACCCCAAAATCCTGAAACTCACAACAGTAGGACCGGTTGATCCCATCTCATTGGTGAGACGGGCCCATTCGGTCCTCAAATCCATTTTAGGGGTAGTCATGAGCCACACTGCAATACCGACCCACATGAAAGCCCTTGGTGTTAGCTGGGGCGCTTCAGCGCAAGCCGTCAAGGACGCTTGGCGCAAGGCTGCCAAAGCAGCGCATCCTGACGTTGCGGGCGAAGCCTCGACCGAGCGTATGGCGCAGATCAATGCCGCCTATGAAGCCCTCAAGGATGGCGTACCAAGCCAAGAGCAAGCCCAGCGCAGAGCGGAAGGCCAGGCGAGATCGGCATCCTCTTCCACCAGCACCAACAGCCGCAAGCGGCACGCCGTCAAACGTGTCAATCTTTATGCCGATGAACATATGCGCCGCGATTGGCGTAAAAAGGGATACAGCATTCTGCGCCAGCATAAGATCCACAGCCGGACCGACCGGATCTTGAGTAAACTTTTGCCCGGCAGGTCCGAGATCATCTTTCATGTGCCAATATCCATCAAGCTCTTGGGCGGCGGCGAGGTCGAAATCATGCTCGACACCGAGCGTCTGCACAAAGGCCCGAACCACGTCGTCATTCCGCATCTCATTCCAATGGATGGCACTCTACGCGGGACCGGTGATGTCACAGTTCAGATCATCAGATCGAAAAACGCACCCGGCTACCTAAGAAAATCACGAATGAAGGATATGGATGATGCACTTCTGCCGTATCACAATGGTTTGAAGGTCTACCTTTCCACGAAGCACTAAAATCCGCCACAGGCGGTAAAAACAGGACCGGTCCACCGCTCTCATTTGTGAGAGCGGCGCACCGCGCCTGCAAAGAGAAATCAAAATCCGAAAGAGAGACACTCATGACAGATCTGGCAATCACATTCGTCCGCAGCAACGCCAACCGCCAAAAGCCGATCTTTGAGACCTTCCCGATCGCTGTCACCAGCAGCAGCGCCTCTGCGCTGATTGACGACATCGGCACCCACTGGACAGGCGACTGCGCCTATCTCGATCAAAAATCCACCCTCGAGATCCTCGAGCGCTGGGAGAAGCAGATTGCCGACGGCAAATACCCCGCCGGCGGCTGCGCTTACCTGATCGAAGAGCATTTCCCCGAGATGAAAGATCACCTCGAAGTCGGCTGTCATGCCTTTGTTCACTACCAGTAACTCTGGCAGTTCATCAATCCAACCTGAGTGTCCAACACCTTCATTGGTGAAGGCGCTGGGCACTCAGCTTTCGCTTTCAAAACAGAGAGAAGGGATACGATATGAACAATGTTATGGAACAGATCATCGCAGGCGAACTTCCAATGCCGGTTTTGAGTGACGCTCAAATCAGCGGCGTGGCACGCGAGATCGGCGTGCAAGGCATCGCAATCATGGCGCAAGAGGTCGCCGAGCAGAGCATGCAATGGTATAAAGCCGATGAGGACAACTACAGCCTAATCGTCTCCGAGACAGACCAAGGCGACTACCAGCTGCGCGTCAGCGAGTTCATGGGCGAACTCACCCTCGATGTCAGAACGCCACTCAGCAACGACATCACAACCAATGAGCTGGAAGTCACCGTAACGGAGGAGACGCTCGACGCGGCCGTGATGCGCGCCAAGAAGCTCTGCGAAGGCCAGCTGGCCTGGCTGCTGACCCACGACACATCCTGGGAAGAGGTGCCCGAAGCACTGAACTTCTAAAGACACTATGGGCGGGGGCTGCGATCGGCAGCCCCCGCCCTATTTCTCTGATGCTACGCTTAAAAGAATGCGATAAATAAAAAGCCTGATCACAGGACTTCGTATGCCCACTTCATAGGTGAAGAGGGCAGACGAAGCCCAGAGATCAAGCGGAGAGACAAAATGGCTGATATCAAGAAAATCGAAGACACCCTGAACGCCGCTCTCGCAACCTCCGGCCAGGCGCTGGGCGGTGAAATCAACACCGATGAGGACGACATGTTCGCCGAAATGATGGCGGAGGCTGAGGCCGACGCAGAAGTTGAGTTCGAATTCGAATAAAAACGCCCACCCTTGCGTGAGACGCTCACCCCTCCATAAGTGTAGAGGTGACCGACACCCGAAAGCCCAGACGAGGAAGATAAGAGATGACTGAACAGAAAAACACCGTGACCGTTGATGAAGTCTCCAAAGCTGTCTCCGGCGCTCTGGAAAAATCCGGTCAGACCTTGGGTGGCGAAATCGACACCGACGAGGACGAGATGTTCGCGGAAATGATGGAACAGGCTGACACAGAAGCCGAGGAGACTTCCGACCTCTTTCTCGACGAACTTGTTAAATCCGACCCGAAAGTCGCCGCCGCCAAGTCCCGCATCTGGGACGGTGCTATGCAAACCGCGTCGATGAGGCTACACTCGCAGATGGACGACGAAGAGGAGTGATCTCTCCTCCTCTTCCGTTTTCCTGATCAGGCCGGACCTTCGGGTCCGGCTTTTTCTTTGGGGCTATCGCCGAAAGCGCAATCTCCATCAGGGCGCCATTTCCAGCAAGAATGATATTCCCTGGAGTTCCCTGATGGCGTTTAAGAAAAGACCCCTACCCCGCGCGGCCAGAGCCGCCTTGGACCACGACCTTCCTCCCCACAAACCTGAGGTCGGTGACATCGTGATGGCCTTCCACCTCTTCAACGAGTTCGACGATGCCGTCGACACGATGAAGAAGCGCGAAAACGGAGAGGTTTCCTCGCTGAAGACCAGAAAGGAAGAGATCGCCAAGTTCCGTCCTTGCCTTGTGGTCTACGCCAAAGGCAATGAAGCCTTCCTCGTGCCGGTCTCGAGCCGCCGTGACCAGCAAGGACGCCACTTGGAGATCAATGAGCCATCCGAGCTCAAAGAACTCGGACTGGCACCTCACAAGCCTTCCTATGCGCGCACGCTTGGAATGGCCAAATACGACTTCGAGGACAATCCTCTCATTCTTCCCACCATCGGAGATGATGGAAAGCCGACTTGGCTCATTGGCAAAGCGCCGCGCGAGCTTGTCGGACAAGTCCTCCAAGATGTCAGCCGCCAAAAGAAGCACGGCCGCATGAAGAAGCTCCCCACCCGCTTTGCCAAGGACGTGCCCCAGGAAGTCACCGACGAGATGCGCCGCCTTGCTGAAGAAGCAAAGGCTCAAAACGCTCCTCGCCGTGCCATCCCGCGACGCCCTGAAGCACCTGCCAATCAGGCCTCTGACAAGGAGATGCAGCGACGCCTCAATGCGCTTCGCCTGCATCAAGTGCAGGAGAAGGCCGCCGCTCGCAAAATGCGAGACGACGCACCGCCCGATCAGGCAAAGCCCGATCGTGGCCAACAAATCTGAAAAACAGACAGACAGAATGAAATGAGACCCGGCCACCAAGGTGCGCCGGGTTTTTGCATCTCAGCACAGCGTAACCCGGTCGCGCGTCCTGCCTCATTGGTGAGACAGGCCGGCGCAGCCCGGTCACGATAAACAGACAGATGGACCATCCCGAGCACTGAGCCGCAGTCTCAGGCACTTCATGCCCATCTCATAGGTGAGACGAGCATGAACTTCCCGAAAACGATCGAGCGAGGCTCCCATGAACCAGAATGCACTCATCCCCCATATGAAAGCTCTCGGCGTTGATTGGGGTGCTTCAGCCGAGGCCGTAAAGAAGGCATTCCGCAATGCCACGCGCCGTGCCCATCCCGATGTTGCAGGCGAGCAGAGCACGCAGATGATGGCGCAGATCAATCTCGCCTATGAGGCCCTCAAGGACGGCGTGCCAGAGATGAAGTCACCTCTCTCCACCGAGGCAAGACTTATCAATCTCAATACCGTGGACCTGGAGGTTGCCCAAAAAGATCAGGACCGCATGATCAAATATGCGACCGACCTTCTATCTGAGAACGGTGTCTTTCCCAGGGAGCCCAACGCGCTTGACCGCATTCTGATGCGCACCCCGAAGCTTCCCATTCAGGTACCCGGGCATCTCTTCATTTTGAAAAGCCACATCGTTTACGAGACAGCCAGCAAAAAGCTTGCGCTGGGCACAAACTACTTCGTCATCCCGAAAATGAAAGTGCGCGGACACGACCTGATCGGCACGGGCGAGTTGTCCGTTTTTAGCATCGAGGTCGGCAAGACCGCCCGCCGTCCTCTTCTGGCACGGATAGAGGTATTCGAGAATGCCTTGATTCCGACTATTACCGGCCTCCCGGTGCGACTTTCCGTCCCCCACTAAGCCTCAAACACCGACAGCCGCCTGATCGGCCCTGCTTCATTTGTGAAGCAGGACACATCAGCCTGCCCTGAAAAACAAAGGATAAAGACATGGCTAAAGCAAAGTTTCTTGAAATCCTCACCGTTATTTTCCTGGTCGCAACGGTCATCTTTGTTGTGCTCTATGCCAAAACCACCGGCGGCGTGTTTCTGGCCTTTGGCTTAACATCTTTTTCGGCGGCCGCGCTGGGCCTCATCGGCCGTGACGCCATTCTGCGACGCAATGCCCGCCAAAGCCGTGGAGAGTACTGATATGCTGTCTTCACGCAGTTTGACGATCATCACAGTCCTTTTGGTTGGGATCGCGGCAGTGTTTGGCGCCCTTCTCTACCAGACAGATAGCAATATGTACCTGTTTGCAGGTGTCGCAAGCCTGATAGCTGCCTTCATCTCATTCGAGATCCGAAATGATCGTCGATCGTATGAAGAGCGGGTTGCGCGAAAGAAGCGCCATCTGTCACACAACATTATGACCGGCTACTCTTCCAGATCCAATCACCTCTGATCCGCAGGAGACATATTCATGCCCGACAACATCGCATCTCCGGCTCTTCGGCGTGTCCTCGCCCTGATTGGTCGCGCCATTCTGGGCGCCGCTCTGATCTTGGCGGCCTTTCCGCTTTTCGCTTTTGCAATCGACTACGGCTCAGACCACCTTGGACAGCCAGTCTTCGTCGGAGCCTCCATGCTTCTCGCCGTTGGTGCAGCGTACCTTCTTATGCTCGGCCCCTACCTCCTCTCGACCGGTCTGACATCTCTCTTCCCAAAACGATCCTCGACCCAATCGAGCACCGTCGAAAAAACCGCCTAAAGGGGGCGTTCGACGTATCAAAATATTCTCATCGGATATTTTGATGCATCCAATCGCACCTGATCTGAAAAGGAACCCCCCATGCTCAAGAACGCCAAGCTTGCCATCTCTCTGATCTTCGGCTCCGCCGTGATCTTCGCGGCCTCCGGAATGATCGTCTACGCGCTCATTGATGCCTACCAAGTCGACAGGCTCGCGCTTCACATGGGCTACGCTTTGGTGATTGCCATCAGCCTCTTCTCGATCCTGCAGACAGTCAGCTTCATCAAGTCCGCTGTTCTGCGCTTTACCGGTCGCCCAAAGTATACCGTGCGCAACCCCCTTCTCATCGCACAGGCGGTCTTCGGAGCGGCCTTGATGCTGGCCTCCAGCACGATGGGCGTCCTGGCGATCAAACAGATCGTCGCCTCGGTAGATGACGCCTTCTATGTGGCAGCCTACACCGTTGTCGCAATCATGTTTGGCTTCAGCGCATACATCGGCTTTCTTCTCATCTCCTATGCCCGCAACGGCTTAAGCGAGACGAGCACCACCTGATCTCCCTCTCCTAAAATGCGCTTGATTGGCCGGGCCCCTTGCGGGGTCCGGCTTTTCCTTTTCAGTAAGGGCTTGAATGGAAAAATCAGTGCAGCCGTGCCAACGCTCTCATTAGTGAGAGCGCCGCCGCGGCGGCCAGAAAGACAGACAGAGGAAATATCATGGCCCAGTCCAGCAAAACCAACCTTGTCACCGACATCAGTGAAATCACGACACTGCTGCGTATCTACGCTTTCAGCATTGCCGACTATTTCGGGGCCGAGCGCAGCATGGTCCACATCTCCGGCCTGCTCGATAGCATACCGCCGCTGATCAATCTTCGTGCCGCCGATGGCGTCAGCGAGGATATCGCTTGCGCCCAGGTCCGTGGCATCCAGGAAGTCCTGATCTGCGCCCGTGGCAGCCACAAACCCGAAATGAAACTCCACTACATCCAGCGCATTCTGGATGACCCGATGTGGTGCTGGGAAGGAAAGCGCCCCGAGCAAGCCGCCTAACAGCAGGCTTCTTCTCCACGCCCTTCAAGGTATCCGGAAACGGATCCCGATCCATTCATGAAAGGATGCCTCCATGCTTCATCTCCCCGCTTTCCAAATGTCCCACTATGTCGCAGACGCAGCCCAGGATGTCTGGCATAAACGACAGAAGCTGTTGAGTGAAAGCCGCAAGGCGATCTACCTGCCCTACCGCCTGTCGGTCTCCAACTTCAGCACCGATACAGATGTGAACTTCTATGTTCACTATGTCGTCACATCCGACCGGTGGTTCTACACGCTCTCTGATGACGCACCTTTCAGGATGGATAATCACGACGATCTGCTGTTCCCAGACGAGGGGGACGACACAGATCCATCCCTGCGCAGCCAGAGCTGGCGGCACTATGCCTTTAAGGACTGCCTTCAGTCCGGACTTGAAGGCAGGCTCAGACAGAAGATCGCCGCCATTGACGCCGAGGACAGGGTCAGCCTTTGGGACACCTTGCCGCTCGAAGATCTGAACTTTAGCAAGTCGCAGCATACCCGCCTGCAGCGCAGTCAGTATATCTGACGCTCTGCCCTGACAACACACTCCTGAAAAGGATGATTACGCCGGTCCCTTAACAGGGTCCGGCTTTTCTTATGGGGGGGGAGTAACTCACGCCCTTAATCCCGCCTCATAGGTGAGACGGGCTTAAGGCCCGAGAGATACCATACGGGAGAGACCATATGACCATTTCACCGAACCCTCGCATCTTCGATCTCTCTCGTGCCGCGCCAGTAGGGGGAATGCCAGGTGCAGGTGAGCCCGCACTGCAGCGTGTCATGTGGCATGGCACCTCCGTTCAGCACATCGACGGCATTCTGAAGAATGGCCTTATCCCCGAGAAGACAAGCATCGGTCATACCTGCCTGTCGACCAATCCCACAATCGCTCTGCTCTTTGCGCGCCTGACGCAAGCCTTCTCTCCTGAGCTGCCGGGTGTAGAGCCAGTCCTCATTCGGATCGACGGTGCCCGTCTGGATCCCTATGCTCTATGCCCTGAGAAAGGCATGGTAGAGTGCGGCGCCTATGGCAAGAACCTCAAGGGGCGAAGCAAGGCAGAGCTTGCCCCGATTAAGGGGGACTGGAGACGCCTCATGGAGGCAACCGAGGCGCTGGGCTACACCGAGACAATCCCTGTCGATGCTTCAATGGTGGACTACCGCTCCACCAAACTGCCGGCCCTCGACTTCCGGGCCATCATCCGGGAGATGGATGACGGCTTTCCGCACCAGCTCGAGACGATCCATCTCTTAGATGAGATCAATCATGAACTGGCTCCTGCCATGGCCGCCTGAGGTCAGACACTTCCACACAGTAGAAGACATCCACTCGATCGTTCCTGAGGGCGAGGCCAGACATTCATTCTATCTGTCTGTCTTTCTCGCTCGTCAGAAATCTGGAATTTTTAAGGAGACCCATCATGGGCGAATACCGAGATCCCAATCATCCCAGCATCCGTTGCTTTGAGCCGGACAACACCGACGACAAACTTTACGTTCGGGGCAGCTATGGCAGCGAGACACTCGACAGTCTGCTTGATCGTGCCAAGGAGCACTTCGGTGACGATGTCGATCTTTCCAAGATCATCATCGAGGCTGAGCACATCCACACTCGATGTTTGAGCTTTGATAGCTATGACCCGGGTGACCACGAAGACTTCATCGTTCTGACACGACAGAAAGACTGACACGCAGAGCGTCGGCGCCGGCCGCCTTCATTTGTGAAGGCGGCAACGCCAACACCATCCGTTCCGAAGATGAGGAGAACACCCATGACAAACGCATCCGCACAGATCACAGCAAACATCCAGCCCGCCGCCACACTGCGTGAGGAAGACGGCTTCGTTTTGGGTATCTTCAAATCCTCAATGCTCTCGATCAAATATTCCTCCCACATCGTACGCCGACAGGGGGACCGCATCCGCGATCACTTCAATGACGGCATTGAAGGTGAAACCGGCGAGAAGATGATCGGCTGGATGCAAGTCCCCTTCTCCGACAATGAAGTCGAAGCCATGATGGCAAGGGCGGAGCGAAAGGCTGAGATTGAAGCCGCCGGTGCCCTCGAAGGCGACCCGGAAGATCATATCGCCTTCGTTTGCGAGACAACACGCATCGAGAACCGCGCAATCGGTGCACGGCGCGCGATGATCAACCTGCACGCACGCCTCGATGATGACATCGACGGCCCACGTCTCCCAGAGGGCGACAACGCCTCCCTCGTAAAACTTCGCAATGTCCGTACGGCCATCACAAAGTGGATGCAGGACGGCCTCGACGATGTCGAAGCCTTCGACGCGGTTCGACTGGCAATCCGCTAAAGAAAGAACATCAGGTCGATAACTGCCTTTACTGGTAAAGACGCAGAAGACGGCATCACCCACAGTCAGGAGAGATATTCTCATGCTCCCATCCCGCACCGCACTCATCGCTGCGCCCCACGAGCTGCACGGCTTCATGATTGAAGGTGTCCGCGCGCCTGATCCGGGAAGCATCGCCCTCGACTTCGCCGACGGGTCAAAGGCCTTCTTCTGTGTCGAGCTTCTCGGCTACAGCGAGCTGAAGACGCCCCTTTCGGAACTCGACAAGATCGCTGGACATCGCCTCGACAACGTTCATCTGCAGATCCATTCCCAGGATGCAGAGGAAATCGTCCCCGGCGCGGACTACGTCCTCGCCGCGAAGATCATCACTTCGAACGACGGCCCGGAACTGACCCTCCATTGGGAACTCGGGCCTTCCGCAGAGGACATCATTAGCGAAGGTGTCGTCACCATCTTATTGGACCCGAAATTGGATCCATAAGACTTACCAGATCAAAGCCCGCCTTCATTTGTGAAGGCGGGCTTTGTTCCGTTAAAAACCGACCGAAAGGACACCGCCATGGGCGTGATGATTTCAGCAATGACCTCGACCCCGCGTTCGTTCGCCGAAAGTGAGAATGCCGCCATAGATGCTGCAAGCTTTTCCCTGTCACAGGGAAACTGGTTCGAACATCTCTTCGAGCTGTTCTTGTCCAGCGCTGAGAAGGATGAAGAAAGCCTTTGTGTCGACAAACTCTCCGAGGCTGTTGATGACTTCATCGGATACCACGACGGCAAGGTTGGCCTGCCGGAACCCACCCTGTGGCATGTTGGCATTGCCAACAAACTTCAAGAACTCATCAAGGTCGCCCGTGCAAATGGCTGCGACCTCATCGGCATCGCTGGATAAGGAATATCACCATGCTTCATTACCGTGTCATCTATCCCCGTGGGCTTCGCTCAAAACTCAGCGTCGCACAGGTGCGCAGTCACGAGGAAGACCAATGGTCGCTTGCCTCACGCCAGAGCTTCGGTGACGACGCCGATGCTGCTTGGGCGCACTGCTACAAGCTCGCGGAAGAACACAAGCTTGCAGTCGAAGACGATCGACCGGGTCAACACGATTATCTTGATTGAGAGCAGCAGCAGGCCCCACCTTCATTGGTGAAGGCGGGGCCTGCAGTGCCTTACCAAACCCATTCACCCTGCAAAGGAGATTTTATGCACCTCGTCATTCTCGAAAGCCCCTTTGCGGGAGATGTCGCAAACAACATCACCTATGCACGCGCCTGCCTGCGTGACAGCCTGTCGCGCGGTGAAGCTCCCATCGCATCTCATCTTCTATACACCCAAGAGGGTGTTCTGGACGATGATATTCCGCACGAACGCCGCCAAGGCATTGATGCCGGCCTGGCCTGGCGTACCCGGGCAGACCGCTCTGTCGTCTACATCGACCGTGGCATCAGCACCGGTATGGAATACGGCATTGCCGCCGCAAAAGCCTCCGGCATTCCTGTGGAATACCGCAGCCTGGAAGGCAAAGAGCTTCCTGTCGAAAACACCCACAAAAAGGATGTTTTCCACATCGCTCTTGAGCACGTCAAAGAAGGCATCGTTCGGGCGATCATTCTGGAAGAAGACGACCATTGTGTGAAAAGTGTCTACGACATTGTCGAGTTCAGCCTCGACTCGCAAAGGGCACCGACCATTCGACTGATCTCGAAGTTCCTGCTCAACTACGTCTCTCCTGCGGACGACGTGGAGGTATTCTACTCAGCTCAGTGGAACGCCGACATCTCCCGCCTACGCTCCGTTGAAAGCTGCCTACGTAGGATCCTTCAATCCCACCCCGGCAAGTCCTGCGATTTCGGTACCATGTATAAGCTGAACTAAGCCCCGAAGTGCGCCTCCTTCATTCATGAAGGAGGCGTTCTTCGTGACCTTTCCTCGAAGAGGTAAAGGTTGCAATGACCGCACGAAAGACAGATAAAAAATCAGGAGAAGCGCTATGACAATGTCCCCAGATCAGTTCCGTGATGCAATCGACAATCTGAACGACGCCGAAGTCGAAGAGGTCATCGCTGCGCTGGGCCGGGCCCGTGCGACAGCAATGGAATATACCGTCCGCGCACGCATTCCTGAATGCGGTGAGTTCGGGGGGATCGCACAAGATCTCGATGCAGCTTTGTCGCTTATCAAAGAGCAGTTCCCTACTGAGCCCCACGCCCCGATGAGCAACATGCTTGCATCGCTTGCTCAAGCAGCTGGGATGCCGGTTACCAACATCCGCATGAGTGACGTAGACCCCGTTGATCTGCGCGGCCTTCCCTTCCTTCCATCCCAGCAATAAGGGGCGGTGCAATGCTTATTCATGATGCCCTTTATCTGATCGCGCGGCTCACCTCCTACCTTCTGCTTCCGCTGCTATACATCGCTGGGATCGGGCTTGTCTTTGCGGCCCTTTACGACATCGTAATGGAAGCTCTTTCTCATTACAGTTTCACCTCCCAAGATTACAGTCAGCTCGCACTGATCCACTTTGCAGATCCTTTGCATGTGCTCATTGCAGCAGGAGCGAGCATCTTCTTTCTTGTGGTGTCCTCTGGAACAGACTCGAAGTAAAAAGTCTGATGTCTTGTCTTCGGCCTCATAAGTGAGACCGAAGAAAATCCTTCAAAAAATCAAGATTGGAGACAGCGATGTCCAACCAGTATGTTATCTGTGCCGACGGCGCCTGCAGCGGCAATCCTGGTCCGGGCGGATGGGCTTATGAGATCTGGAATGTCGCTCCCGCCTACGGCAATGAGATCTGTGGTGGATCGGGATCATCACCTGAAACCACCAACAACATTATGGAGCTGCGCGCCGCAATCAGCAGCATTGAGCATCTGTTGGATCACGGCTTAGAGCCCGGACTGGTGAAGCTTCGCTTTGACAGCGAGTATGTCCTCAAAGGCATTTTCGAATGGCGTCAGGGCTGGAAGTCAAAGGGCTGGAAAACCGCCAGCAAAAAGCCAGTTAAGAATGTTGATCTGTGGCAGCAGCTCGATGCGCTCATTATACGCGCCGAGGAAGAAGGTTGGACATTTGAGGCCAACTGGGTGAAAGGTCACGATGGCGAATGGGGCAACGAACGCGTCGACACAATCGCCTGCCAACGACGCGATGAAGCCAAAGAAGAAGTCGCCTCAGGTGGGCGCTCCGAAGAGGGCTTTCCTGACATTCATCAGAACCCAGAGATTCTCGCCTTTGAGGCCATGAACACCCTTCCGACAGGGAATGAGGAGGCTGCCATCACCGGTGAGCAAGCCACTCTTCTTCGTGATCTCCTGCATCCCTATACAACGGGTGACGTTAGCGTGAAGGATGTGCTTAAAGCCCTGCGTCGCAATGCAAGAGAGCTTGGTTTCCGGTAAGGCAATCCCCACAGCATTGAGCAACAAGTAAGCCTTCTTCCCATATAGGGGAGAAGGCTTTTTCTATGGGATCTCCTGTAGAGCACACTCCAACTCATGGGGAGTAAGAGCCATCCTGTTCGGAGCCGATCTCATTAGTGAGATCGCTCCAATCAGGAGTGTCTCCGATAATAGGAGAGAGACGAAATGCATATCGAGAACCTTGGCGAAAAGACATACTTCATGAACCTCGACGCCACGAAGGCAGAGCCACAGGAAGACGGGAGCCACCAGCTCGCATTCATGAATGGCGCAACCGAAACACGCCTTAACATTCCCTCTCAGTTGATCGGCTCAATGCCAGATCATCCTTGTATGGTCACCGTTACAGGTAATGCAAAACTCAAGGTGTGGGTGAACAAAGACTGTATGGTCTCCGGGGTAGAAGAGATGGATGTGGAAGAGTTGTCCATCTCCGATTGTGCAATGCGACCGGAAGGCTTTGCTGAAGTTCTTCCCTTTTAAATCCTTACCCTCGCACAAGGCCGGCATCCTCACGGGTGCCGGCTATATTTGTATTCATTCCCCCGGAGCTCCTACGGAGCGATGAAAGTTTTTTCATTCAGGCATTTCTGTTTGTCTGTCTTTCTCAATCGCCACCTCCGAAGTGCGCCTTCTCATTGGTGAGAAGGCGCACATCGGACGCTCTCAAATGCCCAGAGCCAACATCCGTGTTGATGGCGCCATCACAAGCATCGTTCAACATGAGACACGTACAGGCTTCCCTTTCATAAGGGTGCATTTGGTCAGCAATGACCTGACGATTGATGCTGACATCTTCCCTCGCGAGCTGCAGTGATTGCTTACTGAAACAATGCCAGGCAATCGCCTTTTGGTGTCCGTGCCAGGTTTCCATCGCGGTCCATTCCGCAACGGCTCGACTTCCATCACTGCGTGTTCTTTGTCGCATATGAAAAACATGTAAGGCCGCCACAGTCGCGGCCATCCGAAACAACTTTCACTCTTCGCTGCCTAACGGAGTTCTGACCCGCCCCATCATTGGTGAAGGGGCGGTTCATCCCCCCGAAGGAGGCTAACATGAAACCCAACAAAGAACTTGTAGAACACTACAAAAGAGATCTTCGCAGTGCAGGATATCGTGGCGCCGCACGTGCGCTCGGGTTCGCCTCCCTTTATCACTGTGGCCGTCGTCTTGATGGCTCTCCTGAGATATCACATCAGATCGAGATCGCTTCATACTTGCGACGTGTCGTGCCTTTCAAGGGCCTCGAGCGCGCCCTTGTGGTAACCATGTTGCACGATGTTCGTGAAGATGGCGGGGTTGCAAACTGTGTCATTCGATCGATGTTTGGCAATCTTGTCGCCGAAGACGTAACCAACCTGACCAAGTCATTTCGCGGGGCCTCATTGCCGTTGGACTATGCGTTCCGTATGCCTGTGCGCTCGCCCGTCTCAGCGATCGTCAAGGGAGCAGATCGCATCCATAACCTTCAGACTATGGACAACGCTTTCTCAGACAAAAAGAAGACTGAATATCGCTCTGAAACCATGACGCACATCTACCCAATGCTACAGTCCGCTCGAGCAACCTATCCTTCTTGCTCTGCCACACTCACGCAAATCATGCGCGACATCCGGTCTTTGGTATTCCCATCCCATACGACAACATATGCCTCTGAAAGGATCCCTTATGACGCCTGAAGAAATATGTGGAAATCGCTCCATCAGAACCATCTCGGCACTTCCTGGTGCAAAGGTTCTTTTTGAAGACGACGGCCATCCTTGCATCCTTAAGATGGAAAATGCGCGAGGCACAATGGAGGTTCTTATCACGGAGCCAAAGAAGGAGGACTTCATGTCTATACTTCTCGGAGATACTCCTATGACTCTTACCGGCTTCTTCCGACGCAGAAGCGGGTTCCGAGCAGACGGTAGTCGCCACTTCATTTGGTGCTTTGTACTTTTCACGGCTGAAGTTGAAGGTGTTAGTCTACCGACTGCTGCCTAATCATAGAATGGGAAATCGGACAGTTCTTGCACTCTCATTAGTGAGAGCGCAAGAGCAGTCCGAAACTGGTAGAAAAAAAATCAGAAGTCGTCTTCGTCACCAAACATTTCTTCATCAGATGGAATGAGTTGATCCCAGACGCGGCTCTTCTCAACCACCCCTTGAACCATCCCCTTCAGGATCATATCGCGTTTGTCTCTTGGTGTGGACGAAGCAATAATAAGCGCGATGATGATCGTGATCATCTCCATCACATCCTGTGCGCTTAAGTTGAATTCCTCGCCGATCTCCGCAATCGTATCCTGTGCACTCAATCCCGCTGTCACAAGCATTTCCGTTGGAGATTGCTCGGTGACACCAATCTGATGAATCATCATTTCCCGACGCACATCAGAATACTTATCCTGGGACATCATCTCCGTGTAAGATTCGAGATTCTTTTCAAAAGTATCTACGAAACTTGTTGGCCCATCTTTGGTTCGGTAGTTCTTTTGTAGAAGCAATCCCGCGAAAGCCATGCCGTTAACGAAATCGGCGATTTGCCGAATGCCGTTCTTTGCCATCGACCGCCTCAACCCGGCCGCGACCTCCACTGAAACTCTCACGGTGTCCTTCATAAGGATTACCTCATCGGCCATATGTTTGTGACCCAAGTCAATAATATCGTCCATTTGGCTTCGTCTCCGTATACATACAAATCAGCATTCTGCGCTTTCAATTTATCGAAGCCATAACGCATATTGGCCAAACAAGCCGTCAACGAAACAATTTCCCTGACAAAGTCAGTCTATCATCTTTTCTCGAACTTTGTCGACACTCAGAGTGGAAGTGGTTACAACGAAGTTATCTCCCTCAAAACTGACCCCTTCAGGTGCTCCAGGGCCGTAGAAATGCACAAGTAAGATACCACTCTCGATCTCTGGCTGGCCGATCATCTCAGACGAAACCTGAACATAATCCCCATCTGAGTTGACCATTCTGATCCCATTCTCTCGGTGATCCTCAGTCTCCAATCTCCACTCTCCCTCGGGAATGTATCTCAATAATATGTTAAGTCTCTTACTGTCATCTTTATCCTGACCTCTCCAGGCAGCGACAAGATGAGCTATTCCAACAACCCTTCTTCTTAACCCGTCTTTAGCAATGACGGAATGAGATATCTTAGCTTCAGCCGCCCCGGCTGATTTCGCAACCAGAGCCCAATTGTAAATGAGTTCATCGCACTTCTCAATCTCATCCAGTTCCGCCAGTGAAACATTTCTCGGCTCACGTACTTCCTCAACACTATCGGTCTCAACATCAGCTTCCACTTCACTGTTAGATGCATCTGTTTCAATGGTAACGACTGTCAAGTTTGTGTCGCTTGAAAAATCATCATCGCCATCATTGACTGCTCTTTCTGAAGATGTTGCAGCCTCGAAGCTATCTTCTTCAAGATCGGTCAAATCTTCATCTGGCGACACCTCACTCTCAGTTCCGGTGCCAATTCCAAACTCTTCTTCAAGGTCATCTGTGAAGTCGCCTGTCTCCTCGGCTTCATCCTCAACCGGTGACAGCAAAGAAGCTCGCTTTTCTTCGAGACTGTCGATGTTCTCCTGCAACCATTCTATCTCATGAGCATCACCCTCAGCGTCAAAAGACGACAAGGAAAGGACTTCTTCTTTCTCGGTTACAAGCGCTGCTTCGAGCGCATTAAACATCTCAACCACATATGCGTTCCTATCCTCCGCTTCAGCGTGCTCTCCTTCCCATTGATCATGGAAGCTTGCCACTTCGAGCGACTTTTCTTCGAACTTAATAATGTACCGCGCAGTAACGATTGACCTAAGCTCACCTTCTGAATCTTCAGGCCCCTCAGGCTCACCGTCTTCTGGATCAGCTTCTTCAGAAGTTTCGAATGCAATATCTGGATCGCTGACCTCAGAAACTTCATCCTCCAGTGAAAACTCGTCTTCGTAACCGGGCTCTTCGAGCTCATCAATGTCATGAATAATGAAATCGTCATCTTCGTCATCAAAATCTTCCAAGGCAAATTCATCATCATCTGACGCCGTAACACCTTGCTCCATGACATCCTGTATCGCTCTCGAAAATGACCCGGCGCTCTCTGCTTTATCTTCAATATCGCTCATAACAATTGGAACGCTACTATCAAAGGGCACTGCATCTTTTTTTGCTGCCCAAGCATCCATCATTCTCAGCATGAACTCACCGTTCATAGCATCTTCCTCAATGACTTGATTTCTTATCCTACGCGACGCGCGAGACCTTAGATCCCGTGCCTCTTGCACTTTATCGACGTCATCATGAGATACAGATTTTATGCTTCGGTACCACCCTTTAAGATCATTGATGAAGTCTCCCTCATCTTGAATCTCAACCACTGCTTCGATATCCGATCCAGTCTTTATTACAAGAGACTTTTTCTTACCTGTAATCTTCGAGATTTTTTCTTTTATCAAAGCAATCACTGAGGTCTTCGGCTCTGCCTCATCATCCTCAAGGGAAGCGATGCTATCTTTGAAGACCGGCTTCTGGGATGGCTTAATAGATTTAAGGTAGCCCGTTACTGACTTTACCTTTCTACCAACAAAGCTTTCCTTTTCGGCCGCCGCCTTGTCTTTCTTCTCAGTCTTCCTTAGTGACCGCGCGGCCTTTTCTTCCGCCTTCAACGCTTTCTTGGACGCAGATCTTTTAGAACGGATTTTCACGGCTTGTATAATGTGAATACCCATCGCGACCATTGTAAAAATCAGCGCAAGCAATGCACCGAAAACCGCCACAAAAAGTCCCCTAATAAGATCAGGGCTGTCGCCTCGTATCGCCTGATCGATCATGTAGTCAGGGATTGTTGCGAACCCTTTAATTGCAAAGGTCCAAACGTCCAAGTTCAGGACGTTATGATCACTAATATGGAGCATAGCCACCCCGCCTGCGGAAAGGCTTAAACTACCTAAGATTAGGATAAGTATTGTCTTCATTTCTTTGTTCCTGCCTTTGCCGTAGCTTTTCTTTCAACGGGGTGGTTATACATATCAGTCTCGAGAAATATCCGAATGGAATGAACTGCTGCTTTCAGTTTTCTTTTCATCAACTTCCATTGCAGGCTTTATTGATGGGGTAGGCTCGGGCTTCTGGGTTGAAACCACCTGCTCTTCTTCCACCTCAGTAAAAAGCGCCTCAAGAGAAGTCGCCAGAGCCTTGCCTGCCTCTCTCTTGCGGAAAGAGTATGTCTCCAGATATTCAGGGTTCTTCTCTAAAATCTTCCGGGCTTCTTCTCCGGCAACTTTTGAGATTTTATCGACGATAGGATCAAGCAACTTCTCACGCTCTTTGCGTTCAGCTTCAACCAGTGCCTGCAACTCCTCCTCATGCTTCTTGAGGATTTCCTGCTTGCGTCTCTCAAACTTTGTTAGTTTCATTTTTCCGTCATTCTTTCATGCTATTTAGGAAGGAATCTAAGTCCTCCTCAGTTGTACTGCTTTGATTTTTTGCCTCCGTCAGCAGCTCCCGAAGGGTTTCTCCCAGACCAATTTGATCAGTCTCAGCGTCGACCTGGGAAATCTTGTCTATTCCATACTCGGCAAGTTCATATGCCAGTCTCTTGTTTTCAGACCGAGCCTCTTCTTGAATGAACCTCTCAGCCATACTGAGTTGCTCGCTTAGGGCTTCATTGTTCAGGTTGATGCGACGAATGGCTTCTCTCGCCTGGTCTTCAACAATAGGTATCTGGGCAAGATTTTTATCGATCATCCTACGGATATCATCCGCGCGCTGCCTTGGGGATGTTCTTCCCCATGGCCAAGCGGTCGCCGATATCCGTGTTTTTCTTACCATTCGAGTTCCAACCCATTGCGAAGAAGACGTAGGAAAAACAAGCCTTATCGCCAAAGGCAGAGGGTAGGACTCAATACAAAGGTAAAGAATATTTTAATTATGAAGGCGCAATACCGCAAATAGGGACGCAGTTCCTATCTGAACCCAGACAACAAACCTTCAGAAAAAGAGAAATCGACCCATGGCGCGCCATATTGATCAACTTCGCGAACTCACAGAAGTGGCTCAACTTGCTGGCAGTCTGTCCAGTGGTAAAGGTCGCTACGAAAGAACACCTGACTATACGCGCCCTGCAGCAGGCTCAACACGGCCAAGATCAGACAGGGGAACTACATTTCATTTTTCTCATAAAGCAATGTCAAAACGAAATGACATGTCTGACAGCAATTATACGCACACAACCTCAGCAGCACATCAAGGATACATTGAACGCCCATCGGCGACTGAAGAGATTACGCCTGAGATCCGCTCAATCATAAAAGACGCCCCTATGGGGGAAATGGAGGGTGGCGCGTTGGCTCCAGGTTTTGCTTACCCTTCCAGAGAGGTAGACCCAACAAGGGCCAGCTTTGGCACCCTTGGGTACAGCAAAGCTGAACGAAAGAACTTCTGGAATGATGTTGAAAATAACGAAGGCACAAATGGACGGGTGCAAAATAGGATAATTGCCGAACTTCCAGTAGAGTTTAACTTGACTGAGAGGTGCGTTGCTGCGCGTGATTTTTGTCAAGTTCTCGAAGAGAGGGCACTTCCTTACTGGGCAACCATTCATGCCCCCGGCAAGAGAAATGACAAAAGAAACTTCCACCTTCACGTAACATATTTCGATCGTCCGAGCGGCCGAAATGATGAAGGGAACTGGGCTCACACGGTCGTTGAAACGCGTAGGAAAAAGAGCCGTCACCTTGTTAAAACGCGCCCCTACAGATCCAATAAGCATCCAGACACAAGGGCGCGCGACTGGCCTAAGCGCCTAAGGCGGAACTACGCAGACACATGCAACTTCCACCTATCTATAGGTGATTTCGAAAAACGGTATGACCCCCGGCCCTATAGGGAGTCTGGGATAACCAAGGAGCCAACGGAGCATCTTGGAAACAAACTCTCAGCTCTCGAAAGCATGGGTCTTGATACAACGTCCGGTCAACGCAACGCGAAAAGAGAAATCCGCTGGAAGATCACCAAAGCAGAGGAGCCTTGGCGTCACCGACAAGAAAAGCTTACGTCGTCTGACATCTTTGGAAATCCACGCATGGAGGAACAGCAAAACGAGCTCCTAAAAGTGATAAAAGATGGAACCAAGCACGCACGGAAGTCAGCATCTCTCTCCATCATATCAGAGATGATAGAGACCAGAATTGGCTACAGGCAAAGCTTCTTGGAGGAAGAGGTTCGCCGTTTGTCAGGTAACGATGACATGTCCGATCTGGCTGCCCGTAGCGCCACAATTATAGCACTAACGGCTGAGCGCGACATACTCGAAGAGCGCGCACCTAACTTGCAGAAAACGGCCAGTAAATGTTCAAAACTTGGGATTGAAGAAATGAAGTTGAGCGTGAAGAAGATGAAACAGTTCGATGCTAATATGGCGCTCATTGATCCGGAGACACTCTTCGAATCTGACGAGCTTTCTTCACTCGATGACTTTGAAGAAATCACTGCTGATAGCATTGAAGTAGAAGAACTGAGCAAGTCAGATCTGGATAACATCGATGATCTCTTTGCCGGCGACGAAGATCCCATCGTCACCGATCAAGTCGAAGCAAATGAGTTACTCGACAGCATTCTCGATAAGGAGACAGTCAAAGAAGATGCATCAATATCTCAGTCTTCCGATGAGACAGAAGCGAGCGAGGCATCAAAGGGCGATAGCAGTGATAAAGATCAGCCGCATGACTTCGCTTCAATTCAAGATATCATCGGCAGTTTGAGTGAACATGAAGGCGCCGACGGTGTGTCCGGCAGTGAGAAAATTGACCCTGACGCTTTTCCTGGCGCCTGGTCAGTCCAACCTACAAGAGAGAGGGAAGAACTTGAGCAACTCGATCGAGCCCTTGCGCAACTCGACAATCGGCAACTGAGGCAGGCAGCCATTGCGTCACGCGATGCAACCGACCTTTGTCCGGCGGGAGAGACGCGTGAAGAGTTCGGGCGGGGTTGGGCAGTACTACGTTATGAATCTGAGAGAAGAGGTCTCGATCTTGATACCGGACGACACAATCCTGAGCAGGCTTTAGATCCTGAGCGGGCTCATCTGCACGTAGATCAGGATCCTTGTCCGATCCGAGTCGTAAGAAAAAATATTGCTCGTCAAAGGGTTCGAGGCTGAGAAAAAATAAACATCCATTTGGGCTTTTGAGAGGGCCCTTACAGGACAAGTTTCATAGAGAGAGATGGAGGGACGCATGCACGCGATTATTGATCCGAAAAGTCTTGCTGACATGGCAAGCGCACTTGAAAACCATGAATTGGGGGCCGCCGTGCGGCTCCTTAATCGGATGCTGGCGACTGGTAAGCCAGTGCAGTTGGCGCGTGCTCGGACCATCTGTCAATTTGATGAAACCCAGTGGGTTGAATCATCAGCGGAGATCCTGTCTCACTTCAAGGTCGACGAGGACAAGGTCAGCCACCGCATACTTGAAGAAGCAAGTCTACCAGCCGTATCTACCCAGGCGCGAACCCGGAATGGATCAACCGCAGAGATGCCTATCGTTCATCCAACAAAAGTTAATCGCGTACCTGCTTATGTGAGCAGAGATAAGCCTGAAATAATCTCAATGAAGCGCACAGCTTACATTATGATGAAGGAGATCTTTGAGCGTAGCGATCAAAGCGAAAACACTGCACGCGTGTTGCTGTCCAGCTTGCTCAAAAGTTGGCCGGAAGGTGATGTGTATGAAGCGATTTCTGCAGCAGAAAAACAGAAGTACCTGGTCGATCCCCGCGCATGGATTGTAAAGCACCTCCAGCGCAATTCACGCCCCGTCGTGGCCGCAAGATCCCGCAGAGAGACCTGTCCTCCCCCTGAACGCAAGACTGCCCCGAGAGAGATCGTTACGCCAAAGTCGATGGGGGTTTCCTCCGCAACGGCTAATCGCATCCGTGAGCGCAATAAATCGCTGCACCTCGACCTCGGAAATAAAAGGCATGACGCATGAGCACTTCAGACAACCTACTGACTATTGAGGCTCAAGTCATCGGAGCAGTTCTCTCAAATGAAAGCTTGTTCGAGCGCGCCGCCTTCCTCGAGGAGGACGCCTTTAGTGATGACACGAACGCAAAAATATGGGTCGCGATTTGTCAAACCAAGTTCGCCGGTAAGAAGATTTCTCCGGCAACCATTGCGATGGGTCATGCATCTGTTATCGATCCTCTTGGTGGGCTCTCCTATTTGAACAGGCTTGCTGATCTCGGCAAGGCAATTGTCACTGCATTTGATCAGGCCGCTGACCGTCTGCATGAAGAATTTCAGTGGAGGAGGATTGCCAATGTGGCAGCACGCCTTCAAAGCGCAAGCCTCACACGCGACAAGAGACCTGAGCAGATTCTTTCTGCGCTGGTGACGATTGCGAATAAAAACTTGTCCGCAGGCCACGCCGGCTTCCAATCCAAGAAGGAGGTTGCTCGTGCGGCTCTTGCTAAAGCGCATGAAGAGCGGGAAACAATCACTACAGGCATCGATAGTCTCGACTTCCTAATGCAAGGCGGCGTGCAGACCAAGCGCTTATATGGCCTCGGAGGTCTCTATGGCAGAGGTAAGACTATTATGCTCGGAAGCATTTCGGATAACATTAACCTACAAGGCGTACCTCACCTATTTCTGTCGATGGAAACGCCGCCTGAAGACATTGAGATCCGCTGCTGTGCGCGACATTTAAAGCTCAACGCTTCCTCGATTCTCGATTCAGGTGACGAAGATCACCAGATATTTGTTGAGCAAACTTCCGACTACATTGACGCACTTCCGGACAATACTCTTTATGACTTCGCGCCTGGCGCCACCATCGATGAAATCCATCGCAAGGTACTTGCGGCAAAGAGCCGTTACGGCATCAAGGGATTCATTCTGGATTACTGGCAGCTCATCCGTGGACGCGATCGCGGTCAGACCGAAGAAAACCATCTGCGTGACGTTGCTGACCGGCTTGCCGCGATCTGTCGCCAGGAGGACCTGTTCGGCATCATCACTGCTCAAGTTGATGAAAGAGGGCGACTGAAAGTATCTGAATCCCTTCTTCAATCTGCATCACTGTATGTCAGATTGGTAAGGGAAGAGAACGAGAGAGTGGCATACTTTGTTACTGAGAAATCCAACTATACCCGTTATCTTGATACCGGATCTGAAAGCATACCCGGGATGATTTTTGACGATCAGGTCGGACCGCATTTCCGAAACACAGATGCAATAGATGTCTCTGACATGCGCGACGACGATCAAGAAGGCGCAATACGACTCTAAGTAGTCTGCAGCACCAACAAGACTGTATATCATCTAACTGTGTTGAAGTGGGCGGCAAGGTCAGTTGGGCTTTTGCCGCCCTTCTTGTGAGATTTTGAAAAAGCTCAAACCCATGTTCAGAACCATCATTCCAAATATGCGAAATGACGCTTGGGCGTAGTGGTCCTAAGCTGGTCACTCAGAGGATAGGCATGATAGAACAATGGACTTTATTTTTCGTTGCAACGTCAGCCACGATGTTTGTCATTATTTATTGGGTGCTACAAACTGTTCGCCATAATTCTCGCATGTCAAAAGTCCCGATCCGAATCCACGTAAATGGCATTCGAGGGAAATCAACTATCGTGAGATATATCGCCGCAAGCTTACGAGCCGGTGGCATTGAAACCATCGCCAAAACAACTGGTAGTGCCACAATGTTGATCGATAAAATGGCAATGAGACACCAATCCACCGCAACGGTGCTCCGACAATTATTGAGCAAATTGAAATCCTGTCAAGAGAACTTCGCCCCACCACGCAGGCAGTCGTGTTCGAATGCATGGCTCTCAACGCCGACTACCAGTGGGTTTCTGAGCATCGAATAATAAAGTCGACGACTGGTATCATTGCAAACGTTCGGCATGACCATGTTGAGCAATTGGGAAGCGCTCTCCTGCAAATCGCACGCTCTCTATCAAGCACGGATCCACAAGGTAGACCTCTTTATACAGCTGAGACAAATCCGGAAGTGGTTAATGTTCTTACAAAGGAGATCAAAGCTGTAGATGAAGAGATATTAAGAACATCTTCGGATTCGATCACAGATGACGACATAAAAGGATTCCACCCCCTTGCATACAAAACCAATATTGCACATTCACTCGAAGTCTCAATGGCACATGGAGTAGGCAAAGAGGTCGCGCTTGAAGCTATGCGAAAAACAGCCAGAGGCCCTGGCGCTTCTAAAATTCATTGCCATGAGCGCAACGATCAGAAGCTTTGGTGGGCTAACTTCTTCGGCGTAAATGATGTAGCATCAGCGGAGATCAATATTGACAAAATTCTGATTGGTTGGGCGATGATGTAGATAAAATGTTTCTCCTCAATGGTCGCGGAGACAGGCAAGATCGGACGCTCGACTTTGCGCGCCATGCAGCTGCGAGCAACCATCCCAAAGCCATCGTCATCGCTGGCGAAACACGCAAAGCACTTCGCAACTCATTCAACCAGGCTCAGAGTGGGACAACGATTATAGAGGAGATCATCTCTCTACCCAATGACTCAGAAAAGACACTCGAAGATATTTTTGATCTGGTTTTCAGCCTGAGTGATAGAACTGAAGTTCTGGTTGTTGGTATGGCAAATATACACACCGATGATGCGGAGAAGTTGATGGCTGTCCTTGAAAACGACGACATCGAATGACGAGGAGGAACCTTACAAGCAAGAAAGATCACGGCATAACAGGTGCAGACGCGCAATATTACCACCCATAATTGGTCCGCTTTTCCTTTGTGATTGGCATTGTAGTTTCTATTATTTTTTACGAGCGAAGGCACCTCACTACTGGCGGCATTGCCGGACCTGGCTATCTGGGTTTTGTGATCTTTCAACCGTTAATTGTTCCGGCCATTTTTTTCGCCTCAGCGCTAACATATTTCATCGTCCATAAGGCTCTGTCACGCATCATGCTGATACCTGATTATGCCAAGTTCGATCTGGTTCTTCCGTCCAACCTGGGGCCTCGATTGCTTCAATCTGGAACACTGGTCGCATTTGGATGCGTGCCTGGGTGCCCGAGGATCAAGTTGCGTTAGTGCGCGCTGGAGACGCTGCAACAATCCAGATCGATGCTCTTGGAGATCAATTTTTCCGGTATTGTAAGGCGCGTTCTGGTTTCTCGAACAGGTGAAGAGAGAACACTGCCTGCCCGGAATGTCGGGCCATGTTGAAATTCTTCCTAACCCAGATCACAAAAGGAATAAATTACCGCATCATCCTGAAGGGCCAATTTTCCCAAGATGTAATGGGCTTCTCCTCCAATCGTCAACCGTGTTTCTGGAGAGAGACTCTCCTACCACCCAAACTACGATACTATAGGTAACTTCTTTGACGACCTGACGATCTCTCATAGCGCGAGCATGGCGCATCGACTAATTTACCACAGAGAAAATGTGTGAGTATGCACAGTTTTCCCTCTCCAAAATCATAGTTGGTGATGAGGGAAACTCATAACCTGTGATTTTTAAGAGCTTGTTTTAGGCGACCACTTTTTGCCGTCCAACCTTCCGACATAAATATATTCAAAGCATAGGCACGCTGCTTTTGAGGCAAGAGCACTTTTACCTATTTCAGATATGTCTGTTTAATAACCCTACCTGGAAGGACGGAAAATGACAAAAAAAACCTCACGTATGATGGCGCTTTCGCGCGTCATTCCTGCACTTATTCTCGGCGGCATCCTCGCTGCAAGCCCAGAACTGGCATCGGCTCAAAACGGATCCGGCTTTGGTACCAGCAACGTAACTATCCTTAATGAAACATGCTCGCTTCTTGGCTCGATCAAAGGCTGGCTTTTCGGAATTGTCTACGTTCTTGGCGCCATCGGCCTTGTTCTCATCGCAGTCTCGGCGTTCTTGGGTCGGTTTAAATTCCAGCACTTGATTGCCTTGGGCGGTGGTCTTTTTATCGTTGCAGCCGCTGACGCCCTCATTGGGTTTGTTACAGCAGGGCAAGATTCCGACTGCACACCTATTGGCGGCGGCACTGGCGGCACCAGCACCTCTACATAATAATAAATAAGTAAATGTGAAAAGGGGAACCCGCCATGTCCCAATACAACATCACTGCTTTTGCACTTTCCATCATTGCTGGAGCCGCTCTCGTAGCGGCTCCAGACCTGGCGGAAGCGCAAGGGTACGCGCAACAGGTGTATAATAACGGTCAGGTACAGTCCTACCCAACCGTTCAAGGATACACCTATCAAGAGACCTACCAGACTGAAGGAACGCCCCTTCTTTTTGGTATAGCATCGAGTAAAATTTGCGAAATCAAGAACTTCCTTTTTGCTGGGGTGTACGTTCTTGGGGCTATTGCGTTTGTGATTTTTGCAATCCGAGCACTTTTTACAAAATTCGAGATGAAGCAATTTCTCCCCATCATCGGAGCCTTGTTTGTAGTCGCATCCGCAGACCTATTTATTTACTGGATCTCCGAGGATGCCTTCTTCTGTCCGACAATCATGCAAACTTTTTCTGGGTGATATAAGATGAATAACGACCTGAAGTCATCGATCTATATGGTCGTAGCAATGCCGAAACAGTTTCTTTGGGCACCCTTTGAGATTGCTATCGTAAATATGATACTTGCGGTGTCGATCATGCTTCTATGCATCGCCGTTCTGAGTATCACGCCTTTTGTCGCATTAATCCCACTCATTTTAGGGCATGTTGCGCTGATTGGTATTGGAACGAGAAATCCTCACCTAACTACTACGCTTCAGGCGGCCGGAAAATATCCCGCCCGCCGGAAAAACCTCACGCGATTGTCGCGTGGCGTAAAATACGTTCCCTGACAACGAAAGCCCGACATGACACTTGATCCGCACTTGACCTTTGCAACCGACGCCACCGTTATGACGGCCGTAGGAACACTTCTCGCCGGCATTGCTGCGGCAGCAGGGACCGCTGTCCTTGTTCCTGCAGTGACCCGGCGCATTCTTCCCAAGCCAAGCGAAACTCATCTTTCTGATTTTCTTCCTTTTGAGGCGATCGATCGAGACGGACGCACAGTTCTCCTGAAGGATGGGACATACGCACGATACTATCTTTTGGGCGGACTGGATCAGGCCTTTATGGATACCGAGCAGGCTTTATGGACTGCGAGAAAGCGGATGACATTTCTTGACTCTCTTGCCGAAATCAATGTGGTCTCTCGTATTTTCACGCTGCGTAGAAGAATGCCAATCATCAGCGCCGAAGAATATCCTAACGAAGTTGCGGCTGCCATTGCCGGAAAATGGAATAGTCAGTTCAAAAAGGCTTATCGAACAATAAATGTCATCGCTCTAAGCGGAAAGTCGATTGTTAAGCTGGATGAAGCCGAACAGTCGATGACATCCACCCTGGCGAGCTTTGATGTGTACAACCTAACGCAGGATCCCAGCACTAACAGTGCGCGCCTCACCTTAGGTGAATTTCTCGGCAACCAGGTTTCACCTGCGTCTAATCCGGCACCATCGAAAACTGGCATGAACCTCTCTGACGCACTTGCAGGGGATATTGTCTGGTTCAGGCCGGATGGTATTATTGAGTTCACTTCAGGACCCGAAAAAAAATATGCCCTTGCGATCGGCATGAAACGCATTGGTGACGACATGAGTGCCACAATGAGTTCAGAGCTCGCATCCCTTCCTATGGAGATGACGATATCACGCTATGTCGAACCCATGGGTAAGACCGAGGCCATTATTAAGCTTGAACAACACAGTCGCCTCGCAACAGCTTCCAGCTTCAATCCAGCCGCGACTCTTCAAAGCTTCTCTGAAGCTCAGTCTATGGTCGAGGGCAGCGATGACACAAGGTCGACTCTTTGTGCATACAGCCAGACCATATTCATTTACGGCAACAGCATAGAAGAAGTCACCAAAAATGAGATTGCTGTAAGGCAGGTCATTTCTTCGAACGGCGCAACGGCTGTACGCGAAACAGGCGCCACACAAGCATCATGGTTTCTGCAGTTTCCAACGATGGACTTGCTCCCAAGGCCATACAAACTGTTTAGCTTCAATGTTGCATTTGACTTTATGCTCGACAAGCCCGCCACAGGACTTGATAGATCTGACTGGGGACATGGTCCAATCGCCAACCTTCAGACGCTCTCTAATACAGTGTACCAGCACCAGTTTCACGTAAGCGATGAAGACGCAGCACTTGGGCACGGCGTTGTTATTGCTCCTACTGGATCAGGTAAGACTGTTCTGATGGAGTTCCTGTCATTGATGTCCTCCCGTCACAAAGACGTAAAACACTTTTTCTTCGATCGTTACAGAGGTACGGCAATCTACAACCTTGCCATGGGTGGCAAGTACTTGTCCTTGAACTCTGAGCCTCTCCCCTGGTCCGAAGCGGGTGGTATGAACCCATTTGACTGCGAGGATACAGAGGAGAACAGGTCCTTCTTGAAGCTGTGGCTGTCTTCCATCTCCGGATGTGATGCAAACGAAGATATCACGGAAGTTTCCGACGCTGTCGACATCGCTTTTGATGAACTCGAAAGAGGGGAAAGATCTCTCTCTACCATTCACGAAGCCGCATTCAGTCCTGGATCGAAAATTAGAAAAGAACTTCAGCAGTGGGTATCTGAAACCGCTTACGGGCCGATATTTAACTCAGAGTACGACGCAATCGACATTGAAGATAACTGGCTCACCACTTTCGACATGACGAAATTGCTCGAGGACCCCAAACTTGGCGCTGCAACAGTACATTATCTGATGCATAAAATCCGTGACACAATGCGGAGAAATAATGCCCCAGGCTTCATATTTATTGATGAAACCGAGCCATTGCTGCGCGACCCGAACTTCAAAAAACTTTTTGCGATTTCCTTGCAGGAATTTCGTAAAATTAGAGGCGTTGTGATTTCTGTGTTTCAAAGACCAGAGGCAATTAAGGATTCTGGGGTCTCTCAGCTTGTGAGGCAGCAGAGCGGGACCTATTATCTATTCCAGAACCCCGGTGCCCGCGCATCCGACTACGGGGAATTTGAACTATCTGAGCGCGAACTCGCCTTCGTGCTTGGACAATCAGGGATCGCGAAGAAAGCGAAGCGGAGTATTCTTATCAAACGGCCACTGAGTCAAGAAAGCGTCATCGTAGATGTCGACCTGTCTTCCCTTGGCCCTCATTTGAAAATTTTCTCATCTTCATCAAATGACGTCTCGCTTGTTTCTGACCTCTATAGAAAACTCGATGGTAAATGGATCGAAAGGTATCTGCATCATGAAGCACCGTAATAACACATATATCCGTGGAGGGCTTTTTGTCGCTCTTCTTTCATGCACGAGCCTCATGTCTGCGTCTCAAGCCGCAGCATTTGGCGTTAACGTCATCAACCCCACCCTACTTGCGCAAGCTAAAAACTTCGTTTCAAACGGGCAAAACCAAGTTGTCGAACTCAACCAGATTAAAAACCTCGAGCAGCAGCAGCTTGATGCCATGGGCCAAGCTGGACCCCTTGGAAGTTTGATTTCAGGCGGCGGAATGGACTCTGTTGGAAGTCAGTCAGACTTCTATCAAAATATGCAGAAATTCTCTTTCGACCCTTGCGCAGTTAACTTGTGTCAAACTGGCGACAACCCAATCGGCACAACTGACATCGAAGAAGCGCGCGATTGGGCTATGACAAACTTCTTTGCTGGAGAGCTTCTGGAGCCAGAGTTTGAAAGAGATCTTCACGAAATCAGACGGCGCGGAGCAATTAACGCTGCCGTAGATGGCATGGCGATCGCAACCATTACGCATAATGAACTTGCTGGAGCAGGTGAGCAGGCAGACGCACTTGATCAAGTTGTGGCAGCTTCGATTGATTTGCGAGGTGACATCAGAGCAAACTCAGCGATTGCGCTTGCCTCGTATAAGATCCAAATTCAGCAATTGGCAATGTTGACTTCTTTGGTTGAAATACAAGCCATGGACAACATCAACAACGCCACCCTCTATCATGAAAGCGGCGGCAGCGAATTCGCCGACGCCTATCTTGATGAAGACTTTTCTGCTCAGGATTCAAGTCATCGTCTAAGTGTCACTCCTCCTGATCAGGGGTCGGCATCAGGGAGCGGCCTCGGCGGCGCTCTGTTGAGTTCCATTTCCGGGAACTCATCTGTTTCTGACGTATTATCTGGGGCTGGCCTTGTCGATCCCGGCACCCTTCCCACTGATATCTCCACCCTTGCAGACAGTATCGGCTCAGGCGCACTTCCCTCTGTGCAACCAGATGACATGACTATGTCGGCCGTAGTATCTGATACTGCTTCAGTCGCGCGCACGGCTCTTGAAGCCTCACCCGGAACTGAGTCTTTGCAAGGTGCTATGTCGCTCGTGCAAGGAGGGCTTTCAGACCGAAGCGCCCAGGGAAATGCGAAAGCTATGATGGGCATCGCTCAGTCCTTGGCAACCACCGGAGGCAACGACATGCTGTCTGCTGCCCTTACAACTGGAACTCTTGCCCTTGAATCAAACAACGCAGATTCAAGTATTGCATTCGCAAGAGGAGTACTTCGTGACATCTCTTCAAATGGAATAACCGGTACTTACGTTGAGCATCTGGAATCGTCCATCTCAAACGTTGAGAACGGAAGCCAGAGCTCTGAAACATTGGTATTAGATTCGGCAGCCATTCTTGCCTCGTTAGGTTCAGACACCAATCGGAAAGCGTCAGACATTCTACAAGTGGACCCAGCTGGTGCAACTGAAGAGTTTTTCCAGCAATCCTTGTCCGAAGCGCTCACCGAGGCGGCGACTTTCACAGGAAATACCAATCTGTCTGGGATCGCTCAATCACTAAGTTCTGTCAATCAAGGCCATATTGATCAACTTCGCGAGACTATGATCACGCACACTGCAAGAAACACCGCAGCCGATTGAAGCGCGCCGGCATCAGCTTTCCGCTGATGCCGCTTAAGGATAGGATTAGGGAAATGCTTAATACAAAAACAAAACTAACAGCGGCAGCATTCGCCGCCGCTTGCACGATGGCATCTCCTGCCCATGCCCTTTTCGGATTCACATGTATACCGACCCTCTACAACTGCATGTGCACCTATCGGGTTCCCTGCCCTGTAAACGACCCTAAGGATCTGGCCCAGTTCGCACTTGAGAATACTCAAATGCAAGAGAAGATCGGCCTTCTTCAAGACATCAAAGAGCCCAGCACTATGATGCTTAAGGCGCTGAACGGCCAGTCCCCTTACGGTATCCCTGGTATTGGATCTATTGGTATCGATCTTAACGGCATAATGAACGGAAACCTTTCAAGTCTGGGTATTCCCTCACTGGGGGGAGACCTCGTATCACAACTCAACAATCTCGGCATCGATGGAAATCTGCTTTCTTCAATCGCAGCCGGCGAACTTGACGTGAATGACTTCCTATCCGTTGCTCAAAGTGCGGGACTCGACCTATCCGTACTCGAAGACATTGGGCTCGGAATAGAGCAGATCAATGCCCTGGCCAGCGGAGACCTTGATATTAACGGCGTCCTTAGTATTGCGGACACGCTTGGCATTGAGGCAGGCGTACTGGAGGACATCGGCATTACCCACGACCTTATTGTTGGTATATCCAATGGCGACATAGACGTGGGACGCATTATCGATATTGCAGAACACGCCGGTCTCGACATGAGCTCTTTGGAAGCAGTCGGGCTCGATGCTGCAACCATTGCCAACCTACCGAATGGTGGTCCTGAATTTGTTGCCAGAGTGCTTCAAAACACTGGCTTTGATAGCTCTATCACTACAGCTCTCGGCCTGGATGCCGGAATGATCGCGCAGATTTCAAGTGGACAACTTGATCCATCTGCCATTCAACAGCTCGTCGCAGGTACTGGAATAGACCCTTCTGCGATCACACTACCGGGAGTTAATGGCCCTATCAGAGTAACAGATGCGCCGGGGACGAATATTCTATCTCCAGGCGGCAGCGGCATGGGTGGCGCTGATATAAACAATCCCCCCAGTGAGCCTGGGAACTGGGTCATCATAGGTGGAGATTGGGTTAATCTCCCGGATGATGATGACGTGAGTGAAACACCATATGGAGGGGTGGGTTCATATGTCACTCTCGATTCAATTCAGAGAGACAACTCAGAAACAAATACACCGAGCGCCACAGAAAATGCGGCTCCAAATACAAGCTCAACACCTTCCGAGCGACCGACGAACATTAATGACATCATAACTATTCCTACGGATAGCGTCCCAGGCCTTCAGAACGCACTGGATACAGCACAGGGACACACCGGAAATGCTGGTACCTTTGCTGCAGAGAACCCAGAACTGGCAGCTCTTTGCGCAGCGGATCGTACTCTCATATCTGTTCAAATGCCTCCAAACGCCTTTGGTGATGATGTCGAAAATATTCACATGGCTATCGCAGGAGGTACGCTGGAAACATCTGATGAAGCATTTGATGTTGCTACAGGCGCTGGCGCCTCAACAAGCGCTGATGGATATGCAAGGTCGATCGCTGTAAGACCAGTTCTTCTAAAAGCCATCGAGGCTGTCGATACTTTTGATGACATGATGAAAGATGCCAAAACACTTCAAGACGACATCATCATCAACGATACAATCAATGGTCAACTTATGACAGCGCGGGCCGAAACAGCTTCCATGTTGACTTATGTGATGAGTACTTACGCATCGAGTACAATGAAAGACACATATTTGACCGAGCTTCCTTTGTTTCCTGAAACTGCGCGGTTTAGAGCCGCAATAGAGCAAGCCGCAAGAACTCAGGCACAAACCAGAAATCAACAGTCCAGTATTCAGGCGCGCTCATCAGCCGCAAGCATGGCAGAATACCATCAAGCATCTACTCAAGCTCAAGATGTAATCCATAACTACAATCTGCAGAACAATGCCAATAGCATCGCCTCCGCCATGCCTGGTCTGATGGATACTATTCAACTACATGAAGACCAGAAGGCTGGCCTCTTTTCTCTTGAGCAAATCATTCTATCATCTTTGAGAACGCTATATGGCGAGGATGACTACCAAGATGCTTGGACTATTTTGCGGCCACAGCTCCTCGCATCCGCAGCGTCTACGCCATATACCAGCCAAAATAAATGGCAGGTAGGATTCGACACATCTATGTCGTTAAGCTCTGCAGTGACCTCCCAGCGACAAGCAACATCATATGGAACAAGGGTATTGATCACTCCGGCTGAAAGAGATCAACCGCCATACTATGCAATGATTAGTGACACCCCCTATTCGTACTCGTCCATCGACACGATGGCAGCTTCGCAGGGCGATCCTTACGATGTCATTCCAGCACCCCTACCTACAGGCGGCAGAGGCGAAGAAAGCCCTCAGCCCTTGGGGGATGAGCTCGTCGGAGTATTTCAGTACTATATCGAGACCGCACGAAGAGAAATATTTTACGGTGATATGCGCAGAGGAGACGTTCAACATACTATGACAGGTGCCTTCTGGAATGAAATGTTAAGCCATGCACCCCGCTGCCTCTCAGGACCAATACCCGTTTCCGCACAAGCCCTTCTTGATCGACCAGAAATGTTTGATTTAGACAAGAACTGCGATCATCTGTACTGGAGCTTTGGCGACCCTGGCGACTACATTGATGCAAGCCATCTTGGCGGCGCAGATGCAGCGCTTTGGATAAGTAAAATCAACCTCGATCGCATTGAAAACATCACAGGTGGACCGCAAGCAGTCATGGCTGATATACAGGAAGTCATTCAGGAGATCTCTCAGAGCACTGCTGGAGCCCTTCTGGAGATGTCTGGCAACCCTCAGCCAGCGGAACACCTTGACGCCCTTCTAACCGCACTTGAGACAGCAGCCCAAGACGCTGCCTTCACCACCAGCGTGACTGCTCCTGGACGATGAAACGCTCGAATAACAGCCCGGAGCGATAAGTAACAAAACGCGACAACGTCTACAAATAAGCCCCGATCCCATCAAAGGTCGGGGCTTATTGCATTATTGCTCTGATATTAGAACGGGTTGCTTTTCGACCCAGAATTCAAATTTGAGTCTACGTCCTTCTTGAGGTTTGGATCAGGACCTTTTGATACTTCGCCGCGTGCCCCACCCGCAGATAGTGACGAGAGGTCGCCTTTAGGATTGGGCTTGAGAGATTGAATGAATTTTCTACCCGCCCTCACCGCATACCTGTAATAACTATCAGGCTTGACGCCCTCAAAGTCATCTTTACTGATCGGAGCGGAATTTGCCATCCCATGGAACGAGGTATCCAACAATCCGCAATCTGCATCGCGTAAATCTCTCTCATCACCTTTCACAAAAGGCTTTCCGAAGCAGCATGCACGATTTAGTTTAATTTTCCCCATTTCGAACTGCTCAAGGATAAGCTCATGATTGTCGTAGGCGCTTACATTTTGCATTCCTCTTTCGAGAAAATAGCATGCACGCTTATATGAGTCCTCAGACTCGGGAAAATGAGAGGCATCCTCCATAAGCATTTCACTGTAAAGTTGGGAGGTTTTATTTCCAGTAGGAAACATACCAGACCACACCAAAAGCTCAGTGATATGATTATGAATCTTACGAGGGCCCCAGCCTTTCATGCGGCGAGGTCTCAGCGCCATGATATCAGGATCTCGTGTATCCTTGACCCACTTACGGGCCTTCACATCACGCACAGCAATGAACTCATTGCTGCCATCGTAATCAAAACATTCACGAATAACTTCAAAGAGAATAGTAGGACAGAAGCCATCCCACACCACTACAGGTGCGTCACGAACTTCCTCTTTATGGAACCAAAGGGCATCCTTATCGTCCCTATCCAGGGATTCCGGAACCCGGTAACCCGGGCGTAAAACAATCTGAAAGGGTCGCTCAATATCGTGACCCCAAATGTTGTCTACTGAATGACTGAAAGAGCTGAACGACATCCGTTCAGCGATCGGGTCAGACGACCAATCCAGCCATCGTGCAAATGGTTCCATCTTTTCTTCCTCATCTCTTTCCTCCTGCTGCTACACTTTGGAACAACATGACTCTTGGCCAAATAGGAAAACTACGAAGAACTTATCTGGAATTTCTTTCATGTGCAACTTCTCGAGACGGAAAGGTGATTTCAACCACTTTTCTTTGACCATCACGACGGTCGAGTTGGATGATCGCACCGACCTGAGATCGAATACTTTCAAATAGCGCTTCTCCCCCAAGTGCTGTATCTGCCCCCGAGATATTCATGTTGTTTGCGAAAGCGCCAATAGCCTCAGATGGGCTCCCAGCATGAACGGTGGTGACAACAGGATGCCCCTTACCCATGGTTGCATAAATTGGCTGCGCGTTGGCTATGGAAAGCTCACCGCAAATAATCCAATCTGGCGTAAGACGTACCAGAGCGTCAATGATCGTGGAATAATCAACCGAGTTTGCTGAGCGATTTCGAGGCACAATAAAATGCACCCTATTCATGTGATGCACAGTAAGCTCCCTGGCATCTTCAACCGTTATTAGTCTCTCATCTAAATCAATCATCTCAATTAATTTATTCGTGAATGTCGTCTTACCGGTGGAGGTAGCGCCAGATATAATAATAGATTCTCGCCTCTGGATCACCTCAGAAAGAGCCTCGATATGATCTCCAGAAAGATCAAACTTCATCAGCTCTGCGGCTGTTCCAGGAAGTGTAACATTGGGTGTCAGACCATATGAGGAGAAATCAATGCTCGTATCTGCGGTCAGAGCACGGATCGCCATAGCTACACCCTTTCTGTCATCTAAGTTATATCTGACATTAGGCCCAACAACAGCCTGAAAGCGGTAAGGTGCGCCAGGCAACTCACAGGATACAACAGGAAGATCATCTTCGGAGAACTTGGCACTATTAATATTAGCAAGCACCTTACACAGACGATAAATGTACTGGTAGTTCAATTCCGGGGCTTCATGCTGCTTCCACTCACCCCTACGTGGCTTGATCCATATGAATCCAGGTCTATTCATCACCACTTCCTCGATATCATCAATAAGATAATATCGAGAAAGCTTTTTTAAGACGCGCGTTGCGATGTGGTTTGGATCTGCTGTCAGCATTTGGCTGTTTACTCCTGTCGACCGGTGAGGTCGTTTATCGCTCTTTGAGATATTTCAGGAATACCTGAAGCCGCATCAACAGATGGCGCAGCAGAAGAATTTGCTTCAACTTTATAGCGACGGCCGTTGACGGTGACCGTTGCTCCGCCGTAAGAACCGGCGACAGGAACAAGAACCAAGCCCCCTGGTAGATCCCTTTCAGCGCCTCCGACCTTAATGTCTTCGAGGTCAAAACGCATGTCCGCAAGGGATACAACCTTACGATCATCCCTGAAGTAGATATCTTCTTGGATCTCGATATCTATCCTGCTTCCTTTTGGAATAACAGCAATCTCTCTTGTATCTTGAATATCCGAGATGATCTGCTTTGATGTTCCTCTGGCCTCCTGAGTAATGATTCTGAGCCCTTCGTTCTTTGCACTGTTTTCAGTAATTGTTTTTCCAAACTCATCTGTCACAACGGTTTCATCATCTCCGAAGTTTGCAAAGATCACTCCAGACGCAGTGTCAATCATTGTTGAAAAAATCGGAAGAACATACTTATCAAAGGGTGACATATAAATACGACCAGGAACACCCCCAAGGCCAGAGGCATCAGCTGTATCTGCTATACGATCTTCAAATGAAATCGATCTTCCATCCGTTGTAATAACACGCGACCAAGCAATGCCAGCTCTTTCATCGGCGAAATTCTGACACTCACCAATCACCCGAGAGCCTGCCTGAATAAGTGGACGATCACTCGTTGCTGAGTAGACATCACTTTCAACCATAGCAACAACTTTGTTACACATTACATTTGAAACAGGCGTTTCCAGAACAGCTTTAATAACGCGATCTGTTGTAAGGATTTTACTTCTGTCGACTGGAAGGCTTGCCTCAGTGTGAGGGATATTATCGGCATACCGTTCGTCATGGGTCACGCTTTCTACACGAATATCTCCGTACTGAACGCCCGCAACCTCCGTGGATACCCTTGGATCTTTCTTTGAAGAAATGATTGTAAAACCCCTCTCAGAAGAGATGGATCTTCCTACAGGACTATAGACTTTCATGTATTCTCTTGCGACATCTCGAGGAAGCGGCCCTCTGGGCTTAGGGTCAGGTCGGACAATTATCGGCTCAGGTTCTGGCTCAACAACCACTGGCTTAGGGTTCACAGTAATTGAAACAGGAATCTCAAAGCTTGATCTATTTTTTTGGTTGATCGTCCCGATGATTGAGGTGTTAACTCCTCTTTGGGTCTCAGACTCAAAAGTAAGCGTAACCTCACAATAATCACCTTGAATCAAGACCGCGTCACATGATGACATCATATCCATCCCTGGAACGGATCCCAACACGTTAACACCACTGATTTTTCCTTCTTCATCCCCCGCGTTCGTGATACGGATACTGGCACTTCCTCGCGCGCCAGCAACCATATCCAGAACAACTCTTTCAGGAGAGATTCGGAAAATCGGACCCTTTTTTGCCGACCGGATCAAGGCATCGAGTAGTTCCTTGTTTGCGTTGACATCCTGATCTTGAAGCTGACGAATTGTCGGGTCTTCAAGGATGCTTTCACTTTGTGCAAACGCAGGCGTCTGCAATAATATCGCGCTACCAGCCAGCAAACCTGCATAAATCGATTTTCTCATGATCTATCCCTCTTCCTGAGATCAGTTACGGCGATAGGCGGGCATATCTTCGTCGTTCACTGTAACGATACAAACACTTCTGGTACCGCTACGAAGAACAAGGTCGCCGATTGCCTCCACGATCACGACTTCACTATGACGGCCTGTAACTCGCGTATTCACACGACCTTCTACGCCGTCTACAATCCTGAAAACTGCCGGACGATCCGTGACACCGGCGCTAAAATGAAGATACGTGAATTTTCCATCCGTATAGGCATACTCAGGAGCAATAATTCTATCGCCAGCGTTCACTTCATACATTTTCAGATTGAAGTTGCGACGATCTGTGGGGACTGGCTCATCTCCTTGGCTTGCCGCCTGTGGAAGAGTGATTGAGTCGCTTTTAACAGCCACCTTGGAGACGCCTTCAGGAGTACCTCCTGAATATGCACCGCGAACTTCACCATTAAACCAATCTCCATTTGAGCGAGACGGTGAAGCCTGAACAAAAACTTGCAAGTCAGTCACGATCTTGGTGTTTCGACCTTCAGTACGAAGATAAAATGTATACACATTTCCAGAGCCCCCGATGACACTCAAAGAGGTATCAAGACCAGTCTGGACTGACTTGATTGCAATTTGGTTTGGCCGAAGAATACTGGCCTCAACCGCAGCTGAATCGCCGATCACAACGTCCTGGGCTGCCTCCCATTCTGGGAGGACAATACTGGTCACCATACCTGCCCGGAGACGGACAGGCATAACCAAATCCGATGTCCACTGATACCTGATGCTGCCGGGGGCAGATTGTCCTGCGCCCATATGGTCGAAGGGCCTATTCCAAGCGTCCTGAACGATACCAGCCGGCATTGCGCCGTAGGCTGTAGAACCACCATAATTTCCGGACAACTGTGACCCAGTCTGGCTCATGATACCAGAATTGTAATCCGATAGACCACCGGTCAAATCTTCAGGGCCCGAAGAGTTTTCGTCAACGTAGAAAAACTCTTCCGGTGGAGCAGATGGCCCTGCAGGCACTTGCTGTGGCAAAGGTTGTTGACCTTGATAACCGCGCTGCACCAATTCTGTTGTTGGCATGTTTTGCCCAGGCACCTGTTGGTTTCTCAACGCAGGGTTAATGGTTGTTGGTTGACTAAGGTTCAATCCAGGTCTCACAGGAGCCGCAGGAACCTGTGCTCCTGCGATAACTGGAAGAACCGTGGCGAGGATAACGGTTGGGATAATTCTCTTTTTCATTCTTCTCACTGGTCCTTCTCCGCAAGTGAATAGCTGATGACGGTAAATCCGGTCGGGTTGATCATCATCTGCTCACGCGTCATATTTGTGAGTGGACGGAAACCAACTTCGATTGTGGCTGTGTAGTTTTTCTGCTCAAGAATTTGATCACTCTGGTCGTAGAATGTTGAAGTAAACTCTACCAGGTAAACCCTTCCTGCAGTAATTGTGTTGACGGCAGTGATGGTTGCGCGCCGCTGACCATCCCTATCTCTAATTTGATCGATGAGTTCAGCAGCGTTACCCCTAAAGCGTCTGTACTCGTCATTGAGTGTCGTGGTGCCAAGATACCCAGAAGGACTCCAGCGCTGCGTCATAACAGTGTTAGAACGCAATATTTCGTGGCGATTAACCACATACTCTCTAACAAGCTTTTCAGTCAGCAAATCTTTCGCATCAAAAGTGTCCTGAATAGGCCGCACAGCAGCAACAAGCGTACCTTCTTCAGCGATCTGAACCAGAAAGGGCCGGATCTCTTTGAGCGGCAACATGCTTACAATGATGAAAGCCAAAACAGTGTTAAGAACCACTGATATAATCATACCCAAACTGATCCCGCGAAGAGCCATGAGCAATCTGCGCTCACGAAGTGCGGTGACACGCACATCCCCGGGATAGCCTGCAGATCCACTTGTTGCTGCTTCAACAGTTTCCGGCAGGTCGCTTGCCGGATTTTTCTTCTTGCCCTTAAGCTTCAGCATTTCAGTCTCCTCAGACGCTCATCTGCGCCGGGAAGGACATAGGAATTTCAGTGCAAGCACACGGTGTCCCCTTCAGCTCATTGATGCTTCTCCCAACACCGACAGGACCCTGCTCGATTTTAGAATTAGCCGATATTGAGTTTGTACAACCCGTCAAGGCGGCAAGTGCTACCAGCAGGATCGCCCCCCTCTTGATACCCTTGTTCATATAAAAATCTCCGTTCTCGCTTAGGTTTTTTCCTTGCGCTCCCTACCTGAAATAAGACCGAGTAGCGGAGACACAAAACGAAATGTTCGATCCTAAGCCATCGATTAACAAACACGACAAGAACCTTGCTCGCGCAGGAGCCTTTACGGACCTTGAAAAAATAAGGTCCATCAAATCAAAGATGACCCTGTATTCAATCATCGCTTTTTTTGTAGGGCTTGTTTTGTTCTTCCCTCTGCACGTTCTGCTTTTTGGAGGCGTGCCGTTTGACCAGAAGCTTTCTTTTATACAAAGCTTCTTTTCAGCTTTTCCAGAGGGCCTATCCGGAGGCCGCAGAGCCATGATGGCGTGGGTGGAGGGATACTGGGGATGGTACTTTAACGCTGCACTGGAGCCTATTAGAGGCACAGGAACCACTCAACCCATAGCAATATGGAAGACAGGGCTCATCCTCGGCTCGTGGCTTGCCGCCGTGATGACCCCTCTCATGCTCATCAAGCCTAAAACTGAAGGACTTGAAACAACGCCGAATATTTTCGGCGACACAAGATGGGCAAGTGAGCGCGACATCGAAGCAATGTCCTCGAGAGACCTTGTTGGATTTGATGGAAAATTGTTTCTTGTCGGAAAACTAAAAAACAAACTCATTCATATGAAAGAAACTCTGAGTGTTCTTTTGCTCGCCCCTCCAGGCACAGGTAAAACCGTAGCTTTCATCGTCCCATCGACAGTGATGATGGATAAAAGTTGCCAACTTTTGAATGACCAAAAGCCAGAACTCTTTCACATGACCTCAGGCCATCGGTCTGGTCTGGGTCCGGTTTTTCAGCTGATGTGGTCAGCGCAAGACATGCCAATGGGTGGCTGGGTGACACCAGAGCAAGCCGAACTCCTATCTCCTGACCTCATTGAATACGAAGAATCTGGCGAACCAAAAAAAGATGAAATGGGCAATATTCGGGTAGGGCCTGTTTACTATCCCAGCTGGAACCCAGTGGGTCCAAGCTCTATCCCTACGGCAGGACCAAAGCGAGATTTGTACATTGAAAGACTTGCTGCCGTTCTTTGTCCCGACCCTCAAGGCGGAGGCGATAAATTCTGGACATCTAAAGCACGAGCAGCACTGATTGGTCTTGTTCATTACATCGTGGCAAAATCCGAGATTGGTCAAGATCCGAACTTCCCAGACATTGACGAAAGCGGCATCCCTCCATTGTGGCACGGAAAAGAAGCATCATTCCCAATGATGGTAGACTGGTTCACAGAGGCGCAGAACAGTCTTGATGACGATGGGGAAGACCCCATGAGACAGTTGTTTAAAAATGCGATTGACGACGCCAAGAGCATGAACAATGCATATCAAGCCAAATATGGCGTTGAACTCATGAACCGTTCAATAGCAGAACTTACCGACCTCATGAACGCCCCTGACAAGACGCGAGGCTCAATTCTTGCGACTCTCAACGAAGCATTGAACCCTTTCAAGAACGAAGCGGTTCGGCAAAGAACCTCATCCAGTTCGTTCTCCTTCAACGAACTGCGGGGCGCACCAAGACCTGAAGCACGTGAACGCGAGCAAAAAAAGAAACAAGCTGCTCGTGAACGCGGAGACAACTACAACCCCCGTTATGCACGAGATGAATGGGATCCGATCACGATTTACATCTCCATTAACGCCGAAGATGCAAAAGCATTTGCCACAATCACAGGTATTTTTGTAGACTCAGCAAATGCCTATCTTGTGGCCAACGGCCCGAATGCAATCGATGATCGCGGGAACCAACTTGGCCCTAATGATTTCTTTTTCCTTTTGGACGAAACGCCTACGCTACCCAAGCTTGATACAGTAATCAATGGCCCGGCTGTGGGGCGATCAAAGAGGGTATCCTACGCAATTGTCGGACAGGATTTTTCGCAGATTGAGACAAGGTATTCTAAAGCTGAAGTGGAAACCATGAAATCTACGACTGCCGTGAAGGTCATTCTTTCACAGAACAATGAGACGGCAGCAAGATCAATTAGCGCAATGGCCGGCTCGATGACATACAAGAAAGCGAGCTACGCCAAAAAAGAACACGGCGATCCTATCACGAAGTTTCTGGATCTCAAGAAAGAGATCATTACAGGAGAAAACTGGGAAAAACGGGATTTTATTGACGCATCTTTTGTCATGTCCATGCCTGTAGGAAAGCATATCGTTCTTGTTCAGAACTTCATGAACCGACCTATTTTGTCAGACACTCCCAGATTCTTCGAAGAACCGGAAATTGCAAAGCGCGTCTACAACCTGCGTACCGGGACCGGACCTAAACCTTCCTTGCCAATGCCAAGAACCTACATGGAAGTCGCCCAGGAAGCTGGCAAGAAAGCAGAAACCCAGAAAAAGAAAGCACAGGATATTCAGGTTGCATTGGCGGAGCCCGAAGTAGCTATTATTGTTACTCCTGAGAATATATCTGCCCTGAGTTATGATTTTGATTCAGAAAGTATTCGCCTATCACCAGGGACTAAGTTTGCTGTAGCACGTGTTCACCTTACTGAAGATACGAGATTTTTCGATCCGCCAGAGGAAGACAAAATTACAATAACTGAGAGCATTGAAGAAATAGCAGAAATAATTTCTGACCGAAAAGTCTATGCTTTCGATCAAAACGACTTTTCCAAGATAAACGAACTTCTTAAAGGCAATGACTTGGACGCAATCCCTACAGAACTTCAAGTAGAGATGCGAAAAGCAGCCCTTGAGATGGAGGGAGAGAAAGAGGGTGACTTCTTCTCCATCGGATACTACGGAACCGCTCGAAACGATAGACCCGACGATCTGGAAATATTGACCCCATCATTTGCCTGCCATTGGTTCTGCGAAATCGTCAATGTCGTTCACGGGTGTGAATATGAATTCAAAAGAATGCATGTATCCTAATACCAAGCTCCCAGTGCGGCACCCGACTTAATCGGCCTGCTGCACTAACCTTACATAAGACAAAATATGGTCAAAGGCGATATCAGCATAGCGTGTGGGTGAAGGTTTACCGAATAATAGGCACGGACTTTTGACGCGCGATTACAGCGACTACCTGTAGGGCAAGACGCCATAATCCCGACCAACTAAGGAGTTCATTGCCCCATATGACCCTGTCTACAATCCATTTTAGCCAGATCTCAGGCAATACGAGTCTGAAGCTGCCAGTTGCACCGGAGAGCGCTTCGCCATGTCCCTGCGCAGATATGGATGCTGCATTCTTCGGCTGGCCCCTCATAGACGAACAGGTACCGACGCGACTTGTTGCCTGCGAAGGGTTCGATCACGCACGCTTGGGCGATGTCCGGATGATGGAGTTGCATTTCATCCTTTCAGGGCGCGTCGCGGATATTCTGACTGAATTTGATCTTGGTTGCTCTCGCCTGACCCGAGTGCCACTTGTCTCTGCCAATGGGGTCGAGATCTCGGGCCCATGGTATCATCTGCATATCGCCGAGAGGAAAGATACGTTGGTGCCGCTTGCGAAAGACAGTTTTGATGGAATCAATAAGGAGCGTGGCCTGGTATCAGGATGGCCGGATACCGCTCCAGGCGCGATTGCCGTTGAATTGTCAGCCGAAACAGGCGTCGATCTCTGGCGAGACCCGATGTGGGATTTCGGTATCTTCGCAAGCGTGCGCCTCGTAGAAACCTTGAAAGCAGCGGGGCTGGGTGAAGAGTTTGCTTGGATGCCCGCCCGCCATGCGACAGAGGTCGAACGCGCCGACGTGGTGATGCAGCGCCAGAATGGTGCTACTTTGCCTCAGGGCCTTGCTTAGGCTTGGCAAGACCCTGTCTTGGGATCTCAGCAATATCCCTATGGACAGACAGTGCGTCCAGGCACCCCCTGAAGATGGAAAGATAATCGCGGTCGCAGTTCTCACGGGCAGTCTATGGCACCGACCATAGGCCCTGAGGTTCTGCGATGCTGGACCGCAGAATGGGCGGATGAAGTCCCGGTATCGGCTGATCAGGGCATTCACGGTGTTAATGTGATGTGACTTCGGCGTGCGGCGCGACCGCTTTCCGCCGTTCAGCGCAAAGTGGGTGATGCGCGTGGTCTTTGCGATCGCCTCGTAAGTCACGTGGCCATCGGTGCAGAGCACGGCGTCTGACGCCATCAGTCAGCGGTCAGTATTTTGCTTAATAGAGCGCCGCATGCACTATAGAGACGTATGCCGTTCAATAATAAACGCACCACTTCATATTGTCAGGGCCGAACTATTCATCTTCAGAGGACTGTGAAGATATATCCATCTCCCTTTCGATAGCCTCTCCTTCATCGCTTTCACCAATAAGTGCACGCGCTTTTACAAGGGAAGACATCGCTACATCGAGGTTGCGATCCGCAATCCATGCGGATCGCATCGCTGGCGTCAAGTAGCGATGAACAAGAAGAAAATCGGCAGACTCATCCGCAACATAGATCCTTCTCCTTCTATCCCAATGCACTCCTGGAATGCGGCATGCGCGATCCATCTCGAATGATGGCACATAGAGAGGCACCAACTTCGTCTGATCATTATCCTCACGATCTGTTGTCAATAGTCCTGCAACATCCATAAGATCGACAGGTCCGCCGACAACCACCTCAAGAAGCTCGCCGATCCATATCATTTTTGCGGAATCGCCAGTCCAGCGCTCAAAAGCCTCTAAGGCGACACCGTCTGGCAGAATATTTGGCACAAATAGACGCGCATCCCCTTCCACCAACACAGCACCAAGAGAATGAGCCGTTCCAACTTCAGAATTCGGAACATAGAGGGCGGACCCGGGCCTAAGGCGATGAGTAGTCGAAGATGACATGCAATTAATCCATTATCTGCTGCATAAACCAATCAGCACCGCGTTTCGCTTTGCTGCCATGCTTTATGGCAGAGCGGGTCGTCGCTTCGGCAACTTTTCCGGTAGCGGAAGCTATCTTCCGAACACCCTCACCGCTGACTTGGATACCGGAGCGAGACATAAGCTCATGTGATTCTTTACTGAACTGCTTAGCATCAATAAGATTTCTGCTCACGAGGGCCTCGCCGAGAGCCCTTCTACCCAAAGAAAGCTGATCATGAGCTACCTTTTCTGGTTGAGATAGCTTATCTTTTCGCTTTCTCAAATCAGTAAGTATTTCCATGTTATTATCATAAATATCTTTGATTCTTCCAGGATTTCTATCAATAACTTTTGCTATTTCTCTATCAACAAGCTTTGAACCAGCAAAAGCCTTTATGGGTAGGCCAAATAACTGAGTCTCATTCCTTGAGAGATTTCGAGCCACCTGAGTAGGCGTGTGGCATGTGGCCTGATTAGCAGTCTTTGAAATCTTTAATCTTTTTTCTCGCCAAGTCAGTTCAGGAGCGTTCTTCTCCTTGCGCCAGCTTTGATCCATATCAGGAAAACCATGACGCCAAAGGCCTCTATCATTGGCTTCCGCCTGCTTTGTCATATACTCACGCCGGTTACCCTCCTCAGACCCCTGACTTGGGATTGCATAACCATCTCTGAGCATCCGCTGTGAGACGCTCTCACCATCTGCAGTGCGCATTTCAAGCGTGGGCTCACCATCTTTAGACGCCTTGATCATCATGCCCACGTTGAGAATTCCGTGGCGGTTAAGGACGCCCTCAAGATTTGCTTTGGATTCAAGCCCTGCGTCCAACTTTCCGTTCTTCGTGGAAACGCCTTCAGGTGGTGCCATGATGCCGTCAAGCCGCATGACTATACCCTTACCTTCTTTCAAATCTTCAGCATTATTAGAAACTAAGACATGTGCGCCATCTACAACCTCAACCTGGGTGTCCTTGCTCATTGTTAGAGGGTAATCTTTATTAAGGCTACCCTTTCGCATGACATGCCCGGAGAAGTTCATCCCCTCGAGGTCGCCTTTCATCTTCTCATCTACAGAGCGATCTACTTTACTCGAAACAGATTTTCCGAGATTTTGCTCTTTGTACTGTTCTGAAAAAAGATGCAACGAAGCGACATCATCGAGATCACCCAACTCACTCAAACGCTCCTGCAAACGAGGGTCTTTTTGAATCTTAGACGCCGCTTGCTCCATAACAGCAAAGCTATGCGCCATTCTTGGATCACCTTTGTCGAACTCTTTGCTAAACTGCTCCCGCGCTTTGATGAATGCGGCCGCGGGACCTTTGTGTTTGGAGATAAAAGCACGATCCGCTTTTGACATTCCTTTACCGTAGTCCGACCACATGCTTTCATTCCAGCGCACATTGTCAAGCGCCGACATACCTCTTTCGAATTCCGGACCATTGTTCGGATACTTATCGGCGAAGGATGTAATAGCTCTTTGGTTGTGTCGAATGTTCAAACCGAACTCACGAGACTTCTGAAAGTTCATTACCTTTTCAGCAGGCGTTGATCTGTCGCTCAGGTCGCCCTTAACCTGATCCGCAAAGGCCTCCCCCATAGCCAGAGACCGAGAACGAGTTGTTCCGTTGGTCATCATTTCTGATACAAGAAGGTCTTTCCTATCAAAATCAACAAGAAGCTCGTCCATCAAGCCTTTATTGTTTCTATACACCTCAGTGATGAATCTCGGATCATCAAAATGCTCAAGGGCTGACTCTTTTCTGAGATCAATGACCTCATACTGAATATCAATATGTTTTTGGTCTTTGATCAACCGTTGGGCACGTCCGACTACTTTCTCGTAATCATCCGCACCCAAAACAGGTTTTCCTTTAAACATCTTATCCCTGAGTTCAGCTCTACGCTGCATGAACTGGTCATAAGTGGTTTTTGAAGGATCAGATCTCGCAATATAAGCCGTATCAGCTTTAAAATAGCCTTCGTAGCCCTTCATCGCTTCGTCAGCAATCAATTCTGGTCGACTGCTCATCTCTTCAGCGAAGCGAAGCCTTTTCTCTCGAACATTATCTACGGAGTTCGCGTTATTGACAAACTTTGACAAGTCCTCGGTGGTTTCGCCTTTCCATCTTTTTACTTGCTGAACATAATCAAGTATTAGCCTATCGGTACTTTTAGCGGGCTTGGATGAAGACCCAGAAAGTGGCGCGCCTTCTGATCCCATTTCAATATCAACTTCTTCCGCATCATCAAAGTTACCCATGCCGCTCCTTTGAGCGCCACGATTGTCATACTCCCCGCCCTTATATGAGAACTCGGAAACAAATTCTTCGTTACGTTGATCCTGCTCAAACCCGTTATCTGACTGGAACCCGTAATCCTGACCGTCAGGAAATATCTCAGCCATCTTACGAGATCGATCGATATTGCGATCAGTATTTGCCATTTTATACGTCCTTAGTCTCTCTCGCCCAGGCGCACACGCCGGCGTGATTTCTTACTCATCAGAGGAATGTCCTCTGACGTGAACTCAATATTTTCACCGCGAGTGGTACGCGCAGCAGCATCAGACACAAGACTCGACATCTTAATATTCTCCCGGCGCCACTCATTCCACTGCTCATGCGCTTCAGGAGAAGTATAGGGTCTTATTTCAATCGGCAAAGGCGCATCAGATGAGACGAAGCGCAGGCCGAAATTTTCCTTACTGGAATCCCACTGAACCCCAAATTGAACTCCGCATTGCCTGAGTTTCTCCGACAGATCATTAGTAGAGAATTTTTCATCCTCGCCATCAGGTCGCGCATAGAGGTATTGTCTCTTGCCTTCAGGCATATCTGACGACAAGGGGCGCTCTACACCGGCGATGTCACAAGCCGCAATCGCCATAATTTCGCGATCAAGTGAAATATTATGCGTCATTCTTTTTCCGATGCCGTTTGTTTTCCTTAGACTGGATATAGGCGTTTGTAACGCGCACCGCACACAGGAATTCCGATACCATGGGACAAAATACAGTATATCTTTGTGAAAAACCCGACCAGGGGAGAATTATTGCTAAGGCACTCGGAGGCGGGCAAAAAGCTCAGGGCGGTATAACCGGCCCTGGTTGGTCCATAACATGGGGGTTTGGACACCTCCTCACGCCGTACATGCCTCAAGATTACAACGCAGATTACAAACGTTGGGAATGGGATCCACTTCCAATCGTCCCGGAGAAATTCCTCTTTAAGGCCAAAGACTCTATGGCCACCAAGCAGATTTCTTCAATAAGAAAGTTCTTTAAAGACGCATCCGAAATCGTCATTGCAACAGACGCCGACCGAGAAGGCGAACTTATCGCCTATGAGATTCTTAATGAACTTAAGTGGAAAGGCGCAACCAAGCGACTTTGGCTTTCCGACCTTACAATACCTGCTGTTCAAAAGGCACTCTCCTCCCTGCGTGATGCAAAGGAAACGAAGCCCTTATACTGGGCTGCAGCTGCCCGAACCTACGCAGATTGGATTGTTGGACTGAACCTCTCTCGCGCTGCCACACTGAAACTCGCAGCTCGTGGCGGAAAAGCTATGTCGGTCGGACGCGTGCAGACACCTGTTTTAGCAATGATTGTCGATCTTGAAAGAAAGATCAAAAACTTCAAGCCAGAAGATTATTATGAAATTAAAGCCACCGTATCTACAGGTGCCGGCAGTATCCTAATGAAATATGCGCCGCCCCCTGAAAAGCGCTTGAAGGATATCAAAGCCGCGCAACAAATGCGGGACAAGGCTCAAGGCGCAAAAGGTCCGCTCCGCGTTAAAACTGAAGCAAAAAGGCAAGCTCCCCCAACCCTCCTCGACCTCAATAAGCTTCAGCAGGAATGCAATGGTCGTTTTGGCTGGAGTGCGGATAAAGCACTAAAGGTTATGCAAGCACTTTACGAAACCCATCAGGTCCTGACATACCCGAGAACGGATTCTGTCGCCCTGCCGGCCGAGCATAAATCCAATATTCCAACCATCGCTAAGAACTTATCATCAGTCCCAGAATTTGCGCACTTGCTTTCAAACCACCTTCAGGTTGAGCTTGCGGGAAATGCACGAAGCTCTGTCTATAATGACGCTAAAGTTACCGCTCACCACGCCATTATTCCGACAAATAAGCCCGCAAATATGTCTCAATTGAGCGCCGATGAGAAACGTCTATACATCCTGGTAAGTCGTTTCTGGATGGCAGCTCACATGGCTGACATGGAATATTTGCAAACGACCGTGACTCTTGATGCAAATGGCGTCCCTCTAAAGACCTCCGGTCGCCAAGTAACGAAAGATGGATGGAAAAACGCCTTCAAATCATCAAATGGGTCAGAGGCGGACGAAAATACAGACGATAAAGAAGAGGAGGAAGGCGACAACGCGACCCTCCCTCCCCTGAAGGACGGCGAAACAGGAACCGTATCCAAGGCCGAGCTCGAGTCTAAGAAGACCAAACCGCCAAGCCGTTTCACTGAAAAAACACTACTTCAAGCGATGAAGAATATCGCCTCATATGTGGATGATCCTCAAGCAAAGAAAACACTGAAGGCAACCTCGGGTATCGGAACACCCGCGACGCGGGCTAATGTGATCGAAACGCTGAAAAAGCGTGAGTATATTACCATCAAGAAGCGTCAGTTGATCCCAGCAGAGCCAGGATTCGTGCTCATAGACGCCATCCGCTCCACGGCGCCTTCTTACGCAAATCCAGCCATGACCGCACGATGGGAAGACATTCTGGATACGATTGCTCAAGGACAAGACGCAGGAATGACAAAAAGATTTGTCGATGGCATTGCGAACACTGTCCGAAAAGATGTAGCCGAGCTGAAAGCTTCTTCTATCGCCAGAATGGAGGGGGATGCCCCAAAGGGCAAGGGCGGCAAAGTTTATGACGCCGGCCGCATCGAGGGCGACTGGAAAGCTGCTATTGAAAACGGAAAGCCTCTGAAAGTTCCCTTTGATCAACGGGAAAATGCAAAGAAGTTGGGCGCAAGATGGCATGCTGACAAAAAAACTTGGGTTGTTCCAGCAGGGAAAGACGAAGAACCATTCCGAAAAGCTGGATTTTTACAGGAAACCTAAAGTGAAGTATTTCTCTCTTGTTGCGCAGCGCGGACGCGACAAACCTAAAACTTGCGCAATGCTCCAGGCATCGAGCCTTGAAGGGGCAGCCCGCAACGCCAAACGATTGATATCCTCCAATGCGCTTTCGCATGTGAGGTCAGGAAGTGATTTTTTTGTCAGGGCATCCTCCCGGAGAGAGACATCATTGCTTCAGAATTTCTTGGAGTCTAAAACTGAAGATGTTCTGACAACTTATCGAAAAGAAGACCTGGACAGTCTTCTTTTTCGTCGGGGCAGTATGCTCTTGTCATTTTTTATGGCGCTATACCTTGACCCTGAGGGCATGAAAAAAAGATTTGACGCGAACCCCCATAGACCGTCAGGCGTAGGCGGATCCGGAGGGAGTGGTGGCGTAACAATGGAGGCCGCTGCAACCCACGACACAAGCATCGAAGATCAAGTCACAGAACCAGCAGAGAGCAGTGAGCCCCTTCAGGACGGTGAAGGTGTTATGTCTGTTGTAGTAGATGGCGACGAGCCTGTTGCGGGCGATAATCAGATTAGCGCCCTTGAAGATATCGTGAATGGCGGAAGCAGCAGTCAAGAAGACGAAGGAATTGAACCCTTCTAAGGCTACTGAGAAATAATCTCAAACTTCACTTCCCCATGCCGGCGCTCACCAGGAAGCCTCATCGGCCTTAGCGATATCTCACCACACAAGAGGCCCTCAAGCCTCTGAGAGGTTCTCCTGACGCGTTCAGAAATGCGCTGAAATGTAGCACCTTCTTTCAGTCCAGAAGACTTCCTAAGGTCGGGAACACTGAGCCTGACTGCTTTGACTTTCATTTTCCAAATTCTGCGTAGTTGGAGGTAAAGAAAGAAGTCCAGGCCACTCTTAAGGTGGACCATTTCAGATATTGAAACAATAGCATACACCCGCGGCGAGATGAATAAGTCGCTAAACTCTTTCGTGAAGACCCACTCCACTGCTCGCGTCTCCTCATCAACAACCTCCAAACTTCTAAAGATCTTTATCGGATCTCCATCTTTGAGTTCGCAGGTGTCACCAGCCAACAAGGAAAGAACATCGGTAACAGGGCTATCCTTATCATAATTTTCAAAGCCTGAGGCTATGCGAATTTCTGCCAATGATGCTCCTACACGTACAGCTGCGCCGCTTCGGAGGACTTCTGCAGAAAGCCACAGGATCCCGTATAGGACTCTTAAGGCTGCCCCATGCGCATGTGTCTCTTTGGTCACTGGAAAACACAGAGGGGCCGGCACCAGGAATGTATCCCCGGCAGGTGACCTCTCAATCATCTCTCCCAATCTCGAACGTTTCACTCTGTCTCTGCCCATCTCTTACTCACCGTCTCACATTCGAGAAGATAGGAGCCTTCCAGAGCTCACGGAACTTTTTTTACGGCGGATTTCTGTCCTATGTCCAATCAGAACCTAAGAAAGAGCGCAAGATGGCAAAGTCACAAAAAACGCCCAGAAAACCAAAGAACTTGTTCGGCGCGAATATGCGCGGACTTTCGCTTCTCGAGGCCATGCTGGCGCTTGGGATCGGTGGGATAGTTATCACTCAAAGTGTACTCGGCCTTGGCGAGTACACATCGGGAATCCAAGTCCAGGGCGCAGCGAGTAAGCTGGCTATATTAAACAGAGCAACCGATCGCTTCGCGGAAGACAACTATGCCGGCCTGGTGGGGGAAGCACCTCGTGAGTACCCAATTTCCGTTCTGGAGCCTTACACAGGTCCCAATATCGGCGAGGACGCACTCGGAAATGCTTACAAGCTGACCACCCGACGTTACAACATCACTGTTCCGGATCCCACAAATGGCGGAACCATGACTGAAACCGCCTTGCAGGTCCTTGTGGTCGGAGAATACGCAGATCCTTCAACAACACCCATGACCGAGGAACTGACACTAAGATCCGATGTCGCAAACACTGCTGGATCAGCTGCAGGCTTCATCGCCATAGATGAACTCACATGCTCCAACGGCGCAGGCGGAACGCGCAACAATGGAGACATCTGCGGCTCATTTGGGTCTTACTCCTTTCCTGCCTCAGCATTCTCAGCCACTAATTTTTCAAATGCAGCGATCGTGAGTCTTGTCACAAAGGGCGATAGCACTGTTTATGGCGATCAACTCTACAGGTACGACTACGGGGATCCTGAGCTCAACACCATGCACACCGACATCCACATGGGCGATAATGACCTGGATGATGTAGGGAACATTACAAAAGTCACGAGCATTGACTTGGACGGCGGATCATCCAGCAACGCCGTAATCAGATCAACGGACAACAAAACACTGCGCTTGGAAGGCAACACCGACACAGTCGTGCGCGCCAACAATGGCAGGATCAGCCTTAACGCAAGCAATAACACGTATAACCTTGTCGCAAACAACGTGGCCTCGCCGCCTTGTACGGGGCCAACTTGCATTGGTGACTTTGTAAATCTTCGCGCCGGAAATGGGAAACTTAGATTAGATGCGGCAGAAATCGCATTTGGTGCCCTCGATGATATCAATCACGGAACTGACCAAGAGGCAGTTGGGACTGGTAACATATGGGCTGGCGAAGCCAGAATTGACGTTATAAAAACAAATGAGATAAATTCACTTTTTGAAGACCATCACGACGCATTGCGCTTACAAAGAGATCGGCGCGGGGGCGAAGTGATTGTTGGTCAGAGAGTGCGTTACAACCCCGATGGTGCTGGCAACATATATCAGATATCGGATGGGGAATTGGTAGCACAACATGTTCAGGTGCAGGATATAACCTGCGCTGACTGTGGCGGGTCCTTGTCAAGCATTTTGCCTAAGTGGCGCCATATGGGGACATACTTTGTCGGAGGATCTGGGGCTCGTGTGCCCAAACCTAACTGCAATGGAAGCAGAACAAGATTTAAGAATAGACCTGCCAAAGGCGACAACGTTAGTTATACCGAAACTTGGGAAGACAGAAGGTATGAACCCAAAATTATCGTGATGCCAAAGCAACTGGGAACAGCTGGAGGCTCAAGTACAGGAGCGGCAGGTACAATCTCGTGGAATTTCAGAGCCTCAAATGCTGGAGCTGAATGGGTTGCATCAGTAGATACTCAAAACAGCAGGGCATCAGCACTGGTTAAAACCTACTGTGTATTTACTGGCGGAACTTCAAACCCAGCAACTTGGAATAGGCCAATACCTCATCGAGACGACCCTTCCACCTCAGACTCCAACTTCGTGTTTATTGAGTGAAAATTTTGAACAAGCTATAGGGCCTGCCGATGGCAGGCCTTTTCCGTTTCAGGCGAAAATGAGGCGTGAGGAGATTTTTTTTAAACTTTCTTCTTCGCTCTTTCCAAGGGTGGCTAATATTGTATTTGTAACAAACGCAATGTGCTAAAGGACTACCTTATGAATAAGACCAGTATTTTCCGCACCAGCCTCTTGGCTCCGGTTATTCTTTCTATTGCTGCCTGCGGTGGCGGTGGCGGCGGCGGAACCGGTGGCGGAACCGGTGATGGTCCCCGATCGCCAGTTCAGGGCGTCGAAATGGCGACAATTCAGAGCAAAACCGGGATCTCCAGCGATCAGCCAAAAGTGATGGCAAACGCAGCCGCAATGGTCAATGATGTGAATGGACATTCCGACATGAGGCTTGTTGTCAGGGAATTTCAGCACTCCGGCGACTCATCTCCGCCTGATGCCGCGATCTATGTTCAAGTAGATCAGAACGGCGACGGCACCTATGACGAGAGAGAGGTTGATTGGGTAAGCGCGCAAAACAACCTTAATCCCGATGGCGATCCAATTTCCGCAGAAACCGGCGCGCCTATTGTTTCTTCACGGACTATTTCGCGCGGCGGGGCTGACCTGGTCATGGCTGAGCATGTTCCGGACTTTCAATCTCGAACAACAGTTTATGTTCCTGCAAATGAAGCATCTGATATGTATGGGGGCATGTATGTTTATTCACGAGACGGCGGTGAATATTACTCTTACGCCGATGGCGCCGTGGCCACTTGGGGGCGCAAGACCTCGGCTTCGGATTTCCGAAGCGTAGTTAATGACGCAGAGCTCTCTGGTCAGGTTGGTGGAGCCACATACTCCGGCGTAGCTGAAGCAATCGTGTCTGGCGCGGGCAACAATGAATCGGGTCGATATCGTGATTTGAATGCTTCCGGCACGGTCAACTTTGAAAACAATACTGTTACCACACGAGCCAACCTTGCAAATATCGAGGAAGCTGGGACAGGTCAAAGCATGCGCGTCAGCACCACTGGGACATTTAACAACGATGGAACCATCAATCAGGGCGGAGCGCAAGTCAGCGGTCTTAGCACAGGCGGCATGTCTGGAACCTCGACCGGAGAGTTTTATGGTCCAGATGCTGATACGCTGGGAGTTGTCTTTGCCGGCCAGGGCGATGGCGGAGCAACATCAGTTGTTGGCGGAATGCTCCTGAACCGCTCTGACGATCCAGGTCAATAAAGCCCCTCGCCAAAAATAATAACAACGGTACTAACAAAACGGCCCCATGGGGCCGTTTTTTGTTTCAGAACAGGTTTTTGATAAGGGATCTATGGACCCATCTTCTTTATGAAAGGGGCCAACATGCGAACAATTTCCACGGTAATTATCAAGCCCACAAAAGGCTGCAATGCAGATTGCAGCTATTGCTGCGCGCCTCCAGATGGAGCTCCGAAATGGTCACTGTCAGAATTTAGAGATATCTTCGATGCCCTCGAGCACCGCCTGCACCCAACCGCTACATTGATCTGGCACGGCGGGGAGCCCATGCTCCTTGGGGCGCAATTTTATAGGGACGCACTGGACTATGCACGCAAAAGCTTGCCTGGTATTAGGTTCTCTATCCAGTCAAATATGCTGTCTTATAATCAAAGATGGAACGACGTCTTCAGGGACGTCTTTGACGGATCGCTATCCACAAGCTGGGATCCGGATGAACTGTGTCGAACAGTAAAGGGAAGCAAAGAGCTGTATTCGCGCCTTTACCATGCCAAGATGGAAAAGATTCTGTCCGATGGGTGGCGGCCGAAGGTCATTTCTACATTCTCAGAAGAGACAATGCACCTCGCCCATGAGGTCTACGATCGCGCGATAAGCTCAGCCTCAAAAGGTCATGTATATGACTTCCGTTTGAACTACAGGTACCCTGCCGGGCGCGCGTCCGAAGAAGGTCCGTCTATTCTTCCCGCAACCTTTGCAAAAGTTCTTATCGAAGTCTATGATCGTTGGATCAATGATACCCCGGATTTCTTGATCACTCCTTTAGATCAGATGTTCAAAAAAGTGACTGGCGTGGAGATAGCGCGCTGTCCTTGGGCAAAGGGATGCACAGGTAAAATTATCGGATTAGAGCCGAACCTTGATGTATACAACTGCGGAGAGTTCGCTGATCTTGGAGAGCCGGAATTCAGGTTCGGAAATCTACTTGAAGACGGGATAGATGCCTGCCTATCTTCTACTGCCGCCCGAAAACTTTCGCGAAGACAGTTTGATCACCCTGCCAGCTGTAAGACCTGCGTGCATTTTGATGAATGCGAAGCTGGATGCATGAGGGACAGTGTCCTTTTTGGGAATGGTCTTTATGGCAAGTTTTATTACTGTGAAAGCTGGCAAGAGGTCTTCTCTCGCATCAAGCAAAGTATCCTTTCAGGCGAGGCTGACAACGCCCTGATTAAATTTGGACATGATCCTGAACAAATGCGGGGCATCGTCAGTCATCGCCTATCAGCAGGCCTTGCATCTGGAAAATCAAATATGCGGCGAGATGTACCCCAACTCAACCACACTCCGCGTAAGCAAGATTTGCGCGACCCTCTTGTTGGATATTAAGATGTCAGAAGTAGCAAGCATTTCACCACCCAAGATTAGCATGCCCGTAAACTCGGGTAGGGCAGTAACTGCCTACTTAAAACCTTCAGATTATTGTAATGTTGGTTGTGATCATTGCTATCTTCCACTTGCGGTTCGAGCCAATAAGTCACGTATGAGCGATCATACCCTCGACCGCGCCATCGATACAATAAGAGATATGGTCGCGCGACAACGCGCCCCAGGCGCGATGGTTGTGTGGCACGGGGGAGAACCTCTGGCCTTGCCTAAAGAGTACTTCAGGCAGGCATGTGAACGTGTAAGAGAGAAAATGCCTGATGCGATTCAGACCATACAAACTTCTTTAGTGCCCTATAATGATCAATGGTCTGATCTCATCCGAGAATATATGGATGGCCATATCGGCACTTCAATTGATTTTTCCCAAAGAAAGATCAGAGGCAGTGTTGAGCGCTATCATGATATGTGGCTCGAAAAAGTTCGCCTGGCTTGGAGTCATGGATTTTCAGTAACGCCAGGCGTTGTTCCCTCCAAAGGAGAAATTGGAAGAGGTTCAGAAGTAACATCTTGGATGAATAAACAAGGGTTCGATAGTTGGAATATCGATCGCTACAACAGCTTTGGTAAAGAAGATGAAAATAGACCAACCAATCAGGAGCACTCTCTTTTCCTGACAGAAGTCTTCGACACCGTTATGGATCTCTATCAGGCCGGTCACACAATGAAAGTGAACACCGTACAAGCCGCACTGGGCGGAGTGATCATGAACCTACCTGGGGATCGTTGGGGCGGATCATGTTCGCGAGACTTTATTGTTGTAAACCCAGACGGGTCGACAAGTGCTTGCCCAGACAAGATCAGCTTCGAAGACTTTGGGAATATTTCTGAGGGATACGAGGGTTTCTCAAAATCAGACGCACGCAAGCAATGGATCAGAGAACATATCTCCGGGCACAGAAATGACCATTGCGGAACTTGCAAGTTCAATAGCTTTTGCCGCTCGGGCTGCCCATTAACACCCAACGCACCTGAAAAGGAAGGAGAGTGCTCGGGCTACAACAGGCATCTGATTCATGTAATGGAATTCGCAAAAATGAACCCTGCGCTGGCGCAAAGTTACTTAAAGGATGTCTCGTAATGTCAGATAAACAACAAATTGACGGCAGACTGCCTTCCAGCAGTTCATTTGACCATTTGATATACGTGCGTGTATTTGAAGGCTGTAATCTTCACTGTCAGCACTGCTTTATTCCGTCAAACCCGAAGCGAATGACGCTTGACGATATAGCACGCATCCCTGACCAGATCGAAGGTCGCATCGCACCCGGGTCAGAGATCCTCATCCAATGGCATGGAGGTGAACCTACGTTGATGGGGCATGACTTTATTCGTCGGGGAATATCCTTATTGCAAGAGAATGGGCCTCATTTCAATTGGAGGTTTGGTATCCAAACAAATCTCATGTCTTATGACGAAAGCTGGAAAGAACTATACGAAGAACATTTTGGAGGCGAAGTAGGTATTTCTTGGGATCCAAAAATTCGCCTTATGAACAGCAGGGCAATTGATTCCAATCCCGAATTCAATGTTAAGTTTGATCTCAAGCTGGCCGCGTTGGTCGAGGATGGCTTGACGCCATACCTGGTGGTTACGGCTACACGCACTCTTTTCAAGGCATTTCCAAACCCCTTCGACTTTTTTCAGCATTGGTTGGACAGAGGAGTTTATCACGTCCATCTGGAGAGGATTACGCCAACTGGATACGCGAGGCGGAACTGGGATTTTGTTGGTCTTTCGAACGCAGAATACTCAGATCAGATGTCACGCTGGATGCGCGCCTACCATACCTTTAAAGAAGCTCGAAGAGGGCAGGAAAGTTTTTTTCTTTCCCCATTTGAAAATATTTCTGAAAGCGCTACCAGTTTGGCTGAGGGTGAACCACAATCACAAGGTTGCTGGTCGGGGAAATGCGATACAAGATTTCACACGATTGACGCTGAAGGATACAAATTTGGATGCACCGCCCTCACCGGGGAAATTGGAAACAAGAACGCCAACATGCAAATGGATCTTGGCACAAACCTGAAAGAGAAGAGAGAACTCAGAACCTACAATTGTCATGAATGCGAATTTCGTAAAATTTGTTCGTCAGGTTGTTTGGCCCTAAGTTTTGATGATGGTAGCGGTGAATGCTCAGGGGGGTACCGGCTTTTTAAAACAGCCACACGTCTCGCAGGATACCCAACTACCCAAAAAGAACATGATACCCAGAACAACAACATACCGAGGCTGAAATGAAAAATAAAAATCAAATCATTATGTCTGCAGCATCTGTTTCCGCAGCGCTGTCAGCTATCACCGCAATGGGTGATCAAAATCAGATCATCGAGACACCGAAAGCTTCATCTTATGATGCAGCAGCTCTTGAGGCAATCTCTACAGCCAAAGCTCAGGCCTTCGTGCGCACATCCTTCAATGGCGTCGCGAAAACAATTCGTCTTGATGACGCTCTTAGGCAGGAAATCTATGCTGAAGTTGCCCGCTCAGAAAGCGATCTGGAAGCTTTCATGAATAAATCCACTTTAGATGATGCGTCCGACATCAATAAAAGCCTCGGAACCCTGGTGGCTCAAAATCAATCCCATATGTTGGACTCAACATCCAGCGCTGGAAGATTCTCATGCTACAATAACTGCCATAGCGCATGTCATGGCAGCCGCGGCTGGCGCTAATAAACAACTTGCGATTAAAGATAATGCCCGCCCCAGCGATACTGGGGGGGGCAGCAGTTATGATATGGATAATCCCATCAGTGCCTCTCGCCATCAATGATGGTCTAATTCTACTTGCGTTTGGCTAAAAAATTTAAAACACATAAATCTTGCAATGCTGAGCGATATTAGCTCCAAAGGTTTTTCCTTCAGCCTCTATGGACCAATCTTCTAAAAAGATATGGAGACTGAACATGAAAATTAGCGAAATCAAAAACAATCATGATCTGGAGCTTGCTTGGGGAGTAGAACTTGATGAAGAAGTCTTTGATCCACCATCAAACCTAAAAAAGATTGGCCTTCTCTGGGAAGGTCAGGGACCAGCTGAGATTTCAGATCGACTGATCGACACGATTATTGCCTTCACCTTATCAGGCGCAGAAGTAATCGTTGAGGTTCAGCCCTCAGATGATGTAGATCATGAATATCTATTGACCCTTGCTGGAAATGCGGGTTTTTCTGTTGCAGCAGTTCCGCCGACTGATCCGGAAGAGATTGCCGGCTGGAACATACATTGCTGTGCCTTCTCTCAATCATTTCTTAGGGTTCCAAACTTCTCTGGACACTTATACCCTATCACTGGATATATCACATATCTTGTCATGGAATTCTTTGGTGGCGCACAGGCTGCCGTTCCAGATGACATCTATACCTCAGAGCGATTTTATCAGGCAGTGTCTCCCGAAGTGTCAGACCAAGCAAAGGCGCATATGCGCAAGACCATGTCCGACGAACTTGGCGGCGAAGACTGCCTTAAAGAGTACCTGGGCGCTATACTCAAAGCCATTCAAGAGGAAGCCAAGAAGCAGTTTCTTGAAGATATGACCTCTTATCAGAAAACCTAAATATGAACTTTGTGACACTACATGTAAGACTGACCAGGGACTGCAATGCTCACTGCAGCTATTGTTCGTCCGCTGGTGTGTCTGAAGGTCGCATGTCAGTTACTGACTACAAGTCCAGCCTTGACTACATAATCGAAAGTATATTTCCAAAAATGGGCGTGGGCCTTAATCACTTTTTAACAGTAGAATTTCTCGGCGGAGAAATACTTCTCGTTCCAGAGAAAGATCTCGAAGAAGTAGTCAGCTACACAAGAAAAAAAATACAACCGATCGTCAAAGGATATCGTGATGGCGCCCAATCAAATCTGATTGGATCTCAAAGAAAGATTATTGCGTTACATGACCTTTTTTCAGGCAACCTTGGGACTTCCTGGGACAACCATACAGGACAGCGGCACATCAAGGGATCTGCAGAACTGTATCGTGGGATCCTGAACCGCTCCTTAAGCGCACTCAATACAGAACGCAATCATAATCCTGGAAGGGTCCTTGTAGTTGATAAGTCAAGCGCACCCTTCATCGAAAAAGAGGTCAGTGATGCAATTGAGGGAAACTATGATCTTGTCTTAAGGCCTGTGTTTCAAGGGGGGAGTCAAGACGTTGAGCACATAGAAGCCGATGAACTGTCTGGCCTCTTGCAATCTTGTTACAGCATCTGGAGTCAAAAGCCTTCAGTTAGGGTCGAGCCATTTCAAAGTCTATTTACAAAACGCATTTCCCGGGGCAAAGCCAACGAGGGCGGCATTGATCCAGCACTCCGCACTGCAGGCTGCCCCTTCCAATCAGATTGCGCCTTTAAATCGCTCTCACTGGATCCCGATGGAGCACTCCACATCTGTCAGGAAATGGCTGATGCGTCTCATTATCCTTTAGGAAATGCGATCGATCGAATTTTTGATGAACGAACTTGGCGGTTGCTCGCAAGGCGAACAGCGCATCTGACATCAGACTGTCAAAAGTGCAAATGGCGCGACGAATGCGGGGGTGGCTGCATGAATGAAGCCATTGAAACGCACGGTGACCCTTTTGCAAAAACAGAACTCTGCGGAGCATGGAAAGCCATCTTCCGAAGGATAGAAACAGATATAGAAAGTGGCAGAGCCACTCTTATTGAGCAGGAGATAAAGAGATGTCAGGTAGAAGCGTAAGCACCGTTAAAACAACAGATGCAGGCATCCAGCAGTTCAACCAGCCGGACAAGCACTCAGGCGACCATAAAGTTTTTTTGTTTCAGATAAACGTTACCCGGGATTGTAATTTAAGATGCGCACATTGCTATATATCCTCTGAAGTCAAGGCGTTGTCACAACGCCTCACAGTGTCAAATTTCTTAAAAATTGTTCGCGACATCGGCGATCATATGATGAACTCCGAAAACACACATGCTGAGATCCACGTGGTAGGCGGAGAGCCAACATTGTTAGGTGCTGCTTTTTACCATAGAACAATGGAGGAAGCGCATGATATTATGAAATCTTACGGTGATCACTTCACCTGGGAATTCATATTGGTATCCAACCTTTTGACAAAAGAACTTATGGAAATTGCCCCTTGGTTCAATAAGATATCAACCGCATATGAGCCCGAAACCAGGTTCCCAAAACCTTTCCATGAAAAATGGTGGCTGGGCAACGTCCACACCTTACAAGAAGCAGGGCTTGATGTTTGCATCACAACCTGTGTTACAAAGCCTGTTATTGAATATGGTGCCCGCCGTCTATGTGACAGGTTGTATAATGATCTCGGTATTAAGCAAATTCACTACGGGTTCTATATTGATTCAGGCGATGGCCGCATCAACAGCGACACCGTTTCACCAGGTTTCGAAAACACCAGTGATTTTTTGATTGAGACAGCAAACTGGTATTTTGAGCGGAGAGATTTGGACAGCAACCTCTATGTAAATCCCGCTGAAAGTATGCTCTCAGCGATCCACAGAGGCGATGCACTCGATGACATCATCTGCCCCATTATATCTGGATCACTTGACATTGATAGTGACGGATCCGCCATGACGTGCCTCCAAGAGGGCGGAGAAATTGATGCAGCATGGGAAGGAAACGTGCTTGAGGGATCCGTATCCGACGTCATTAACTCAGACGCTTTCAAAAAAAGAAAAATTCAAGCAGCACGACCTCATAGAGCATGCATGACCTGCGATGAATACCAGGTCTGCAGATCAGGCTGCGGCGTAAACTTCAAGAGCTGGGACCCCAATAGGGATGGCGACTGTCCCGGCTACAAAAAGTTCATAAAATACATGCGTTCTCTTCACTTGAATGGCGTGATGCCACGCCATGCTGAATACCGCAGTAAAATAGCTTTCTAAGTCATTTAAAAATTTCAGAAAGTGGTTCCTTGAACCCATTTCCTTAGTGGATATGGGAAAGGAAAAACATGCTTGGTGGTCGGAAATCTGCTGAAAGCCTGGGGTTGGACATAAAAAGCAGAGATGCTCTTTATGCACGGATGTCTGCGCATCCAGAAGGAGCACTATTTAAACATGAAGATGTCGTCACCTGCGCCCAAGAGGCCGAAGACTTCGCCAACCTAAGAAATATCGATTATATTCATGTTGGTGGAGGCTTTCTGACGCGTATCATAGAGACCGATTATTTGAGACGCCTCCCCAGCGTCATGAGTGTTGTCTCGCACTATGAAAACCTGCATAACGTCTCCCTCACTGAAACAGGTGATCGAACTGCTTGGAGGAATGGCCTTAAAGAATGGGAGCCCCTTCAAGGGTACAGATTTTATTCAAACCGTATCAGCGATGTCATCACGCTGGGACACATGAAAATCCAAATTATTCCTGCGCCATCATGGCTACGCATTCACCAGGAAGATGCGGTCATGTTTCGGTGTTTCTACGATCAACCGTTGAAGGACTTGACGTACTCTCTCTTGGCAGCGGTGCAGTCATCAACTGTAGGAAAAGAAGCCCTTCACAGGGCTGCAAATTTTGGTCTTGGCATCCAGCAGCAGGATGTACCAGAGGACTGGCAGTCCCCTCAAGAAACAGCGCACAGGATTATTAAGTTCCTGGACGATCGATCTAAATCTGGGAGGTAAGTAAACATGAAAGAATGCAATAGTACAGATGTATCCAAATCAGTTCGGGTAAAGGATCAGCACGCTGCCTCTATCGAGCAGGGACATTTCGTTCTGACGATGATGCCGTCTCTTTTTTGCGATCTGGACTGTCCACACTGCTATCTATCGAAGATCGAGAGACGTGACCCGACAAGGTTAATGAATAAATCAATCGAGCGCGTTCTGAACCAGGTGGATCAATTTTACCAAAGTAGAGGGGTTAAGCGCAAAACAATTCATGCCTATCAATATGGCGGTGAACCAACTTCAATGGGGGTAGAAGCATTTTCGGAAATGCTCGATACAATTGAAAAATCGCTACCTACCGAAAAGGGATATGACGTAAGGCATACGATACTGACCTCCTTGGTTGAAGTTGATCTCGATGCCTGGCTCCCGATCTTCCGGGACCGGTGCGGAGGTTTCCTCCAGACAAGTTTTGATGGGCGTATGCGAGGCGGAAAATACGTTCGGAAATGGGATGAGCAAATGCACAAAGCCAAAGATCTCGGCTTAATGTTATCCACTATATCCGTCGTAAATACTCGCATTCTTCAAGACGGTCCAGAAGAGACAATAAACTATCTTTCTGATCTCGGCGTTGTTGAAGCATCATTTTTGCCATTCATGTGGAACGAACAAAACGACGGGAAAAAATACGACAGTTTAGCACCGACAATGACAGCTTGGTCAGATTTTATGATCGACCTGACAAAGGCTTGGATGCAGAGACGATCGGCCGGCTTAGAAGCGCCTGAAATAGGGCAGCTGAGGTATATCCTTGCACAAGAGGAAATGTTGTCGCCCGTATCAAATGTGGCAAGTCAAACCTTGTTCCTCATGCCAAATGGCGATTGGGCCCTGCCGGATTACAAAAATGGCTGGCAGGAATACATGAACCGCTTCGGTAATGGAATATCAAAAAACTTCTCCGAGATCCTGACCTCTGATAGAAGAAGAACATACCTGCGCAGACAGATGATGAGAAACGGTAATCCAGAGTGCCTTACTTGCCCGCATTCAGACAAATGCGTCATGGAATTCTGGAAGGAGAACAGGCCAGACGATGATTGCTTCGGTGGTCGAAAGTACATCGAGTGGGTTCTAAACAATAAGGATGAAATACTTAGCTTAGACCGAGGCAAGAAGAGAACAAGTTCACTCTACTGATTTCATCAAGCGTCTTTAAGGTTCTATTTAATTAGCATGACAGATACACACGCAGAATTGCTAAAGCAAGGTAATGAAACTGGAACAAGTATGCTTCCGGAAAAAATACCAGAACAGGAAGAGGGTCAGGTTGATGACTCTTTTGCTGAGGCACTTGAGTTTCTAAAAAGAGATCTTGCTTTGGCGGCAATTCAAGTCAGGGAAGACAGATTTCAGAAGAACGGTATTGGGGCCATCGGCACCCTATACAGATCCATGAAAGCCGCTTCTGGTACAGCCGCAGAAAACAGCCAGTGGTCATATTTCCTCGATTTCACAACTATTTTGTGGGATGGTGAATATCATGATGCAACGATCAAGCTGCTCAGGGATAGCCAAGTCCGGCTTTCTCCTCCAGAAATATACCGTGATACAATATCAGACAGCTTAGCTTTTGGAGAAGACTACCTTATCTACCTCCGTGCCAATCAAAGGTTTGCAGAAGGAGATGCAGAAGGCGCTGCTGGACTTATAAGGAATATGTCTGAAGATGCGCGAAAGCCAATGGAAAAAGAGCTTAAATCTGCTGACTATAATAGAAAGAAATCTCGAAAGCTGGCTTTTGTATCAGCAGGTGTAGCCGGCTTCATGTGCATTGCCGCAAGCTCCTTTTCATTCTATCATATGAGAGAGTTTGTCAAAAATCCGCCGACGATGACCCTTCCTAAAATTGATATCACCAATATTGATGAGCTTTCAAGTAGATTATTGTCCGCCTCTGATGCTGCACATTCAGATCAAGAAGCAACAGATCCTCAAATTTCTGACGCGGCACGCGCAACAAGTCCCTTACAGAATAAAGAATATCCTCCTCTTGATGGTAGTGTAATTTTTGATGAAACATCATCTGGAACAAGTTTTGAATCGCAACCAATTTTAAGCGAGAGCGCAGAGGATTCATCCATCATTGACGACAAAGGGGACGATCAAAAAACTGCGGAAATATCCACAGGAGAACTCTCGCAGTGTGGTTTAGCACTCAGAATTTCCTCGGAATCTACCAGGTTGGCGCAGGAAACCCTCCAAAATGATCACTTAAATCGCGCCAAAGATTTCCAGCAGGCCTTCTTCGCTGCTTGCGCGTCCATTCCAGCTGCAAGTATACAGAAGGCAAGTGAAGAATTCTCTGAAGGTATGATTTCAAGCTACGCACAAGGTGTTCTAAACCCCGAAGATTAGATTCTTCCCATCCGTTCTATTTTCGTCTTCCGTTTTTCACTTCAAATCTGGACAGTATCTGTAGGCAATTTATAAATTATTCCTTCGTTAAGATGGTTAATGACCAATATACCTAACTATAAGGTTAAGAGGTCATTCAATGAGCAAGCAAACGATCCAACACATCTGCTCCGAATGCGAGCACACTCAAGCTAAGTGGGTAGGTAGATGCCCTTCTTGTAAATCGTATAACACGATGAAAGAAGAGAGTGCGCCTCAGCAAGCACCCAAAAAAGTATCGATCATGGGGTTCGAGAGCAGAACCGCAAACCGAACATCTGCCAAACTTTCGCCAACCGGTCTGTCGGGACGCACAGCGCCCCCTCCAAGGGTTTTGACCGGACACTCCGAACTCGATCGCGTTCTGGGTGGTGGGCTTGTGGAGGCCTCTGTACTGCTTATTGGCGGCGCCCCTGGCATAGGTAAGTCAACACTTCTCTTGCAGGTCTCCGCAAACCTTTCTGCTGGCCAGAAGGTCGTTTACATCACAGGTGAAGAATCTCTTGATCAGATTCAACTCCGCGCCAGGAGGTTGGGCGTAGAAGGAGCTGATGTAGATCTAATCTCTTCCAATGACTGTCTCGCCATCGCGGATCATATTGAAACCCTGCCCCCGGGCTCGGTTGTAATTGTCGATTCCGTACAAACCCTATATTCAGGCGGAGACAGCGCTCCTGGCACAGTGTCTCAAGTAAAATCTGCTTCAGCTCACCTTATTCCCGCCGCCAAAAGCAGAAATGTATCTCTCCTCCTGGTAAGTCACATCACGAAAGATGGTGCCATGGCTGGGCCAAACGTTCTTATGCACGCCGTAGATACTGTGCTGTTTGTTGATACCGACATGTCCGCTGGTTTATATAGAATCGTACGATCAGAAAAAAATCGATACGGGCCGGCAGACGAAGTCGGTATATTCGAGATGACTGAACGTGGTATGATTGATGTGCATAACCCATCAGAAGTATTTATCGCACAAAGGGATCAAACAGCATTTGGAACTGTAATTTTTCCATCACTGGAGGGAACGCGTCCCCTGCTCTTGGAAGTTCAGTCACTTGTTTCACCAACAATGTTTGGGACCGGCCGTCGCTCCGCAACAGGTTGGGATGCTAACAGGTTGAATATGTTGCTTGCCACCTTATCAGCCAGACTCGGTTTATCTTTTTCCGACAGTGATGTTTATGTTAACGTTGCAGGCGGCATGCGCGTCACTGACCCTTCAATGGATCTTGCTGTGGCTATCGCCATTCTTTCCGCCAAGGTGCAAGTCGCCATGCCGCCGAGTCTCGCAGTCTTTGGAGAGGTAGGTCTTGCTGGTGAAGTCAGGAACTCAAGCCGTGCAGAGGCACGGATCAAGGAAGCTTCCCATCTCGGGTTAACAGATATCATTAGCCCATCATTGAAGGACAAGTCACACTTGCCTGGCGAAGCCAAAATAACAGAACTGAAGCGCGTGGCTGAAATCATCGCAAAGATTCCAAGTTTTAAAGATTTGTACTCCTCGTCTTAAATTCATCGCGCCTCTCACAGCGCCTACTGGAGTCATATCGGATGGAATCTTCCAAAAGAAAAATTAAATCGCATGCGGCGCAGCCGAATGCTCTTTCAGGGGATTCATAATTCTCTTGATTCTAAGGTCGATTCAGTCTCTGTTATCAACGGCATACACCAACATAAGACGCAATAAATCCGGACAATGACGCAATTTCCCGGCTTTATGACGCAAGTTCCCCGCAAAGTGACGCAAAAAAACCGGATCGTGACGCAATTTTTCCGGCGCAGGTATTAAATATTTTTCGTAAAAAGCTACATTTTGGGCGTATTTCTTTCCGCATCGAAAAATCCGATCCTATTTTATCTTTACAGGACGAAACTCTCACCACGGGCTGTCCCTCTCCGTGCGTCCTGCCAACCAGGCAATAGCTTGGAATATCTGTGTCGCGGCACCGCCAGCACCCTCTCTCTATTGGATGTCGCGACACAGACTACTTTGGATACATATGCTTACGCGTGGTCGACTGATGAGATCCGCATCCAAAAGGTCATCACTCACGATGTCCGCTACCCAGAGCTCATCACGGCCTTCCGCACACCGGCTAATAGGTACCTTGCCGGCTACATCCACTTGCTGGGCGTATTTGCTCCGGTGACGCATCCGGCTGATGCTATCAGGGTGATGCAGCCATTCCACAGCACCAGTGCCGCCATAACACCTCGGTCTATTCCAACAGATGCGGCCGACTTCGGGGCCGGAGGTGCCGATCGCAATATCTTGCAGGAAATTGATAGCATCCATTCGTCTTCATTGCGCGAAACGGTGACAATGCGGATATGCGGCTGTCTCAAAACCGGACCAAGCCAATGTTGGGAATCCGGATTTCGCTCCAGCTGCGGTTAAACCAGCGCATGGACAACTCTCGGCCCATCACGCGGAATGCATCACTGTGGTTTTGGGGCCGAAATCAAGGAAAGACGCGACCAGTAAAGAAGTTGGGAAAGGCGCTATCAAGATCCATCAGCGTCTTTGCCAGGGCGGTCTGACTGACCGATTTAATCCAGTCGAACTCTGCTCAAAGATCCTTCAGCTCTCGGATCTGATCATGGCCCCGATGCGATGAGCTCTTCCAAAAGTCAAACGCTGCTTACCCGAAACCAGAAAGATAAGGCGGTCGTTTCACCCCCTCCCTGAAAGAAGGGGTTTCCACGAATGAAAATTGGATGAAGAAAAAGTTACAGGCAAACAAGGTTTGCGATCACCCCCCCCCTTATGCTTCACCTCGGGTTAGTAATACATCCCGCGTTGAAACGTCAATATGGTCAAAATGGGATCTCATCATCAGGATAGCTGTAGTTTGGATACCCAGGCTGGCCTCCATATCCGCCAAATGATCCTTGGGGATTGCGTTGGTCTTGTTGAGATGTCACAGGTTTACCGTTTGAAGAACTTTGAGTTTCACTCTGGCCACGATCTTCAGAGTTACTCCGTCCCCCAAGTAGGGTCATCTCACCCTGGTAGGGTCGAAGCACGACCTCAGTCGTGTATTTTTCTTGCCCTTGCTGATCTGTCCACTTTCGGGTTTCCATTTTACCCTCAATGTAGACTTGATCGCCTTTCTTCAGGTACTGCTCCGCAACGCGTCCGATCGGCTCGCTAAAGATCGCAACGCGGTGCCACTCAGTTCTCTCGCGTCTTTCTCCGGTACTGCGATCTTTCCATTGATCGGAAGTCGCCACAGAGAATGTGACAACCGACCCTCCATTCGAAAACTTTTTGACTTCGGGATCTTTCCCTAACCGGCCAATCAGTTGCGCCTTATTTAAACTTCTACCCATGATGTTCCTGCTAAACTAAAACTTGATACGTCATAGGAAATGGCGTCAAATTTCGAGCTTCGGAACTACAAGGACTTAAAAGTCACTTTAAAAAAGTAGATGATTATCGAGATGAAGTGACACCCCAAAACTACGACCGACTGGAACTGGCTCAGGCAGACCAGGGTATACTCTGTCTGAAATATAACGCCCAATCAAAACATCGGCGTCAAGGAATGCATGTGGGACAGCCTCTCTGTTGACCTCCTTCCATATGAAGCCAAATCCGAAGCCTCCATCAAGAGATGGTAAAATTCCATCCTTCGGGCGAAAATCTTCAAGCGCGCTTTCCTCGAAGATCACCATACCACCCCAGAAAAACAGACAGACGTAAGAGCGATTCCTCCAGTCGTCATTTCCGCCCCTGGCTTCATGATGATACTGTATGTGTTGAGATATAAGATCTATATGTCTATTGTCTTCAAGCATCAGTACAACCAGAGGCGATACTCTCTTCATTTCATGATAGGGAAGATCAAACACGCTTACGGACAAGTCTGGCAAAGGTCCTCTACCCCTTCTCCAATAACCTATCTCTGTAGCGGGAAGAGTTAGCAGTCCATCAGTATCAACTTCAACTCGGCGCTCAATAGCATAAACTTCACCCGGCCCTGCTTCCCATGGTCTTGCGAGACGGTTTACCTGCCTTGAAAGCTCTCTGTCACCTACAGGCTTAATGACTACAGGGAACCTATGGCGCGTCGACCTTGGGTTTTCATCATTCCCCCATATGGCTTCAGCAGTACCCGTCATAACACCTCCTAAGTAGGTGTCTTGAATAGATCGATATGAAAACTGTTGTCGAGGTTTTTCTGATTAATTCCATGAGAAATCCAGCCACCAGTAAGAAGGATTAAAGCTTGATTTATCAGCCTCCTTCAGACGGCTGTCATCCTCCCCGCGTCAAGTTTAAAGCGAAACTTCTGGTACATGCCTATCAAATATGCAGACGCCCAAAAGATGTCGTTTTTCGACGGCTTTTTTTCGCCCTATTTAAAGATTGCCCTTGGAGAAGTATCATGATCAAATTTTCACGCTCATACGACAGATCTGTACTAATTTACCGCGAAACTGGCTCTCAAGAGCGCATCCTTCTGCGCCTTGGAAAAACCTACGAAGATGGTGAGTGCATAGCCGATGATATCAAGTCCATTCCTGAGGGGTTTACACTTCTCACATATATCGTGTCTAAGGACCCTGAAGCGCTAATCGAGGACATCGCCAACCGTTTCACCGATTACCTTGATGATGATACGGACTTGGCGTTCAAGAGCGTTGTCTTTGATACACTTAAACTGCAAGAACATATCAGCAAAGAAATGTCACTTCCTGGTGGATCTGAGCTGCTCAAGAGCCTTGATATCCTTTACGGTAGACAAGTAATGGAAATCTTGTTTGCTGCGACATTTGGGGAAGACGGTCGGAAGCACGGCAAGGCATTGAAGGCTTCTAAGGCGTACAAGGATGACCGGAAGCTTCCCATGGCAGCAATCGGAATGGCCGGGTTTGTAGCTATACTGGTTATTCCGGTGGTCTCGACATTGCTGCTTCGGCCAGACATTTACACAAAGTTGACCTCTTCAAGATCAGGCGAAAGCGTTATCCTGAACTACGCTTCAAATCTTGATCGGTCATTGGCCTCTGCTCATATCCCTGACGAAGACGAAGATGAAGAGGACATTTTTCTGGAAGCTCAGAAGAGAAAGCAAAACCTGTTTTTGATTTCTGGCCTGGGCACGCTGAGCGAAGATTATGAGTATCGCCGCGAGATTTTCAAAAATCCAGCGCCTGATCAAGCTGTCGCAACGATTGACGACAGCGTCATCACTGAAGGCAGAGAAGTCGCCAGGACTTCCGACGAGGCACATGAGGCAGGTATTGCAGGAAGCGAAGCTCCTTCGCATGATATCCATGGAAAAGACAATAGAGCGGCAATAGACGCGCCCTCCATCGAAAGCCAATCTCAGATAGCGATTGCAGGCGAGGGCCAAGCACATGGTCCAGACGCATCCGTAACGGGTAGCCCCAAAAGTCTTACGGAGACGCTTAAGAAAGCCTTTGCGAGCTCAGCAGTCAGTAACGCTACCCTCTCAAGCGACCCTGGCGCTGCGGGCGTCACACTGCCAGAAGTTACAACGAAACACGGTATTTCTACGGAGATCGCTAAATTCAGAATAAAAGAGTTTCGTACATTCAGAGCGGAGGCAATCAATGCCGATGTTCAAACAGAAGGTGTTACCGCCACATACGACATTGGACGAAAACCTGAGACCATATTTGAAGTCGTACGGGGAGATTTGTCAGGATTGGGTCGCGCCCTTGATGCTGAAGTGGAAGCGATATGCGGTGCTCTCAATGCCACTCAAAATGGTGATGCGCAATTCGTAACGGCGAACTTGTCATTTGATCTTGGCTTCAGTCCATTTATTGCAACCATGGTCAATTCAGAAACATGTGCTGCAGGAGAATATGCGATCTGGCCGATGTTTAACTTAGAGCTGGATGTCGACACAGCTGAATAAGCAGAGTGTCGAAAAAATCTCAGATTATACTAAAATCTTGCACGATGCATATGAGCATAATTCTGACGCATATCGATATTAATTGACGTTACAATCGTAACACAGTGGCTACTTTTGGCCGCACCACCTTCTGTGAAGGCGCGACCAAAAGAAGCCGCCGAACAAAACAAAATAGAAAGACAGACAGCCTTGAAAATGCCGGCACGAAAGCTGGCCCTCGCCTGAATGAGACATCAAGGAGATAAGATGAATATTCGCTCTGGCTCTATGCATCCCGCCACCATTGGGGAAGCTCTCACACATGTTTCGAAGATCATTAACAGTAAAGGGGATACTTACTCGCACATAGATAGAGAGAGTTCGACCCTTCCTCTATTTCGTCGAAAAAGAGCTGAAACATCGTTTCTGGCCTTAGGGGATGTATGTATGACCCAAGCCCCCTCTATGGGGCGGGATGCCGCTCCCAGCGCCCTTGAAAGCTTCGGGTCTGATATTGTCCTTCATTTTGGGTGCCGCGCCTTTGGCTGCGTGCCGCGTCCCCCCGTTCTTGTGGCGCAAGATCTGGAGACATCATTTAAAATCTATCAAAGAGCCTGCAGAAGCCACGGCACTGATCAGATTTATCGTTTTATCTATAAAGACGATGAGATCTCCGCCATAGGTAAAGATCTTCCAGACGCCATCCTTCGGCATCTGACACTCACAGGCGCTCTGACAGATGCGCCATACTTCTTTACTGATAAAGACCGCCTATCTGTAGATCTGACAGACTTGGACTATGATGCGCGCCGCTCCTTAAAGACCCGTCTTGATCGGGCGGTGTGCACCATACGGAAAACTATTCCACCCAAGGCCTCCTGATGGTTTCCGATGCGGACTGAAGAAATCTATTTCCTCAAAGGAGCAGATTGTTCAGTCCGCATAGCACATCAGAGGAAAACCCATGGCCAAACTTTACTTCACCTATGCGAGCATGGGATCCGGAAAATCAGCTGATCTGCTACAGGCTCGTTTCAACTATCTTGAAAGAGGGTTGGAGTGCCTCCTGCTCACGGCCGCGATTGATGACAGATATGGCAAAGGACAGATCACCAGCAGGATTGGCATCTCTGCAGATGCGGAGATTTTTTCGCCCGAAAGTGATCTCCTTGAAGAGTTCATCCGTCCGGCGGCAAAGCAGGGTGCGGCGGCAGTCATGATTGATGAAGCTCAATTTATGACCCAGAAGCAAGTATTCCAGATCGCGCGCGCAGTGGACCTCTTCAATATTCCCGTCATGACCTACGGGCTCAGAACAGATTTTGCCGGCAACCTTTTTCCGGGGTCCGCAACCTTGCTTGGCCTGGCGGACGTGTTGCGTGAACTCAAAGCCATTTGCGATCATCCAGGATGCGGCAGCGCTGCACGCATGGTTTTACGCAAGGATGAGACCGGCACCCCTACCCTAACGGGCGATCAGGTTCAGATCGGTAACTCTGAATATGCACCGCTTTGCAGAAAGCATTGGCTTGAGACTCACGGTCTGCTTTGACCGTGCGATCCGTCATGGTGGCAGACTTCACTCGTTACTGCGGTTCAGTGAAACGCGTCGAACCAGATCAGGATCAATAATCGCACTAACAAAGCGCTCTCGCTCGGCTATCGCATCGGCCTGACTAACAGATAAAACTCTGATCAGGTCGCGCCGAGGGATCTTGAGCTCTCGCGCCACAGACACAATGTCGTCACCAGCTCCAATGCGCGCCCGTGCTGCAGATCCCACACGAACTCTCCTATCCAGTATCCGAACATATATAGATGCCCCCTTCCACACGCGGTTTAGACAGTGGAGTCTTTCTGGATCACTCGATGGATTGATGTTCTGAAAAGACCCTCCCAGATTTCTGACATCAGCCGGTTGAGCAGGCTCTTTGCCAGGCTTCGGGAGAAGCTTGTCAATGATGCCCTCTGACATTCCTGTTCCTCGGGATATTTCCTGAACAGTGAGACCTGAGGCATACATCGCCCCCAGCGCCATTGAAGTGTAGTAGCCTTGTTTTTTGACACGGATCATTCTTGCATGGACTGAACGCATCCTCATCAGATACCATAAGGCCTCACCAGCCGCGCACTCAAATCGTGGCAGCCCTGCTTTCAGCCAGTCGGCGCCCCGAACGGACTGAGCTGCTTCATCAACCTCTTCAGGGATCTCTGCCTCAACGATCTCAAGCTTACCTCTTCCGATCCCTGCAATCTGAAGCACCATGCCAATCATCGCTCGCTGGTTATTGCCCTCCGCCGCAGGTATCACTCCAGAAATCTCATCCCAATCAACAAATGAGAATAAACGATCGCGCCATGCTTCATCATTACTGGAGACTGTAAGGGAACGCTCAACAGCACCCCTTCCCTTGACCAGAAGAAAAGTCACTTCAAGAACTCCGGGTTGGCCCTTTTTGGCGATGACAGCAACGACAACTTCCCTGCGTCCTTGAACTGAAGACCTTTGCCCTGTTCCTTGGATCAAAGATTTGATCATACTCTCGTTTGATTTCACGGCTCTAACCAAGACACCCCACCTATCGCGCGGAATCCCTGAGAGTTGTATGCCTTTTTTGGACGGAGTTGCTGTTCCGTTAAGGCTGTAAATCTCGGAAAGTGCAGCAAACCCTTCTCGCAATGAGCCGAAATCATCTATGTGTGATGCTCTATAAGCCATACGTGCCTCTCCCTGTGTTTAGAAGGGAGATAGGGTTGCAAGCTGTAAATCGTGAGTTCGGGCGCTTTCGCGTGTCCGCCTGACCTAACGCCAGGCGGACTGGAACTGCGTCACACCCCAGTGAGACGTTTAAGTTCAGCATCCTCAATGGCCAGCCTTTTAGCCAGTCCTGTAACCCGGCCTTTGTCTGAGTTCTTTACCGCAATTTTGGCAGCCTTCTCTTGGCCGATCAGCGCGCACAGTTTTTTGGCGCGGGTGACTGCAGTATAAATCAGAGTTTTCCTGAGCATTGTGTAGTTCTGCATTGTTGGAACGAAGATCACCACTGGGAACTCAGAGCCCTGACTTTTGTGGACAGAGATGGCATATGCCAGGGAAAGATGACGGGCATCACTGGCCGAATACTCCACTTCCTTGTCGTCAAAGGCAACCAGGATGCGAGCGTTGTCTTTCCGTCGGCCTTGCGTCCGGATATCTATGATCTGCCCAATGTCCCCATTAAAGACATCAAGTTCATAATCGTTTGACAACTGGATGACACGATCCCCCCGGCGGAAAACACGCTCGGCGATTTCAACCTCTGGTGTGGCAGGGTTCGCCGGATTAAGAGCTTCCTGAAGCACCAGGTTGAGATTGATTGTGCCGAGCGCTCCTTTGTGACCAGCAGTCAAGACTTGGACGTCTTTCAAAGGGTCGAACCCGAGCTGGGGCGCAACTTCTGAAACCATGCGCGAAATCCTCGGCAGGCTATCTTCGGGGTCGTAGTCAAAGACCGCCCACATGTCGGTTTGTTTGTTCGGCGCACTGATCCTGGGCATGCGGCCAGCATTAATCTGCTGCGCCGCTTCGGCGATCTGGGAACCGGCGCCTTGCCGGAAGATGCGCGTCAGACGGGTGACAGGGATCACGCCAGATTCGATGATGTCACCCAGAACACGGCCGGCACCCACAGATGGCAGCTGGTCCACGTCACCAACCAGAACAATCACTGCATCTTCCCGCACAGCGCGCAGAAGATCACGAGACAGCCAGATATCAAGCATTGAGGCTTCATCTGCAACAATCAGGTCGGCATCGATCGGGTTATCTTCACCTCTTTGGAAGCCGCCCTTATCTGGGGCCCATTCCAAAAGGCGGTGGATTGTTTTCGCCTCACGCCCAGTTGATTCAGACATACGCTGCGCGGCACGACCTGTTGGTGCACAAAGCGCAATTTTTGCTTTCGGGTTCATACTCTCAAAAACACGCAGCATGGCTTCGAGCGAAGATGTCTTACCAGCACCCGGGCCACCGGTGATGACGCTAAAGCGCGACGCGAGCGAGGTCTTCACAGCCAGGGCCTGGTGTTCGTGGATTTCGGCAATCCCAATATCGGTTGCCGCCTGGGCAATTCGCTCGTCAATATCGTCTGGCAAGGGAACTGGTGCGATCCGGGCAACCACGCGCTCTGCGATTTCCGTCTCACATTTCAGAACACCTGATTCATAGATAACCTGGCTGCCGCCATTTTCTTCTTCGACCAGCATACGCGCATCTGTAAGGCGCGTGATGCCGGCGCGGATTTCACGGTCATCGATTGTGAGAAGCGTGCGAACGTCATTCAGAATTCTTTGTCGACCACAGGCGCAATGACCGTCACGTCCGATCTGGTTCATTACATGAATAATGGCCGCATCGACACGACGTGAATCTTTTCGTTCAATACCCATCGCCAGGGCCATTTGGTCCGCAGTGCGAAAACCAAGTCCAGGGATGTCTTTTGCTATTTTATATGGGTTTGAGATCACCTGTTGACGCGTGCGCTCACCATACTTCTTGATGATTTTGTCCGACGTCGCTGGACCGATGGTAAGGGACTGCAGAAAGGCCAGGACCTCTGTGTGGGTTGATCTCAAAGACCAGGCCTCTGCGATGATTTTGGCTTGTTTTTCAGTTACGCCGGCTGCCATCAGGGTGGTTGGCGATGTCATGACCTCAGACAGCCGATCGCCAAAGTGGTTCCTTAGTTTTTCAGCTGAGCGCACACCGATGTGCTTGATACCTCCGCCTTTGATAAAGGCGAAGATTTCATCTCCTGTTGTTGGCACAAGGGTTCGAATGAATCTGGCTTTAAGTTGTTGGCCGAAGCGCGCATGTCGCTCCCAGGTGCCAACCGCCTCGACGCGGTCTCCTTCCGACACGGGTTCACACGGGCCTACAAAAGAGACAACGGATCCACCTTCATCGAGGCGGACGCGTAAAATGTGAAAACCATTTTCAGGGTTAGAATGTCGGATTTTAGTGACAATCCCGCTGATGGAGCCATCACGTCGTGGGTGATCTTCGCCGTAGAACATATCTCTACAGGCCGGACCTCGATTTTCGACGCCTTTGAGTGCAGATTTTACCAGATTCGATGCCCGCGCGCTTGTCGCAGCATCAATATCAATTGGAAGAATCCCTTGGCTGACATCAGTCATGTCGTATGTCCTTCTAACCCTCTTGAGTATAAGATTGGCCTTTTTTCGGAAAAGAGAAGGAAAACAATAAGAAAACATTACTCGGACGGAATATTGGAGCCCTATTTTCCAAGGTGATAAACCAGCCTCTCCTCTCAGTTTCAATTTTAGAGAGGGCCAGCGGGGGCCTAACTTATCATTGTCTCTAATCCGAGGGTTCCATGACCAACAAATCCGCAGACCCCGGCAGCTTCCTCGCCATTGGCCGCCGTGATGATACCAACGAGATTATCGTCTCGAGCTTCAGTGATGTCTCCCCCAGGCCAAAGCTTTCAGAGCTGTGTCGTCGAGTTCTGCTGGAAATGGGCCAGAAGGATCCACTCGTCTACGAGTTTATTGCGCTGGTTTATTCTAACCGCCGAGGCGGATGCAAAGTGGTTCTTGATCAGATGACACTGAGACGATTTGTCTATGCGAACTGGGGAAGGGCTAAAAAGTGAACATCTTTAAACTCAAATATATTTTGAGCATGATTTTGATGGTGGCCACACTGATGGTTTCCACAGTTGCCCAGGCTCAAAATAGTCCTTCAGAAATGTACATACACTTCCAGCAATGGACGGTAGAAGATGGCGCGCCGACCAACCTCACGCAAGCTGATTGGGATGCCAGAAGCTCAACGGAACAGCAGCAAGTAATAGCTCAATGTCTTGCACAAACTGGTCTACCTGACCGACAGGGAAATTGTAGCCCATTACCTCCACGCGACTACGCACCAGGGTCCAATGGTAGCGACGTCGTGGGTGGATCAGGTGGAAATGGTGGTTGGCTATTCGGGTCGCAAACAATCTCGCTCATGCTTTTCAACTATGCAGTTAAGTCCGACTCATGTATGAGCTGCACCTTTCTGTCATTTTTTATGATCGCCATTTCAGATTTTTCCTATTTGGTTTTTCAATATTTCTATAACGCATTCATAGTATTAGCTCCGGTCACTATTGCAGTATGGCTTGCGTATCGCGCGGCCAAACTCATGATCATGGGCGGCGAAGACGGGAAAGACTTCCTTTACGGTGTGGTAGGTAAATTTGCTCTCTTTTCAGTAATATGGATATTCGCCACGGCCGCAAACTCAAACCGAGACCATCTTTGGGAAATGACTGGCCCCGTGTATTTGAAGTTCGCATTTGATATTGCAGATGAAGTCAAAGATCATGCACTTGGGATAAGCAATTCAGCAAACACCACTCAAATGTCGACCAATGATGAATCCTTGCTCTGTACTCAACTCGATGTAACCCAAAGTTTGGGCGGCATGAATATCGGTGATACAAAATACAGCTTTATTGAATCGGCAGTTAAGACAGGCTGCTTTACTGAGCGCTCTCATATGCTCGGCATATCATCTGGTGCAGCAGTAGCCTTTGACTCACACGATATGACTGCAAATCTGAGTATCTGGAAAGTAGCAGAGGTCCTAACCAAAACCATTTCGATTGTCATCAAATTTCTGATCGGCCTCCTGGTGGCTGCCTCCTTTGCGATATCTGCAATATGGCTGGTTTTCCTTATCCTTGATGTTGTGGTGAGAATTATGGTCACGGCCGCGTTTTCTCCGCTACTCATCCTCAGCTATATTTATAAGCCTACAAGAAATGTCGCGGTGGAAGCGTTCAAAGGTGTGATTGGTGCCACCTGCACTGCTGTGGCAATCACTATCATCAACGTTATGGCTTATGTGTTGATAACAAACACGCCACTGGTCTTCACAATGACGTACCAAGACATAGCTGCTGGAATTGATTCATGGGACGTTGGCAGTGGTGGCGGTGGGCCGGAAGACCCGATCGACAAAGTATGCGGGGGACAAACACCGGGATTCAATGTAGAAACTGATCGGGTCAATGCAGCCCACAACTTCGTTTGCTTCGTGGGTATTGGTAATATTAGTGAGGCAAGGATTCCAATGAACTTCGCCACACCATGGTTCTGGTACTTGGTGTTTGTAGGGGTCTCCATTTTTGCACTTGGGCGCAAACTGATCAAAATGATCGAAGGTATCGTCGGGTACCAGGGCGCCGCTGAGATGGCGAACTCCGCTCTCAAGTCTGTTAAAATGGGCACGACGGTTGCCGCGGTCGGTGCCACAGGAGGCGCAATGGCCGGTCTTGGCATTGTTGCAGGCGGAGGTATGGCTGGAGCCTATGCCTCAGGAGCCGTCGGTAAAGCCGCAGGAGCCACCGCAACTAAAGCAGGCCAAGGTCTGAAATGGGTGGCTGGGCGAATGAATGGTAATAACGTCTTGGCTGCCTCAAACATTGGCAACAGGGTGAACGACTCGCTCAACGAGTAATATAAATACCTCATTCTGATAAAATTTTGACGGTCGCGGGAATTTCTTCGCGGCCGTTTTCTTTTGTTTTTCCTGACATTTTTTTCCAGCCGGTCGCTTCTCTATGTCCTCAACACGAGACAAGGGAACCCTTTCAGATGAATACGAAACTCCTCAAAAAAGATGAAGAACTGGCCCTTGCCAGATCCTGGCTTGATTCTTCTGATGAGCGTGCGCGCTCAAGGCTGGTACGCGCCTATCAACCCATGATACGCCGCATCGCTCGCAAATATTTGCGCAACGGCCTTGCCATGGAAGATCTCGTTCAAGAGGGGACAATCGGCTTCATGGCTGGTCTCGACAACTTTGATCCCGAAAGAGGATATTCTGTGGGCACCCTCGCAAGATTCCATATCGCGGCACATATTCAGCTGCATGTCAGCGAGTTCACCGGGATCATCCGCCTTCCAAACTCTCGGCGGATCAAAGGACTTTTATCAAAATGCGTTTCAAAAATTCGTTTTGAGGAGCGAGAACGCGGCGAGGTCCTGACGAACTCTGAGAAAGAAGAGATATGCAAAGAGGCAGGCTTTACCCTGTCAGAGCTCGAACAGTATGAAATGGTCATGCGCCCGACTAAAAGCATCGCAGCTCAAACGTCATCAGATGATGATGAAAGCGGGTTCGAGTTGGCAGACGAAGGTGCATCTCCTGAGCAAATCGTCGCCCAAGATCAATCTTTGAATGTCGCGCGTGACATCTTGGCTAAAATCATGAGTGACTTTCCGGAACGAACCAGAAAAATACTATCAATGAGACACCTGACTGACGATTTTGTTTCGCTTGACTCCATTGCAGCTGAAGTTGGTATCTCGCGAGAGCGCGTGCGCCGCATTGAGAAGGACGCACTTGTTGAAATCCGGAAGGGATTTGCTGCCGCAGGCATCGCGAACCTGGCCGACATCGCCTAATACCTACGGCTGGACGGAAAACTTTTCTGCCCAGCTCCTGTGTATGTCGCACAACCCTTGTCGACCAATTGCATCACGATGCTCTTGCGTGCCGTAGCCTGCGTGCTTCTCAAACCCATATCCCGGATATAAGCGGCCAGCCTCTTCCATCTCGATGTCGCGCCGCACCTTAGCAAGCACACTCGCGCAAGATATCTCAACAATCTTGGTATCGCCTTTGATTAAGGCCTCAACAGGGCTCGTAATGCCTTGTGGCACATCTCTCCCGTCCACGATCACCCGGGAGCCTGCAGCCCCCTTCAGAAGGGTTCTTACGCCGTTGGCAGCCTCACGCATAGCATCAAGTGTTGCCAGACGAATATTCGAGGCATCAATCTGTAGAGGATTGCGGCGTGCGTAGCGAAATAATCCTGCATTTTCGATGATAGGCAAGACTGCCTCTCTTTTTTTTCTGCTCGAAAAAGATTTCGAGTCCATCGCAACTTTTTTTAGTTCAGATATCTCTGAAGCTGTTGCGTCAAGTCTGATTGCGTAAGCGCACACAAGCAAATCACCGGCTATGCAGCCGCGTCCCACTTCATCTACACCGATAATAATTTCATCACTCATGTGTGGGATATGGCCCCTTTTCTGAAACTTTGTGCCTCTCAGATGACGAATTTTTTGTCTTGGATTTTGGGGAGGTTTTTTCCGAGCCTATTTCATTTCGGACACCAGAAGAAAACCATCCTTAACATGGGCTCTCACATGAACAGAATCGCCGCACTTCTCCTCGCTACATCGGCCATCACAGTAGCAACACAAACTATTGCTGATGGATATGATGCATCCGTGGATCAAAACGAACCATTTTTTTGGACAGACATCGATGAAAATCGAACATCTGATGCGAAGGGTGGCATTAAATCACCTTCTAAGCCAGCAGATGGATACGGCACTATGCCGGACGCAGGTTACGTAAAACCTACAATGAAAGGCTCTGCCGGAGATCCGCGCACATCTCCTCCAAAAAATCCAATGCAGGAAGTTTATCCTGAAAAGGACGCACCCCAACATCACGTCCCAGAAAACGGCACAGGTCGGTATTTTGATGACGAGTGCCAGACAAGCGAAAATGCTCCTTACGGAATGGAATTCGCGCGCAAGCAAGACATCATGGGTGTTCCCAGGGGCCTTAACACCGATCCTCAAATGCGTCGCCGTGGCGAGATGGCAGGAGACGATGGCGTTCTTGAGGCAATCCAAGATGATCCTTGCGCTGTAATCTATCGCCGGGGCGGACCCAATGCCGCTTCGTTGAATGAATACACGCACCCCGATGATATTCGTCGCGTAAATACGCTCGAAGATCGTCAGATCCCTGTCCACGAAGTAGGCCGTTATGCACCAGAAGGCTCCAGCCTCTGGCATCGCGACCCCAACAACCCGTTTGTTGATGCTTCGCGCAAATGGCGCGTCGAGCGGGGCGTAATGCTTAGCCAGATGCTGACTGCATGGGGCGAAGAAGCCGGCTTCAATGTCGTATGGCGCTCACCCCACGACTACGTCGTTCAAACTGACGTCGTTGTGAACGGTACCTTCCCTGAAGCGGCCGGACAAGTCATCGAATCTTTTGCCAACGCAAACCCTCCCATTGCTGGAGATTTTTACCTCTCAAATCGCGTCTTGGTGGTCGACACCTCCAGCGAATTTGATGGCCGATAATACAGGAACTGAAAAATGAAAAACCCGTCACTTAAAATCATTGGTTTCACCCTGGTTTCGGCACTCGCTCTGAGCGCCTGTTCCAGCGACCTTGGGTCCTCAGGATCACGTGAAAAGACAAGTGCTGAGATTGAAGCGATCAGCGCACAGATCGATGACGATGCAGCACGCCTTACCCGCGCTACCGAAACGGGCCGTCCTGGCAATATCCGGGTCCGCGATGGTCTTTACCTGGGTGAAGATGGCTTCCGTACAGGTCGAGGCGACCCGCTTCCGCGCCGGTTCGAGACTGAAGATGCAATCTCCATGCATCTTTCCGGTGAGATGAACCTGCGCGACTTCGCGCTCCATCTGCGCAAAGTTACAGGCCTTCGCATTGATTACCGCGATGTGGCGGTAACGCCTATGCACACGCCGGATGAAGACGAAGAGTCGGCCGGCAGCCCGTCCAATGCTGACTCCACTGGTGCGGGCAGTTTTATGCCTACCGCAATGCAAGAAGCAAGCGACAACACCAACGATCACCCGATCGATATCCACTTCCGGGTCGACTATAATGGCCCATTGTCTGGTCTTCTTGATCAGGTCGCTTCGCAGGTAGGCGTGGATTGGGAATATCGCGGAGGCCGTGTCAACTTCCTTGGCGCACAGACCGTGACTTATACTGTCTGGGCTCTTCCTGGTGTAACTTCCTCAAGTGCTTCAGTCGGTGGCGGCGGTGCTTCAAACGTATTCGGCGGATCGAGCCCGGCCACCACGTCGCGCACCATTGAAAGCGATTATTGGGCAGATCTCGAGGCTGGTCTTGAGAGCATTATTCCAGAAGCTGGATCGCGCTACACTGTTAACAAAGCGAACGGCACGATTGTTGTGACCGCCCTGCAAAACGTACACAACCGTGTGACTGATTTTGTCGAGCAGGAAAACGCGCGCCTTTCACGCCAAGTCTCCGTTAAAGTGGATGTTCTCGCATATACTGCCGAAAACTCGGATAGCAGATCGACGAGTATTGATGGCATCATGCAAAACCTTGCATGGGGCTTGGGCGCACAGATTACTACCCCTGCCAACGCTATCGAAGACTCGATCGGCATTGGTGCCACCATTCTTGAGAACAACAAGAAGGGTCAGGAAAACCTCGTTGGCACAAACGCCATCATCAATGCGCTTTCGAAAAATGGTCGCGTATCTTTGCTCGATTCAGTTTCAGTGCTCGCCATGAACAATGTATCGACACCAATCTCGATCATGAAAGAGCAGGCCTATCTCGCCGGCACCACCACGACCGTAGACGAAAACGGCGCAGAGTCGACTGAGGGTGAAGCAGGTATCGTCAATAGCGGTGTAAATATGGTGGTTACTCCTCGCATCCTCAGCGGCGGGGAAGTCAATCTGGATTACACCCTGAACTTGAGCACCCTGACGAAAATCGAGAAGTTCGAAACCGATCTGGTCAGCATGCAGCTTCCTGAAGTTGAAACTCGCAACTTTATGCAGAGCGTGAACATGGAAAGCGGCGCCTCAATGGTGATTGCTGCCTATGACTCTCAGCGAAGCCAACGCAATGCCGCAGGTCCATTTGATCCAACACTGTGGGGTCTTGGTGGGCAGGACGGATACTCGACCGAGAAGACAAAAATCATGGTCATCATGACACCTGTCGTTGCGGAAAAGCAAAACGCACCGCGCCTTCGTCGCTGATCTCGAAACCAAGTAACTGACAGGGAGAGATCCGAGCTATGCCAACCTTCTCGCATAAGACTATTACTCAGGGGCGAAAAACCATCGTCTTCGGAATGCCCTGGTATACAGTTGAAGATGAAGAGTCACCCCGCAAGGTCGGGGTGGCACTCGCCAAAGAGGTTCAAGCAAAATTTGACCTCATTGTCGCACGGAAAGAAAATGCGCCTCAGTTTGGTCTCGCAACCACAGCTGAGGGTGCGAAATCCGGTGCCTATTCTGCTGCCGCCATCGTCGCAGATACCGTAGTTGCGGACAGCTGGATTTACGTCCTTGAAATCGAGAGCAGCATCTGGATTTGTTGCGGCCGCGAAGGTTACATCCTTCCCGCCGGCGATCGCATCTACGAAAATAGAAACGATGCGCATAAAGCCTTTCTCGCACTGAATCCTTCTTCATTCAAAAGCGTGTACCTACCAGCGAGCTGGAAAAAAGAAACGGCGCATGAAGATGATGACGCGGTAGCCAGTGATGTCGAAGAAACTGATATTCTCGATTTCATAGAATATAACCCTCCTAAATGGGGGAAGCTTGCACCACTTTCATCTACAGGAACCATCCTAAAAGCTGTCGCAGTTGCGGCCTTGCTTGGCGGCGTGGCTTTTGGCGGTTGGAGTTACGTGTCAAACGAGGCGACAACTGAGATGACGCCCGAGCAACGCGCCTTTCTCTTACAGCAAGAGGCTGAGCGGCTGGCCAACCTGAGCCAGTCCGAAAAAGAGGCCAGATGGGCACGTCATGACGCGGTTCGTCCATGGCACAACGCACCAGCTTCAGGTGGAATGCTGAAAACTTGCCTGCAAGAAATTCGGAAAATGCCCACCCGTCCAGTTGGCTATGAAGTTACAACAATCCACTGCAGCGCAGGAAGTGTGAGTGCTTCAGTTGAGAGATCTACCGGATACTCCACCTGGCTTACAGAGTGGGCCAAAGGCCACGGTGATCTTCACGTATCAACCAACAGCACGGGAGATCAGGGTTTTCTTACCCGTGATTTCTCTTCACCTACAGCACGCGGTGAAGAAAAGATTTTTGCGTTCGACGGGATATCCAGAAAAATATTGGAAATCGGCCAAATCGAAGGAGCAAGCATTGAGCTGGATTCTCCAAAGCCCCGTCTCATTCCTGAAGAGCCTGAATACAAGCCCTACTACGCAAAAAGCTCCTACAAAATTTCAACCTCGCGTCCTGACGCCTGGCTGGAAACCTTTTCAACCACGCCCGGCATCACTCTGAATGCCGTCAGCTTTAACCTCAATGATCAAACGTACAATATGGAAGGGGAGATTTATGTCCCGAACCTATAAGTTCACACTGGCCGCCGCTCTCGTCTTCACAGTTGGAGTAAATGCAGTTCACGCACAAGAAGTATCTCCTGATGGGGCAAAATCTTTGTCTTCCATGATGAAGAATATGGCTGCTGCTTCTGCAAATTCTAACGATATCGGCAGCACTATTGAAAATCGCATTAAAGCGATCATGCAAGACATGCAATCTTCTCCAACCAGTGCTCAAACTGGTCCTGTGACGATCGATGAGATTGACCGACTCAACCGCGCTGCAGAGCGTGAGCGTACAGAACTTGAGTTTGAAAAGGCGCGCACTGAGCGGTCACAGCTTGAGATTGAGCGCCTACTGGCACTCTATGAGGCTGTAAAAGCCCTCGAGGAGGATAAGCTTAAAGAGGCTCAAGCTGTTCAAGAACAGATGATGCTTATGGCGAAAGAAAATGATAACGACCCGGGCCCAGACCCGAGTGAGGTTGCCTTTTCTCAGGATCAGAAAAATCTTCCCCGTATCGATTCTATCTCAGGAATCGCGGGCGTCTTTACTGCTGAAGCTGAGTTCGGTCATTCAATGAAAACGCTGAATGAAGGCGACAAGACCCTAAAAGGTTTTGTTGTTGCAGAAATCAAGCCGGACTTTGTTCTTCTTAAAGGACCAAGTGGTAATTTTTTCGAACTTGAACCGCAAGCACCCGTGCCTCCAACGCCACCGCAAATGCCAGGCGGCCAAGGACCAGCAGGCGATGTGATCGACCTCAGTAAATTCCCAATGGCACAGTTTTAATCTGGTCTTTCAAGAATAGGCCCTCCGGGGCCTATTTACTTCTCGACCCCGCAACTTCATAGGACCCACCCCATGAATTTCTTCAAGAAAAAAAAGAAGGACGATGACCAGGCGTCCACCATCGAGAAGGTAAATCCTCTTTCTCAGACCGTTGCAGACGATGACAGTGTGCATCTTCCCGAAATTGAAGACGACGTTACGATTAATTCTGAAATGGACGACACAAAAGCATCCGAAAAGAATAAATCTAACGCAGAAATAATCTCAGTATATGACCCGGGCTCAAAGACCGAGGTCGAAATACATGGCAATATCATCACTGCCAAGGGTGGCCCTTGCGAGTCAGGTGAAAACATTCGCGACCTGGTTATCGCGAGTGATGGCGGAGAAATTTATTACTCTCGGAGCCACCAGACAAATCCACGCGTATTGTCCGAAATTCAAAGAATTGAAGCAATCAACGGCGAGGCGCCCCGCAAAGCTCCCATCGATATGTCGTCACTTTCAGAGATGTATCGCAGACACTACCAGAGATCGCGCGGCGGCTCTCCGAATATCAGCCGCAATGAGCAGTCAAGAATGCAGCGTGACTTGATGTCTATCGTTGCAAAGGCGGCCGCTCGAAACGCGTCTGATATCCACGTGATCGTGAACACAGATCACTCCGTCGTGCGTTTTCGCGTAGATGGCGTGATGCAGCATATTAACGAAATGCAGCCACAATACGCCTTCGAGCTTCTAAGCTCCGCATTTGTTATGGCTGACGCATCCGACACCGCTTATCAGAAGCGCGCGTATCAGGGGGCCCGGATTTCGTCGCTGACATCAGAACTTCCAGCGGGCGTTCAGTCCTTGCGACTGCAGTTCAATCCGCTGGCGAATGATGGTCGCTATCTAATTATGCGTATCCTCTATTCCGGGGATGGCAATACGATCGATCTGAGCGATTTGGGCTATTCGGATGAACAGATCCGACAGATCGCCATCATGAGCGCGCGGCCTGTCGGCATCAACATCGTTTCAGGTCCTACCGGCTCAGGTAAGTCAACAACCCTCAAGGCTGTTCTCGAACAACTCATTCGCAAAAGAAACGGTGAAGTAAACACGATCACCATCGAAGACCCACCTGAATACATCATTGCAGATGCGCAGCAGATGCCTGTGACCAATGCCAAAACTCAAGAGCAGCGCGGGGAGGCTTTCACGCAGGCGATTTCTGCAGGTCTTAGATCTGACCCTGATATCCTAATGATCGGTGAGATTAGAGACTTAGCCTCCGCAGAACTTGCTGTTGAAGGCGCGCTTTCAGGTCACCCTATCTATGCCTCACTGCACGCCAACACTGCAATGGATATTTTGACGCGACTCCGCGACATGGGCATTGAAGACTTTAAAGTGTTTGACCCAACAGTCTTCTCCGGCTTGGTAGGGCAGCGTCTGGTTCGTCAACTCTGCCCGTCTTGCAAGGTGCCTTTAGAAGAGGCCGCAAAACTTGGCGATATTGATGACCTCGTCCTCGAGCGCATCGAAAGCATGATCAATGTGACACCAGCGCACGCCATGGAAGGCCGTACAATCTATACGGCCGGCCTTGGATGTGACAGCTGCTCTGGTGGCTACAATGGGCGAGCCGTTGTCTCGGAAATCATTCTTCCTGATGACCACTTCATGGAACTGATGCAGGCAAATAAAAAGTCTGAGGCACGTAAATATTGGTTTGAGAAGAAAAACGGGCTGGACATGCTGGGGTCCGCCTGGATCAGGGTTCTGCAAGGTAAAGTATCTCCGATTGATGTGGAAAACAGCGTCAGCCTCCTCCAGCCGATGGAGGCACATGCCTATGCGTTTGAATACTGGCTGAAGACATTGCCCGAGTTTGCCAAATGAATAAACTTGAACGCTTTTTCGCAAAATCATCTTTTAGTGGTCAGAAAAAAGTACGGATTATTCGTCAGATCCAGCGACTGATCAATGCTGACGTTCCGATCACCACCACATTGGATATGCTTTGGCAGCTCTATTCCAAGAATGGCAAGAAGCCGAAAGAGCCTATGGCTCAGATGGTCAAAGAGTGGCAACAAAAGCTTAATCAGGGTAAGTCCCTGGCTCTGTCGATGCAGGGCTGGATTTCACTTCCTGAGCAGATGATCATTGAATCGGGCGAACAGTCAGACAAACTCGCTCAGGCGCTTGACGACGCCCTGCAGGCCGAAAATGCCTCTCGCGGCATCAAGAAGGCTATTATTGGCGGACTGATTTACCCTGCCATCCTTCTGTTGGCACTCATCGGAATTCTATGGGGTTTTTCGACCGAGATTGTGCCGACTTTCGCGACCATTCTTCCGCCAGAAGATTGGGTAGGAAGCGCATCTAAGATGTATGCGATTTCCCAGTTTGTCGTGACATGGATGCCTGCCATCGGAATGGTTTTCGGCGGTGTCGTGGTTGCCTCCATTGTCAGTATGCCCATCTTGACCGGTCCGGTTAGACGTATTCTTGATTACCTACCGCCTTGGTCGATTTACAAGATTACCCAAGGCGCATCTTACATGATTGCCATGCGGGGGTTTGTATCATCAGGCACAACAGTTCCTGATGCTCTACGCAACATGCTTAAGATCGGCAACCCCTATTTTAAAGAGCGCGTTTCGGCCATCTTGGCAAAAATCAACATGGGTCGCAACCTCGGTGAAGCCATGCTTGAGGCAGGGTACAACTTTCCTGACGACGACATTTCTGGCGAAGTCTCCATCTATGCTGAGCTTGATGACTTTGATGTCAGTCTCGACATTCTTGCGAAAGAATGGATCAACGGAGCAGTGGAAAAAGCCCAATCTGCAGCAAGGCTGATGAACAACGTAATGCTTTTTTTGGTGGCTGCAGCGGTCGCGGGGATAGCAACAACTATGTTTGAGCTCCAGGACCAGATTGCGAACTCAGTGAAATAATATAAGAAGAACATAGGCTTACAGACCATTTTGGGAAGTTCGCTAAATGTTCCAGACGGATATAAGGGTAATTTCGTATATAATTGTCCCAAAGTAACCCTGTTTCGGGCTTCCCTCGAAAACACCTATAACCGCGCTTCTGTTGAACAGGGCGCGGTTTTTTTATTCATGAACAATATGTTGTACATGTTCACCGGGCTGTTCAGCAAGGTATCTGGTCCAAGTCCTGAACAGGAGCCTAAAACCCTATAACTATCTATTTTATATAAATAAATAATAGGTGTTCAGATAGCTGTTCAGGAAGGGTCAAAAGCTGTTCAGCAACGCGCGTTCAGAACGTTCGTTTAGAACGAAAAGAGAACATTCTCTTGAACAGTGATTCCGAATTGTTTTACAATCACTTAGGCGAACTCCGTTCAGGAGATTGGCCTTGTTCACGTCGGATGGAAAAAGTCGGAGACAGCGATGTTCCCAATGAATTTCACAGTGGAAAAACAGCATTTTTCCCAGGCTTTTTTCGCCCCCGTTTTTCCATGTTTTTTCGTTTGGAAAAACATTGCGCCCCTGAGTTTGCGTATAGTGCACTTGACTGGACGCGTTCGCGCAGAATACTGGCGAAGAATGGAGAATTTACACGTGAATGCCCAGCCAAGGAATTTTCGGCCGCCGACCGATCGGCAGATCGAACTGATGAGCTTCATGGTCTCATATTTTGATGAACATGGAGAGTGGCCAAGTCACCGCCAGATGGCAGTCGCCTTGGACATCAACTCGTCGAACCTTTCGCCGTACCTTAACCTGCTCGAAGCTAAAGGCCTCTTGGCCAAGATCGCGGGGAAATATCGCCGGAACCGAGCCCTCACGGATCTCGGTCGCCAATTTGTAACTGATCAGGAGTGGCAGCCACGACTGTTATAGGACGCCTTTGAACGACGAAGCCCCGGAATGCGCCAACATCCCAGGGCTCCAAATCAAATAAGACTGTCGCGGTCTTGAGGAGATATTATCTCCTGGGCGTCCCCGAATCAAGGGGGACCAATGGGTAAATCTGTCGCATATTCAGAGTTGAGCGCTCAGGTGGAGCCTTCGTTGCCAAAAGTTGGCCCGGAGGAAATCCTTCATGGGGAACTTGAAGACACGATCCGCGATATGCGGAAAGCAGAGCTTCGTCAGAGCGGTGCTGCGTCGTCGACCATTACAAAAGCTGTCTCAAATACAATTTCTGCTCTCAAAGCTTTCCGTACAGCCAACGGGCTTCGTCTCTATGACACAGTAGGCGGTGAGATGATGGAGCCGGTGCGTTTCGCGCGGGCTTGTGAGGCGATCTACAATCTCGATCTCTCCGATAAGACCGTCGAGAGACATATATCTGAGATGAACAAGCGTGTTCGTCCCTGGGCGATTACGCTCAGAAAACAACAACTGACCCATTGTGAAACTCTAAGTGAAGCCTTGCAGGAACTCCTGAGGATGAGTGGCTTCTCGATCGCAGAACTTGCGCGGCGCAGCAAAGTTACCCGAGAGACACTTGGAACCTGGGTGCGCGGAAAAGAGGTGCCTTCAACGCCCTCCACAATCCAAGACATCGGCAATGTTGAAGTTGAAATGGGGGTGCCCGCCGGGACCCTCTCGAAATTCTGCGAAATCAAGAAAATCTACATCCGCAGTGACCGATTGAAGATTGATATACGCCCTGATGATCTGAAACGCGTCCGGCAGTATATTCCAGACGACTTCGAGCACCTCAGTAAAGCCAGACAGCAAGAAATCTATGACTGGGTCATGTCGAACATTGTGCTGTCGCCCACGGATGATGAAGGAGAGCACGTGGGGAGCCGTGAGCCCTACCGCTGTAAACTAAGAACACAGTGGCTCCATGTTGATACGCCTGGCACCTTCAAAGCACCTGATCGGCTGCGCCGCCAAGTTGAAGGACTTGTTGCGTTCAAGACAGCCGAGTTGACGCCGCTTGGCAAAAACCGTGATCCGAACAAGGGTCGTTGGAGCTCAGAAGAAAGCAAAGATTCTAAACTTATTCTCCTCGAAATTTTCTATGGCGCCCTGCGTAAGAAGGGCACGAAAGAAGAGGACCTTGGTTTGGAAAATGTTCTCGATCTGCAGAAGATCGATAGTTTCATAGACTACATGCGAAAGCGCCGCGGCTTATATACAGAAACCATCACAGCCGTGCTGATGTCCCTTGCTGGTCACGTGAATCCTGAAAGCGGATACATCACCCAACATAGAAAAGAGATTTTAAGCGGCCGTCGGATGATGACGGAAGATGCTTGGAGAGAAAAATGCATCGCTGCGAGCGATTTTATCTGGAGCCGCTGGAGACAAATTCAGCCACTTCTTGATGTTGGGCGCGATCCGTTTCTGCCGATCCGGGGGGTCGTGGACACCCGCAAGCCGCTGCACACTTACTATGTGATTGCGGATGAAATCAGAAAGCGCACGCCGTTGGCAGCTGCCAACATTCTGCAAAGAGCCAGATGTTTTCGCGACCTGGTCATGTTTCGCTACGCAGGTCAGTTTGCACTTCGCGCCGGAAACTTTAGCCAGCTTCAGGTACTGCCAAAAGGCGCCCCAAAAACCTCGATGACCAAGTTGCGTCGTAGCCGTTCACTTGAGCTGTGGTGGGATCCGAAAGCAAAAGTCTGGATGCACCGGCAGCCCAAGGAATCCTTCAAAAACCACAGCAGTCCCGCCACCAAAGATATCGAAATTCCTTTGGCGGACATCGATGGTTTGTACAGAGAGCTCGAAGAATATTTGGAGCTGCGACCGCTCTTGCTTGATGGGCACCCCGACCCTGGAAACTTGTTTATGGCCGATATGACCCGGGGTGGGTCGAACCGCACAACCCTGACGCCTGGTGCTTTTACGCAAATATGGAAGAACATGATCAGGCGCTATGGGATCTATAACCCCTACACCGGTCATGGGGCGATTGCAGGCTTACGCGTTCACCCCCCTCACGCAGCACGCCACATCCTTGCCACGCACATCATTCGTGTTGATGGCAGTTTTGCCAAAGCAGCCGCGGCCATTTTCGACACCGAATCCGTGACCACAAAACGCTACGCCGAGTTCAGTGCTGTGCATCAATACGAGTTGGCCAGAGATGTCATCTTAAGTGACCCACCTGTGTCTCAAATCAGTGCAAGGGTGACCTGAGAATGTCCTCCCGCCGCTATAACGTCGATGAGATCAAAGACCTCCTGACCCAGGAGCGTAACATCGTGCAGGTGCTTGAGGCGCTCTACAACGGTGATGCCACATATGATCGGCAGACGAATACTTACCGTTTGGCTGATATTCGCGGTGGCGAAGGAAAAAGCTGCCAGATCAAGATATCAGGCCAGTACGCAGGACGATTTGTTGACTTCAATCCTTCCGGAAGTCGCGAAAAAGGCAGCTTGATTGATGCCGTGATGGAGGTCCAAGGCAGCGACTTCATCGGTGCAATCACCTGGCTCGGCGAACTCTTGGGGGCCTCTCCTCGACTGCAAAGTGTCGCAACGCCGGCACGCCGGGAGCCCTCACCAGCATCCCAAGAGCTGGCGCCGGTTAATCCTGAGTCCCATCAACGCATGCAGCGCGCTTTGGAGAGATGCCCTGAAGCGATCGCCTATCTGCAAGGGCGCGGGCTGACCTCCAAGACCATCATGAGATTTGGCCTCGGGATCGCACAGGCCTATCCGCCGCGCGCGCCAATGGAAGAGCAGGTCACCGGGGCTATTGCCTCGCCGGTAGTTGATCGCAATGGGCGTTTTCTGTCTCGTATACCGAAGACGACAGTGCCCGGCTTCACGACCAATCCGCGTGATGAGAAAGGCTGGAGCACCGGTTCTCCACTGACGTACTGGAATGGTCCGGCCCGCGGAAAAACAGTGCTCTTCGTGGCAGAGGGTATGAAGGACCTATGGCGACTAAGCCAAGAGATCGAAGGCACCAGTCTCGATAGCCGGCTGGCGATTGTTACCTCGACGCATGGCTCAGGTATTCCTGACGAATGGCGGGATAGCGAATTCTGGAAGCAATGGGATGCCGTCTACCTCGGACAGGACAATGACGCTGCCGGCGAGCGCATGGCGCAAAAAATCCGGGAATATGCTTTCCGGGATATCCGCCGCATTGAGGTGCCCCGCGCCAAGGGCAAGGACTGGACAGACTTTTTCCAGAACGGCGGTTCGCTGGAAGAATTCGAGGATCTTGTCGAGGCGGCGCCAAGTCTGGGTCTACGTCTTCCTGAACCCAGTCCTAACCGTCCCCTCGAAGAGGACGAAGACGGCACCTATGAGATTGAAAGGATCAATATCAATGGTGCCTTTGTCGGCGGCTATATGTATTACCCCTTCCGGGTGCGCGAGACGCGCACGGAGAGCCAATGGGTAACCGAAGCCGACGGCACACGTCACAAACAGGCTCTGAAGGTCCATGCGCGTCTGACACAGGTGGTGCGCTCTGATGGGATCGTGCTTACACCTCGCGAGATGCCGGCGCCTGCCGGCACACCGGACGACAGCCGCATTGTGGCTCTCGAAGACGGCACCATCGTCAGCGCCGTCCCCAACCCCGAAGACTACTCCACATGGCGGTATCGCTCTATCAGGCAGTATATCGACAATGTGCAGTCTGGGCGGCCGCCACACCGGCCTCTCGACGAGATCGTTGACGATCTGGTGGCCTACCTCAAAACGCTGACCTGGCTGCCCTATGAGAGCGACTACGCGCTTCTCGCGGGGTATGTGTTGATGAGTTATGTCTTCAACGCTTTTGACGCGATCCCGATGATCCTGATCAATGGTGAAAAAGGGTCAGGTAAATCCACCACGGCGGAAGGTCTGGCAGATCTCAGCTACAACGGTCACGTCCTCGGTGCGGGCTCGGAAAAAGCGATGATCCGTTTTGTTGACCAGGCGCGCGGCTTGGTGGTTCTCGATGACCTTGAGAAAGTCGGCAGGCGCAGCGGTAGCGATGTCTCCGAGTTTTCTGACGTGAACCAGATGCTGAAGGTGTCGTACAATAAGGCGACCGGCGTGAAGACCGTGGTCGACAAGCACGGCAACAACCAACGCCTCATGTTCTACGGTCCGAAGATCATTACAAACATTTCAGGCCTTGATCCCGTCAACGAAAGCCGAACCTACACCGTCTACTGTCGGCCTATGCCGGCCGAGGTGGCGGCGAGCGGCCAGATCACAGGTCTGAACCGCGAGATCAGCCATGAGCTGCGCCAAGAGATGCATGCCTGGGGGATGTGTAATGCCCTGGCCGCTAACACGGCTTACCGCAAGCGTATGGCCAGCCTTGGGGACCGTGCAAAGCAGATCGCAGCGCCTCTCGAGGTGATTGCAGAGCTTTCCGAGCATGTCGGGTTCGCCTCTGCCCTCAAGGATGCGCTTGATCGCCAAACCGCCAAACGCACGGACGATGTCACCCCCATGGAGCTTGTCCGTCTGGCCTCCGAAGAGATCGTATTGCGCGGCGCCCGGCATTACATCACTGCCGAGCAGCTGCGCTGTGAGCTGGCCTTGATGCCTGAAAGCATGCTCCTGCGGGATGGTATTTCAGTCCCTGAGGATCTGGCGGTCCTCAAGGATACGAGATGGCTCGGCAAAGCGCTTATGGCTCTGGATATCCGCAAAACCAACGCCTCTTCCCGACGACGTCTCTACGGCGTTTATAATCGCTGGTATGACCTCAATCCCAAGTTTGTTGCTGAAGTTCTTGAGAGCCGGCGAGAAGCGGATGATGCGCCCGCTGCGGCCTATCCCGGTGATGATACACGGCACGCGCTGGCCTATTGCGAGAACACGACCTGCAACCTGTGTCCTTACGCATCGGTTTGTACGGCTGTGATGCCCGAGGTGCGTGCCGCCAAAAGACAATCTGACCCTCAGGCGGGCCGCTAATGCGTCCCCTGCACCCAAAGAAGGAAACACCCCATGGCAGCGCGTAAAAGCTCCCTGCGGGACCTGGCCGCAAAATCCAGGAAGGATGGGTTGGCAGCTGCCAACACCGGTCCAGTGGCTGGCAGGATTGCCGAACTCGATCCTGCTATTGTCCATGCTGGCGGCTTGGAAGATCGCATTGATATCAGCCAAGAAGAAATCGCCATCTTGGCTGAAAGCCTACGTACGGCAGGCCAGAAAGTACCCGTATTGGTTCGGCCCCATCCACTGAGACCTGGGGAGTACGAGATCGTTGCTGGTCGACGGCGCCTTGCGGCCTGTCAGCTTGCAGGCTTGCATGTTCGCGCAGAGATCCAGGATCTCGACGATGCGTCGCTTGTGATGAGCCAGGCAATCGAGAACATTGCCCGGGAAGATCTGACTTACATTGAACGCGCCCGATTGGCCGTGCGTATGATCGACGAGGCACAGCTTGCACCGACTGACATCGACATCGCCTTTTCGTGTGGAAAGACAGACAGATCACGGTATCTAAAGATCGGTCGCGGAGTCCCTGGTGATATCCTTTCCTTCATAGGGAAGGCTCCAGGGATCGGGCGTCCTCGTTGGGAGAAACTTGTCTCCCACATAGAGACTGACAAGGAGGCTCTGGGGCGTATGCGAGAAGTGTTGGCAGCTGCCAACACAGCGGATGACAACTTAGCTTCCTCTGATGCGCGCTTCACTTTGCTCTTCGATGCGGCTTTCCATACGGAGCCTGCCCCTAAGCCTTCAGGGCCCAAGCCTTCTGCAGGTGAAGAGATATGGGTCGCCTCACACGACAAGCCTGTAGGGACAATCAAGCGTACCGGCAGCGGTGTGCAACTTACCCTGCGCGATGCACCTAAACCTGGGTTTCTTGATTGGCTTGCCAGCAATGGCCAACTTCTGGTCGATCAAATGCTCCGGGAATACGAAGCACAGGTGCCGAGCGATAGTAACGACCCTGTAGACGACAATATGGATAAAACATGAGCCGTAAAATGAAGGTCATCGCTGTCGCCACACAGAAGGGTGGCGCTGGCAAGAGCACGATTTCTATCCATCTTGCGGTACAGGCGATGCAATCTAAGAAGAATGCTCAGGTCATTCTTCTGGATCTCGACCCCCAAGGGTCTGTGGCTGACTGGGCCAAGCTGCGTGAGCTTGAAGATCCCATCGTATTGCAGGCCATGCCGGGTAATCTCTCCGCATACCTTTCCCAAGCAGAAGATGACGGCGCTGATTACGTGGTGCTTGATACGCCTCCCCATGCAGGAGGCACGATCGATGCCGCGATCCGAGCTGCGGATCTGGTGGTCATTCCCATTCGCCCTGGGCCCTTCGACATCAATGCTGCGGCCGGCACGGTTGAGATCATGCAGCAAACCGGACGCCCCGGTCTTTTTGTGCTGAGCCAAGTGGCCGCTGTAGGCCCTGAAGGCGACGATACGGCAGCAGTTCTTCAGGATCTCTATCCTGAAGTACCCGTGGCGAAGGCGCGGCTCGGTCAACGCAAAGCCTTTATGCAGGCACTGATCTCCGGTCAGGCGATCACTGAGTTTGATCGTCCGAGCTCAAAGGCAGTGGGCGAGATAAAGGCACTGTTCCAGGAAGTCCGAAGCAACCTGTGAAAAAGCAGAACGACGATACCATAGAAAGGCCACATCTTCTATTTTGCAAACAAAGCAAGGAAGAATAAATGCCGGAACATCCGCAGACTACTACGCCGACTAATCTCTCGGCCTCAGCACGGAACTACGCTCGCGAAGAAGATGCTCGTGCCATCGGGTCGAACGCCCTGGGGCTGATCGAGTTCTTCGGGCAGCACATGAACCTCCAGAGTCTGGATGGCGTGACACTGGCCTACGACTATGACGAAGCGCTGAAGGAATTGGATCGGGGAGTTGAGACATCAACTGAACTGTCGGCCAGCAAGGAATGGGGTATCGGCATCGCGATGACTCCGGCGGTTCTTCGAGATGGTGCTGTGAAGTCGCATATCTTGTTCAATGCAGCCGTTTTGGAGGGCCTCATGGAAGAGCCCGACAGCGAGGCCTGCCAAGAAGCTGTACACACCATTGCCCACGAATGCGCCCATGTCGAAATTAACGCCATTAAGGACCGACAGTTTCCGGGCGTAATCCTCCGTTACCAGGCTAAAACCTGGTATGAGGCACTACGCTTGGAAGTAATTGAGGCATCCTGGGATGAGTATGCCGCCTGCCGCATTTCTGCAGGCTTCGGCAAAAATCCCTCCGAGAACTATAAAAGCGTCTTCCTGGGCGCTCTTAGCGAAGCAGGACCGAATGTACGGGAAGCGATCCTGAAGTGTCGGCACGACGCCGATTACGACGCGCTCATACTCGAAGCTCAGCGCAACATTGGCAACCTTGTGAAGTATGCCTCTTATGTGTTGGGTACCGTCGACGGCCTCAGCCAAGACATTGATGCCGACTTTAAGGAGATATCGGAGGCTCTCAAAGGGCACTGGTTCTCCCCTTTCTTCTTTCGCCTGCGCGACGCTCATCGTGTTCTTTGGCAGCGCTTTGGCGAGTGGGAAAGTCTGACGGAGTTCGAGACGATCGCAGATATCTGGCTCGAAATGCTTGCAGACCGCGGTATGGAGATCACTCCACAAGAGGATGGCACAATGTATGTGAACCTCCCTTTCCGCGCGGATACCAGTGCCTTCCAGGCCATGATGCGAGGGGTCCAACAGTCAACTAAGGGGCTCCAAGGTTGGCAGCTGCCAACGATCAAAACAGTTGATGATGAATAGGAGGCCGAAGTGGGCGTCGCAGAGCGTTTTCAGAAATTTCACAACAATATATTACTAACCGACAAGCAACTTCAGGACGGATCAGATCGGCGCCAGAGCGTGGTTAGAGTTTTGAACAAGCACTATCTCGGAACATCATCCGGAACGGATAACTCTCTTTTCGTTGGGTCCCGTGGGAAATTCACAAGTATCGGACCGCCTCGTGATGTCGACGTCCTCTATACTATGCCCTACTCGGTCTACGAGCGGTTTCAGGGGCGCGCGGGAAACAAGCAGTCAGCGCTTCTTCAGGAGGTCAAGAATATCCTTCAAGCTGCGTATGCGACGACCTCCTATATCAAAGGAGATGGACCTGTAGTGCAGGTCCCCTTTACGAGCTTCAACGTGGAACTTATCCCCGCATTTAAGCTCGATAGCGGACGATACTGGGTCTGCTCTACGAAGGGAGGCGGCTCTTACGAGACCGCCGATTACATCGCCGAGAATAATGCCGTGAAGGAAAGCAACGACGATACCAAGGGACAGACGCGCGAACTCGTTCGGATGATGAAAAAGTGGCAGGAATATTGTTCTGTGCCGATCAAGTCCTTTTGGATTGAACTCGTCGCCATCGAGTTTCTCAGAGGGTGGGAACACAAAGGCAAGACCCGCCTTTATCACGACTTCATGGTTCGAGATTTCCTTGCGCACCTAAAGGGGAAACGCTTTGGGTTTCTAATCGCACCTGGCACAGGCGAACTCATGAGCCTCGGTGATGCTTGGTACACGAAGGCCGAAAGCGCCCATGGGCGCGCAGTGAAAGCTTGTTTACTCGAGGGTTCAAACGCAGGTGCGGCCGGAGACGAGTGGCAGAAGATATTCGGCGCTGCTAATATGCCGAGGATCCCATGACCGATCAGCGCGTTCAGGAACTCATTAGAGAGTGTAAGCGACAGGAGGAATCCTGCGCATATACGGCAGTCGGTCTCTACATTTGGGAAAAATGGTCCCGCGGCTGGAATACCGTTTTCATCGTTGCGCCGATAATTCTCGGAGGAGTCGCATCCAGCGAGCTTATTGCGAATATCCCAAGCTCCTGGACCTCATACGTTGCAGCTGGTTTCGCCTTATTGGCGGGATTCTTCCCTGCCATCTACAAAGCTCTCGGAATGGATATGCGCGTGAGTGAAATTGGAGCTTCCGCTACTGAGTTCACCAACTTGCGCGATCGGTTTCGACAGATGGCCGCAATCCACGCCCAGACGAGCTTCGAGGAGTTCCAGCCAGCCTTTGAACAGCTGATGGACAGGATGGACGCCGCCAGATCGTCATCGCCCACCTTGCCGGAATGGTGCTTCAAGGACGCGCAGAAGAAGCTCGACAGTGGCGATTACGACTTCGCCGTGGACGATGAAAAAGCCAAAACATGATGGAGATCGCGTTGGCAGTTGCCAACCTCCTTCCTGCCAGAACGCGGAACCGACACCCATGAGATACTTGAGCAGCTGACGCAATCTTTTTGGAAGAGACGATTTGAAAATTGACGGGATATACCTAAATGAGTATAAAGACTAAGGAGGCAGCGCTGAAGCCATGCCGCTGGGTCGGGAGCGCGCAGAAGGATATTCAGAGTTTCCCGGACCAGGTTAAGAAGGATATCGGAACCGCTTTGATGTTTGCACAAGCTGGCAGCAAAGCGGGAAGTGCTAAACCATTCAAGGGCGTCGGTGCCGGCGTCGTGGAGATCGTAGATGATCATGATGGCGACACCTACCGATGCGTCTACCTCCTCCGCTTGAAGGGGGTCGTGTATGTTTTACACGCGTTCCAGAAGAAATCGAAGACCGGCATCAAGACGCCGCCAAAAGATATTGAAATGATCAAATCTCGGATCAAGCTTGCCGAGGCTGACTACAAAAAGAGGCCATTGTCATGACCGAAGAAATCACAGACGGCTCCGGCAACATCTTCGCGGATCTTGGCCTCGAGAATGCTGAAGAGCTGAGCTTGAAGGCTGCGCTCGCGATTCAGGTCGCATCCATCATCAAGCATCGTCACCTTACACAGTGCGACGCCGGAGAGCTTCTGGGTATTCCTCAGTCGCATGTCTCCAAGATCATGAACGGAAAGCTCGAAGGCATCACCTCTGATCGAATTTTGCGAATGCTTCTTAAGCTCGGCCGCGACATCGATATCGTGATTAAGAAGAAAAGCTCGAAGGACGACCAAGGTCGTCTCTCGATCGCAACATCGAAGAAACGCGTTCCGGTAGCAGCTTGAGTAAGTCGGATGATTACAAAGACAGCTGATGTTGGCAGCTGCCAACATCAGCCCTAATACATGAGATATTCCTGCACCATCGGTAGCATCAGGATCTCATGGTCATAGACGACAAACTGTCTCTGGATGGCCTTTTCAACCTCAAAGAATGAGGGCAATCGAGACGGTGAAGAATGCCACCATGACGAAGAACCCGATTATCATCGTGGTAAGTTCTCCAAGTGCCCCGTCTCCTGCAACGACAGTGAACATGATTATCAAGAGAACAGAAACCGCTATCGCTGCGATGAAGGCATCCCTGAATCCCACACCTGACGAAGCGCCAACTGCAAGGCCGAACACCCCTGAAAGTAGCCACCGTAGTCCGACCAGGACGGCGACCACAACGAGACCCAGAACAGTCAAAAGAACCTTGTCTTCGGTCGGCATGGGTTTATCCCGAACATCGGGTCGAGGGTCTTTCACTTCGTTGGGTTCTTCTGTCATTGGGATGCCTCTTACTTGCCTGTTTCGCGACCATGCATGGCGCCAGGAGGTAGAGCGAGTTGCTCAAGCCCCTGAGGTGTTGAGAGTTGCTTATAAATTTCCTCAGTTGGGGCGATCCAGACCGTTCCGGTCCCGGTAAAAGTCTGCAATAGACCCTCGCCACTTACGCTGGTGGCCGCCCAAGACCGCGACGACTTTCTAACGGTGAACTTCACCCCACCCGTCCGCATCATTGCAAAGCTGCCATCCACCGATAAGGTTTCATTGTTCAGCGTGATCTTCTGAATCTCATCCGCCGGTACGTGCGAGAAGAGTACTGCTACACCGGTTCCCGCGATCGTGGTCTGGAATAGACCCTCGCCACCAGCGATTGCGGCGGACGCAGAAACCATCTTGGAGCCAATATCAAGGTTTCCCGAACCAGCATAGAAAAGCGATCGATCGACGATCATCTCCTCGTTGTTAAGTTCCAGAAGGAAAAAATGACCATAGCTCGGTTCGAGATATATCTGTCCCGTTCCGTGGATCTCATTGACCAAGAAGCTCTCGCCGGACACGGTGCGGCGCTTGAGAGCCTTGAAAACCCCTCCACCAGTTGAGGCTTTCATCTCAAGATCGGAACCGTGCATGTAATAAAGTGTGCCCGGTTCGTTACGTAAGCGACTATCTTGCAGGGTCACTCGAACCAGCTTGAGCCGCATGCCGGCTGCGCCAACATAAAAAAGCTGCTCGGCCGCGCGAACATCACTGGAACCAGCCAGTTTGGGGTATTGAAGGACCTCAAAAAGTGCGTCCTTTGTCTTGATCGACTGAATAACCTCGAACTCTATACTTTTGTCTCGCACGAAAATTTCCTTCTTCACTCAAAATCAAACATAGGACGTGGTAGTGTAACTTCGCAAAGAATTCATGCTGCTTCCCGGTCAGTTTCGAGATCACCACTGGCTATCGTTTTAATAAGAGTGAATTTAAAGCTTGGCTGAAGGATCTTTGCTACAGCGCAGCGTTCGGGTTGCGTTCGGGGACCCCTAAAAACCTGTGTGTCATGCTATTCCTATCAACAATATGGAGTGACATGATGGAAACTATGGAACGAAACGCCGAGTATATCGCCAGCCAATGCAAGTATATCCGCAAGATGTTTGCGTTGACCCAAGAGAACCTGGCGGATGCCGCCGGGTTGACCGTCCGCACGATTCAGAAGGTAGAAAGCGGACGACATGTGCCCGAGGTGCAGACCTTGCGCAGCCTTGCGCGCGCCCTCGGGCTCGAAGTCGCGGTATTCTCTAAGCCGACACCTGAGCAGGAAAAGCGGCAGCAAGAGGAGATGGAGCTCGCGCTTAGAAAAATAGTGCTTGTGCCAACGTCGCCCATTAGGAAGTCCAACGACTTCTACTCTCGTAATCGAGAATGGCACGGCCTCTTGATCAACGCCGACGCAGTAGAGGTCGACGACGCCCTTGAGCTGGCTACCAAAATCTCAGACTGGATGTTCGAGACTAACGAGATTTGGGATATAAGTACCGCCAGCCAGAGACTCGCGTATTCAAAAGAGATCGCCAATCTATGCCGCGAATTGGAGGGCCTTGGGTATCTCGCCCATTTTGGTCATTTGCGCCAGAAGCATGTAAACGACAAGGAAATGATCTTGAATGTCGGGATGATGACCTTCCTCCCCAAGTCCGACAATGATGGTGATCGATATGGCATCGTCACGCTGGAAGACCCATGGGAGGCTCCGGAACAAGGTCGCCCTAAGTTGTGATTGATCAAGGCCAGACACGCTGATCATCATCAACGTGTCTGGCGCAAAGTTTGATTACATCCTGCGGGTCCGATCACCCGGCGCGAACCACTTGTGGGCCAGCGCTTCAGGGCGGAAATCCATCTGCCTGTGGTCAAGCATTCCGGAAACCATTCCACCAGCCGAGGCAATGACACTACGCGGTGCTGGCGAAGGATATCCATTCCCTGCTCCATCACATCATCGATCGGACCTGTGAACGAACCCTCGTTAAAGAACCTTTTTTGATCAATGAACATGACATCCCGATCTGGATCATCGCGGAGGGGAGATTTTCCTTCCTGGATTTTCCAGAGCGGGCAATAATCGCGTGAGAAGATGACCTTCGAGCCATCCTCCTCTATCCAAAAGCCATAAGGCATCCAGAACCGTAGCGGGATGAAAACACTTCCACTTCGGTAGGCCGGTATTTCGCGAGATACGAAGCTGTAGATGTCATGATCCATCATGACCGTGCTTCGACCGTTTGGTCCTTCACCTCTCTCAACGACAAGAGCCCGTTGGTTATAGTATCCCGGCGCCTTCACTCGACATGGCGACCCTACAGCATGACGCCCACCATCAGCGAAATCGGCGTCAAACATGGCCTCACGCACTGCAAGGGCCATTGCAGGATCTGGGTTTCCGTCAAAAAACCGAGCTCGGATCAATGCATCCAAAAGATCGCCGGCTCGAAGGCCGATAGTGTCCCAAGGAATGGTGTAACTTTGTTCTTCGGCCATGGCTTGGCCGCAGTTACAGGACGGCGATTGTCGCCGGGTCCATGGGGGTAGTGTCGCAAATGGCGGCGACGGTTTCCAGTGTCATGTAGCGCCGCGTGAT
>Ga0066860_10000012_pt1 | contig 118415 bp, 119 predicted proteins | sample ETN07SmetaG_FD_65601 | JGI IMG/M metagenome (GOLD analysis project Ga0066860, IMG submission 65601) | Marine microbial and viral communities from oxygen minimum zone, Eastern Pacific Ocean - ETNP2014F14-07SV275 | ecosystem: Environmental > Aquatic > Marine > Oceanic ... | reverse complement strand
GCTTGAGGATGGCGATGATTTGACTGTCCGAAAAACGCGATGTCTTCACGCAAAATTTCCTTGATCCGATTAGGAGAAAATTCTACTTCTGACGAGGGCTGATTTCAGGGGGGATTACCCCTCCTGTCCTGACGTGTACCATCCGCCGAGAAAGCAAGAGTCTCCGAGAGCAGTTAGAACCCAAGTTGTGGCCTCAAATTCGTTCTTTGGATCAGGTATCAGCTTGTATGCATTGTTATAGAGATCAATTGCCTCGCGGTAATCGCCGCGTCCTGCAAGAGCATCACCCTCAGCACAGAGCGTTTTGATGGCCTCGTGTGTTTTCTTATCGAGTTCGAGCACAATCGTCCCTCGTGGTAAAACTAACGCCTCATTCAGGTGCGCCGTAGGCGTCGCCTGGAATGACTTGTTACATCATTGATTCAAAAGTGGGCCAAGCGCATCTAGATCTACACCTTTATTAAGCAAAGTGTTAATAGCCTTCGCTTGTTCGACAGAAGCTTGAGCTTTAGCTGTCTCTTGCTCCACTTCAGCTTTGTCTTTTTGGACCATCGTCAGGGCCGTGTCCAAGACTTTCAAATACATGTCTTTCGACTCTGCTGAAGTAAATTCCCTACTGACGGACATCTCGCATAAGCGAAACAAAGATTCTCGCAAAAAGCTAACCATTTGCGTGCGCTCTGCTAGCTTGATAGCACTCACTGTGATTTCGCCTTTTGCGTTGGCTACTTCTAAGTCTCCGGCAGTTAAATCGCCCTCCAATTTATTCACCAAATTCATGGCCACATCGGGAGCAGGCTCTGAGCAGACCACCCAGCCCTGATCAGATGAACCCCTCTTCAACACCAGCGTTCCTCGCCGACTCGCGTCATAGTCCATCCAGTAACCACCATCAGCAAGATCATGTTTTCTTGCTGGGGAAGTGAAGCTTGTACATCCAGATATAACAACTGCCACGATCAATAAAGTTATTGATTTCATTCGAACTCCCTTTGGTTGATTAAACGTAACGTTTGGTTAAGGGGCGGGCTTTAGCCCGTCCCAGTGGGCGCAGCGAACGATTTGAACCATTTGTTAGCTTTAGTTGAACTCGAATTCTTTGTCGCCGAGCTTGAAGATGGTTTTTATTCCTGAGTTCATGAGTTCAAAACCGAGATGGTAGGGTGCTTTTGCTTCTGTAGGTTGATAAGAAATATAAACATCGACATTTTGATAGAAGCAAAGCCGGCCAAGGTAAAGCCCGAATTCATCAGGGTCTGTAAATTGATAATAGAACACCTTCGGGTTGTCGCCGTATTTTGGTTTGCCGGCTAACTCAAGGCGGGCCTTCTCTTTAAGAAAAGCCTTAAATGTTTTGGGATTTTTCTCGTTTGTGTAGAGGAAGCCGAGATATGGCTTAATGATCCCATTGAAGTTTTTGCCGAAGTGATGCCGGTGTATTCCATGTGCAATGTATCTGAAACAGCTTATTAGTCTCTCATGGTCAGGAGTTCCCCAGAGAAGCTCAAGAAATTGATTTTCATCGCCAATTCGAATTAATTCTTTTCGTAGAAATACTTTTTCTAAAAGCTTGTATGAAGTTCTTCTGAGGGCTCTCTGTATTTTTCCATTGTAGTGCTGGTAGCCGATCGAGTTATTTCCGAGTATCCCCGCAATGCTAACCATCAAGAACTCATCATCGTGTGATTTCTTGCAGTTATGTTCCTCGCATGATGGTACGGTGATCAAATTGACCCTAAGGTCTACTCCTGAGTCTTTAATTTCAGGGAATAAGCATTTTGGAGGCACATGTTCGACCGAGGTTGCTACCTCGTCGCACATATAGCACTGTTCTTGAGGCATACGGTGCTCTCCCTGCAAGTGAAGCTAACGCCGCATTCAGCGGCTTGTCCGCTGGAATGCTTTGTTAAGCATCTGGTTCAATTTCAGTATCAACGTCTTCTGTTGTTGGATCTGTTACTTTCTCAAGAAAAAAACGTATCGGCTTTGTCAGCATCTTTTTCAATTTTAGGGCTCTAGCTGTGAAAGAATCTAATTTATCAATGAGCTCTCCTAGCCGCTTCAAAACATCTGGATTATCTTTAGATGAATCCTTTAAGTCTTGCTGATTTGCAACGACGGCGCCAATTGTTCCTTGAAGTGCTTCTTTTAACCCTTTTGCACCCTTGATTCTATACATGCTTATAGAATTTCTTAAGCGCTCTACCTCTTCCAAAAGAGATAATCGCAGTGCATCAGGAAGACTAGACGCATATACTGCGCTAAAAAGTTCTTCTGTCTTCTCGATTATCTCTTTTAGATCTTCCTCGGAAAGAGTGTCTTCTGTGTAAAACATGGATAGTTCTTCTGCGCAAAACTGCAGCCGTGTAAGAGACTCTTCAGTTAAATGCCCTTTGACAGGCTTCCAGTCCGCCCCAAGATTCAGAGGGAAGAAGGCATTATTTATTCTGTTAAATGACTTTAGGTATAAATCATGGTTTAGATTATTATTCATCTTTATCAATGACTGAATTTCGTTTGAAAGTGTATACAACTCCACCACAGCCTTTGTAACTATTACATCGTTTTCCTCTACATCTAAAACAGTCGCCCAGACCTTACGTACCTTCTCTTGATCTGGACGGCTTTTGGCCTGTGTTAGTATTTTATGAAGTCTTCCTGCTGGATTACTTTCGTCGATCAATTATGTATCTCCATTGATTGCTTAACAGCTGATTAGACCGAAGGCTTCGTCATTGCATACCAGTGACTTCCGCATATCAACGCCCATCCGGCCAACTAAATTCATAAACAACAAGGCCTTGGCAACATACCCCGTATTCGCTTGACCGCTTCTTTTTCACGCCAATCATTACTTCCGCTCCGGTCATACAGCGCATAGTACGCACACGACCGCGCCTAGCGTGCGAACGCCGGGGTCGGGATGCGAGGGGGAGTCAGGGTCGGGTGTTACTGCGAGGGTGGTGGCCATCCGTTGGTCCTGTTTCTGGCGTCGTGCCTGCTTTGAAATTAGCGCTATTGTGGTGCGGGGTAAAGTGCCGTTGGGCGTTATTCAGTCTGGCAGCCGGACGGATAATGCACTTGCAGGGGATAGCAAACGAGCGGAGCAGCTCAAGCCAGCCAATGCAGCACGCACAAGCCAACAAAGCCGAGCATGAGAAGCAGACATGCTGTGTTAATGCGCGACTCCAGCGTCCGGTCTGATACCTCATGGGCTGGATAGCGAATTGACCAATACCCGGCGACGGCGGCTTGCCGGAGAACCTCTGGCGTCACGGGTATATGCTTGACCTGCTGGCGCGGTGAGGGAGAAATCAGAGCGCCAATACTCCAACCTTCTTCGCCGTGGTGAAAGTACCATCGGTAGGCGTCCATATTGACGGCAAAGCGCTCGGCAAACGCCTGCTCCAGCTCGAAGAAGTCATCCCCGTCAATGCCGAGGTCGTTACAGAGATCAGATTCAGGATTGATCCTCCAACGATTGATGCCCTGAGTTTGCTCAAGGAACGCGTAGATTGCTTCAACCTGCATACCCACACCTCATCAGCCAGAAACCGCTCCAATGCTGCTGCCGCCCCATTGCCACAGCGTTCAGCGTGCGGCGCGGTCGCGAAGCCTCAGGCTCACCTCAACCATGCCCCTTAACATGGGACCACCGACAGCGCAGACCCCAGCGCATTGGCCACACCGTTGATGGCACTGCTGGTAACCCGGGCCTTGTTGACCGCGATATCCATCAGTACACCGAAGATCAGCGAGAGGTAAGCCAGATAACCAAACCCCATGTAGTCGTTGTACAAGATGGCATAAAACCAGTCCTGCCCAAAGACGTACATCGCCGAGGCCGCGATGGTAGACACAAACAGCAGCACCGCCGGTACAAACAGGTGCACCAGCGCTTGAGGCTTTGCAAAGGACACCAGCAGTAGCGCGAAAAACAGGAACAGGTTTGAGCCAAGAAACACCCGCAGGTCAAACTTCAGGGCGGCTACTATGTCAACGTACTTGGCTTTGATGATGTCGCCCAGGGTGTGCTCAGCCACTTGAATACGCTCAAGCCGCTCCAGGTAACCAGAGGTAATTGACTCGGCCAAGGCTCTGCTTTTTGCGCAGTCGTAACCGCACATGGACGCGACCACACCGGCAATCACCTGCGGCAGGTTACGGTCCAGACTGCGCTGTATCACCTCTGACTCCAAACCAAGCCCCTGGGCAATGACGAGCGCCTGCGCCGCCATATCCGAGTCCACCACTGCCTGTTGCCTGGCTCGGATTTCCGTCTCTATCTGGTGTTTCACAAAGCCCTTGGCAGACTCTTCCACTGCCCCGGGCGACAGAAACGTCACCGAAAACAGCAGCCCAAAGATCAGCAGCCCGAGCACCCCAACCAGTCTTAGCGTTATCTTCATAGATTTCGTTACGTCAAATCGCCTGTGACGCCCCCGCCAACACCACAGCGAATATCACCCAGTCGTTAATCACATGGGCGCCGGTGGATACCCAGATATTCTTGGTACGGAGGTAGGCCAGTGACAACACCAATCGGGCGGTGCCGATGACGAGCAGGCATTGGAGCAGATTCCAGTGGTAAGACGGTAAATGCAACAGGCCAAAGAGGATCGAGGAGAGTAGCCAGGCGAGCAACACACTGTGCGTACGGGAAAGGCCGAACCGGCTGTGAGCGAAGTGAAGTACGGCCAAAAAGGGCACTATAGTCAGTAGCTCTTCGCCGAACAGCTGCGGCAGGGTCCGCAGGAAAAAGAGCGCCTTACCCTGAGTGTCTTGGTCAGCCAATACATCAAACGCGGCGTTGGCATTAGCACCGAACACCTGCATTACCAGCAGCCCGACCACCCCGCTCACGATCAGGTTAAGAACGGCAAACCCCAGCATCAGCCCCAGATCCCGAAGGTGCAGGCGGCGAAACAGACTGGTCCAGTAAGGTCCAGCAACCAGCCGCAGGGCAAGCAGAGGAATACCCGGAAACAACAGTGCCCGAGCCGTCAAACCCCAGCCACTGGTGAGCACCGGCAGCGGAGCAGTCAGACAACCAAACCCCACCGCTACCGCGATCAGCAGGCACAGCCACTGGCCGCCAGACAGGGCGACAGGCTCACCGCAGAAAAATGGAAACGCCTCCCCTCGCCTCTCCAGCCAGGGGATGTGGTCATTGGCGGCCGCTGTCATGTTATCTCTCACCGGTGTCTCCCTTCACTTGTATCACCACCAGGTGGCGATACGCGCTCCCCGACGGTGATGGCCTTGCTCGCACGACAAAAACCAACACCTTATACGCCTGCTATCCGGCAAACACTGCCAAAACGGCCCTGAACATTTAGAAGGTAAGCAGCACAGCTGCCACAACCCTTGCTAGAAAACAGAGATGAGAGCCGAGATCACCGCCCTTCAGGTCTAACTCCTTAAGACTCAGCTCAGGCGCTACCGCATCATAGGTGCCGTTATCGCCGTAGGAGTCCTCGACGTAAAATCATTGACCGTTAAGCAGAAACTCACAAAACACGCCGGCATCGCCAAACCTCGGCCTGCCCAAAATCTCCCCCCTTCACAGGATTCGAGCAACCTGACAAACCCCACTCTGGAGACCGGTGCATTGCCCACTGCGAAGCACCTGAACTCGCCCTGGTCATTGATCTTTTTTTGGACGCGAATAGATACAGAGAATATGCCTTCAGATTAAAACCGAGAACCAACCAACTCATCTTTTTCGCTTCATTTTACTATGGGGAACTCTTCACTTTTTTCTACTATTTATGGCCCGCACTCAAAAAACCACAAACACCTACTCTTAAAGATACTCGCTCTCTGCTCGTCACTCACAACTGAAACTTAAGCGGCCGGAGCGGAGCTCCGGCCACGCAGGTCCGATGCTGCTACTTATCAAACGGCTAGTCTCCGACACGACTATATGACTCAAAAGGTATTTCATTACCCTGCATAAATTCATAAATCTTCGCTGCATCTTGATCACTAAAGCTTTTTTTCAAGCTTTTAAGTATATTAGCGCCAGACCCAATTGCTTTTTGAAATTTTGGAATATCCTGGGCTTTTACGGTCCAATACCACTCGTATTCAGACGCACCAAAAGCGTCTTCAACTCCTGCCCCTAAGTCCTGCCCCTCGAACACCAGATCTCCGTTGTCTTTTATTTCCACCCCAAGATAACGAAAACCATCTTTAGACTTCTCTTGTCTAAGCACCACTTTTTTCTTTCTTAGCATCCCTAAAATTCTTGAACCAGTTCTATTTACAATTAACGCCTCGCTATGGGGCAAACCAAAGCGTAGCGTAGATTTGCCCCTAGCAGCAACTTGTTAGCTGTAGTATTGCTTAAACTCATCTGATGGCTCGCGATCCGAATAAATATAGACTGAATTACCAACAGGATCGGTTACCGAAAACCCTCTATCACCCCAAGGGTGATCTTCGAGTGGCAATCCCACGGTGAGTCCTGCTTGAGAAAGTCTTGCATACTCTGAATCCACATCATCTACTTTAAAGTTAAGCATGACTCCTGCGCCACCAAAGACAGGCATACCTTCTTGTGGCTGGATAAAGCTAATTTCAGGGCCGTCTTGATTGATTTTTACTGTGACATACCAACCACAATCAAATACAGCTTTTGAGGCAAAATGCCTTATGTAAAAGTCTCGGCATTCATCTACTTTGGTTGTGCAAAAGCACGCTGAAAATTCGTTAGCTTTCATTCAATCCTCTATTCTTGGTGAGGCAGTTAACGCCGCCAGCAGGGGCCGAAAAACCAGAGCGAAGCGGCGGTTTTTTGGTCCCTCTGGCTGGCTTTGTTAGATGATTTACTCGACATTTAGCTGCCCAATGTCAATGGTAAGGCGATACTTTATCGGGTTTGCCTCATCGGCTTTTTCTTCCCTTTGTATTGCAAAAGGATAGTTCTTTGATAATGATGCCATTAATGCATGAATAAATGTTATCTCTATTAGCTCAAGTAGAAAATTTGTGGCCGCCCTCATTTCTTCATGAATAGGGCTTTTTTCTTCCCCTGAGAGATGCCAGGTTGGAATCTCAATCGAAGAACTTGGAGTTAGAGTGAAATTATTGATAATGGTCTTGGTTTTCTTTGGGTGCTCGTGAAAATTCCTAAGCTCAGCCAAGTACTTCACTCCTTTTGCATTACCTTTCACGAACTCTAGAAGTCCTGGTGCGTCGATATTCTCGCTTTCTATTCTTTTAGCCAAATGATCAAAGTTACTATCTTCCTTCGAAAGAGGTAAAAGCAGGCTAGGCAATCCACTTAGCATTTTTATGACTCGATTCGCTTGAACCAAAAAAGTGCCACAATCAGTATCGAGCTGTTCTACTTGAGGGAAAGGATTGAGGCCCCTGCCATGACTGTCTCTTTCGACGCCACTCTCCTCGATTGCCTTGCAAATTTCTAGGACAGAATTGGTCACCTTTCCACATATTTTATCGCATGTAATTAGAGCTTCTTTACAGCTATGCAAGGTCATTATGACCTCGTCTTGATCTGTTTCTTGCTCAAATATTGCCGATTTCAGCATTTCGCAATTTTGTAGAAACCCCCTTGCAATAATAGGATTTCCTGTACCAACATCATCCGTTGGTGATGTTACCCACATAGCATTTGGGTTGGTCTCTTCTGGGTCGATACTTTCTGGCGATTTTACTCGGAAGGTTTTATCAACCTTATATATTTCGAGAAACTCACCGCAAGATTGCATTCCTGTTATGGGGCCAGTTCCTTCTTTCAGTTCAAAAGAGCCTGCGGCATGTCTCGGTAACATGGTGTTCCCTGGCTTCATCTAACAGCTGATTGGACCGAAGGCTTTGCTATTGCATATCAGTGACTTCTGCATATCAACGCCCTTCCAACCAAATCCATAAAAAACAACACCTTGGCAACACACCTCGTATTCGCTTGACCGCTTCTTTTTCACGCCAAGCATCACGTCCGCGCCCATCCCATACAGCCTATTGCGCACGCGATCGCACCGGCCGCATGAGCGTCGGGATCGGGATACGAGGGGGAATCAGGGTTGGGTGTTGCTGCGAGGGTGGTGGCCATCCGTTGGTCCTGTTGCTGGCGTCATGCCTGCTTTGAACTTAGCGCTATTGTGGTGCGCGGTAAAGAGACGCTGGAAGGTTATTCGGCCTTCCAGCTCACGGGGTAAAGCATCTCTTCGCGGTAGCCGCTGAGGACGCGGCGCAGGCCGCTGAGGTCGGTGTCGAGCTGGCTGTCGCCGGTGTCCACCAGGAACGGACGGCCGGCGAGGCTGCGGAGTTTGGTTTTGGTGGCCACCACCAGCAGGTTGTCCAGCCCGACGGCGCGGATGATGCGGGGCGACAGTTGCTGATTGCCGCGTCCGAGTATGTGGCCCTGGCCGCCGATGGCGGTGACCAGTATGCGCCAGTCGCCGCCCTGCTCTACCTGCTCCCACAGCTGCTGCTCGGTGGCGTCGCGCAGAATGAGCTCGCCATCCTTGAGTACATCCACGCCCAGCAGGGTGCCTTCCAGCCCCATGGCTTCCAGCAGACCGAGGGTGGTGGAGCCGGGGCCGAGTATCCAGGAGGTGTTGTCGTCTTGTTCTTCCTGCAGGCCGGCGGCGATGTCGTCGAGTACCAGGGTTTCTACTTCACGGCCGCCCTGTTTGACCTGCTGCACAAAGCGGCCCTCTTCCGGCACGGCCAGTTCACCATAATGGCGTGTGCGCACCTGGCCGTTGCGAAAGGCCTGCTCGTCGATGTCGCGCACGTCGGCTTCACGCAGGCGCACCAGTTCGCCTTGCACCAGCAGCGCTACCAGCTCACCAGCGGCGCGCGGGTTGACGGCGTAAACACCGGAGTGAATTTTTACCCCGGCCGGAATGCCCAGCACCAGTTGAGTGCTGTCGAGCTGGTTGCAGATGTTGCGGGCGGTGCCGTCGCCGCCGGCAAACAGCAGCAGATCGACGCCTTGCTGGTGCATCTGCCTTGCGATGGTTTCGGTGTCTTCGGCGCGGGTGTGTGGCGGGTTGGTCAGTTGGCCGACCACCTCGGCGTTAAAACCCATGTCGACTAGCAGATCCGCGCCCATTGCACCGGGGGCGCTGAACAGTTGCAGCCGGTCGCGCAGCGGCAGCAGGTGCTCCAGTGTCTGACGCACGCGGTTGTGCGCCTGTGGCTCGACGCCCATGGCCAGGGCGTCATCGGCGACACCGTCCGAGCCTTTCAGCGCAGCGCGACCACCCAGGCCGGCCAGCGGGTTGATGATCAGGCCAAGCCTGAAGCGAGTGTTGGGTGTGCTGTTTGTCATGTCACAAATCCGTCATGCCAGTGCCATATCCTGCCTGCAACTGGCGATCAACTTGGGAGACAACCATGAATGTGCATGCTCTGAAACCGTGCCGTGACAGTGCCGACATCCTGATTCATCCGTCCCATTGCGTGGGCGGCCATCTGATCGACGAAGACGGCCGCGAGATTGCCATCACCGAACAGATGATCCAGCAAGCCTGCCAGGAGCTGGAGCAACAGTGGGTGCCGGCGCGCCCGCGCTTCAGCGCTTGAATCCGGCGGCGGCAAGCAACGCCGCCGTTTCCTCCTGACCGCTGTGCCGCACCTCGACTTCGGGGCATTCGCGGCGCAACGGGTATCCCTTACGCAGTGCATCAAAGGCCGCCGCGGTACTTTGCCCGGCCAAGGGCAGCATGGCCGCACGAAAGCGTGCGTCGTCATCGCGCACATCGTATACCTGCCGTAGCGACCGTTCGAGCAGCCACTGCGCTGGCGTGTCAGCGGCAAACCGCAGCTGTGCCCTGCCGGCGTCCGGTGCCAGGCTTTGCAACGTCAGTGGCGCGGGTACGCCGAGACTGGCACACAAGGCGCGGTAGATCTGTTCGGTGCCACGCAGTTTGCCATCCAGGCTGTAGCCGGCAATGTGCGGGGTGCCCAGGGCGCAGCGCTGCAGTAGCTCGCCGTCGACTTGCGGCTCTTGCTCCCAGACATCCAGCGCTACCTGCAGATCAGCCCGTTCGGCCAATACGGCTTTGAGCGCGTGATTGTCGATCACCGGGCCGCGACTGCTGTTGATCAGCCAGGCGCCGGGGCGCAGCGCAACCAGGCGGCCGGCATCCAGCAGGTGCCAGGTGGCATCAGGGCCGCTGTGAGTGAGCGGTACATGACAACTCAGCACATCACACTCGGTCAGCAGTTGATCCAGCGGAGCGAAACCTGACTCCCCGCGGTTGGCGCGCGGCGGGTCGCAGAGCAGACACTCAACCCCAAGCGCAGCGAGCGTTTGCGCCAAACGCCCACCCACCTCACCCACGCCGACGATGCCGACGCGGCGCGTGCGCCAGTCCAGCCCGGTGCGTTCACTCAGGGTCAGCAGGCAGCTGAGCACGTACTCGACCACGCCGCGGGCATTGCAGCCTGGTGCGCTGGCAACGGCAATGCCCGCCGCGGCCAGCCCCGGCAGATCAAGATGGTCAGTGCCGATGGTACAGGTGCCGACAAAGCGCACCGGGGTGTCCGCCAGTAGCTGCGGGTCTACCCGGGTAACCGAGCGCACCAGCAGCGCATCAGCGTCTAGCAGGTGCTCGCGGCTAATCTGCCGGCCCGGCAAGCGGGTAATACGGCCAAGCGGAGCAAAAAAGGCGTCCAGCAGGGGGATGTTTTCGTCAGCAACAATATGCATGGAAGATCACTTGAGCAGGCTTGATGCGTCCATTGTCGAGGGGGCGATGCGCGCTGTCCAGCCGGGCAGCCATGACGGTGCGTTCTTCTGCCACATGCAGTTTGTCGCATTGATGCAACATCCCTCTTGCGTCGAGACAGCGGCGCTGCTTAACTGCAAGTCAGAGTCTGGATGTGACTTTTCAGTCCGATAACCATTCCAAGCGTTTTTTCGAGGGACTCCCTCGTTTTGCAGGACCTGCCTGAGTACCGGAACGCACCGCGCACCGCCCACTGCGCCGCGCCCGGGACTGTCCTCACCACCCTGTCGCCACGACCACAACAATGTCTATTATTCCGGCGCTGCCGCTGTGCGCCCCGGCGACCTTGCGCGTTTGCTCCAAGGCCCTTTGCCTGCACTGCCCTGTATCGCTCGTCCGCCGGGTCGAGCCACGCCAACACTGGAGACAGGGAATATGAAAGCAGAACACGACGTTGTGGAAACCCTGGGCGGCTTGCGCGTCCACACCCACTATTACAGCAGCCCGGCGCCTCAAGGCACGGTGATTCTGGTCAATGGCTCGCTGGCCACCACTGCCGCCTTTGCCCAGACGGTGCGCTACCTGCAGCCGCACTTCAATGTGGTGCTGTTCGACGAGCCATACGCGGGTCAGTCCAAGCAGTACAACAGCAATCGGCGGCCGATTACCAAGGAGCAGGAAGCCAGCATTCTGCTGGAGCTGATCGAGCGCTACCGGGCCGATCACCTGATGTCCTTTTCCTGGGGCGGTGCCTCTGCCCTGCTGGCCCTGGCGCAGCGCCCGGCACGTATCCGCAAGGCGGTGGTGCTGGCCTTCTCGCCGCTGATCAACTCAGCCATGCGTGATTACCTGGAGCGCGGCATCGACCTGCTGGTCAATTGCGAACGCAAGGCATTGGGCGAGCTGCTCAACAGCACCATCGGCGAGCACCTGCCCTCGCTGGTCAAGCGCTTCAATTTTCGGCACATCGTCAGCCTGGACGAACACGAGTATCACCAGATGGCGTTTCACGTCAGTCAGGTACTGACCCAGGACACCCGCTGCTATCTGCGCGGCAGCGCCGACATCGATACGCCGATCCTCTTCGTCAACGGCGATCTGGACCGCTACACCAGCCCCGAGGATGCCCAGCACTTCAATCGCTATATCCGCCACTGCCGCTTTGCCACGGTACGCGGTGCGGGGCACTTTCTGGATATGGAAAGCCGCGAGGCCTGGGCGCAGACACGCGATGCGGTGCTGGGCTACCTGGCGCCCAGTCTGGACACTGTCGGCGAGCCGGCTGAGCGCATCAGCAGCATTGGCGGCGCACGGGTGGTGCCGCTGCCGGTATGAAGGTCAGACCTCGGCCAGCAAGGCGGACCAGGCGACGCCGGGACGGTAATGGGCGAGCAGCGCGGCGCTGTAGCGCTGCGGACGCTCGCCCAGGCCAGCACTGAGATAGACGCGGGCCTGCTCGCGCACGCGGGCGCGGAATGGCGCCGGGTCGGTGGCCTCGCCACTGAGGTTATCGGTGCTCACATCAAAGCGGTGTCCCGCCGCCAGACAGAAGATCAGCTCCAGCGCCTGGGGCTTGACCTCAACCTGCTCGAAGGTGCGCTGCTGCTCGGCACTGCGGCCATCCGGCGCGTACCAGTAGCCAAAATCCGGCAGCAGTCGCCGCTCGGCACCAGCCACGCACCAGTGCGCCACTTCATGCAGCGCGCTGCGAAAATAATCCCGGGTAAAGAGAATGCGATGATGCGGCTCGCTGGCGTCGGCGGGGAGATATTCGGGTTCGGGATAGCCGCCACGCAGGCAGGTGTTGTAATCCGCCAGAAAGCAGTTGTCGAACAGCGTGATCAGATCCTGACAGTGGTGTTGCATGGCGTTGGGCACGACTGAAAAGTTGGCTGGACATTAGCAGCTAAATTGCTAGCATGGCTGGTTTTTTGGCAGCCAGTCAGCACATGAACCAGACACCTCCCCAACCCGCAAGAGCGCGCATTGTAACAGAGCTGCGAGCATTGATTGTGCTGGTGCTGCCGATCATCGCTGCGCAGATGGCGCACACGCTGTTGGGCTTTGTCGATACCGCGATGGCCGGTCGCGTCAGTGCCGAGGCGCTGGCGGCCGTGGCACTGGGCAACTCCTTCTGGATTCCGACGCTGCTGTTTCTCACCGGGGTGATGATGATCGTCACCTCCAAGGTGGCCGCGGCGAGCGGCGCCGGGCGTCTCGGCCAGACCGGCGCGCTGGTGCGCCAGGGTGCCTGGCTGGGGCTGATTCTCGGGCTGCTGTGTCTGCTGTTCCTCAACCTGATGCGCCCGGTGCTGATCTGGATGAAGGTCGACCCGCAGCTGGTGCCGGTCACCCTGGACTATCTGCTGGCGATTTCCCTGGGCTTTCCGGCGGTAGGCCTGATGCTGGCGCTGCGCGGGCTGACCGATGGGCTGTCGCGCACCAAGCCGGCCATGCTGATCGGCTTTATCGGGCTGGTCATCAACGTGCCGGCCAACTATGTGCTGGTCTACGGCAAGTTCGGCTTCCCGGCGATGGGCGCGGTGGGTTGCGGGGTGGCAACGGCGCTGGTGATGTGGGCGATGCTGGGTTGCATGCTGTTTCACCTGAAACGCGCGCGCTTTTATCAACCCTGTGGGCTGTTCGAGCGTTTTGACTGGCCGCACGCACGCACCCAGGGCGAGCTGATTGGCCTGGGCTTTCCCATCGGTATCGCACTCTTCGCCGAAACCAGCATGTTTGCCGTGATTGCCCTGCTGATCGGCAGCCTGGGTGCGGTGGTGGTGGCCTCGCATCAGGTAACCATCAACTTCTCTTCATTGGTGTTTATGGTGCCCTTCAGTCTGGGGCTGGCTATTACCGTGCGCGTGGGCCACAACCTGGGCCGCAGCGGTGCACGCGCTGCCATGCTCGCCACCAAGGTCGGCCTGGTCTTGGCGCTGGTGTTCGCCGCACTGGCCGCCACCGCCATGTACACGCTGGCGCAGCAGATTCCGCAGATCTATACCGATGACCGTGACGTCATCAGCCTGGCCGCCAGTCTGCTGGCCCTGGCCGCGCTGTATCAGTTTTCCGATGCTGTTCAGGTCGCCTGCGCTGGTGCGCTGCGCGGCTTTCAGGATACCCGTCTGCCGATGCTGTTGACGATGATTGCCTACTGGCTGATCGGCCTGCCCGCTGGCTGCATCCTCGGGCTGACTGACTGGCTGGGCCCGGCGCGCGGGCCTGCCGGCTTCTGGCTCGGGTTGATCGTCGGCCTGAGCAGCGCCGCGCTGTTTCTGGGCCTGCGCCTGCGTGCTGTCGGGCGCAAACCTGGCCTGCAACACGGGCTGGGGCAGCGCCAGGCAGACGCGGGACAATAAGGGCGGAGCGTGGTCCGCCGCGCCAAATAGCCACCGCCGCATGACGATTGCCAGGCGGCTTCCCTATACTGTGCCCATGCGCCTGGCCACCTTAACCCTCACCCTGCTTGGCTATCTGCTGCTGACCGGCTGCCAACCACAACCGGCGGCCGAGCAGCAGATGGAAAATTACTTGGATCGCCTCGCGCGCGTGCTCAGGCAGGACTGGCAGCCCTTTTCCGCTGACAGCCTCAGTCGCTACCGGCTGCCCGAGCGCCGCGACAGCCTTTACAGCATTGCCCCTGAGCGTATCGGCTTGCTGGATCTGCTGGTTGACGTCAACCCGTGCAGGCCATTGCAGCAGCGCGTAGCCGAGCGCAACAGCGTGCTCGGCAAGGTCATGCCCTGGAGCAGCCGGCTGGCTTACGAAGGTGAGCTGCTGCGTGCGATGGAGCAATGCCTTGGCACCCTGAGCGAGCCCGACCAGCAACCACTGCGCAACGAACTGAGCGCCATTGCCGAGCGCAAGCGCAGCCAGCTGCCGCAGGTCTACTGGAACACCATCAATACCAGTACCGAGCTGGCCAGCTACCTACGCTTTGCCGACACGCCGTTACCCGTGCAGGAGCAGCCGCTGGATGACACCGCCGCGCTCGCAGCGCTGCAACAATTGACCAGCATCGGTGCCGCCCTGCCAGCGCAGCTACCACCAGCCCTGGAGCAGATCGAACAACCTCTGCAAACCCTGCAGCGCAGCCCCAACGGCAGTCAGCTGATCACGGCGCTCGCCCAGACCCGCCACGGCCTGCAGCAAGCCACCGCCATGCTGCAGGCACAGCCGGGCCGCTACCTGTGCCCAATGGGCACGCCTTCGGCGCGGTCCAAGGTGCTGCTCAATGTGTTTGTGCTGTTCTATGCAGGCGAGATTCAGCCGTATCTGGCCCAACTGCAGCGTCTGGGGCAGCCTTGGTCAGAATCCGTCATCGCGCTGCGCGCGGTGCCCGGCATTCCGTCCGCCACCGCCGCTGCGCTAGACCAACTGGCCGGCACGCCGCAGAGTCTATGGGAGCAATACCAGGCGGCGCTCAAGGCCCACACGGATGCCTGGCAGCAACAACTCGGCGCCTGTCAGTCCCAACCGGGGCAAGCAGGCTGGGAGCAAAGAGATCAGCACAGCGCAGACTGATTCGGCCTGCGCCCTGGCAATCAGCCCGCCTTGCGAATCAGGTAATGAAAGATCCCGTCGCTCTCATGCTGCTCCAGCAGCTCATGGCCGAGAAAGCTGCAGAAGCGCGGGATATCGCGCTGGGTGGAGGGGTCGGTCGCCAGCACCTGCACCAACTCACCCGCGGCGACATCGCGCACCGCGTTGTGCAGCATCATCACCGGCTCCGGGCAGGTCAGCCCGCGGGTATCCAGGGTTGTAGCGGCAGAATCGGACATGACAAGGCTCGGCTAAATCAACAAGTTGGCGATTATCCCGCAATCATCCCGGGCTTGCCAGACGGCCGGTAGCGACCGACACTGAAGTCAGAGTAACAACGCCCCCGCGAGGGTAAGGAAGCAAGATGATCAAAGTGTTGATTGAACGTGTGATTGCAGAAGGTCTGGAACAACCCTACGAAGAAGTCGCCCGCCGTGTCCTGGCTGCCGCAGTGCAGTCACCCGGCTTTATCTCCGGCGAATCCTTTCGCGATATGGAAGAACCCAACCGCCGTATCATCATGGTCACGTGGCAAAACATGCATTCCTGGCAGCGCTGGGAAAGCTCGGAATCACGCCGCGACAGCATCAGCGCCTTTGCACCGATTCTGCTGGAAGAAGAGAAGATCAGCCTGCTCGAGCCGCTGTAACCCCGCAACTGCGCGACCCTCTGCGCGCTACGGCCGGGCGCTCGCTCGGCCGCTGTAGCCGCCTCTGCTAGCGCAACGCGCGAATATGGCAGGTCACTTCTTCCCGGTCGGTGTAGAGCTGCTTGCAGCCAATGTCTGCGCGCACACCGGCTTCATCCAATGCGTCCTGAATGTGCCCCAGGCACTGCATCACTTCCTGGTAGCGCTGCTTCATCGGCAGCTTGAAGTTGATGATCAGCTCGCGGCAGTAGCGCTGTCCAATCCACTTGGCTGCCAGGGCACTGCTGCGGGCCGGCTTGTCGACAATGTCGCAGACCATCCAGTCCACCGTGCGCTTGGGCCGATACATGTAGCCGTCACCCTGCACGTGCTCCACCTGACCGCTGTCCATCAGTCGTCGATCCATCGGGCCGTTGTCCACTGCGGTCACGTTCATCAGGCGATTGACCAGCTGCCAGGTCCAACCACCGGGGGCGGCGCCCAGGTCAACGGCGGTCATGCCGGCTTTCAGACGGCTGTCCCAGTCATCACGCGGAATAAAGTGGTGCCAGGCCTCTTCCAGTTTCAGGGTCGAGCGGCTGGGCGCTTCACGCGGCACTTTCAGGCGCGGAATGCCCATCGGCCAGGGCGCGCCGTTGTCGGCCCAGGACCAGCCGACAAACACTTTCTGACCGCTCTGAAAGCACAGGTGCAGGCGCGGCAGTTCGGGCTTGTTGGGGCGCACAAAGCGGGTCTTGGTGAGCGAGCGTTCCAGCGGGCCTTTCAGCTTTTTGGTTAATGCAGCCAGCGCCTTGCCATCGTTGGTATCAGCGGTTTCCAGCCACATCAGCGAGGCAATGTGTCCTTGGGCGCAGGCGGTGATGATCGGGCTGACGCGGTCTTCCGGGTCCAGCTCCAGCCAGCTGCCAACCGCCCACTGGCGGGTAAAGATCAACTGCTGAAAGTCGATGGCCCGCATCAGTTGCTCGGCCTCGCCGGGCTCCGGGCAGACAAAGCGCACCAATGCGCTGCCATCCTGGGTCACCGGATAACCGGCTATGCCCTGCTCGGCCGCCAGCTCCTGCATCTCGGCAGCCGCCTCCCCTTCAAAGCCTGGACGGCAATGTAGCAACAATTCCTGCATGTCTCGCTCCCGCTGGATGATCGGGCGCTACTGTACAGGCAGCGGCAAGTTGGTTGAAGTGCCGCCGGGCTGATCAGGCCGTATACGGCGCGCTGCGGCCTACTTGGCTACGAATTTGGCTGCGCAACTGCGCAAGTGCGGCAAGCGCGCTGCGGGCCAGGGCACTGGCAGCAAACTCAAGGCGACTGTCCGCCAGCCACAGACGCGACCGCAAGCGTCCATGCAAGTCTGCCAACATGGGCGTCAGCGCGGCGCTATCCAGTGCGGGGCGGCCCAGCGAGTCGACTACGCCCAGCGACAGCACCTTGTACGCCGGCAGACGATCAAGCAATGGCACCAGCTGACGCTCGCCGTCGAGCAGGTCAACATGCAGCCCATCCACCGGCAAACTGCAGGCCAGCCCCAGATTTTCGTGCAGCAGCCCACCGGGACAGGCCAACAACAACTGCAACGGGACCCGTTGCAGGCGATTGTAGGCACCCTCAAAGGCCGCGCCCCAGGGCTGCGGCAGGTGCTGCAGCAACAGTGGCTCATCCAGTTGTACCCAGTCCACGCCGGCGTCGGCCAGGGCCAGCAGCAGCGCATCGTATCGATCCAGCGTGGCGCTCAGGCGCTCCAGCGCGTCGGGGACCTGCCACAACAGCGACAGGGGGCCGGGCAACACCACTTTCACCTGATAACCAAGCCCATGCGCCTGAGCAACCTGCCCCAGCAGGTCCTGAAGATCAGCCGGCAGGTCAGCCAACGCCAGGGTCACGCGCGGCAAACCCGCAGCGGCCTCGGCGTGCCAGCGGGCATAGGGAGAGCGGTTGGCGGAACGGGTCAGTGTGTGCAGCCCGGGCATGGGCAAATCCTCGCTTAGGTGTCTGGACGCTATGCTCGCGCCACCTACATGCTGAATCAAACTCATATGCTTCATGCTATAGTTCGATTTTTCTCATATAGACGATACCCCGCCATGCTGGAACTCCGCCATCTGCGTACCCTTAGCACCCTGCGTGATGCCGAAACCCTGGTCGAGGCGGCTGAGCGCCTGCATCTGACCCAGTCCGCCCTGTCCCATCAGCTCAAGGATCTGGAAGAAAAGCTCGGCATGACACTATTCGTGCGCAAGACCAAACCCGTACGTTTTACCAGTGCCGGGCTGCGCCTGCTGCGCCTGGCCGACAGCCTGCTGCCGCAGGTACGGCAGGCCGAACGGGATATTCAGCGACTGGCGGGTGGCCAGGCCGGACGGCTGCACATGGCGATCGAATGCCACAGCTGCTTTCAATGGCTGATGCCGACCATCGACCAGTTCCGCAACGCCTGGCCTGAGGTGGAGGTGGATTTTGCCTCGGGCTTTTTCTTTGCCCCGTTGCCGGCACTGGCCCGCGGCGATCTGGACCTGGTGGTCACCTCAGACCCGCTGGACATCGAAGGCATTACCTACGTGCCGCTGTTCACCTATGAGGCCTTGCTGGCGGTGAGCAACCAGCACCCGCTGAGCACGGTGAACCACATACGCCCGGGCGACCTGGAAAGCGAGGTGCTGATTACCTATCCGGTCGAGCGTGACCGGCTCGACATCTTCAAGCAGTTTCTAGACCCGGCTGGTATCGAGCCGGCCAGCGTGCGCACCGCTGAGATGACCGTCATGATGATGCAGCTGGTCGCCTCCGGCCGCGGTGTCTGCTGCCTGCCCAACTGGGCCATGGCCGAATACCTGCACAAGGGCTATGTCACCGCCCGCCGGCTGGGCCCCGAAGGGCTATTCGGCACGCTATACGCGGCGGTACGTGACGACATGATGGAAATGCCGTACCTGCAGGACTTTCTGCTGACCGCCAAGGACACCTCCTTCGCCACACTGGAAGGCGTCAGCGCGCGCAGTGGCGACTAAAAAACGGTACATTTGCGCCCCCCCATGCGGGTGAGACGGCAGAAACATCTCCACCCGCATCGCCAGAGCAAAAACACTGAGGATCAATGCGTTATATCTCACTTCTCGATATCTCGGGAGGTGTAGCCATGTGCAACTAACCCGTACAGGCGACTTCACGACCTCCTTGAGACAACTACCTTGACTGTCTTGCAGATGAGCGCGCTGCGCCACTGCATGAATTCCGGACAACAACAGAAAAAGGATACAGTCATGAAAGCACCCCTGTTCAAGCTGGCTGCGCTCGCCCTCGGCATGTCCCTCTCCAGCGCTGCGCTGGCCACCAACCCGGGCGGCGGTGGCGGCGGCAGCAACCCCGATACCGGCACTGGCTTCCCTGGCGTCAGCAGCTTCAGCGCTGACGGCTCGTTCTCGACTACCAACGGCAGTGCAGGTCTGAGCTGCACCGTATACCGTCCGTCCACGCTGGGTGCCAACGGCCTGAAGCACCCGATTATCGTCTGGGGCAACGGCACCACCGCCTCGCCCAGCACCTACAGCGGGATTCTTGATCACTGGGCCAGCCATGGCTTTGTGGTGATCGCCGCCAATACCTCCAACGCCGGCACCGGCCAGGAGATGCTCGACTGCGTTGACTACCTGACCACCCAGAACAACCGCAGCACCGGCACCTACGCCAACAAGCTGGATCTCAACCGCATCGGTGCAGCCGGTCATTCACAGGGCGGCGGCGGGACCATCATGGCCGGCCAGGACTATCGCATCAAAGTCACCGCCCCTTTCCAGCCGTACACCATTGGCCTGGGGCACAACAGCAGCTCACAATCCAATCAGAACGGCCCCATGTTCCTGATGACCGGCAGCGCCGACTCCATCGCCAGCCCGACTCTGAACGCGCTGCCGGTCTACACCCGCGCCAACGTGCCAGTGTTCTGGGGTGAACTGTCCGGTGCCAGCCACTTTGAGCCTGTGGGTAATGCGGGTGACTTCCGTGGCCCCTCCACCGCCTGGTTCCGTTATCACCTGATGGATGACGCCAGCGCAGAAAGCACCTTCTACGGCAGCAACTGCGACCTGTGTACCGACAACGACTGGGACGTACGTCGCAAAGGCATCAACTAACCGCAAGCCCCTGAGCCATTCCGGCAGTCACCCTGTCGGGATGGCGACAGGTTGCAGCACACCTGCTGGTGTATCCTCTGGCCAGCCAAGACAACAACAGAGGATTGCCCCATGTCAGACTCCCCCCGCAAAGTCGCCGTGGTCACCGGCGCCGGCACCGGTATCGGTCGCGCCACGACCATCGCCCTGCTCAAGGCTGGCTACCATGTCGCGCTGGCCGGACGTAACGCCGACAAGCTGCACAAAACCCTCGACGGCCTGGGCGCCCTGGCAGACAACACCCTGATCATCGCGACCAACGTGCGCGACCCGGCATCAGTCGAAGCGCTGTTCGCCGAGGTAAAAAGCCACTGGGGTCGCCTGGACCTGCTGTTCAACAACGCTGGAACCGGCGCACCGCCGCTGCCACTGGAAGAGCTGAGCTATGAGCAGTGGCAAGCCGCCCTGGAAACCAATCTCAGCGGCGCCTTTCTGTGTACCCAGCAGGCCTTTCGCATCATGCGCGAACAAGCCCCGATGGGCGGCCGCATCATCAACAATGGCTCGATTTCCGCCACCTCTCCGCGCCCCAATTCGGCGCCCTACACTGCCTCCAAGCACGGCATGACCGGCTTGACCAAAGCCACCTCGCTGGACGGGCGCAAGTACAACATCGCCTGTGGCCAGATTGACATCGGTAATGCCGCTACCGAGATGGCCGCGCCCATGGCACGCGGTATCCCACAGGCCAACGGCGAGATCGCGGTCGAGCCGACCATGGATGTCGAGCACGTTGCTCAGGCGGTGGTACACATGGCCGAACTGCCGCTTGAGAGCAACGTGCAGTTCATGACCATCATGGCGACCAAGATGCCCTTTATCGGCCGCGGCTGATCCTCGGGCTCCGGTGCCCATGCCGGAGCCTGCTCCCGGCGGGCGTATTGCCTTGAGACGGCGGGCCGATTTCTGTCACCGGCGCGATAGGCTGGCATGCGACCAAAGTCTGATACGCTCCTCACATATTCATCTTCTGTTACCAATGATGCAGGTACGGGACACTTTCCATCTTGGTATCACCATTGTTACCATGGCAATCGGTGCAACAACGCACCCGCTATATCGCCACGGAAAAGACAATGACAAGCCAGCAGACTCCGCTCTCCCTCGCCCTCTCCAAACGCAAGTCCGAAGAACGTGCCACGCCGATCACTGCCTTTCGCATGGCTCGCAGCTGGTGGCTTGAGGGGCGCCGTCTGAACCTGTCGCAGTTGGCTGAAGAGTTGGGCATTGGGCGCGCCACCCTGATGCGCTGGGTCGGCAACAAGGATCTGCTGATGGGCGAGATTCTCTGGTCGCTCTACAAGCGCATCTACGACGAAGCGATTGCCCGCGCAGAACAGACGCCCGGCCTCAAGGGCATCGACTTTCTGACCCAGATCTATGAAGACATCAACATCGCACTGATCAACGCACGGCCCATGTACGACTTTCTGCAAGCCGAACCGCAGTGGGGCCTGCAGCTTCTGACGGCGCGCAGCTCCGGTTTGCAGGAACGCCTGATCGGCACCTGGGAAAAGATGTTTGAAGAGGCCATCGCTGCGGGTCACATCAAGCCCGAAATGGACCCGCAAAGCCTGGCGCTGTACATCGTGCGCATCGGCGAAAGCGCCATTTACTGTGACCTGATCTGCGGCCGCAAGCCCGAGCCGGGCCCGGCAACAACCGCCTTCCGCCTGTTGGTCAACGGCCACCAGAACTGACTCCCCCTCGGACGCGGCTTGCCGCGTCCCTCGGCCCAGGATTTGGCCTTATCAGGGCGCCGGTGCATTTACCGGCTCAGATATGCAGACGCACCGGCCAGTCGATGATAAAGGCCGCGCCGCCCAGATCACGCGAGCCCTCTACCCGCGCATAACCCCGGTGCCAGTAGGCGATACGCCGTACGATGGACAAACCCAGGCCATAACCACCGCTGGAGCGCGTGCGGCTGTCATCCAGGCGCAGAAAGGGGGTGAATATCCGCTCGCGATAGTCCTCGGGAATACCCGGTCCATCATCCTCGACAATCAGCCGGCAGCGACCGTTAACCACCCGAGTGCTGATGCGCACCTGGCTGCTGGCGTGACGCGCCGCGTTGCTGACCAGATTGGTCAGGGCACGGTGCAGATAACGTGGTTCGGCGTCGATGGCGTGGGCGCGGCCGTTGGAGCGGTCGACATGGCTGATCTGCACGCGAGAGGTCAGCGGCTCCAGCTCCAGCATGACCTGCTCGACCGTGGCCAGCACATCAACCGGCTGCAGCGTCAGTGCTGGTGCCCCCTGCTCCAGGCGTGCGTAGGTGAGAATCTCGTCGACCAGCTTGTCCAGCTCGGTCAGGTCGCCGTCCATGCTGTCCATATAGCGGCGCTTGGCATCGTCGCTATCGGCCGTCTCGACCATCTCCAGGCCAAAGCGCAGCCGCGCCACCGGTGTGCGCAGCTCATGCGATACCGCGCGAATCATCTCCTGCTGAATCTGCATCACGCGCTGCAGATGCTCGGCCATATCATTAAAGGCACGGGCCAGGCTGCCCACCGAGTCGGTACTGATGACTTCTGCGCGGGCATCCAGATTGCCGCGGGCAATGTGGGTGGCCGCCGACTCCAGATTCATCAGCCGCTGCTCCAGCTGACGCACCAGCAGGTAGATGAGCAAGCCGCTGAGCGACAGCGCCAGCAGGCCGGTCATCAGCAGCATCTCGGGCGGATACTCCTCCATCTGATAGACCGGCCCCAGGCTCAGCACCCAGTTGGTGTCCGGGATTTTCATGTACATCATCATCGAGTTGCCGTCCGGCCCGAGACTCAGCACGGTGTCGAACTCGTCCAGCCGCCGACGCTGATCGACATCCAGATCCGTCTCGTGCAAACGGGTCAGATTAAGCGGGAAACCGAACCCCTTGGCACGGCGCAGCCGTTGCAGCCAGGTCGGCATGTCCGTCTCGGGGTGACGTACCAGTTCGTCGGCGATCAAAAACAGCGTCGCGCGGCCCAACTGCTCGGAGATGCGTTCAATGTCGGCGGTCAGCACCTGCTGGCGACTCAGGTCCACCAGGCTGTAGACCCGCGCCTGGGATGGCCCGGAACTGCGCACCAGCACGCGGCCCTGGATCAGGCGCGCCCAACTGGTGGAGTCCAGCGCCAGCGCATCCAGCGAGTGCAACTCCAGCGGCACACCGATCAGGCGCATCCACACCGCCATGGCCTTCTGCCGCTCGGCGTCATCCATGGGTTCCAGGTTATCGGCCATCAGCCGAAAGGTGCCGGTGGCCACCCGTTCGCGAAAGTCTTCAGCGCGCACATCGTTAATCAGGCGGATGCTGATCAGCGCCAGGCAGGACACGGCAATCAGCACCAGCAGCATGCCGCCGTAAATGCGCAGAAAAATCGAGTTCACGCCTGGTCCGGGCCGGGGGCGACAAACAGATAGCCCTTGCTGCGCACGGTCTTGATCAGACGCGGCATGTCCGGGTCATCGCCAATCTTGGGGCGAATGCGCGAGATGCGCACGTCGATGGAGCGGTCCTGACCGTCGTACTCGATACCGCGCAGAGCGATAAAGATCTCTTCGCGGCTGAGGATACGCCCGGCATGGCTGGCCAGCAGCCAGAGCAGGTCGAACTCGGCGCCGGTCAGCTCGATCAGCTCGCCGCGCAGCCAGGCTTCGCGACGGTCGTTGTCGACCACCAGTTCGCCAAACTCCAGGCGACTGGGCGCTGCGCTGCTGTCACTCTCGCCGCTGCGGCGCAACAGCGCCCGGATCCGTGCCAGCAGTACCTGCGGACGCACGGGTTTGTTGACGTAGTCGTCGGCGCCCAGCTCCAGACCGGAAATATGGTCATCGTCTTCGCTGCGCGCGGTCAGCATCAGGATCGGCCGGGAGAATCCGGCGTCACGCACCCGGCGACAGATCGACAGGCCGTCTTCGCCAGGCAACATCAAATCCAGTACCACCAGGTCCGGCTGGCTGTCCAGAATGCGCTGTACGGCCAGAGCGCCGTCAGCCTCAATGGACACCGACAGTCCCTGCACCTGCAGAAACTCGGCGATCAGGCCGGCCAGTTTGTGGTCGTCCTCTACAATCAGGATGTTACTGCTATCTGTCTCCACCCCTGCTCTCCGGCTATTCAACGACTGCAAACAGCCGGCGATTGTAGCACCCGCTCAACGCCGGACTACAACGCCGGGAAGAAACACTGATTTCCGCTGTTGACATAATGCCCCGATCCGCACAGCCAACGGCCGCAAATCACAGCAAATCCGACGCCTTCAAGGGTTGACAAAATCCATTGCGCAGACCCCATCACAGATTCAAAAAAAGCCGCCAAACGGTCAAACATGCCCCTAGCCCGCAGCATTGCTGCCTTGCCGCCAGACCGGCCATTCAGGCCCAGAAAAAAACCACTAAATAGTCACTTGCCTCCGAATAAAACACACACTATCTTGTGTCGAACTCAAGGCCGATCACCACATATTGATCAAATTATCGACACCGCTACGCACAAAAATTGATCAGTTCGGCACCGTAACAGAGCATTAACGCCCCTCACCAGGCGCAATACGTACAGCATCTCGTGTCCACGACCAGAAAGGAGTTTGTCATGCAGGTCAACCCGACGCCCCCCTCTACCTCCTCCAGCAATCTGCATGGCGAGGAACAACAGGACTCCGACCTGCAGCTCAGCGCTCCCGGTCAGTTGCGCGTTATCAAGCGCAACGGCACCCTGGTGCCCTACACCGACGACAAGATCCGCATCGCCATGACCAAGGCCTTCCTGGCCGTGGAAGGCAGCCAGGCCGCCTCGTCCTCGCGTATTCGTCAGACCGTCGATGACCTGACCGATACCATCAGCGCCATCTTCAAGCGTCGTCTGCCCTCCGGCGGCACCCTGCACATCGAAGAAATCCAGGATCAGGTCGAACTGGCCCTGATGCGTTCCGGTGAGCAGAAAATTGCCCGCAGCTACGTGCTGTACCGCGAAGAGCACGCCCGCCAGCGCCAGGAGCGTCAGGCCACAGCCCCGGCCGATGCCCACCCGAGCATCCGCGTGACCCTGCCCGACGGCAGCCGTCAGCCGCTGGACATGGGTCGCCTGCGCACCGTCATCAGCGAGGCCTGCGACGGCCTGGCCGAAGTCGATGCCAACCACATCGAGCAGGAAACCCTGAAGAACCTGTACGACGGCGTCACCCAGCTGGACGTCAACACCGCCATGGTGATGACCGCCCGCACCCTGGTTGAGCGCGAGCCCAACTACAGCCAGGTGACCGCTCGCCTGCTGCTGGACAACCTGCGCGCCGAGGCCCTGAGCCACCTGCAGGTTGCCGCCAGCGCCACCCACAGCGACATGGCCACCCTGTACGCCAAGGCCCTGCCGGTCTACATCCAGACCGGTATCGAGTACGAACTGCTCGACCCCAAGCTGAACGAATTCGATCTGGAGCAACTGGGCGCCGCACTGGACCACAACCGTGACCAGCAGTTTGGCTACCTGGGCCTGCAGACCCTGTACGACCGTTACTTCCTGCACCGCGACGGCACCCGTATCGAGCTGCCGCAGTTCTTCTTCATGCGCGTGGCCATGGGCCTGGCCATCGAAGAAGCCGACCGTAACGCCCGTGCCATCGAGTTCTACAACCTGCTGTCCAGCTTTGACTACATGGCGTCTACCCCGACCCTGTTCAACGCCGGCACCCTGCGTCCGCAGCTGTCCTCTTGCTACCTGACCACCGTGCCTGACGACCTGTCCGGCATCTACAAGGCCATCCACGACAACGCCATGCTGTCCAAGTTTGCCGGCGGCCTGGGTAACGACTGGACGCCTGTTCGCGCCATGGGCGCCTACATCAAGGGCACCAACGGCAAGAGCCAGGGTGTTGTCCCCTTCCTGAAAGTGGTCAACGACACCGCGGTTGCGGTCAACCAGGGCGGCAAGCGCAAGGGCGCGGTCTGCGGTTACCTGGAAACCTGGCACCTGGACATCGAGGAATTCCTCGAACTGCGCAAGAACACCGGTGATGACCGCCGTCGTACCCACGACATGAACACCGCCAACTGGATTCCGGACCTGTTCATGAAGCGCGTCTTCGATGACGGCAACTGGACCCTGTTCTCGCCCTCCGACGTACCGGACCTGCACGACCTGACCGGTAAAGCCTTCGAAGAGCGTTACGAGTACTACGAAGCACTGATCGAGTACGGCAAGCTGAAGCTGCACAAGACCCTCAAGGCTCGTGACCTGTGGCGCAAAATGCTCAGCATGCTGTTCGAAACCGGCCACCCGTGGCTGACCTTCAAAGACGCCTGCAACCTGCGCAGCCCGCAGCAGCACGCCGGCGTGGTTCACAGCTCCAACCTGTGCACCGAGATCACCCTGAACACCTCGGCTGACGAAATCGCCGTGTGTAACCTGGGTTCGGTCAACCTGCCGCAGCACATCGTCGACGGCAAGCTGGACACCGCCAAGCTGGAGCGCACCGTGCGCACCGCTGTACGCATGCTCGATAACGTGATCGACATCAACTACTACAGCGTGCCCCAGGCGAAGAACTCCAACTTCAAGCACCGTCCGGTCGGTCTCGGCCTGATGGGCTTCCAGGATGCGCTGTACCTGCAGCACATCCCTTACGGTTCCGACGAAGCCGTGGCCTTTGCCGACCAGTCGATGGAAGCGATCAGCTACTACGCCATCCAGGCCTCCTGTGACCTGGCTGACGAACGCGGCAGCTACTCCACCTTCGACGGCTCGCTGTGGTCGCAAGGCATCCTGCCCTACGACTCCCTGGACATCCTGGCCGAGCAACGTGGCGCCAAGTACATGGAAGTCGATCGCAGCACCACGCTGGACTGGGAGCCGGTACGCCAGCGCGTCAAGGGCGGCATCCGCAACTCCAACATCATGGCCATCGCACCGACCGCGACCATCGCCAACATCACCGGCGTATCGCAGTCCATCGAGCCGACGTACCAGAACCTGTACGTCAAATCGAACCTGTCGGGCGAGTTCACCGTGATCAACCCCTTCCTGGTCCGCGACCTGAAAGCCCGCGGCCTGTGGGACTCGGTCATGGTCAACGACCTGAAGTACTACGATGGCTCCGTACAACAGATCGACCGTATCCCGGACGACCTCAAGGCGCTGTACGCCACCGCCTTTGAAGTGGATACCAAATGGATCGTTGAAGCCGCCAGCCGCCGCCAGAAGTGGATCGACCAGGCTCAGTCGCTGAACCTGTACATCGCCGGCGCCAGCGGCAAGAAGCTGGACGTGACCTACCGCATGGCATGGTTCCGTGGCCTGAAAACCACCTACTACCTCCGTGCCCTGGCCGCCACCAGCACCGAGAAGTCCACCGTCAACACCGGCAAGCTGAACGCCGTCTCCAGCGGCGCCGACAGCGCCCCGGCCGCAGCACCCGCCGGCCCGGCGCCAGTGCCGCAGGCGTGCTCTATTGACGATCCGGACTGCGAGGCGTGCCAATAAGGCAGGCCCAGCGGCAAGCCTCAAGCTGCAAGCTACAAGCAGCTCGAGTGAGCGCCACCGTCATTGGCCAGAAACAGCTCCGAGCATAAGAGCAGTTCTGCTCGGAGCGCTTAAAACACAGCGTGATTTCCATCCCTCGCGTCATTCCCGCGAAGGCGGGAATCCAGAAAAACCCGATAGCCGCGCCGAGCCAGTATCAACCACCGCTCGCCGCCGCCACACCAAACAACTTGCCGCTTGCTGCTTGAAGCTTGCGGCTGGCGACCAAAGGAGCCAACACCATGCTCAGCTGGGACGAATTCGATAGCGAAGACACCACCCCTGCCCCTGCCGGCAAGCCCGCGCAGGCCAAGCCCGCCGCGCCGGTAGGCGACAGCCCGGCGATGGAAAACCAGGCCGAGAGCTCGGTCGAAGACGCGCGCCAGATCAGCGCCGATGACTCCGACGCCATCGCCCGCGCCAAGGCCGCGCTGGACGAGCTGGACATTCAGGAAGGTCTGGACGACCTGGAAGGCTCCGCCGCCCGCGTACAGGTTGGCGACAAGCAGATGATCAACGCCCGCGCCGACCTTAACCAGCTGGTGCCCTTCAAGTACGAATGGGCCTGGCAGAAGTACCTCGACGGCTGCGCCAACCACTGGATGCCGCAAGAGGTCAACATGACCGCCGACATCGCCCTGTGGAAGAGCGCCGACGGCCTGACCGAAGACGAGCGCCGCATCGTCAAGCGCAACCTGGGCTTCTTCTCCACCGCCGACAGCCTGGTTGCCAACAACCTGGTGCTGGCCGTATACCGCCTGATCACCAACCCCGAGTGCCGCCAGTACATCCTGCGCCAGGCCTTCGAGGAAGCGATCCACACCCACGCCTACCAGTACTGCATTGAATCGCTGGGCATGGATGAAGGCGAGATCTTCAACATGTACCACGAGATCCCGAGCGTCGCGAAGAAAGCCTCCTGGGGCCTCAAGTACACCCGCTCGATCTCCGACCCGCAGTTCAACACCGGCACGCCTGAAACCGACCGCCAGTTCCTGCGCAACCTGATTGCCTACTACTGCGTACTGGAAGGCATCTTCTTCTACTGCGGCTTCACCCAGATCCTGTCCATGGGTCGCCGCAACAAGATGACCGGTACTGCCGAGCAGTTCCAGTACATCCTGCGTGACGAGTCCATGCACCTGAACTTCGGCATCGACGTGATCAACCAGATCAAGATCGAAAACCCGCACCTGTGGGACGCCGCCATGAAGGATGAAGCCACTCAGATGATCCTGCAGGGCACTCAGCTGGAAATCGAATACGCCCGCGACACCATGCCCCGCGGCGTACTCGGCATGAACGCAGCGATGATGGAGGACTACCTCAAGTTCATCGCCAACCGCCGCCTGACCCAGATCGGCCTGAAAGAGGAATACCCGGGCGCCACCAACCCCTTCCCCTGGATGAGCGAGATCATGGACCTGAAGAAAGAGAAAAACTTCTTCGAAACCCGCGTGATCGAGTATCAGACTGGTGGTGCGCTGACCTGGGATTGATCCAGCAGCCCCCAACAAAGAAGCCCGGCAAATGCCGGGCTTCTTTGTTTTTACCATCAGCCGGTCAGAAGCGTATCCGGAAAGCCGCGCCACCCAGCGACGACTCACCCACCTGCAGCTCGCCGCCATAACTCTCGAGAATGTCGTTCACCACCGCGGTACCGATGCCCTGCCCCGGGTGTTGGGCGTCCAGCCGCTCTCCCCGGCGCAGGATACGTTCGCGCTGATCCTCGGGCACACCCGGGCCATCATCCTCGACACTGATCTCGCAAACACCCTGAGCAATGCGCGCGCCAATGCTTATCTGACCAAGACACAGGCGGTAGGCATTCTCCAGCAGGTTACCTAGCAGCTCCAGCAGGGCCACCCGCTCCATGGGAATCTCCAGCCACAGATCAAAGTCCCGCAGCACCCTGACCTGTTTGTCCCTGTAGACCTTATCCAACGCCTCGCACAGGTTGTCGACAACATGCGCCAACAACACACGGTGGCGTATCAAACCGCTCTTGCGCAGGCTGGCACGCTGCAGCTGATAACCGATTTGCTGGCTCATCCGCTCGATCTGCGCCTGCAACACCCGCGTCTGCTCGCGGTTCTCCGGCCGGGCCGCGATCACTTCACTGGTGCCCTGCAGCACCGACAAAGGGGTTTTCAGGCTGTGCGCCAGATCATCCAGCGAATGACGATAACGCTCGCGCTGCTGACGCTCGCTGTCCAGCAGCCGGTTCAGCGAACCGGTCAGGCGCAGCAACTCGCTGGGGTGCTGGTCACTCAGGCGTTCGCGGCTGCCGCTTTCCACTTCATCAAGCTCCCGGCGCAGACCTCGCAGACTGCGAAACCCCCAGGTCAAACCGAACCACAACAAACCAAGCAGCAGCAGCAACGCCAGAGCCAGCCATAGATACAGCTGTTTCATGAAGCCGTTATAGAGCGCACGGGTGTCGCTGTCGGGTTGCAGGGTGACGATACTGAACGCCGCGCTTTCACCGCGCAGCAAATCGACCTCGACGTCGTACAGATAGAAGGCGTTACCTTCACGATCATAAACGCGCAGCAGCCTGTTGCCACTGCCGTCGTAGCGCGGCAAATAGCCGACAGAGATCCCCTTGGCCGTGCGCGACTGCCAGATCAGCTTGCCGTCACGGTCGTAGATAAAACCCAGCAGCTGGGCATCAGGAATATTGAACTCTTCATCGGGTAGCTTGCTGGGCATGCTCAGCCTGCCGTTCTCCGTTCGCGCCGCTGCAATCAGCGCACCGGCATCCGCCGCCAGACGCTTTTCTACCGACTGCTCCAGCGCAATCAGAAAGGCACTGCGTAAAACGGGCAGCAAGGCCAGCATGAAGATCACCGCCAGCACGGCGCTGCCGAACATCAGACGCAGGCGCAGCGAGAAGGCCCCGCGCCTGGTCAGCCAGCGCCAGCCCCCGCTCATCGGCAGCGCTCGGTAAACAGATAACCTTGGCCGCGCACCGTCTCTATCGGCTTGAACCCGTCTGCACCATCGAGCTTGCGACGCAGCCTGCCAACCAGCACCTCAATCACGTTGGGGTCGCGTTCGTCATCATCGGGATAGAGCTGCTCGATCAGACGTTCCTTGGGCACCACCTGCTGATGATGACGCATGAGGTATTCCAGAATGCGGTATTCAAAGGCGGTGAGTCCCATGCTGGCCCCCTGCAACAGGGCTTGCTTGCGATTCATGTCCAGCAGCAGCGGACCTGCTTCAATGGTCGACTGGATGAACCCGGCGGAACGGCGCAACAAGGCATTCAAGCGGGCCTCAAGCTCTTCAAACTGAAACGGTTTGACTACGTAATCGTCTGCGCCCGACGCCAGACCCTCCACCTTGTCCTGCCAGTTGCCGCGCGCAGTAAGAATCAGAATGGGAAAGGTCTTGCCACGACTGCGCAGCTGCCGGATCAGATCCAGCCCGCTGATGTCCGGCAAACCGAGATCCACGATAGCCAGATCATGGTGGTATTGCTCGACACGGTAGAGCGCTTCTTCCGCATCACCAACCGCATCTACCACGTGCCCCTGTTCGCCGAGTCGGGTATAGAGATGATGACGTAGCAGCGCTTCATCCTCCACGACCAGCAACTTCATGATTGTGTTTCCTGTTTCTCAAAATAAAACCGGGCCACCCAAGGGCAGCCCGACACATACCGGCGTCTGTCAGAAACCGTAGTTGGCGCTCAAATACCACTGACCGCTGCTGTGCAGGTCTGCCTTACCCAGCGACCCTTGACCATGGGGAGCAACATCGACGGTGGCATTGGTACGCAGATAACGGTAGCCGCCCTCAACGGAGACGCGCTGACTGATGTCTTGCAACAGGCCGGCCTGCAGGCCTGCAGCATAACTGATATTGCTGTCACGCGAGGTACCGGAGCTGTTCTGCTCCAGCTTGACCAGCCCCAACGAGCCGCCACCGAAAACCTGGGTGCCACTCTGGTTCAACGGATACAGCACATCATAACTGGCAAGCAGATTCTGCTGACGCAGCTTGAAACCATTGTTGCTACCAGAGAGGTACTCGTAGGTAGCGTAGTAGCGGGCGCTATCATTCTGGCGACCGGCGCGCACACCCCAGGTGTTCTCATTGTTTACGACACTGTCGAATGACGGATTGTTCAGGTTGGCGTTCAGGGCAGAGGATTTCTGCATGTTGTTGCTCGTCTGACCCCAGGTCAGGCTGGCGAAGTTCTCATCGGCGTGCGCGACAGTCGCTGCGCCCAGTAACAGAGGAGTAGTCAGCATCAGCTTGGTAATGGTCGATCTCATGGAATGCCTCTCGAATGGCAGTGGATGTCTCAATGTTCGAGAGTCATGTTGCACCGGCCCAGCTGAACACTGGCTGAACCTTTGCTGAACGGCAGCTGAACAGACCCTAACCACCTCAGCGCTGCTTATGCGCCCCTCGTGTCAGATGGCTGCGATACTCCCCCGGCGTCATCCCGGTCCAGCTGCGAAAGGCACGGATAAAGGAGCTTTGTTCCGAGTAGCCCAGCAGCAGCGCGACATCGGTTTGCGCCAGCGCCGGGTCGGCGAGGTATTGCCTGGCGAGGGTGTGGCGGGTGTGCGCCAGCAGGCCGCGATAGCTGTAACCGGCGGCGCGCAATTCGCGGTAGAAGGTGCGCAACGAATACCCCAGCGCCGAGGCGACGGCCACGGCGCTGACGTCGCCGTTTTTCATCGACTCGAGTATCTGATCCTGCACACGTTGAAAGGCCGAACCGGCACGGCTTTCTTCGCCCTCCGGCAGCTGCTGCAGGAGCGCCTGCGCCTGCTGCTCCAGCAGGCGCAACAGGTAAGGATCTTTGCTGGATATAGGCAGCGCCAGCAGGTGCTCGGGGATGGCCAGTTCAATGGCCGCGCAGTCAAAATCCACCGGGCAGCCGAGTAACGCCTGATACACAGTGGCGTCATCCGGCTTGGCAAACGGCAAACCGGCGCGCACCGGGGTGACCGCGCGGCCAATCAGGGCTTGGCACAAACTGATAAAGGCGGCGAGGCTGAACTCGGTCGCCAGCGGTGTTTTTGCCACGGCCTGATTCCAGCGCATATGCAGTACGCCGTCTTTCAGCTCGGCGCGCGAGACCAGGCTCTGCTGCAGCAACCGCTGGTAGCGGTAGTAACGCGCTAACGCCTGCCCGAGGGTGCCGCAATACGACACCATGTAACCCACCACGCCAAAGTGGCCGGGCTGCGTCGCCAGGCCCAGTCGGATACCCAGAGCGCTGGCCGGCGCTTGCGCCCACGCCGCATCCAGCAACTCGCAGAAACGCTCTGCCGAAACGCTGGGCGCGGCCAGGCAGGGGCCCATCTCATCCAATAACGCCGTCGATGGCGACGGGCATTCGCGCACATAATCCTGCAGCGGCTGAATGAACCCCGAGGGCAGGTAATCGGTTTTGCTCATGGGGGCACTATCGGCACCCTGGCACAAAATGTCAATTGGTCGCGTACTGACAATACGCCACGCCAAGTCCGGACATAACATAGGGCTTTTACAAGCTCTCCGTGGAGTAGATAAGAGAATGGCCTACGTAGTCACCCAAAACTGTATCGGCAACAAGCACACCAGCTGCGTTGACGTGTGCCCCGTGGAAGCCTTCCGGGAAGCGCCGGAGATGCTGTTTATCGATCCGGATGTGTGCATTGACTGCAACGCCTGCGTATCGGCCTGCCCCGAGGGCGCCATTTTCCCCCGCAGCATGGTGCCGGATGACCAGCAGAACTTCATCACGCTGAATGCCGAGGGCGCCAAAACCCACCCGGTGATCCGCGAGAGCATCCAGAGTGGCCAGCAGGCCAGCAGCCCGGTCGCCAACCTGCCCAGCCGCTTCGCCATCATCGGCTCAGGCCCCAGTGGTTTTTATGCGGCCGAAGCGCTGATGAAGCAATTGCCCGGCGCCCAGGTAGACATGTTCGAGCGCTTGCCCACGCCCTTCGGCCTGGTGCGTTACGGCGTGGCACCGGATCACCCGCGCATCAAATCCGTGACCAGCAGTTTTGAGCGCATTGCCGAGAGCGAGCGCTTCCGTTTCTTCGGTAATGTGCAGATCGGCCGCGACCTGAGCAGCGCCGAGCTACGCCAGCACTACCATGGCGTGATCTACGCCACCGGCGGCTCGCAAAGCCGCCCGCTCACCCTGCCTGGGGCCGACAGCGCCAATATCTTCGGCTCCTCCAATTTTGTCGGCTGGTACAACGGCCACCCCGACCAGGCCGACTTGAGTCCCGAGCTGTCGGCCAATACCGCCGTGATCATCGGTATCGGCAACGTGGCGCTGGATATCGCCCGCCTGCTGGTGCTGCCCACAGAACAACTGGCCAAGACCGATATTGCCGACCACGCCCTCAAGGCGCTGGCGGCCAGCGGCATCGACGAAGTCTGCCTGCTGGCCCGCCGCGGCCCCGCCCAGGCGGCGTTCACGCCCAAGGAGCTGGAGCAGTTGATGGCCATACCCGGCTTGCAGCTGCAGGTGGATGCGGCAGACCTGGAGCTGGATGACGCCACCGCGCGCCAACTGGAGCAACCGGACAACGCCGAAGCACGCAAAAACCTCAGCCTGCTGCGGGAAATCGCGGCGCGCCCGCAGGGTGACGGCAAGCGCATTCGCTTTATGTTCTATACCAGCCCCGCCGAATTCGAAGCCGCCGATGGCCGCGTGAGCGCGGTGCAGGTACAACGCAACGAACTGGTGCGCGACGACAAGGGCGCGCTGGTGGCGCGTCCGGCCGAACAGACCTCGCGCATTGCCGCCGGCCTGGTGGTGCATGCCATCGGTTATCAAGGCTCGGCCATCGACGAGCTGCCCTTTGACCTGGGCCGTGGCGTCATGCAGCACGAGCAGGGTCGCATCCCCGGCGAGGCCGAGCACCGCGATTACGTCGCCGGCTGGATCAAGCGTGGCGCCAGCGGCGTAATTGGCAGCAACCGCCAGTGCGCCACCGAAAGCGTACAGCGGCTGATCGACGATCTGGGCAGCAGCCTGCCAAGTCGCAGTGGCGATATCAGCGAGCTGCTAACCGCGCGCAACGTGCAGAGCGTGAGCATGGCCGACTGGCTGTTGCTCGATCAGCACGAGCAGGCGCGTGGCCGTATCGAAGGACGCGTCAGAAGCAAGGTGGTGAAGGTGGCCGAGATGCTTGCGGTGATCCGCGATGCCCGCGCCCGCGAGGAAGAACAAACCCGCCTGCCGGTGAAAACCCACCACCGCGCCTGCACCCTGTGCGAAGCCATGTGTGGCGTGGTGATCGAAACCCGGGGCGAGCAGATTCTGTCGATCAAGGGCGACAAGGATGACCCGCACAGCGAGGGCCATATCTGCCCCAAAGGCTACGCCCTGCAAGACCTGCACAACGACCCGGACCGCCTGCGCACCCCGCTGGAGAAGGTCAATGGCGAATGGCTGCCAATTGACTGGGACAGCGCGCTCGACAAGGTGGCGGCCAAACTGGTGGACATCCAGCGCCGTCACGGCAACGACTCGATTGCCGGTTACTGGGGCAACCCCTCATCCCACAACCTGGGCCTGATGATGGCCTCGGGCACGCTGCGCAAGGCGATTGGCACGCGCAACATTTCTTCCGCCGCCTCGCTCGACCAGATGCCGCACCAGCTGGTGTCGTACCTGATGTTCGGTCACAGCCAGCTGTTCACCATCCCGGACATCGACCGCACCCAATACATGCTGATGCTGGGCGCCAACCCGGCGGCTTCCAACGGCAGCCTGATGACCGCCGGCGATATTCTCAAACGCCTGGAGCGCATCAGCGAGCGTGGCGGCAAGGTGGTCCTGGTCGATCCGCGCCGCACCGAATCCGCCCGCTATGTCGATGAGCATCTGTTCATTCGTCCCGGCACCGACGCCTTCTTCCTGCTCGGTTTGATCCGCCATGTGCTCGATCAGGGTCTGGTCAAACCCGGCCGCCTGCGTGACCTGGCCGACGAGTGGGACGCCCTGGCGCCGCTGTTTGACGGCATCTCCCTGGAGCAGGTCAGCACCCGCTGCGGTATCGCCGTGCCTGACATCAAGCGTATTGCTGAAGACTTCGCCAACGCCGAATGCGCGGTGTGCTATGGCCGCATGGGCGTGTCGACCCAGAGCTACGGCGCACTCAATCACTGGCTGATGCTGGTGCTCAACATTCTCACCGGCAACCTGGATAGCCCCGGTGGCATGATGTTCACCACCCCGGCCTTCAACAAGGCACAGAGCCGCCCGATGGGCAGCTTCAACACCTATCAGAGCCGGGTGCGCGGCCTGCCGGAGTTTGACAGCTACTTCCCGGCAGTCACCCTTGCCGAAGAGATGCTCACCCCCGGCGAAGTCCAGGTGCGCGGCTTTGTCTGCGTCGCCGGCAACCCGGTACTGTCCACGCCCAATGGGCGGCAAATGGACGAGGCGCTGGAGCAGCTGGAGTTCATGGTCTCGATCGACTTTTACCTGAACGAAACCTCACGCCATGCGGACATCATTCTGCCGCCGACAGGGCCGCTGGAGCACGAGCAATACGACATCGTGTTCAACATGCTGGCCGTGCGCAATCTGGCGCGCTTCAGCGACCCGGTGTTTGAAGCACCGGAAGGCACCCGCTGCGACTGGGATATCGTGCAGGGGCTGACCGCGCGCATCATGGCGCTGAAGAACCCTGACGCGCCGCCACCGCGAGCCATGCCGCGTCCGGAACAGATTCTCGACCACGGCCTGCAAACCGGCCCGTACGCCGAGGGCTTCTACGAGTACAACAGCGGTGAGCCGGTGAAGCACGACGAACCGCTCAGCCTGGAGGTGCTCAAGCGCTATCCGCATGGCCTGGACCTGGGGCCGATGCGCGAATCCTTCCCGGGCTATCTGTTTACCGCCGACAAGAAGCTGCATCTCACGCCACCGGAGTTAGTGGACGATCTGGGTCGCGCGCTGGCTGAACTGCGCGGCGCCGAGAACGGCGAGCTGATGCTGATTGGCCGCCGCGACCTGCGCACCAACAACTCCTGGATGCACAACAGCAAACGCCTGGTCAAAGGCAAGGATCGCTGCGGCATGCTGGTGCACCCTGCAGACGCCGAGCGGCTGGGCCTGGCAGACGGCAAACCGGCACGTATCGCGTCGCGCGCTGGTGAGTTGCTGGTGCGGGTCGAGGTGAGCGACGAGGTGATGCCCGGCGTGGTCTGCCTGCCCCACGGCTGGGGGCACGACCGCGACGGCGTCAGCCTGCGTGTGGCGCAGACCAACCCCGGCATCAACGTCAACGACATTACCGATGACCAAGTGGTAGACCCGTTGTCCGGCAATGCCGTGCTCAACGGTATTCCAGTATCGGTCGTCGCTGCGTAAGCACCCATCCGAGACGGACGGAGGGCACGCCAGTCAGGCGTGCCCTTTTTTTGCGGCAAGCTCGCGATCAATCAACGTTTGACGCAGACAGCCAATACATTCCCCGATGCTCCATCCCAGGACACCAGCCGCTGATAGTCATGCGCCAGCAGCTGCACCTCAAAATACGGCTCCAGTAATTCAAGCAGCTCATCGAAGGTCACGGCAACCATCGGGTGCTCGTCTTTCCAGAGCTGGGTACCCTGCGCATCCGTGCGTTCGATGCGCAGACGCAGGCGTTGCTGCTCCCCCTCACCAGCGTAATACCAGCCAGAGCTGAACCAAAAGGTGGCGTCGTGCTGACGCACCGAATGGGACACAAAGGAGCTGTTGTCGATCTGGCTTTTATCTACGCTGTTAAAGCAGAACACGCCGCCATCGGCCAACGCAGCATGGACACTGGCTATGCACGCGCGCAGGCGTTCGATACTGCCGCTGTAGTGGATGGAGTAGAGAAAGCAGGTAATCAAATCGAGCGGCTGACTGACGCGGAAGCCGCACATGTCCTGCTGAGAGAAAGTTGCCTCCGGGCAGCGCTGCTGCGCCAGATCCAGCATCGGCTGGTTGATATCCAGCCCACTGCTCTGAAACCCCGCATCCAGAAAGTGACGCACGTGCGGGCCGGTACCGCAGGCCAGGTCCAGATGGCGTTGACCGCCGTTGCCGAACAGCTGATGGATACGCTGCACAGACCGGCTTTGGGCCGGGTAATCGATGTCGGCGCACATCAGGTCGTAGTAACCCGATAGGTCCGTGTAGATGGCGTTGTGGGACATGATGGCCTGGCGCTGAAATGGCGGTGGCGCATCATATATCGCGGTAACAGAAAGTCACCTGAAATCTGCAGGAAGAGCCCACGATTGCGCCAGAGCGACGCAATCGTGGGCCGATGTCATGGTAGTCGGGCTACCAGGACGTTCCTATCACGGGGGAGTTGCACAGGCCGGCAGGCCGGCGCGCTCACCCACAGTGAAGGTACAACCGTAATTGGCATCCGCAACAACGGCCGCATCCAGCACTTCATCACCGGCCGGTTTGGCACCACCGTTCACCCACGTGAGCCAGTCGTTGATCGCGGCGGTGTATTCAGCGTCCGAGAAATCGCAATGGCTTCGTGCCCGAATGGCACGCTGCACCAGCAAATCCTCATTGCCGTTGGTTTCCGCCGCTTCACGGTACAACTGCTGATGGCGGAAAGGCACGTAGAAGTCACCCAGGGTATGCATCGTCAGGACTGGGACATCAAAGTCACCGTTAACCAGAGGTATCCAGCGCACACCGTCGTCCCGCAGCGGGTTGGCATCCGGGTCAGCACTGATTCTCGGCACCGAATCGTTAAAGAGCACTTCTTCCGGTGTCGGCGTTGGATCGGTGGTCCAGCGATACACCCGGCCCTGGTTGTCGTAAATATTGGCAGTCAGAATGCCATTGACTGTGCCATCGGACCCACCGGTACCCAGCACCACATCGTTGAAGAAGTAGTTAAAGCCTTCATCGAAGATAGGACGCTCACCGCCGGTCAGAATCTTGGCTATATCAACCAGGCGCTGACCATCTGCGTTCTTGGGTGATCCCCAGTTTGGCTGGCCTCCGGGGGTGGTGTTGAACAACGCCGTTACCATCGGCCCTGCCACACCAATGACTTCGATAGAGCTTGCCGGCACGAAAACCCCGGCCAGATCGCGGAAGTTGGCGTACTCGTCTTCGTCATAGCCTGCGATATGCAGCATCAGCCGGGTGTAATCGCCCAACCACTGAAACTCGTTCTGCTCCGACTGACAGAAAGGTGCGGCCCCCGCGTACGGCACAGGGAACAGGGTTTGCTCAAGGTTCTCGCGATCAACCGCTGCGGCGGCGATGTGGCCACCCATTGAACCACCCGAAATCAGATACTGATCCGGCGTCGCCAGACGCTGGCTGTAGTCCGCTTCGATGTAGTCAATGAAGTTGAGCGCGAGCTTGTTGGTATCTTCCAGGCCGGCGCGGGCATCGTACCAGTTGGAGGAGTAAGACGACGCAGCCCAGGCATAACCGGCATCAATCACCGCCTGGCGCCAGGCAGTCGGGGGCATTTGCAAATTAAGGTTCAGCCTCTCGCCGCCGTAACCATGGGTCCACATGATTAAACCATCGCCATCCCAGGCATCAGGCACTTCCACGGCGTACATGGCATCGCCCTGCAGACCAGGGTAGGTACCAACGAAGATTGAGGTGCCGGCAAGGGCTGTCGGCAGTGGGTCGGGCAGAGTTGCCTCGAACTCACGGGTATCCTGTACACGGGTTTCAGCTTCCGGTGGCGTATCGCCGCCACCACCGCCTCCCCCACCGCCACCACTCAAACAACCACTCAGCATTAATGCAGACAGCGCTACGGGCACGGCAGCCCGAGACCAAGATGCAGTTGGCAAGGTAAACCTCCAGTGTTTTTTGTAATTGTTATTGCTGCGCAAGTCCTGCGCTTGCCGATCATAGTGGAGATTTGGCGGCCATAGCCGATTATCACTGCGAATGATGAGAAGTCTGCAGCACAGCGTATACAGAGGCGAGCCGGCATAGCCACACCGCCTCCGCGCACACCTCGCAAACGCCTATTCCAGCGCGTTTGGCCGACAATATTCGCGGATGCGCTGACTGCTCGCACTGGTTACACTACCGCTGTCTTAATACCCCCATGACTCGCAAGGACACCCCAGCCATGACCCAAGACCTGCTCTCCACTCCGATGCCTGATGCCAACGGATACTTCGGCCCCTACGGCGGCCAGCTGGTACCGCCGGAGCTGAAGCAGGCGATGGACGATATCGACAAGGCGTATGAAGAGATCCGCCAGCGCGAAGACTTTCAGCAGGAGCTGGCCAGCCTGTTTGCCGACTACGTGGGTCGCCCCAGCCCGATCTTTCACGCCAAGCGTCTGTCAGAGAAACTCGGTGGCGCGCAGATTCACCTCAAGCGCGAAGACCTGAACCACACCGGCGCGCACAAGATCAACCACTGCCTGGGCGAAGCACTGCTGGCCAAGTTCATGGGCAAGAAGAAGGTGATCGCCGAGACCGGTGCCGGTCAGCACGGTGTGGCACTGGCTACCGCCTGTGCGCTGGTGGGCATTCCCTGCGAGATTCACATGGGGCAGGTGGATATCGAGAAGGAACACCCGAACGTCACCAAGATGCGCATTCTCGGCTGCAAACTGGTGCCGGTGACTCGCGGCGCAGCGACCCTGAAAGAAGCGGTCGACAGCGCCTTTGAGGAATACCTGAAGAACCCGACGGACTACATCTACGCGATTGGCTCCGTGGTTGGTCCGCATCCGTTCCCGAAAATGGTCCGTGACTTCCAGTCGATCATCGGCAACGAGTCACGCGAGCAATTCCTCGCCAAATACAACCGTCTGCCTGATCACGTTGCTGCCTGTGTTGGCGGTGGCTCCAACGCAATGGGCATGTTTACCGCCTTCCTGAACGACGAGGCCGTGCATCTGGTCGGCGTGGAGCCGGCTGGCGAGGGGCTGGACAAGGTTGGCCGGCACGCCGCCACCATGTCGGTCGGCAAGCCTGGCGAACTGCACGGCATGGCCTGTTACGTACTGGAAGACGAACAAGGCAATCCGTCTGCCGTGCACTCCATCGCCTCCGGTCTGGATTACCCCGGCGTCGGCCCGCAGCACAGCTATCTGAAAGACATCGGCCGCGTCGACTACCAATCCGCTACCGATCAGGAATGTCTGGATGCCTTTATGACCCTGTCGCGTACCGAAGGCATCATCCCTGCACTGGAAAGCGCCCACGCCGTGGCCTGGGCCATGCGCGAAGCACCAAACCTGCCGAAGGACAGCCACATCCTGGTCAACCTGTCCGGCCGCGGTGACAAGGATGCAGACTACGTCGCGCAGAAGCTGGGGCTGTAAGCGCTAGAGAGAGGGTCTCGGTGGACACGCCTTTGGCTTCGTCCACCCTACCCGCAGCCCAGCCGCAGGGCGGCCTAAGCGCAGCGTGTCCGCCAGCAGACTCACGGTCAAACGCAGTCAGGATTCACAGGGTGCAGACCCCGCCCGGCACCGCCATCACCCAATCCCTCACCGCCTGAATAGTTGGCTCGTTCTTGCGGCTTTCCGGGTAGACCAGATAAAACGCCTTGCCCTTGATCTCCGGGCCGAAGGGCTGCACCAGCCGACCCGCAGCCAGTTCGTCCTCGATCAATTCACGGCTCATCAAGGCCACGCCCTGTGCGCCTACCGCTGCCGATACCGCATGGGTTTCATCGGAGAACACCAGCCCGGCACTGACATCCAGGCCAGGCACCTTCGCCAGTTTCTGCCAGCCCGCCCAATCCACCGGCCCGGAACCAATAACCGGGCTGTGAAAATGAATCAGCGAATGCCTGGGCAGCTCGTTCACATCGTGTAAACCCAGCAGCGGACTGCAAGCAGGAACGAAGGTGTTGTCCAGCAACTTCTCCGCCACCATGCCAGGCCAACGGCCGTCGCCGTAGCGGATGGCGATATCGGCGGTCACACCATCCAGTGCCACGGCGTCATGCGAGGCGTGGATACGCAGGTCGATAGTCGGATGGGTTTCGCGCAACATGCAGACCCACGACAGCAGCCAGCGAGAGGCAATCACCGGCGTGGTGGTCAGGGTAATAGCCTGCCGCTGCGGGGTCCTGCGCAAGCGCTCAACCGCAGCGCTGATGTTGTCAAAGGCGCCTTCCAGCACGTCTTTCAGTTCACGACCCGGCGCAGTCAGCTCCAGCTTGCGCGGCTTGCGCACAAACAGCGACACGCCCAGCGATTCTTCCAGCGAACGTATCTGATGGCTGATCGCCGTTGCGGTTACCGACAACTCTTCAGCGGCCTGCTTGGCGCTCTCATGCCGCGCCGCCGCCTCGAATGCCCGGAGCGCAGACAGCGGCGGTAACTTGCGCTGCACCATAGATGAGTTCCTTTCAGCTGAACGTCAAAATATTCATCGTTTGTCGCAATTTATACGCGACCTTAGCCTGAGTGTGCTGCCAATTTCAGATGAATTCAACTTCAGGAGAAAACCCATGCCGCACATTCTTCAGCTCGACGTCAGCGCCCGCCCCGGTTTCGCCGGCAAGGATCTGCACGGCTCACACAGCCGCAGTCTCAGCCAGCGTTTTGTCAGCCAGTGGCTGGCGCAACGTCCGCAAGACACCACCACCTACCGTGACATCGGGCAACACCCACCCGCCTGCGTCAGTCATGACTTGATCGCCGCCAGCTTCACGCCCGAGGCGCAGCGAGAGCCCTGGATGCATGAGACGCTAGCGGAAAGTAACCAACTGGCTGACGAATTGATCGCGGCCGATATTCTGGTCATCGGTGTGCCGATGTATAACTTCGGCATGCCCGCCGCCCTGAAGGCGTGGATCGATCAGGTTGTGCGCCCGGGCAAGACCGTGGATATCGACACCAGCAACCCGGCCGATCCGTATACGCCGCTGCTGGCTGACCGCCCTCGCCACGCGATCATTCTCAGCGCACGCGGTGGGGTTGGCTTCGGTCCGGGTGGCGAGCTGGAAGCCCTCAATCACCTGGAGCCCGCATTGATCACCGCTCTGGGATTTATGGGCATCACACAGATCCATCAGATCGCCGTCGAGGGGCAGGAACTCGGCGGCGAGGTGCTGGCCTCGTCGGTCGCCCAGGCCAATGCGGCAGTCGGTGCACTGGTGCAGCAGCTGCAGCAGGCCACGCAAGCGGCGGAGCTGGCAGAAACAGCCTAGGTGTCGCTCATCAGCGGCTGGTCGCTGCGCCAGCCGCTGCTTGCTGCAGAACATGAGAAAATGCAAAAAATGTCCGTTTTGCCCCCTTCCCGTACCCGGCATACATCCTGCTAGACTCCCTCAATCAAAATGGTAGAGCCGAGCGCGAATGCAGTGTATTCCAGCCAAGGTAGGCACCCTAGGCACCCGCCGTGGCGGCTGGCTGCTTGCATTCGTTTTACTGACGCTGTCACCTGCCAATGCATCGGAACCCTGTCAGAAAAACCTGCGCTGGAACGACGACCCGCCCTACAGCATGTTACTGGCAGACGGCAGCGTGCGAGGCATCTACATTGATACCCACACCACCGTACTCGAACGCCTGGGCTGCAAGACCGTGCTGCGCAAACTGCCTTGGGCACGCGCGCTGAGGGAGCTGGAAGCCGGCAGGCTGGATATTCTGCCCGGTGCATTTCGTCGCCCTGAGCGTGAGGTCTACGCGCATTTTTCTGGCCCGGTGCTGCCGCCAGCCCGCAACCTGCTGTTTGCCCACCACGAAGCGATCGGCAATTGGCCTGCCGACTCGCTCCAGGCGCTGGCCGAAACGCCCTTTCGGCTTGGCGCGCAGATCGACGTCTTGTATGGCCCTGACTACCTCCAGCTGATGAGCGACCCGGCCTACGCGAAGCGCGTCGCCATGGTCAGCCAGCGCAGCAGTCTATGGCGCATGATTGCCCGAGGACGCATTGACGGCGCCATTGCCGACGAACACACCGGCGCCTGGGAAATTCAGCAGCTCGGCCTGGCCAACGTCATCACGGCCACCCACATTGTGGTCTCAACCGAAGCCGCAGAGGTCGCGCTCAGCAAGGCGTCCAATGACCTGGCGTTTGTTGCTGCCTACACTGCAGCCCTGCAGGAGCTGGTCAGTGACGGCAGTTACCAGCAGATCGTCGCACGCTATCTCACGCCCTGAAGCCAGCGCCAACAGATCACAGAATCCGCCCCGGCAAACCCCGAACGCATCACATCCCCGCTCTGAACTGATTGGCCGCGGAGCGCCTGTGGCCCATGGTGCAGCATCGCCTTCAGAGAACCGTCAGTCCATGCCCCGCTACCGCCGCACACGCGCCCCGGGTGCCAGCTATTTCTTCACCGTCACCCTGCACGACCGCAGGAGCGACCTGCTGGTGCGTGAGATCGACCTGCTGCGGCGTTGCGTGCGCGCAGCGCGCGATCGCCATCCTTTTCACATTGACGCCTGGGTAGTGCTGCCCGACCACATGCACTGCATCTGGACCCTGCCACTCGGAGATGTTGACTACTCGGTGCGCTGGCAAGTGATCAAACACAGCTTCTCAAAACGCCTGCCAGCCACTGAACCACGCACCGCAACACAACTACGGCGCGGCGAGCGTGGTATCTGGCAACGCCGCTACTGGGAACACCTGATTCGTGACGACAACGACTACCGACGCCACCTGGACTACATCCACTACAACCCGATCAAACATGGGCATGTGACGCGACTGGCCGATTGGCCCTATTCCAGCTTTCATCGCGCGGTCGCTGCCGGGCTATATCCAGCGGATTGGGGTGACGCGCCGAATGACGAGGCGTTGAGATTGGGTGAATAAGGTGTGTCTTTGTCGGCGGCGTTCTCCGCCCTACCCCGTAACGTGGAGAATCGCGTAGCGTTCTCCACCAGAACCGCCGCGCCGCAACCACGCGGAGAAACCTACGGCATTCTCCGCCCTACACCCGTAGCGTGGAGAATCGCGCAGCGTTCTCCACCAGAGCCACCGCGCCGCGACCACGCGGAGAAGCCTTTGGCGCTCTCCGCCCTACGGCTTTTTGCGCCAGGCGGATCGGGGGCGGGAGGGTTGCAGGAGGGGTTTGGCTGTGGCGTCGTCATTGCGGGCGACGCTGGCGGCCGCCTTGGCGCGGGCGGCGTGGAGCTTTTTGTAGCTGTCGATCAGGCGCAGGTGGCGGTCCAGCCCTTCCAGCTGAATGTTGGTGGGTGTCAGGCCATGGAAACGCACATCGCCATTCACCGAGCCGATCACCGCATCCATGCGCTCATTGCCAAACATCCGACGGAAGTTGGGCTCAAAATCGGCCAGCGCCAGCGCCTCATCCAGCAGCACCTCCAAGACCACGTTGAGCGCCTGATAGAAAAGCCCGCGCTCCACGGTGTTGTCATTGAACTGCAGGAAGGCTTCGACCAGCTCCTTGGCCTCATCACGCTGCTGCAGCGCCAGATGAATCAGCAGCTTGAGCTCGAGAATGGTCAGCTGACCCCAGGTGGTATTGTCATCAAGCTCGATGCCGATCAGCGTCTTGATATCGGTGTAATCATCCAGGCCACTCTCGTCCAGCCGCTCGACCAGCGCCTGCAACTGCTCATCATCCAGGCTGTGCAGGTTGAGAACATCGGCGCGGAAGTCGAGCGCCTTGTTGGTGTTATCCCAGATCAGATCCTCGACCGGGTAGATCTCGGAATAGCCCGGCACCAGAATGCGGCAGGCGTTGGCGCCCAGGTCGGTGTAGGTCGCCATATAGGCTTCTTTGCCCAGGTCTTTGAGAATGCCGAACAGCGTATCGGCTTCCTGCTGGTTGGAATCCGCCCCTTGGCCGGAGAAGTCCCACTCGACAAAATCGTAGTCGGGTTTGGCGCTGAAGAAGCGCCAGGACACCACACCGCTGGAGTCGATAAAGTGCTCAACAAAGTTGTTCGGCTCGGTCACCGCCTGAGACTCGAAGGTCGGCTGCGGCAGGTCGTTCAACCCTTCAAAGCTGCGCCCCTGCAGCAGCTCGGTGAGGCTGCGCTCCAGTGCCACTTCGAGGCTCGGGTGCGCGCCAAAGGAGGCAAACACACCGCCAGTGCGCGGGTTCATCAGCGTGACGCACATGACCGGAAAGCGGCCGCCGAGCGAAGCGTCCTTCACCAGGACCGGGAAGCCCTGCTCTTCCAGCCCCTTGATGCCGGCAACAATGCCCGGGTATTTGTCCAACACAGTCTGCGGCACATCCGGCAGCGCCAATTCGCCTTCCAGAATCTCGCGCTTGACCGCTCGCTCAAAAATCTCGGACAGGCACTGCACCTGCGCCTCGGCCAGCGTGTTACCCGCGCTCATGCCGTTGCTGAGAAACAGGTTTTCGATCAGATTGGAGGGGAAGTACACCTCCTTGCCGTCGGACTGGCGCACATAGGGCAAGGCGCAGATGCCGCGCTCGGCATTGCCGGAGTTGGTGTCGATCAGGTGCGAGCCACGCAACTCCCCTTCCGGGTTGTAGATATCCAGGCAGTGGCTGTCGAGCAGCCCGACGGGCAGATCATCATTGCGCCCGATCTTGAACCAGCGCTCGTTGGGGTAATGCACGAAGTCCGCGTTGGCGATGTCTTCGCCCCAGAACTGATCGTTATAAAAGAAGTTGCAGTTCAGCCGCTCGATAAACTCACCCAGCGCCGAGGCCAGCGCCGCTTCCTTGGTAGCGCCCTTGCCGTTGGTAAAGCACAGCGGCGACTGGGCGTCACGGATATGCAGCGACCAGACGTTGGGCACGATGTTGCGCCAGGAGGCGATCTCGATCTTCATGCCCAGGCCTGCCAGCAGCCCCGACATGTTGGCAATGGTCTGCTCCAGCGGCAGGTCCTTGCCCAGAATCCGCGTGCCCTCGCCCTCGGTCTGCACCGGCATCAGCAGCGACTGGGCATCAGCATCCAGATTCTCGACCTCTTCGATGACAAAGTCAGGGCCGGTCTGCACCACCTTCTTGACCGTACAGCGCTCGATCGAGCGCAGAATACCGAGGCGGTCTTTCTCGGAAATGTCGGCAGGCAGCTCGACCTGAATCTTGAAGATCTGCTTGTAGCGGTCTTCCGGGTCAACGATGTTGTTCTGCGACAGACGGATGTTGTCGGTCGGGATATTGCGGGTATTGCAGTAGAGCTTGACGAAGTACGCCGCGCACAGCGCCGATGACGCCAGAAAGTAGTCAAACGGGCCCGGAGCAGAGCCATCGCCCTTGTAGCGGATGGGCTGATCAGCCACCACCGTGAAGTCATCAAACTTGGCTTCCAGGCGGAGGTTGTCGAGAAAGTTGACCTTGATTTCCATGCAGAACACCAGACGTGGGGGCGGGTTGAATAGCCCGCCATTATCCGGCTTTTGTACTGAATGTCATGTCGCGTCCGCAGCAAAGCGACAGACGCGGATGACCGAACGCCACTGCCCAGGCCGACAACCAGCCTGGGCGCGCCAGGCTCAGAAGCCGATGGTGGCGGACAACAGATAGGTACGCGGCGCTGACAAGGTCAGGCCCGCAGCGCTGTCGTCCGATGCCCCGGCAGAAATCCAGGAGCGATCATCCAGCACATTCTCCACGCTGGCACGCAAAGTGACATCCTTGCCGGCAGCGGCAAAGGCGTACCGCGCACCCAGATCATAACGCTCCCAGCCGTCGATCTTCTTGCTGTTGGCCTGATCCAGATACTGCGAGCTGGAGTGAATGCCACGGGCGGTCAGGGTCAGACCGCGCACCGCCGGCACATCCCACTCGGCGCCCAGATTGACGCTGTACTCAGGCGTAGCAGGTGCACGGTTGCCGTCCTCGGTCGGATCGTTGGTGGCGGTCAGTTCACTGTCGATGTACATCAGGCCGCCGAGCAGACGCACACCCTGCCAAGGCTCGCCAAAGGTGCTCAACTCAATACCGCGGTTCTCGCGCTTGCCGTTGGGGCCGAACACACCGGTGGCGGCGTCGGTTTCATAGGCGGGCTGACGAATGCGGAAGGCGCTCAAGGTGACGCCAACGTCGCCCCGGTCGTACTTGGCGCCCACTTCCACCTGCCGGCTGACAAAGGGCGCGAAGATTTCATCCTCGTTGATCGAGGTAGACGGGGCGATCTTGCCCTGGCTCAAGCCTTCCATGTAGTTGGCGTAGATCGACACCTCCGGTGCAAGCCGATATACCACACCAACCGAGGGCGAAACCTTTTCCTCGTCGTACGCGGTTTCGCCCTTGATGCCGTTCGTCCAGTCATCCACCTTCACCCGCTGCCAGCGCGCGCCCAGGGTAACCAGCAGGCGGTCATCCATAAAACCCAGGGTGTCGGCCAGCGCGACACCGCTGAAACGGTTCTCGGTGTAGACCTCGTTATCGATACGGGTCGGCGCGCCCGGTGCCGGCGTGGGCACCGGATCATACAGGTTGCTCGGACCGGTGGCGTAGCGCGCGCCGCCGTTGGTGAAGTCCATGTAGAAATAGCTGGCAGCCAGGTTCAGCTCATGGCTGACCGGCCCGGTTTGCAACCAGCTACGCAGGCCGGCGGTAGCCGTGCGCACGCTCTCATCGCGGGTGAAGTCGCGTGGCTGTACATTGAAGTCACCGGCCTCGTTGATGATCGAGACGTTGTGACGCAGGAAGTCGTGGTTGCTCTCGCGCACGCCCGCCGCGCCATAGAACAGCAGGTCCTCGTTGATGTCGTACTCGCCATTGAACGCGGCAAAAGTGTCTTCAGTACGGGCCTTGCTCCAGGCCTGCGCGTAGTTGTCATTGACCCGGTCGGCGTCCGGAATCGGCGCGGCTGCGCCAATCAGCACGCGCTCCTGCGGTGCATCGGTATCGCGCTCGGTGTGGCCAATGTCCGCGCCAAGGCGCACACGCTCGCCCCGGTAGTCGAGGCCCAGTACCGCCATCTCGCGGTCGACGTGCTGATGGTCCCACTCGGTATCGCCTGCCTGGCGCACGCCGTTGAAGCGCAGGCCAAAGCGATTGTCTTCGCCAAAGCGCCGTCCCACGTCGAGTGCACCGCCGACCTGGCTGTTGGAGGCGTAGCTGCCGGTGAACTCGGTCAGTGGCGTATCGGCGGCCCGTTTCGACACCAGATTGATGCCGCCACCCACAGCGCCGCGCGGCGATATGCCGTTGATCAACTGGCTGGGGCCCTTGATCACATCCACCCGGTCAGCCATCTCCATGTCGATTGAATAGGTCGGCAAAACACCGTACAGGCCGTTGAAGGCAACATCGGTATTGAACAGGCTGAATCCACGAATGGTGAACTGCTCAAAACGGCCACCGGCCGGGTTGGTGGAGCGCACCGACGGGTCATTGGCAATCAGGTCCAGCAGGGTGCGGGCATTCTGGTTCTGGACGGTCTCGCTGGTGTAGGTGGTTGCGCTGAACGGGGTGTCCATAAAGTCGCGTGAGCCGAGCATGCCCTGGGAGGTCTGCATGGTTACCTGACCGCCGGCGTAACGCTCACCGCTGGCCAGCTGCGGGCTGACGCCCACGACCGTGATCGGAGCAATCTGCAATGCCGCGCTCTGGGCAGGCGCCGCGACCAGCGTATAGCCGCCAGCGCCTACTGGCTGAAGCTGCAGCCCGCTACCCTGCAGCAGGCGAGCAAAGCCCTCCTCCACGCTGTAGCTGCCGGACAGGCCTTCGCTGCGGCGGCCCTGCATCAGCGCCGGATCAACCGACAGGCTCACGCCAGCCTGACCGGCAAAGCGGGTCAGCGCCGCGCCCAGCTCGCCGGCCGGCACCGCATAGCTGCGCCGTTCCACCTCCTGCGCGTAACTGGTGGAGATAGCCAGCGGGCTGACGCTCAAGCCCATGACCAGCCCCAGGTGCACCCATGAACGCAGACGCAGCGATGCGCACTCGGTCGATACTGCAGACATAAACCAGCTCCTCAATTTTTGCTTTCTCACCGCTACTGACTGGCGAGCGCAGAAAAAGGGACAGGCATCAGGCATTTTCTTGTCTGGGCGCGAGCGACACCCAATAGCGGGTGCGTGTCTGCACGCTCAGCGGCAGACTGGCCGCCAGCAGAGCCAGTACACGGTCGGTGTCATCCAGTCGGAAGCTGCCCGTCACGCGCAGACGCTCCAGCGCCGGGTCCCAGCGCAGCACGCCGGGGCGATAACGACGCAGCTCGCGCAGAAAATCACCCAGCGGCTGGTTGTCGGCCAACAGCACACCCTGACGCCAGTCAGGCAGTGTGGGGTCATAAGGCGTCCAGCCGGACAAGCCACCCGCGCTTACCGACACCTGCTGGCCGCCGTCAAGCAGCTCGCTGGCACCGGCACTGGCGGCCAGCTGCACCCGCCCACGAGCCACCGCGATTCGGCAGTGGTCATCAAACCGGCGTACGCACACCTCAGCGTCACGCAGGGTGAGCACGGCCTGCGGCACGATGATACTCAGCGGCTGATCGCCAGCGGCAGACAACGCAAGCTCCCCACGCACCAACGTCAGCCGTCGCTCGGCCAGCTGCAGATTCACCGCGCTATCGGTGTTCAGCTGCAGCTCGATGCCCTCGGCCAGCGGCATGCGCTGCTGTTCGCCGGTAGCGGTGTGGACATCGGCGGTCCAGGCCTGCACCGGCAACTGCCGCCCCACCAGCCAACCCGCAGGCAGCAACGCACACGCGCCCAGTACCCGCTTGACCGCCACCCGCCGACCCAGATCAGGCCTATCCAGCGCGGCCAGGGACAACGCACTGGGCAACCCGGCAAAACGCTGACGCAACTGCAACGCGCGCTGCCAGGCTTGCTCGTGCTCGGGGTTGCTGCTGCGCCAATGCGCCAGGCGCGCGCGATCGTCTTCGCTGCAATCCCCCGCGTCCAGCAGCGCCAGCCAGCGCGCCGCAGCACGGGTGATATCGCGGCGCTCGGCCTGGGTCACACTGCTCATGTCAGCTCCAGCAGCAGACAGTGCTCGTAGGCTTGGGCCATATAGCGTTTTACCGTGCGCTCGGATACCTGCAGCCGCGCGGCAATATCGCGATAACCAAGCCCTTCCAGCTGACTCCAGAGAAAGGCCCGCCGCACGGCCAGCGGCAACCCGTCCAGCAGTTCGTCCAGCGCCTGCAGGGTTTCCAGCAGGGCCCAGCGCTGTTCTGGCGACGGTGCCAGCGCCTGCGGCAGTTGCTGCAGTGCATCCAGATAGGCCTGTTCCAAGCTGCGACGGGCGTAAAAGGTGTTAAGCAGGCGTTTGCCAACGGTCAACAGATAAGCACGCGGCTCGCGAATATCCGCCACGTTCTGGGAGCTGGTCAGCACCTTGATGAAGGCATCCTGACTCAGGTCAGCCGCATCCCAGGTGTTACCCAGCTGACGGCGCAACCAATTCTGTAACCAGCTGTGATGGTCGCGATAGAGCGTGTGCAGGTTCTGCTGTGTGGCTGGCGCGGCGTCGGTCATTGGCGGTCAGGATCAGGGTGGCGGGCAAATGAGATTGATTGTATTTAACAAATGCCATCAACTGCAATGCGCAAGACGCCCAAGCCCCATTGCACTGGCCGCGCAAACCCAGCACGATAGCCACACGCTCCCACGTGCAGATACGCCATGACCACGACGCCTGCCACACGCCAACCCTGCCCGCCCGGCACCTGCGATTGCGACCGCGACACCCTGGCCGGGCAAGCCAATGCCGACCCGCGCATCCTGCGTCTGACGCTACATGAAGAGAAACGACTGGTGGCCCGGCTCGAAGCCATCAGCACACTGGAAGAACTGGAGCACCTGCAACTGCGCATGTACGAGCAGTTGGGCATGCGTCTGGCCATCGACACCGGCTTTGGTGAAGTACGCAGCGTGCGCGGTATCGACATCAAGCTGCTACCGCAACCCGGGCTCTGCCGCAAAACCCGCAAGTCTATCCCCGCCGCCATCCGTCGCAGTCTGAAAGCCCATCCGGAGATCACCTTCGCGCTGCTGAACAGTCAGGACTTGCTGCGCGACGCCTGAGGCGTCAGCAGCCGCCCAACTCACGCTTAAACCGCGCCCGCCAAGCCCAAAGACAATGCTGACCGCACGATTGCTGGCCAAGAAATCGCTAACAGGGTCTACCCTTAGACTCAGTGTGTAGGGAACGTAAAACTCAAGGAACCACCAAGGCCCCAGCTGTTCGGTGCCGTGGCCAGAATATGAGGCGCGAAATAATGCTTCGCAATATACCGCTCAGGACAAAGCTACTACTCATATTGATATTACCGGCGTTGGGCTTTTTGACCTTTTCCGGCATCTACGTTGCAGACAAGTACCAAACCCTGCGCGAGATGAGCCAAACCACGGCGGCCAGCGCCGAGGCACTGGAAATCAGTCAGGTGATCACCACCCTGCAGCGCGAGCGCGGCGCAAGCGGCGTGTTTATCAGCAGCCGTGGCGCCAGCATGCGCGAGGAGCTCGCTGCGTTTCGCGACGATAGCGATGCAGCCATTGGTCAGATGCGCTCGCGGGTTGATCAGCAAACTCCCCTCATGATCGAAACATTGCAGGCGCTTGACGCACTGACCGAGCTGCGCGCCCAAGTTAGCGCCTTGAGCCTCAATGGCAGTGAATCCGGAACTCGGTATACGGCGATAATCAACCTGCTAATCGACTACACACAGGCCCTGGAAGCGAACATAAACGACCCCGAGCTACTGCGCCTGCTCAGCGGACTCAACGAGTTTGTCGAAATGAAAGAGCGCGCCGGGCGCGAGCGTGCGCTGCTTGGCATGGCCTTCGCGCAGAACAGCGTCAATGTTGAACTGCTGACGCGCTTCAGTAAAAACCTGGGCGAGTTTGGGGTTTATCTGGATGCTTTCGAACGCCGCGCCCCTGCGGAGCTGAAAGCCGAACTTGAGCAGGTAATGCAGGCCCCTGTCTCACAACAGGTAGCAAGCCTGCAGCGTCTGGCTGCCGAAACACCGATTGGCGAGGCTCTTGAGATCAAGCCACAGGACTGGTTCAAACTGTCCACTGAACGCATTGACCTGATGGGGCGCATCGAGGAAAAACTGGGCCAGCAGGTAAATCAACTGGCAGCTCAAGACCACAAGGCCGCACTCCAAAACGTCTGGCTGGCGCTCGCCGCCCTGTTGGTGGTTATTATCGCCGTGCTCTCGCTGACGTATCTGATCATTCGCAATATCAATTCAGGTGTCAGTGATCTCAATGACACTTTGATCGCACTCGCCGGGCGCGACCTCACAGCCCAATCGCGTTACCAAGGCAGCGACGAGTTTGGCAAGATCGCTGCCAATCTCAACAACGTCGTCAAGCACATCAGAGACGTGATTCAGGATATCGGCAGCGCAGCGACGCAGGTTGCTACAGCGGCAGAGCAAAGCTCATCTGTCGCCATGCAAACCAGCCAGAACGTCGCCCAGCAGCGCCAGGGGACTGATCAGGTTGCCACCGCCATCAATCAGATGAGCGCCACCGTGCGCGATGTCGCCTGCAGCACGACGGAAGCCGCCGAGCTGTCGCGGCAGGTCAACAATACAGCCGCGCAGGGCAAAGCGGAGATTGCAAACACGGTCCACCTGGTGCAGAGCCTATCCACGCAGGCCGGAGAAACAGCCCAGTTGATTCAGGCCTTGAAGAAAGAAAGCGATGACATCTCATCTGTCATCGATGTGATCCGTGGCGTCGCCGAGCAGACCAACCTGCTCGCGCTCAACGCCGCCATCGAGGCGGCTCGGGCAGGCGATCAAGGGCGCGGTTTCGCAGTGGTCGCCGATGAGGTGCGTCAGCTGGCACAAAAAACCCAAGAGTCCACCGTCAGCATCCAGCAAATGATCAGCAACCTGCAAAGCGGCTCTGATCGCGCAGCCAACTCCATGCGAGAAACGCTGAGCAAAGCCGAGTCTGGCGCCAGTAACGTGGTCAAGGCAGGTGATTTGCTGGAAGCCATCGCCGAAGGGATCGCCAGCATCAGTGATCGCAACATTCAGGTCGCCTCTGCCGCCGAGGAACAAAGCCTGGTGTCAGAAGAGATCAACCGGAATGTCACCGACATCAATGACCTCGTCATTCAGGTCAGTGCGGGCGCAGAGCAGACGGCGAGCACTAGCCGTGAGCTGGCCCGCCTGGCCGCCGAGCAACAACAGTTGGTGGGACGCTTCAAAATCGCCTGACGGGGAGTCAGCACAGGTTGCATTGGTCATGCCGTTGATATTGCCCCATGCAGCCCGTGACTCTCGTGCGAAATCTTACGCCGGCCGTGGCTGGGCTGTCTGAGACGGCACGCGGCAGGAGCAGGCACTCATTATTGGTCGGCCAGTACTCAGAGTCGAAAAAAACATCAGCGCACGGTAGCAGGCCAAGGCACTCTGCCACTATATTGGGCGGCATGATCCCAGCTCCCCTGATTCCCCACGACAAGCTATTGGATTTGCTGCTGGATGTCGTCTGCGTCGTAAACAAGGAGGGACGCTTTTTATCCGTTAGCGCGGCCAGCGAACGGGTGTTTGGCTATACGCCGCAAGAGCTGATCGGCCGCACGGCCTTCGAACTGATCCACCCGGATGACCGGGAGGCCACCCGACAGATCGTCGAGCGAATCACCGCCGGCCAGCCCTCAAGCGATCACGAGAACCGCTACATCCACAAACAGGGTCATATCGTCCACATCATGTGGTCGACCCAATGGTTCGCAGCCGAACAGGTGCGCGTTGGCGTCGCCCGTGACATCACCGCGCGAAAACAGGCCGAGGCCAGACAGGCTGCGGTATATGCGGTATCGGCAGCGGCGCACTTGGCAGAAACACTGCCCGCACTGTATCAGCAGATGCATCACCTGATCGCCCAGCATCTGCCGGTCCAGGCCTTTTCCGTTGCCCTCTATGATGTCGAACGGGATCAACTGAGTTTTCCGTACCAGGCGGGTGATGGTCTGCCGGCGCCTGCGCCTGCGCCACTTGCCGCCTACCCGTCGCTGGCACGAACAATTCGCTCATGCCCCCACACGCCCAAGACAGAAAACAGCGGACAGTCGCCTCAGCTCTGCGTCCCCCTGCTGCACGACGGCGTGCCCATTGGCGTACTCGTCGTGCAAGGCCGGCGGGGCAGTCCAGTCTTCAACGCACGGGACACCGAGTTTCTGAACTTTGTCGCCAGTCAGCTGGCCACCGCCATCAGCCGGCACCGTGCCCACGATAAACTCTCCTTCCTCGCGCAACACGACCAGCTGACACAGTTGCCCAATCGCGTACTGCTCATGGATCGCTTGCAGGGCGCCCTGCTGCGCGCGCAGCGCACTAGCGGGCAACTGGCCGTGCTGTATCTGGACCTGGACAGCTTCAAGCAGATAAATGACACGTACGGCCATGGCGTTGGCGATCAGCTGCTGCAACAGGTCGCCACCAGATTACGTCAGAGCGTACGCGAGTCCGACAGCTGCGGCCGTCTGGGTGGCGATGAGTTTGCGGTCTTGCTCGACAGCATTCGACAACGACAAGACGCCGCAAGCGTAGCGGAAAAGATCCTCAGCACGCTGGCAGCTCCCTTTCTGATCGAGGGACATACCCTGACCTGTACACCCAGCGTCGGCATCGCGGTCTACCCTGAGCACGGTCAGAGCGAACGCCAGCTGATGCATCACGCCGACAATGCGATGTACGCTGCCAAACGCAACGGTGGCGCCGGTTACGCTTTTTCTCCGGACGCGCCAGCCTGACGCGCGAGAAACCCCAACAGCGCCTCAACAACGGCCCCTGGCTGCTCCTGCTCCACCCAGTGCCCTGCCCCAGCAATCAGGTCGATGGTGCGCAGGTCGGCGCACACCCGGCGCTGCATCAGCTCCAGCGCGCCGGGGCTCTGCCAGGTACCCCAGTCACTTGCGCCGGCAATAAAACAAGACGGCACTGTAATCTGCCGCCCCGCAAACAGCAGCATCTCCGCCTGCGCCGCAGCTGATCCAAGCGATCGGTAGCACTGCAGACCGCCCTGCAATCCGGTATCGGCAAAGATACCCGTATAGACTGCCAGCTCCGCTTCAGTCAGCCAGCCACAGGCAGCCACCTCAGCCGCTGACGGCATGGCAACCGCGACGGTCTCAGCCATCGTCTTGCCCTGCTCCATGATGTAGTAGGTCGGCATGCTGGCCAGATCGGCCGCACTCGCCGATGGCAGCGGCGCTGGCTGGTTACCCGCCCAGTCGGCGCTTTTCATGTGGAAGTAGGCACGCAGAAAGTTGTGCAGCCCCTGCTCGCACGCCAGCATGTGCGCATTGGCGTCGGGCTGACTGAAGTAACGCTGATAATGCAGGCGCGGCGGCTCAAGAGCCGCCAGATCCGCATGCAACCGCGCAATGGCCTGCGTCCCGTTCTGCCCGTCAACGCGGTGACTTGGCGGGCCCGGATAAGGCGCGCTCATCATCGCGACCGAGCGAAACACGTCCGGACGCGTCAGTGCGCAAGTGCCCGCCACCGGCGAGCCGATATCATGGCCCACCGCCGCCGCCACCTGGTCATAACCCAACGCGTGCACCAACCCCAGTGCATCGCGTACCAGGTTGAGAAAGTGGTACTGACTGATGTCGCAGTTATAGCGCGCATCACCGCCCTCGGTCATGCCGTAGCCACGCTGGTCCGGCGCCACCACGTGATAACCCGCCTCGGCCAGCGGCAACATCACCTTGCGCCAGCTGAACGCCAGCTCCGGAAAACCGTGCAGCAATAACACACACTCACGCCCCGGCTGCTCAAAACCGGCTTCCAGAATATGGACGTTCAGACCGTTGCCATTGTCGACCTGGCGGGAGCGGATACCGGGCGGCAACTGCGCCAGCATCGCAGCGCGGGCAGCGTCGCTGACCGGGCGGGCATTGAATTCGGGCATGGGGCCTCTTGTTGTTGTGACTGCCTAACAGAGCCCACAACCTATCCAGCACACCTCAAGCCGGTCAACCAATGACCGTCCCATTCAGCCTGCCGAATACAGCGGCATTGCCCAAAGCGATGTCGCAGATGCACAAAAGCCGCCCGGAGGCGGCTCTTGCAGTACCACTCGGCCCCCTATCAGGCAGCCGCCAGATCAGACTCAGCTTCCGCCAGCATGGCAAACTCTTCGTCAGCCGACTTGGCAACCAGATGCTGGCGGCTGTAGCCGAAGTAGTAGGCAGCGCCAATCACGAACAGGCCCATGGTGAAGAAAAACGCGCGCGGATCGAAGGCGTACACACCGGTCAGCGCGACGAGCGAGAGCACCAGCGCGATACCCGAGGTCACCACACCGCCCGGGGTCTTGTATGGGCGCGGCAGGTCAGGCTGCTTGACGCGCAGCAGGATGTGACTGAGCGCCATCAGTGCGTAAGACACGGTCGCACCGACAACAGCCATCGCCAGCATCAGATCGCCCTCGCCGCTCAAGGAAGCGATAAAGCCAAAGATGCCAGGCACGATCAGCGCACGTGCCGGCACCTTGCGCTCGGTCGTCAGCGACAGCGACTTGGGCAGATAACCGGCGCGTGACAGAGCAAACACCAGGCGGCTGTAGCCATAGATGATCGAGAAGAACGAGGCGACCAGACCGGCCAGTCCCAGCACGTTGACCAGCGTTGCCAGACTGGCGTTTCCAGTCGCGTTAAGTGCATCCACCAGCGGCACGGCGCTTTCGCCCATGGCTTGTGCTCCGGCAGCACCCGGCACCAGCACCACCACCAACAGCGCGGTAAACAGCAGAAAGACCATGGCGCCAATGATGCCCTTGGGCACGTCCTTGCCCGGGTCCTTGGCTTCTTCAGCGGCCAGCGGCACGCCTTCAACCGCCAGGAACAGCCACATGGCGAACGGCAGCGCCGCCCACACGCCGTACCAGCCCAGCGGCAGCATCTCGCTGGCACCGTTGGCGTCGGTCATGGCGATGTCGAACAGGTTGTTGATGTCAAAGTGCATGATCAGAGCCACGCCCGTGGCAACGATGGCGAAGACCGCCAGACCGCTGATCACCATCATCACTTTCAGCGCTTCACCCACGCCTGCCAGGTGAATACCGACGAACACCAGATAGAAGATCGCGTAGACCCACGGCCCGTTGAAGCCGAGCAGCGCTTCTACCGCAGAACCGATAAAGATAACGATGGCCGCCGGGGCCAGCGCGTACTCGATCAGTACCGCCAGCCCGGTCAGAAAGCCCCCGGTCGGCCCCATCGCCTGCCGGGCAAAGCTGTAACCACCGCCCGCTGCCGGAATGGCCGCCGACATTTCCGCCAGTGACAGCACTAGCGTCAGATACATCAACCCCATAAGCACGGCGGCAATCGCAAAGCCCGCCCAGCCCGCCTGCGCGATGCCGAAGTTCCAGCCGGCAAAATCGCCGGAGATGACATAGGACACGCCAAGACCGGCGAGCAGAATCCAGCCTGCTGTCCCGCGCTTGAGTTGCCGTTTGGCAAGGTACGCCTGATGATCGTTAGACATGAGAAAGCCTCAGTGATGTTGCAGTTGTGAATGACGCCTCCCCGACGTCATTCGGAAACCAGAAAATTGCGGCTGCTGCCGCCGTGTTCGATCACCGTGTCTTCGGTGCGGTCCTTGAGGTTCACCCCGGACAGCTTCAGCCGCTGCGCCTCACGCAGCAGATACAGCGCCCGTTTGGCACCCTCTGCGTGCGGCAGGCCGGCTGGCCGCACGTTGGAAATACAGTTGCGTGCCGCATCGGTCAGCCCCGGTTTGGGTGCCCAGGTCAGGTACAGCCCAAGGCTGTCAGGCGAGCTCAGGCCGGGGCGCTCGCCCACCAGCAGCAGCACCGTACGGGCGTTGAGCAAGGCACTAACGTCATCGCCAATGGCAACCCGGCCCTGCTCGACCACGGTTAGCGGCGCCAACGAGCAAGCCGGCAGCTCAGTGCCCAGCAGGCCAACAAAGTGCTGCAAAAACGGCACGGCGTTTTGCGCAATCGCGCGGGATGACAAGCCGTCCACGATCACCACGGCCAGGTCGCTCGGCTTGTCGCAGCCCTGTCCGATCAGCCGCTCGCGCGACGCGTCGTCCAGTACGCGCCCCAGATCCGGGCGCTGCAGATAGGTCATACGGTCGACCGCCTGACTGTGCAGCCGGATCGGCTCGCCCAGTGCCGACAGCTGTGGATCGGCTGCCAGGTCGCGGCACAATGCGTCGATATCCAGCGGCAGATGCACCGCATCACGCGCCTGCGCGTGCGAGAGCTGAAACGCCAGCAACTCGCTGGTCGGCAGGCTGATGCCCGCGCGGCCCAGGCCGATACGCGCATCGGTAAATTCGCGCAGCCGACGCCAGGGGTTCTCCACCACCGCGCCCGGCTGATTGCGGGTCTTGTCGCTGGACGTGCTCATGCCCGACCTCCCGGCAGCGCCTTAAGTGAGCGGGCAAAGGGTTCGGGCAGTGCGTCGTGCAGAATGTGGCGGTCGGCATCGCGCATGATCTGCATGCGCGTCAGCCACTGCTCAAACTCCGGTGACGGCTTCAGCCCCAGCGCACGGCGCGCATACAGCGCGTCGTGGAATGAGGTGGTCTGGTAATTGAGCATGATGTCGTCCGAGCCGGGGATGCCCATCACGAAGGAGCAACCCGCCACACCCAGTAGCGTCAGCAGGTTGTCCATGTCGTTCTGATCGGCTTCGGCGTGGTTGGTGTAGCAAACGTCACAGCCCATCGGCACGCCGAGCAGCTTGGCGCAGAAGTGATCCTCCAGCCCGGCGCGGATGATTTCCTTGCCGTCGAACAGATACTCCGGGCCGATAAAACCGACCACGGTGTTGACCAGCAGCGGCTGGAACCTGCGTGCCACGGCATAGGCACGTGCCTCGCAGGTCTGCTGATCCAGGCCATGATGCGCGTTGGCCGACAGCGCGCTGCCCTGCCCGGTCTCGAAATACATCACGTTGTTGCCGGCGGTACCGCGCCGCAAACTCAGGGCCGCCTGCTGTGCCTCGGCCAGGGTCGCCAGGTTGAAGCCGAAGCTGCTGTTGGTCGCCTCGGTGCCGCCAATCGACTGGAACACCAGATCCACCGGCGCCCCGGCCTCGATGCACTCGATGGTGTTGGTCACGTGGGTGAGCACGCAGGACTGGGTCGGGATCTCGTACTTCTCGATCACCTCGCCCATCAGCTTCATCAGCTTGATGGCCTGCGCCACGTTGTCGGTAGCAGGGTTGATACCAATCACCGCATCGCCGTTACCGTAGAGCAGGCCGTCGAGGATGCTGGCGGCGATACCGTTGACGTCGTCCGTCGGGTGATTGGGCTGCAAACGGGTGGACAAGCGGCCGGGCAAACCGATGGTATTGCGAAAGGCCGTGGTCACATGGCACTTCTTGGCCACCAGAATCAGATCCTGGTTACGCATGATTTTGCTGACCGCCGCCGCCATCTCCGGCGTGACGCCTGCGCGGATCGACTGCAGCACTTGCGGGGTGGCGTGATCGCTCAGCAGCCAGTTGCGAAAGTCCCCGACGGTCAGATGCGAAATGGGCGCAAAGGCCGCAGCGTCGTGCTCGTCGATGATCAGGCGGGTAATTTCATCCGCCTCATAGGGCACCAGCGCCTCGTTCAGAAAGGTCTTCAGTGGTACCTCGGCCAGCGCCATCTGCGCGACTGCGCGCTCTTCGGCAGACAGCGCAATAACGCCGGCCAGCCGATCACCGGAGCGCTGTGGAGTCGCCTTGGCCATCAACTCGGCCAGATCGCGGAAGCCGAAAGTTCGGCTGCCCAGCGTATAGCGGTAGGTGTAGGTCATAGTGTGGTCTCGGGCATGCAAATTGCTGCGAATCAGCGCGCAGGCACGGCTGATCAAACGAACCGATGCGAGGGCCGTTCCAGCGCACTATCAAGATTTGGCAAAGCTGATTTTTGCCTCAAGAATCAGGCTACTGGCAGCAGCCAACACCCGAAGGCCGGGTTAGCATGTCGCCCTTTACCTACGTGAGCGCTCGCCCATGCAACAGACCACCGAGCAAAGCGCACCAGGACGGAGCACGCGTGAGGCAGAGGACGCCGACGAACACGCCCACAACCTGACCAACTGGCAGCAGGAATACGACCAGCTGAGCGGCGGGCGTTTCTATGGACGCATCGATGAAGTGGCGCTGGACGGCTGCCAGCTGTTCAAGGAGCACACCAACCGAGCCCTGAGGCAGCAATGCAACGTGTGGAAGGACGCCCTGTGGATCGGCATCCCGGCGCGCGCATCAGACTGCCGGATCAACGGCCTCAGCGTCGGCAACGATCAGTTGATGTGCCGGCCGGGCGGCCGCGACTTTGAGTTGATGACGCCCGACGCCTTCGACATCTATGGCATCGTCATCCGGGAAGAAACCCTGCTGCGCGCCGCCGAGCGCGAAGCGCGCGTGCTCGATCTGCAATCACTCGAACACAGCCCACGGCTGACCGTGCCGCAGGCCCAGCTTGATCAGGTGCGACCCCTGCTGGAACAGGTGTTGTACCGTGACGCCTTGGGGCTGGACAGTGAACACCAGCAGCAACTCGCCAGCCAGGCCCTGCTGCAGCTGGTGACCAACGCCGCGCAACCGGCTGCTGCGCCCAGCTATGCGCACCGGCGCAAGGTGGTCGAGCAGGTCAAATGCTATCTGGCAGAACACCCGGACGCGCCGCTGAGCATCCCCGAACTCTGTGAGCGCGTACACGTCAGCCGGCGCACCTTGCAGTACAGCTTCGAAAGCATGCTCGGCATCAGCCCGCTGCAGTTCCTGCGCAGCGCGCGCCTCAATCAGGTGCGCCGCGCCCTGTGCGAGCCGCAACAAACCAGCCCCATCGCCAGCATCGCCGCCGAGCGCGGCTTCTGGCATCCGGGGCAGTTTGCGCGGGACTACAAAGCGTTGTTTGGGGAGAATCCGTCGGAAACGGTAAAACGGAGCAGATAAGCCAAGGCCCGATTAAATCCGCTGCGGGCTACGCGAGCCGACCAGCCACCGGATTGTTGGCCTGATACGACCAATCGATATTCAGCAAGGCCCACATCGCAGCCATGCCACCCGCGATGGCAACACAGCACATCAGCCCGACATTAAAGCGATACCTCAGCCGCCCTTTGTGTTGATGCCTCGTTAGTCACCTGCAAACACAGGAACCTGAGCGGCTACAGCGGCGTATTTCTCGCCACCATAAACACCTCATCGGCGGAGTACAGATCAGCAATAGTAGCAACCACTTCCGCCCCCAGTGCACTGCGGTAGAGCTGCTGCGCATGATTGTCAGCCCGCGTATTGACGATGATGTGCTTCAGCGCAGAACCCTGCCGCGCCAGCTCGGCCTTCACCTGCGGCAGCGACTGATCAATCAACGCCCGGCCAATACCCTGGCCATGCCGATCCGGCAGCACCGCAATCTGGTCCAGCTCCAGCACGGCCTGTGCGCGAAAGCCACTCTTTTGCGCCCAGAGGATATAGCCCGCTAGCCCGCCCTGCACCTGCGCGACGTAACAGAGAAAGCGCGGGTGAGCGGCTAGCGTTGCCGTGAGCCACTCGAGCGAATGCTGCTGCCGCATAAAGGCCAGCCGGTGCACGCAGGCGGCCTGTTCAAGGTCAGCGTGGCGCATAGCGCGAACCCTCACGGTCACGTTCTCCCTGCCTGACATCGCTACAACCAACCCTGCTTACGGGCAAAGGCTATGTCCTGCTGCTTTTTAAGGCGCTTTTCGTTGTCTTTTTGCAGCGCGGCGTAGCGCGGATGCTGGGCAAAATACGGCCCCAGCAGGCCGTCTTCATGGGTAAACGCCATGGTCCAGGCCATGTTTTCCGGAAACACGTACACATCCTGGCCTGTGAGATTGTCAGGGCGCAGATCAGTCAGCATTGCCGGCTCGCCGTCATTCGGCGACAGGATATAGCGCGCCGCCACGTGCGAGGCGTACGCCTGCAGCGCCGCCCGCCCCTGCAAGGCCGGGTAGCCGCCACCACTGAAGATGTGCCACTTGTAGGCCTTGGTATTCAGGCCCTGAGCATTGCGGCAGAAAACCTCCAGCCACGCACGCTCAATGGCCTTGGACTCATCCCGGTCGAACGTCTTCAGCACCTGCCCCGGTGCTATTTCGTCGTGCTCCACAGAAACTCTCTTATCCCTTTAACAGGCGTCCAATAAACTATTGGATTACTCATCCAAGCCTTTTGCCGCTAATGACCCGCTCACCTCATCCGGCACCAAAGGCACCGCCCGACCCAATGAGGTCGCTAATTTAGAGACCTACGGCAAATCGGCTCAGCCACTGTTGATCTGACAACTCTGATGCCTACGTCTTACCCTTCGTGCCTCGTATAACCGGGAAAACAGAAAAGCCAGCCCGAAAAGCCCTACGCCTATCAACCAACCGAAGGTTCGTAATAGCCAGGAGACAGACCAATACAGCTCCTCTTCACTCCGCATAACGTAGCCAATGGAATCAAAGGCATCAGCACCAACAGCCGGAGGAAAAAGTAGCGCCAGAAATACCTCGGAGTGATAACTGAAAATGCCATATCCGATTACCGCCCCCACCAAGGCGCAGATCAGCAACACCCCAAGCGAAAACCGACTCCAGCAGAGCAAAAGGATGCTGAGAAAGACATAGATCACCAACAACGCAGCTAACATTCCCAGCATCACGCCTCCACTCCATAGGGTTAAATCTTCCAGTTGAACGTCAGCCATTGATACTTAAAATCGTGCTCAAATTACCAGCACTATTGATCTGCCGAAGGCGGCGTAATACGGCCATCGCTGAAGCGGCGCATATACGGCAGCAGCACACGCTCATCGCCGTCAGCCAGCTTGGCGATGATCATGCCTTGATCACCGTCGCGGTGGTTAGGGCCGCAGCTGCTGAATGCGTACTCCAGCAAAAATTGCTGCCCCTCATGCACCTCAACACCTGAGGTGGTAACCACCTCGACAATCTCCGCCATCGTCCGCCCGCGATCCACATCGGACAGCACAACCTGCGCAATCACATCTGCCTCAAGCTGCGGCTGAGGCAGGGCTGCAAAAAACAGCGTGTCTTCAAGGATACGGCCCATGCAGGCCTGCACGGGCAGCGCTAGAGAGCAGACGAAAAACGCGATCAGCAAACGCATGGTTCCCTCCACGGGTCAGTAGTCTTGCCCGTTGCCAGCTTTGGCGGCGGCGCGCCAGCGGAGCAACCCTAGCGGCAACCAGATTGCAGCCAGTACACACAACTGGTAGTAGGCCAACCGATAGGGGTGCGCCCAAGCCCCGGTATAACCAATCACCAATGCCGTAGCGCCCACAAAGACAACGCTCACCAGCAAAGCCGCGCGCACCGCAAACCTGGGCAACGCCAATACCACCAGCCCCTCAAGCACAGACAGCACCACAAACCCGGCGCTCCACAGCCACAGCGTCAGCCCCCAACTGTAGCCACCTCTAAGCGCCCTGCCTCCCCCCTCGGCGAGCAGGTGGCCAAGGCTGTACAGCGCCACAAGCATAAACAGCCGCAGTAGCGGCTGTAGCAATAGCAGGTGTAGCGGGCGCAAGGTCATGGGGCGTCTGGGTCTCGTTTTGCATCACCGTGCCCGGCGCCGCCAGCAACGGTCAACGGCTGCCCTCCAGACGAGCAACGCAGGCGACCGGTGGTCGAGCCAACCTGAGCCCTACTCGTCACTGATCGGCTTGAGCGCATAGGCCTTGTAGGTTTCTACAAATTCCTTTGCTGCGGCCAGCGTGTCCGGATACGGCACCGACTCCAGCGAATCGCGCGTTGGGCGTATCTTCTGAAACCGAAAGCCGTGCTCAAAGAGGTAGGCCACCTTCTCCCACTGCTTCAGGTCATTCTTTCTCGGCGCCTTGAAGTGGCGGCCAAAATTGTAGGCCGCCCCACCGCACTCAGGGCACACAAGCTGACCAGGGCAACCGTCCGCCAGATCGAACTCGCGCTTGAAGGATTTGCGGCACCCCAGACAGGCAAAGGCCATATTGTAGGGTGTGGGCATAACGCCTCCTGCTACGGTGCCCCGAGGGGTCAGCCTTGGTACCTGTTTAAACGGAGAACACGATCTTGTTGCGATCCAGATCGCGGATGTAGGCAGAGTATTTGGGGCCGCGCTGGCCTGGCTCTCCCTCGCAGGTGCCGCCCAGGGTCAGGGCTTTGGCATGCAGGCGGTTAACTTCATCAGCAGAGCCCACGTTCAGCCCAATCATGGTGCCGTTGCCATTGGTGGCCGCCTCGCCGTTAAACGGCTTGGCCACGGCAAACGCAAAGTCCGGCCCCTGCCAAAAGGTCATGCGGTCGGTTGCGAGCACCTGAGTGAGCCCGGTGCCGTCGAACAGCGCGTCGTAAAAGCGTACCGCGGCGTCCATGTTGTTGGTGCCGAGCACGCAATAGTCCAGTTTCATATCAATAACGTCCTTTTCTCTTTTGTTAAATACGCAGGAATACCTGAGGCTGCAGCGCCTTCCGCTGCCGCTATACGCCGCCGCCCTGACGCATGAACAGCTCAATGCTTTGCTCTTCACGCTTGCCGTCGGGCAGCCACTCTACCAGCCACTCCGTCAGCCGTTCTCCCCGTTTATGGATAAACTGGTTGCTGACCGGCTCATCAATCCACTCACGCTGCCGCACCAGCACCAACGGCTGCTCACTACCCGCCGTCGCGTCACTAAAGGCCTTGGCCTGCTCGTAGGTCGCAAAGGCGTAGTAGTAGATCTCGCCATCAAACTCGTCGGGCGCACCTTGCCAGGGCCGGCACCATACGCGGAACTCCAGTACATCGTCGTAAAAGTAACCGCCGCCCGATTTGGTGTGGGCCGGATAGGTGCCTACCAGGGCGGAGTCTATTGCTGCGGGGTAGTGGCTCATGCGCGTCCTGCTGCCAGATGGGTTGTCCTCGCCAAGCGAGCGCGTAATAGGCGATGGGTAAACTGACCTGTGCACGCTGAGGCGTCAGGCAGTATACCTGCCCAATGCCAGAGCACCACCCGGGCTTGGCGCATTAAGCACGGCAGCCGCTGTGGTAAAGTGGCGGCTTCATTCCACCAGGTAGCCCCCCATGCTTATATACATTTTCATCGCCTGCGACCGGCTGGATGAAAAGCAGGAAAAACAGCTCAAACAGAACCTGCCAGCTCTGCAAGCCGCGCTGCAGGCCTACGTTGAAGAAAACGAGACCAACCGCGCCGAACTGATCAACGATTGCACCAGCGATGACTGCGAAGGCTGGCAGCTGGGCATCAGCCAACCGGTGAAAAAGCACACCCACCTGGCCCCCGCCGTCAACCTGTTCAACGGCCTCGCCCAGCAATACGACATCGACTGCGAAGTAGGCTCCATCGAAAACGGCGAACGCGAGCCGGTCAGCTACTTTGGCAAACATGAAGGGCAAGGCAACGCCTTTTTGATCGCTCAGTATCTGGGGTTGTAACGCGCAGAGACTGCCAGATACTGACTAGGGCGAATGATAACTAAGCTGGGGGCAGCAACCTGATCAGCGTTAGCTCACCCCTGCGAACTACCAACCTCCGCGTCATCGGGTTCGCGGCCTTGCCGGGCCGCAGCAGCACGCTTGAACAGCCGATACGCCCCGATACCCGCAACAAGCGCAAACACCCCGAACGACAGCCCTAACACCCCATACACATACTCACTACCCGCGTGGTGAACCGTCACCCCGTCAAAGTAGCTACCCTCCTCGTTGTACGGCATACCCGCCTTGGTATACGCATAAGCGCAGAGCAGCGCTGCCGAGATGCCGAGAAGCAGTGCGAGCACGCATGAGGCGGTGGCTAGGAGGATGTTGAGTTTGGTGGTGGTTTTCATCGTGGGGGCAATGCTAAACCGCCTTGCTATTCGCAAGGCGTGCCAACAGGGTCGCCACCCCCAACCCTCTCTGCCCAAAAACGGACCGAGTAGTTACGCAGCTCCCGCTTAACGATATAGCTTTCACCCGCTTCAGCATCCAGCAACAAACAACCGTAAGAACGCCAGTTACGGTGAGCCAACTGGACAACGATTTTGTGAGATCCCGGGGTTACTGACAACGTTTCGGGGTAAAACTCATTACGCATAATGTCGAAAAGGTCTGCATCATCCAAAAATATAAAATACATCCGATAGTCAAACCCGGCAAAAATACCGTGATCTCGCTCCGTGTCGGCGATGATTACAGCGTGGCTAGAGCGATCCTGTTCGTTGACGCCCATCTGCACATGATTAGTCGATGCACAGCCCGATAAAACAACCAACAACATAAAACTCAAAAGTATCTTCATTTTTACTCCATTTCATTAGTACGAACAGCACCGTTTCATTGCCTTCATCGTCTCTACCCTCAGTGGGAGTTATCGGTGCGTGTCCACTGAAGTGGGGGAACCCCACAGTCACTTGTTAAGTTTTATTGCTGCTCGGTGCCCCATGACACATTTACCGTTGGTTTCAATTGCAGAACAAGAGGATGAAGACTCGTGCCTTCATTAAATTCCACTATCATTTTTTCAGACTCAGCCGTTGCCTCAAACTCAATTTTCTGAATATGGTTGACAGACAAGCGTACCAGTTGCTCCTCGCCATTCAGGACTAACAAATCCATATCGCCGTAGCCTGGGCTAATTGTACATTCAACACGAAGACCATTTCGGACGGTAGTGTACGCCGCTGTGTTATAGCACCACGGGACATCACTATCCGTCATTTTCGGCTCGCACTCAAAAAAGCCAACAAACTCGTATTCTTCTGGATATTCTCTCTTCTGCTCGGCAGTCATGCTTGTAACTTAAATTCTGTCCAGTGGAGCGAAGCGGAACGATGTTTGACCGCCTTGTTAAATTTCTTTTGCTTTTGGCAGTTAAGACTGCGCATTTACTCAGGCTGGTATTCTACCCAAACCCTTTGCTCTGGATGGTGCATGGAAATAGTTTCAAGCGCACCCTGAATAGTTTCTATGTCAGTAGGTTCTATGGCATATGAGAAATCGGTCAGATTAAGCCCCAAGCTGCGTAATTCCGCATGTTCGTCTGTAGATAGAACACCAGCGCCGACCCAAACCGGATAGTTTAAGGTTTTGATAATTGGCTCAAGCTCAAGATAGCCCTCTCTGGTAATTGCAAACACTACCATTTCATTTATTCCTTAGAGAAAACTATAAATTTTTTAGAGAGTGTTTCAGAAAAATTAAATAAGGCACGCTCTATTTTTTATGGCCAATTTAACGCTGAGCACAGCGGCGACCTTGGAGTGGTGCCGAAGGCGCCATGGAAAGGGCGTCCGGCGGCCATCGGCCGCATACTGCTGCGACTTGTTAATTTGCGTTTGTACACATTAGTGTCAGGACAACTCCCGCACGGCCCAGTATCCAAATACCGCCACCCATTGCGAGCAACCTGATCACCCACTTACTACCGAATTCTTCTGCAAGCTCGGCTTGCCTTAATTTGTCAGAGTTCCGTTGCAAAACCTTATTGTTCGACTCGTTAAGGGAGCGCCCTTTTCCGACAACTTCTTGTTGCACGAATAGTTTGGATTGGGCCATCAGTGACTCCATCCTGGCAACGTGCATCTCGCCCCATTTCGCTAATAGACCTGATGCTCCCGCAGATAGCAGTAGAAGCCATGCCAGCACTTCGATTAAGGCGAAGGCAAAGTGAGCATCATCATTTGGCCTGAATGACGATACGGCCACACCGGTTAAGGCAAATGGGAGTGACAGCAGATAATAGGTAAATCGAGCTTTCCGATCCCAAAATCGCTCACTAGCTTCAACCCGTCTCTGTCTTATGTTTTCTTCATTATCTTCCATCATGCATCCGTGTTAGATCGTCGACTTGCCGCAAATTAACAGCTGATTGGACCGAAGGCTCCGTCATTGCATATCAGTGACTTCTTCATAACAACACCTCCATCCACACGTCAGCATAAAAAACTAATAATAAAAACAGCCACCTACCGCCAGCCCGCCAACCACGAACGTAATAACGCGACTTCCTCTTTTCGTGCTTTCAATAACCCTGTATGGCATGCCGCTCGACATACCATGTGGGCATTTAAAGCGGCTGCACATTTACGATACCTCTGCATTTTGGATAGGTGCTGCAGCCCCAGAAGCTGTTGCCGGCGTTAGTGCCCTTGCGCGCGGTGCGTTTGATCATGCTGCTGTGGCATAGCGGGCAGGTTGGGTCTTTTGCGGGCTGGAGGGTTGCGGCGGTGGGTATGCTGGATGGTGTGCTGGTGGCCGGGGTAATGGGCGCGCTTGGTTGGGCGCGGAGCATCAGGCGTTTAAGGCCGGCGCCGTCTATCAGACGGATGTTGCGGCCCTGGGCGAAGCTTTTGGCCTCTTGGGTGAACTGGCCTGAGGTGACCACATAACCACCCGCGGCGCCCTCGGCGGCCATGGCGCCGAAAAACTCGCGCACCACCGGTACGCCCACCTTGAGCGAGCGCCAGTGTTTGCATTGCACCAAGTACTTCTCGTTGTTCTTACGCAGGATCAGGTCTACACCGCCGTCGGCGCCCTGGCCGCCGGTTTCGGTAATGCTGTATCCCTTGCGGCGGAAGGCTTCCCCAATGAGTTGTTCAAACTGTTGCCAGCTGAGGCCGTCGATGGCTTTGCCGGGTTGGGTGGCGGCGGTGACGCTGCCGAGCAATTGCTTGCGTTTGTAGCGCGCGATAACCGAGCCAACTGCGCCCAGGCCGCAGGCAATGGGGATGAGGTATTGGCCGAACAAGGCAAAGGTGCGCCACAGCTGCGCGGTGAGAATGCCGCCCATATCGCCCGGCTTGAGGGCGGCAGGCGGGGGGACCGGTGTGGTGGCGATGGGGTGCAATATCAGCCAGCTGACCAGACCAATGGCCAAGCTTGCCCACCAGGGCAGACGTGACAGTACAACGATCAGGTCTTCAAATGCAGAGGTCCGTCTGCGTGCCATCCTTTGGCTCCTTTAACTGGCTTAGTGCCATTAAAGCCCTAACCTGGTGCGTGGTAAAGCAGCTTTTAGTCTGCCCCGCCCTGCTCTGCCGCCTGAGCTATCGCATGCAGCACAAAGGCCACGCGCTCCGGCACACTGCAACAGGGCACGTCCACCACGTCATAGCCCCAACGTAGATACCAGCGTTTGAGGTTTGCATACACCTGTTGGGCTTCGCTAAAGGTTTGGTCTCGCTCGCCGTCCGTTTGGTAGATGGCCTGCCACGGCGGCAGGAAGAACACGGTGCGGTTGTAGGGGTAGGCGCTGCTTTGTTGCGCTACGGCGGCATCATCCATGGCGCCTGCGGCGTGCAGCATGTAGAGGGCGTCTACCACGCTGCGATCAAAGAAGCATGGCGTGTCTAGGTTCTCTACGAAAAGTCGTCGAGCGAAGGTCAGGCGAGGCAAAAACCGGGGGAGGACGCGGAGTTTACGAGCTGTAAATGAGCATTCCGAGCCCGTTTTTAACGAAGCATCACCGAGCGCAGGCACTTTTCGTACAGAGCCTAGGGCCTGCAATTGCTGATAGTGCTGCGCATCCTGCTCGAATATGGCCTGGGCAAAGGCGGCGGGCTCGGGCCGTGGAGCAAGGCCGCTCTGCAGTCGGCTGCGGATAATGGCGCGGGCCGACTCGGGTACCACGGGATAACCGCGCTCGGCCAACGCAGCAAGCAGCGCTGACTTGCCGCCGCCGGGGCCGCCGGAGAGCACAAAACGGTTGGTCATAGGCATGGGTTACTCCACCGCATCCAGCGCTGCAGCGGCTGCGCGAGAGCGGCTGATGGCCTGGTCCAGCTGGGCGGTGCAGTGATCGCGCGCGGTCTCCAGCGCTGCCTCGTCCACCGATTGCAGCGCGGCCCACCGCACAGCCAGCTCCTCGGCCTGCTGGGCAAAGGCATCCACAAAGTCCGGCCCCAGCGCGGAGACATTCGTACACTCCGCGCCGCCGTTGTAGGCCACCAGCTCGGTAAGAAAGAGCTTGGGATGGGCTTGCGCTACCTGGCCCAGTGTCTCGTTGATCCACTCTGCCACGGCGCCATCCGAGCCCTCATAAAAGCGGAACAGCTGCGCGGTGGCAGGTGCTTCACCAGACAGGGCAGGCTCGCGCACTGCGGCCACATCCTGCTCCGTTACCGCAGTCCAGACAGGCGCACACAGGGTTGCAGTCACCAGTACAAAGATTGGTTGTTCCATGGAGGATTTCGACTCCTGCGAGACGGTCAGATGGTGTTATCGAGCACGAGTGTTTTCTCGGGTACGCGCCAGAGGCGTACACCGTCGACGACCATGGTCCAGTCGCCCTCTACTTCATGGGGCGGTTCGCTGACCTCAAAGCGCGTGGTCAAAAACAGCAGACCGACAATAAAGTCGTCGCCCTCAAAGCCCTGCATGGGCCCATTGATGGAGGTGGTGCCGCCGCTTTTAAGCCGCTCATAGGCGACGGTGCCGTCTGCCAGAATCAGCAGGCTCATCTCTTTGCTGCGCCATTGGCCTACGTAGTCCAGCCGGTTCTCCGGTAGCGGTTCGGCGCAGCCAGCCAGCAGCACGGCCATGGCGATCACCATCAGCCAGTTTTTCATTGCGATTCTCCGTTGCGTTCAGGGCTCCGGGCAGATTACCGATTTGCTGGCGTGCGTGCCTCCGACCAGACCGCAAATTCGTTACCGCTGGGTTCGATAAAGTGAAAACGACAGCCACCGGGAAAGTCGAAGATCGGCTTGACGATATCGCCGCCGCACGCCTGCACCTTGTTCAGCGTTGCAGCGATGTCGGCGCTGTAGAACACCAGCAGCGCGCCGCCCTGCTCGGTTCTATTGCAGCTGTTAGCCTTGAAGAAGCCGCCGTCCAGTCCCTCACCGGAAAACGCCATGTAATCCGGGCCGTAATCGACAAAGGCCCAGCCGAAGGCGGCGGTAAAGAACGCTTTGGTCGCGGCCAAGTCCTTAGCGCCCAACTCGACGTAGTTCAGTTTTTCATGCTGATGCATCGCGTCTCTCCTGCTACGAGATTGAACACCGCCGGGCGAGCCGGCGGCGTGGTTGAGCCCCCATTAGAGGGAGCGAGGCTAGCGCATGCTGGCCCGCATCAGGCTGGCTTTTGCTCCGCCACAAGCGCTGCGGTGGCTGTCAGCTCGATGTTGGGGTGCTTCGAGAGCGTAAAGCTGTGATGCGCAATGATTGTGCGAGCATCCAGGTGTGGTTTGTCGTGGGTGGTATGGGCGTCGTCTGCCAGGGTCACCTTGTAGCCGCGGCTAGCTGCGCTGAAGACGGTTCGATCGATACAGAACTCGGTCGAGTAGCCGCAGACAATAAGATGCTCTACACCCTCTTGTGCCAATCGTTCGGCCAGGTCAGTACCAAAAAAGGAGTCAGGTGTCTGCTTGCGCACCGTGATGCCCTGCTTGGCCGCGGTCAGGCCAGAGTAGAGTTGCCAGGCCGGGCTCTCGGGCTCGAGCATGCCCGGAATCTGGTGCTGGATAAGTACGGTTTTCAGTGAATGTGCGTTGGCGTATTCCACCAAGGCGTTGATGTTGCGGATGACAGCCTCGGACTGATACGGCGGCTGAGCTGAGCCAAATACGCCGTTTTGCACGTCCACCACCAGGAGTGCGGACTTCATACCAATTCCCTTTAATAATGATGTGTTTCCTACCCTCAGGCAGGTACCGGGCCAAAGAAAGCACGTGCAGCTTTGGCGAGAGCGGGCAACGGACCAAACTCACAGTGCAACTGAGTTCTGACGTACCACCCCTCAGAAGAGCCTAACGGCTGCAGCTCCAGACCGACAGTTACAGTTCCGCGCAAATCGCAGGTAGCAGTCAGTTTGAACTCCCTCTCCAGCGACGCCCAGCACAGCGGCTCTGCCCAGGGCTGGGTTTGTGCGCCCAGCCGCTCGAACAGACGCGCCAGCCCATCGGCATCGGTGTAGGCCCAGACATCCTGATGGCACGTGAGCGCGCTGGATGAAAACGTCACCTGAAAGTAATCGCCGTTGCGGCTGTGCAGCAGCAGTTCTGCGTCGCTCTCGGCGGATTTGACTCATGCTGCTCCGGTCGGTTGTAGCGCAGTTTGTGTCAGCTCAGTTCTCGTCAAACAAGCCCTCGATACGTGGCATCTCCTACAGCGCTATCGGAACCCGTTAAATCACCGCACCCGCTCCCCGCGCTTCCACCGGAACTTGCGGCCAAAGCGGTAGTTGTCGCCATCGGTACTGAGCACGAACACCTCACCCGGCAGCTGAATTTCATCGACCAGGCGTTGCCCGATAGCGTCTACCTTTTTGCGACGATACAGCCCCCACCAACGCGTACAGGAATACCCGAGCACAAACAATGGGCGCTCGGGGAACAGGGCGACGCGCTTGCGCAGCAAATACGCCCGGCGCAGCCCCGGCATGGCGCGCAGTTGAGCACGCAGTGCGGCAAGCTGCTCCTGATCCAGCCCATGGGGGTCAAAGGTGTCCTTAAGGGTGATCTGATCGCGTTCGGCGCGCGCCCGCTGCAGCAGCTCGTGGCGCTCCAGCAAGCGGTCATGCCAGGCGTGGGCGGCCTCCTCTCGGCCACGGCGCCAGCAGTAGTCGCGCAGCACTTCATAGCCGCTCAGCTGGGCGTCTTCATCCAATTCGGTGGCCTTTTCGACCAGGGCCAAGCCTGCATCATCATCGCGCTGCAACAGTCGCAGCCCCAGCGCGTAGCAGACTACCGGCTGGTCGGGTGTCTGTTCATACAAGGCTTTGAACAGCGGCAAGGCAGCGTCTTCCCCGGCCCCGTATTCCTCGGTCAGGCAGGCGTGATCATAGCCATCTTGCGGGCTCAGCTCGGTGCCCTGTTGCAGCAACCCATCCAGCTCGCGCAGGCGTTCGCGTCCGCGCGTAGCGGTTTGGTAGCGCTCTTCCCAGGCGGGCAGTACGGCGGCCTCCCAGCGACAATCCAGCTCCTCGGTGATGCTCGACAGCACCGGGCCGAGCAGGCGATCTGCGCGCGCATCCGGGCCGGGCAAGGATAGCAGCGGGCCCTGCTGCAGGGCGCGCAGGCGGTCGGCCAGCGCGGGGTGGGTGTCGTCTGAGCTGGTCTCGCGCTGCAGGGCGTGTTCAACCCAGTCAGCTACCGGCTGGTCCTGCAGTCCACCGGACACCTTATCGGCCAGGCTGCCATAGGGTGCAAAGGCCGGGCGCGGCAGGTCGCTTGCGCTGCGATGGATATCGCTCCAGTAGCGCTCGTCCAGATAACGCCCCACTACGTTGACGGCGGTCAGCGCTTCGGCAATCGCCTGCGGCGAGGTCAGGCGCGCCGCCGCAGCGTCAGCCTCGTACTCGTTGGCCCGCGCCAGCGGGAAGGAATAGGCAGTAAAGTACGGCACATACCAGTTGAAGAAACGGCGAAACAGAAAGGTGCCAAAACGGCCCTCGCCGACCAGCGAGTCGATCAGGCGATGCCAGCTCAGGCGCAGGCGGTAGATCCAGTTGGATACCCGGCCATGGCCACCGGCAAGGTGGCCAAACTCGTGCGCCAGCACGGCCCTGAACTGTTCTACGCTGAGCGTCTTCATTAGCGGCAGGCCGATGACCAGATAGTTGCGATACCAGCCGAATACGCCCAGGCGTGGCGTTTGCACCACGCAGGCGTTGAAGTCGTCGGTAATCAGTACGCGATGAAAACGCGGCGCCTTGAGCCCTTTGCGCAGGTCATTGATCATGGCAAACAGCTCAGGCGCCTCCTTCTGCGTTACGCGCCGCCCCTGCGGAGCATCCAGCTTGACCCACAGCGCCTTGAGCACCATCCACATCAACACCAGCAGCCCCAGCGCCAGCTTGGCGCCCAGCGCCTTGAGCGCGACAACGCTGATCACCGAGGTCAACAACAAGCCGACCAGCATAAAGGCGATGTAGCCGTAGCCCAGCAACGCCAGCGCCAATACGCGCATCTTGTACAGCCACGGGCGCCGCAGCGCCTGTGCTTCAAGGCGTGCTACCAGTTGTTCAAACTCCCGGTTGGTCATTGCGATGAACTCCCTTTATCGTTCTTATCTGGGTAGCGACGCGCAGCAGTACGCCACACCCGAGGCATCGGGGTGTGGTGTAAGTATCGGAGTGCAGGGTGAAGTAGAAGCAATGCGCGCCATCCCTGGGCCTTGGGCAACGCTGCCCACTTGGCGAAATTACCGCGTCCGTGCGGCGGGGTAAAGTGGCGAAGCGCGCGGACGATTAGTCCCGACGCGCACTCCAGGCGCGGATCATACCAGCCTGAAAGAACGGAATCGGCGCGGTAAAACCGGCCTGCCGGATCAGCGCCTCAACGTTATCGGCGGGCAGTACGGCAACGTCCTGGCGATAGGTCTGCTGCATCCGCGCAACCACCTGGGGCGTTACCGGCTCGGCCGCGACAACCTGCGCCCAGAGCGTCATCAGCCGCGCCTGCTGTTGCGGATCGGCGCGGGCCGTGAGGTCGGAGCTGGCAAGAATGCCGGCCGGCTTTAACCGGGCGGCTATCTGGCTGAAAAAGCCGATGCGCGCCTTTGGGTCCAGAATAAACTGCGAGACGAGAAAGCTGGTAGCAGCATCAAATTCCGCCTCTTCCGGCAGGCTGTCGAGGTAACCGGTGTGAAAGCGGCAGCGCTCGGCTACGCCCTGGGCCTCAGCGTTGCGGCGGCACTCCTGCATCATTGCACTTGATGGCTCAACGGCGGTGAAACGCCACTGCGGGTGACGCGCGGCCAGATACAGCAACTCCTGCCCGGTGCCAGCGCCGACACACAGCAGGTGCGCGTTGTCCGGTAGCTCGCTGAACACCGACTCCAGCAAAAAGTGCAGACAGTCGCGGATGGGCGCCTGCCGCGCCCACTGCTGGTCATAGCCTGCGGCCTGTTGATCAAAGAGTGCTTCCAGTTCCTGGCTGTTCATGCGGCGGCCTGTGCTCCGGTAACTGAGTGAGGGCAATCATCACCCGACTCAATCACCATACCGCAGCTGTCAAGCCACCCTGAACCCCTGCGCCAACGCCTGCAGCTCACCCGCCAACTGCGCCTGACTGTCGGTCACCTGAGAAATTTCCCGCGAGCCGTTAAGGGTCTGCAGGGAGGTTTCGCGCACTGACGTCATGCTGCGCGAAATATCCCGCGTTACGGCAACCTGCTGCTCGGCGGCGGAGGCAATCTGCGAGGCCATGCCGGAGATGCGGTCAACGTCCTGCAGGATGGCGGCAAGGGTGTCTTCGAGTTTTTCGGCTTCATCGGCACTGAGGTTGGCCAGCTTGTGGCTGTCGGTCACCGCGGTGCGCACGCTGTCGGTAATATCGCGGAAGCCGCTGATCATGGTCTCGATTTCTACCGTGGAGTCATGCGTCTGGCGCGCCAGATTGCGTACCTCATCGGCAACCACGGCAAAACCCCGCCCGTGCTCCCCTGCCCTGGCCGCCTCGATGGCGGCGTTGAGCGCCAGCAGATTGGTCTGATCGGCCACCGCCTTGATCACGTCGATCACCCGGGTGATGGACTCGCTACTGGTCTGCAACCGCTCCATCTGGCCGTTGACCTGCTCGATGGCCCCGGCCAGATGCCGAATACGGCCAACGCTGTCCTGCACTACCTTGCGACCGGCTTCATTGCGCGCCGAGGCGTGTTGCGCCGCCTCGGCTACCTGCTGGGTATTGCGCGAGATCTCTTCCGAGGTGCTGGACATCTCCTCCGCCGCAGCCGCGACCTGATCGACCAGCGCCTGCTGCTGGCCCACCTGGTCGGAGTTTTGACTGGCGGTGGCGCGGGTCTGCTCCGAGGCCGAGGCCAGGCGCACACTGGTTTCGTCGATCTGGCTCAGGGCACCGGAGAAGGTTTCGATCAGCCCGTTCAGCGCGCTGCCAATCAGCCCCATCTCGTCCTTGGAACAGACCCGTGTGCGCACCGACAAATCCTTGCGCTCCATGATCTGACGAAAATCACCCAGCAGCTGATTCACCTGCCCGGATACCCCCATGATGATCAACAGCGCCAGCAACAGCACCGCGCCAATCACCACGCAACCAATAATGGCGGCCCGACGCAGCTCCGAGCGCGCGCCCGCCAGCACCAGATCGGTGCCCTTCGCCATATCCGCCGCCAACTGCTGCTTGAGCTGATAGATACCCGCGACCGCCGCGCTGGAACTGTCGAACCATTCGATATTGGCCATGCCCAAGAAACCGTATTCCGACCCGATCAGCCGGTCACGCAGCGCCGCAAACTCGAGACTTTCCGGGCGCGTTTGCATGGCGTCCAGTTGCCCCTGCAGCGACGGCCCCAGCAGGCCTGCCGCCGCATCCAGCAGCGCCTGGCGGCGCGCGCCGGCCGCGCTGACCTGACTGGCCAGGGCCAGCGACACGCCACCATCACTCAGTACCTGAGCGCCGGCAGCCATCTCGCTGGCACCCCACTCGCTTGCCTCGCTCAAGGCCAGAAACGCGCCCATCATCCGCGTCAGGCGTGGCTCGTTGGAGCGCAGCAGGATTTCCGGGATCAGTGCGATCAGGCCATCGACGGCATCGGTGAAGGTTTGATAGGACAGCGCGGCATCCACATCCTCGTTGATCACCCGTTCACGCAGCGGCGCCAAGGCATCCAGTGCTTCGTTGATGCGGGCTAGCTGCGCGGCCACCGCCAGCCGGTCAGCGCCTTGCAGTGTTGCCATGCCGGAGCGCAGCGCGCTCAGGCTGGCATCTGTAGCCGCACGCTGCAGCTCCAGGCGTTCGACCACACGGCCGTCAGCGCCCCCGGTTGCGATGAACAGCGCGGTCAGACCCCGCTCTTTTTGCAGATTCTCCAGCGCCGGATCGGCTGTCAGCGCCAGGTCAAACAGCGCCCGTGCCGACTCTGTTGTCTGCAAGTGGGTGTAACGATCCTTGACCGTGGAACCGGAGAAATACAGCGTTCCGGCCAGCGCCGGCAGAATGAGCAGCAGCAATTTGCCGCGCATTGAGATGTTGCGGAGCATCGACAGCATGGTGAGAAAACCTGACTGATTGGACAGCCAGACCCTCAGCAAGAAAAGTGCCATCACTTTGCCACGCAGCAATGCGGCCTGCAGCGCCGTGACCCGCACATTGCGCACCAGTTCAGGGCTGATACGCCAGTGTACGAGCGATAAAAGGGAGAGGTTTCAGTCTTGTGGCCTGGCCATCGCCGCCGCCAGATCACCATGACCGCCCCGCTCCAGGCCATCAGCAGCCCCGGCAATATCCTCCGCAGCCTTGTTCTGACTCAGTTTGGACTTGCCGACCAGCTGCTCAATCTCGACGTCGATACCGACAATCGCCGCGAGCATCTGGCTGATGTATTCAGGGCTGGAGTCGGTCATTTTCCACGGCCGATCCTGCCCGGACGCCACCTCATGCTTGCGCGTCAGCCGGGCCACCAGCCCACGCACAAAGCGCTCGTCGTCGCGCAGGCGGATACGCCCATGGGCATGCACCACCTGATAGTTCCAGGTTGGTACCTGCCGGTGAGTCTCGTGCTTGCTGGGATACCAGTTGGGCGACACATAGGCCTGCGGGCCCTGAAAGATCACCAGCACGCGCATACCATCGGTGATCTGCTCGACCAGGGGATTGGCGCGCGCCAGGTGCGCCTGCAGCGTACCCTGCGGCCCCTGGTCCGGCAGCAGCTCAAAGGGCACGTGATTGGCATCCAGCCCGTCCGGCCCGCTGGTGACCAGCGCACCCAGCGGGTTGGCCGTGATCAGGGCGTGTAGTTCACCGCTGCGGGTTTCGGCAAAGTGCTCTGGCAGGTACATGGGCTAGCCTCAGATAGCGAAAGTCTGGTCGAGATAATACAGCCCCAGCACCAACAGCAGCCAAAAGACGATGCCGGCAGCGCTTTCCAGCCAGGCATGGTAGGACCGCGGTCTGAACCAGTGCGGCGGCCACAGGCAGCGCAGCAACCAGCGCCCGGGCAGACGCAGGCTGAGGTCGAGCACCGCACCCGCTTCCAAAATCAGGCGCCCGAGCAACAACAGGCCGCGCGCCAGAGCTTCGAGCAGCTCAAGCATCACTTGTTACTCCACGCTGGGCGCAAACTCGGCAAAACACGGCAGGCGATCAGTAATCTCAAACCAGTTTGCCTTGTGGCCGGTGAAAAAGTGCGCTTGCAAGCGAGTATCGAGATCACCGTCCAGCGTCCCTGCGCGAATCCGCAGCACGCCGGGAATGCGCTCATTACAACTGAAAATGGGCGAGCCGCAACGGCTGCAGAAGCAACGCTGCTTGCCCGGCGAAGAGCTGAAGCTGTTCAGCAGGTCCTGCCCTGTCAGTAAGCGAAAATGCGACTCGGCAACCGGGATATTGGTCGCAAAGGCCGTGCCCTGTGCCTTGCGGCACTGGCCGCAGTGACACACCTGAATCGGCTCCAGCGGCCCGAACACCTCGTAACGAATCCCACCGCACAGGCAACTGCCGGTAATCATGTGAACTCCCCTGTTCTATCAGTGCTCTCTGTCACACCTTAAAAATAGCCCAAAAAAGATAATATTGAAAAATTAGCATTTAGAGGCTAACGTCATTCAGAACCATCCAGAGGCCTGCCCATGACCATCGCTGCCGTCCTGACCGGCGACCTGATTGACTCCCAAGGCGTCGAGAATACGCAGGATTACGTCAACCAGCTACGTGCCACGTTGAGCAATCTGCTGCCATTGTGCGCCTTCAGCCACGAGCTGTACCGTGGTGACAGCTTTCAACTGACGCTGGAGTCCTCAGCTGACGCCGTTCGCTGCGCCGTTATGCTGCGCGCAGCGCTGATTGCAGCCAGCCCTGAACACGAGCGTTACGACGCCCGCATCGCTATCGGCATCGGGCACGCGCCTGAGAGTAACCACTATGGCGAAGCGTTCGTGCTCTCTGGTCAGGGGCTCGACGGCATGAAAAAAGAAACTCTTGCCCTCTTCACCCACTCCGCCAGCCTGCTGGACCACCTCGAGTTACCCATCGCCTTTGCCGCTCGCATCATCGAGAACTGGACCCGAGTCGAAGCCGAGACCTGGTGGTTGCACGCCACCATGAACGCTAGTCAAAAGGCGCTTGCTGAATATCTGGGCAAGTCTCAAGTCACCGTACACAAGGCACTGCAGCGTGCCGAGGCCCCACTGATTGACCGCTTTCTGGCCCGCAGCCACGAATGGATTGCGGAGCTGGCCGGTGACTGATCTCATGCTATTGCCATTGATGCTGCTCCTGCACATGCTCAGCAGCCTGTGGGCCAACGCCCGGCCGCTGCCCGAGCAAGCCGACCGGTTGCAGCAACGCGCCTGGCTAACTCTCAAGGCCTTGCCATTGGCCGCCGCCATCAGTGCCCTGCTGCTGTCGCAGGGGCTGGTCAGCGGCCTCATGGGCTTCATCGTGATACTGCTCAGCCAATTGATTCTGGAACACCAGCGCCTGACCCGGCCGCAAACCTTCACCGCCAGCTTTGTGCTCGGCCAACTCATACCCGTCGCTATCGTGGTCCTGCTCTGGAGTGGCGCCACCGACAACTGGAGTCAGTTGGCAGCCGCTTTTGAGCAGTTGCTGCAACCGCAGATGCTGACCGTGCTGGTGGGCGCACTTTTCCTGCTGCATCCGACTTCGTCACTGATTGCCCTGATCCTGACGCCCTGGCTGAATCACGTGGACCTGCAGGATGAGCAATCGTTGAAGAAAGCTGGCCGTCTGATCGGCTTTCTTGAACGGCTGCTGGCCTTTGCCTTTGTGGTTATGGGCCAATGGTCGGCCATCGGTTTTTTGCTCGCAGCCAAGAGCATCATGCGCTTCAACGACACCCGCCAGGCCAAGCGGCCGGTGTCGGAGTATGTACTGCTCGGGACACTGCTCAGCTTCGGCACCAGCGTGGCGACCGGACTGGCCGTCCGCACGCTACTCGGCGCTTAGCCGCGACACACTAATCTGGCATAAATAGCCTCACGAAGGTAAAGTCATCAGCCCTTCGCGGCGCTCTGCCACCGAGCGTTGCCCCTCCCCAGCTCATCAGGAGAGTCCATGCGTCTGTGTGTTTTCTGTGGTTCCGCCCCCGGCAACCAACCCGAATATCTTGCCGCCGCTCAGCAGCTCGGCACAGCGCTGGCCAAGGCCGGCATTGGCCTGGTGTACGGCGGTGCCCAGGTTGGTCTGATGGGTGCAGTCGCTGATGCGGCGCTGGCCGCCGGTGGCGAAGTGATTGGGGTGATCCCGCGCCATCTGGTCGAGCGCGAATTGGCCCACGAAGGCCTGACCACCCTGCACGAAGTCGGCTCCATGCACGAACGCAAAGCCATGATGGCCGACCTGTCTGACGGCTTTATCGCACTGCCCGGCGGCGTCGGCACCTTTGAGGAACTGTTCGAAGTCTGGACCTGGGGCCAACTGGGCCACCACCAAAAGCCCTGCGCCCTGTTCAATGCCTCCGGCTACTACGACAAGCTGATCGAGTTCCTCAACCACGCAGTAAACGAAGGCTTCATGCGCCAGCCCTACCGCGACATGCTGATCGTCGACAACGCAGCAGAGCCCCTGCTCGCGAAGGTTCGCGACTACACACCGCCCAGTGTCGCCAAGTGGGTGAAGACCGGGCAGCGCTGACCCGCACACGGCTGTCGGCAGCCCGCCGACAGCCGTGCACAAATCTTCCAGACACCCACAAACACTGGGTTATGCTGCACTGACACTCGTCATCCCCGAGGCGTGCGCCATGAAACCCAGCAACTGGATCGATCTCAAGCAGGATGCCGACACCGGCATTGAGACGATTCGTGCCCATTTTGAGGGCCACGCCTACGATCCGCACTGGCACGACAGCTATCTGGTCGGTTTTACCGAGCAGGGCCTGCAACGCTTTCATTGCGGGCGGCAGCGCTATGACAGCGTGCCGGGCAAGGTCATTCTGATTGAGCCGGGTGAAGTGCATGACGGTGAGGCGCCGACAGAGGATGGTTTCACCTATTCCATGCTGTATCTGGACCCGCTGTGGATGGAGCGCGAGATGCGCGGGCTGTTTGCCGACGCGCCCGAGGATTGCGTCCCCGGAATGAGCATGACGGTGACGCAGTCACCCGAGCTGATCTTCGCCATCGCCAGCACCTTTCAGACCCTGCATCAGCAGGAACTGCGCATTGTCAGGCAGACGGCGTTGGACTATCTGCTCAGCAACCTGTCGGCGCATACCCAGTGGCGTCGCCGTACCGAGGCCGACCCGCGCATGCCGCAGGTGGCGTTGCGAGCCCGCGACTACCTGCACGCTCATGCGCATGAAGACCTTGGCCTGAACGAGCTGGCGGCCGTGACCGGTGTTGACCGTTTTCGCCTGAACCGCGCGTTCAAGGCGGCTTTCGGCATGGCGCCGCACGCCTATCTGGTACAGCTGCGTCTCGCCCAGGCCCGCCGCCAGCTGGCCGCAGGTCAGGCCCCAGCCGAGGTGGCCGCCAGTTTGGGATTTGCCGATCAGAGCCATCTGGGACGCTGGTTCAAGCGTGCCTACGGCGTCACCCCCGCGCACTACCAGCAACGCTGCTCAGACCTTCCAGACCGACGCTGAGACACGCGGCAGACTGGCTCTCGAATCCATTTTCGGGAGAACTGTCTTGACCGCCCTGCTGCCCTTTCTTGTCTTTGCCTTTGTTGCCTCCATCACCCCCGGCCCGACCAACCTGTTGGCCATGAGCAGCAGCGCCCGCTTTGGCCTGCGCGCCAGTCTGCCTATCGTGCTGGGCGGCTGCGCGGCTTCCGCCGCCCTGGTGCTGGCGGTGGGGCTAGGCGCCGGTGCAGCGCTGCTGACGCACCCCGAGATGGCGACAGTATTCGGCTGGGCGGGCGCGCTCTGGCTGAGCTGGCTCGGTTGGAAGATAGCCACCGCAGATGTGCAGCTGAACACCGACAGCAGCACCGACAAACCGCTGGGCGCTGCGGCGGCCGCCTTGATGCAGCTGATCAACCCCAAGCCGTGGACCGTGGCGCTAGCGGTTGTTGGCGTCTTCATGAGCACCTCAGGCGCGCCGGCCTGGATGCTCGCGCTGCTGTTTCTGCTGATCGCCATTCCCTGCATGCTGCTGTGGGCATGGCTGGGCCTGAAAGCGCGCCATTGGCTGCATTCTAGGGTGGCACTGCGCCGCTTCAATCAGCTGATGGGGGTGCTGCTGGCGGGCTCTGGCTGGCTTGGCCTGCTCGGCTAAGTTCAGTCAGACGCTGATAGCCTGACTGGGTCAGCAGCACCAGATTGACGGTGGTGGCGTAGATCTGGCCGCTCACCTTGAGACTGTCGATCAGCGCCTTGTGCACGTCGGCCGCCAGATAGAAGAAGTCCTTCCCCTCCTCCAGCTGCGCCTCGCAGCGACGGAACACCCGAAACGCCGTGCCTTTGGGGGCGTGATTGAGTTCGTCGAGCTGACGCAGGCTCAGCGTATCGGTGTCGGCATAGTGGATGGGCTGCATGTCTGTCGTGTTCAAGGTCAAAGTGGGTGGCGGCAAAAACATCATCAAGCACGCTACTCGGACGGCATGCTGGCGAACCCAGGCAGCGGGGGCGTCACGGAGCGGCCGACTTGCCAGATACCGCACGGCGAGACCACATTGTGCCAAAGTCGGCGATCAGCGGTAAGTGCCCTCAGGGTCTACCGCGCGTTCGCGGCGATGCTGACGTTGCACTGCAAGGACTGAATCATGGCGCTGCCCCGGTGCTGCGTCACAGTAGACGCGAGCACACCGGGCAACCGGAGCACAGAAGGGCTTATGGCGCTCCCGGCAAGCCGTTATACTCGCCGCCCCCACCTTGGAGAGAACGCCATGAGCAAGCAAGACGACCAGAGCCTGAACGATGCGAGCACCGACCAACCGGTTGCGCCGTCAGCGACCGGGCTCGGCGCCCTCTTTGCGGCCGCCGGCAAACAGGCCGGCAAAACCAACTCGCCCAGACAGGGCAAGGCGGGCTTCGACCCGCACACCAAGCGCGTACACATGCCGCCGCGTGGCACGCGCCGCTCGATGGGTAAACGCTGATTGATCAGCGCCTGCCGCCGCTACAACGGCAGAGCAAAATGGAAGCTGGCGCCCTCGCCAGGCCGTGACGTCACACCAATGTGGCCACCGTGCAGCTGCACGACCTCCTTGCATAGTGCCAGCCCGAGGCCTGCCCCGCCCTTCTTGCCGCCGCCCTGAACAAAGGGCTCGAACACCCGAATCTGCTGACTGTAGGGAATACCCTCACCGGTGTCGGTGACGGCAAATACCACGCGTTTGCCATTACGCTGCACCGACACGGTAATGCTGCCGCCCACATCGCTGTGCCGCAACGCGTTGCCGACCAGGTTGTCCAGCACTCGCTCCAGCTGCAACCGGTCCAGCCGCGCAACGGCCAGGTCGTCATCTATCTCTTCGTGCATGCTTATGCCCTGCTGCTGGGCCTGGGCCTCAAAGCGCGATACCACCGCTCGCACCAGTTCGCGCGGGTCGCATGGCTCCAGCTCCAGCTTCTGCAGGCCATTCTGATAGCGCGAGAAATTGAGCAGGTCGTTGATCAGGTCCACCAGCCGGCGCATTTCCTCATCGACAGTGTCGAACAGGTCTTGCTCGCGACTGCCCGGCGTGAACTCCAGCCGTTCCTGCAACAGGGCAAAGGCCATGTGCATGCCGGTCACCGGCGTACGCAGCTCGTGGGAGGCGCGTAGCACAAACTCACGACGCACCCGTTCGAAAGCGCGCTGATCGGTCACATCACGCAGCACCATCACCGCGCCCTGCACCCAGCTGTCGTTGCGCACCACCGGGGTCAAACTGTAGTCGAGCAGGCGCGTCTCACCGGACACCTGCACCGCCAGGTCTTCCTGTTCGCTGCTGAAGGCATTACCGGCCAGTACTTCGCGCACCTGCTCATCCAGCTCAGGCCGCCCCATGGCCAGCCCCAGTGATTGCCCCAGCTCGCGCGCATCCCAGTTGAGCTGGCGTCGAGCAACCGGGTTGAAGTGGTCCACCTCGCCATGCTGATCAAGAATCAGCAAGCCGTCGTCGATACTGTCGAGTACCGCTTGCAAGCGCCGCTGCTCTGACTGCAACGCTTCCAGGTCAGTGCTCTTGAACTGACGCAGCGCCTCGGCCATGGCGCCAAAACGGCGACTGAGCGCCGCCACCTCGGTGACCGGTGACAGCGGCAGCATTACGTTGAAGTCACCCTGACCGATACGGTCGGCAGCCTGCGCCAGGCTTTCAATGGGGCGGCCAAAGCGCTGGGCAATGCTGTGGGCCGTCAACAGGCCCAGCAGCAGCACTGCCAGACCAATCAGGCCCAGCAGTATGGCAATCAACCAGGCGCGCTGGTGGGCCGCGGTTTCGGCTGCTTCAACGTATTCCAGATAGCGGTTCTGCACCTCATTGATCCGGTCACGCATGGCCGCCACATTAACACTGAGTGTGCTGTCGGAAAGCAGATCACGGCGCAGGGAGGTGGGGCTCTTGAGCACCTGATCGTAGACCGAGTAAGCCCGGCTGATCTCGCTAATGGCCTGGCGGTCGGCGTCACTGCGCGCCTGCTCCCCGGCCACCGTCAACCACTCCTTGAATATCCGGTCTGACTCCTTGAGCGCGGCAGAATCAAAGTCTTCGGCCAACAGCATGGTGACCTGACGACCGATCTCCTGACGCATGCCCATGGTCGCCTTGAGGATGCCGATGTTGCTGCTGACACTCAGACTCTGCGACTGCGTGAGGCTGAGCACGCCAACCATCCCCACCAGCAAGCCGACCAGAGCAACCGTCAGCAACGCACTGCTGCTGAGAAACAGCTGGCTGCGCAGCTTCATAGGCCGAACTGCTTACGCTTGCGATACAGGGTAGAAGCATCAATCCCAAGGGTCCGCGCGGCCTGCTCCAGCGTCGGGCTGGAAGCCAGCACGGCTGCGATATGCGCCTTCTCCAGCTCGTCCAGGCTCAGGCTCGCGCCCACACGTGGTGCGGCGTTGTCTTCGGGTTCGGCGCCCAGGCCCAGGTGCGCTACATCCACCCGCTCTTCATTGCAGATGATGCTGGCACGTTCGATGACGTTGCGCAGTTCGCGGATGTTGCCGGGCCAGCCGTGGTTGAGTAGCGCATTCTGCGCGCCGTCGCTGAAACCACGCGCCGGACGGGCGTAGTCCTTGACGAAGCCGGCCAGAAAGCGGTCGGCCAGAGTGAGAATATCGTCGGTACGCTCGCGCAGCGGAGGCAAGGTCAGGGTAATCACGTTGAGGCGATACAGCAGGTCTTCGCGAAAGCGCCCTTCCTTGGCCATCTCGGTCAGGTCCAGGTTGGTTGCCGCCAGAATGCGCACATCCGCGCGGCGGGTCACCGGATCACCGACGCGCTCGTACTCCTTGTCCTGAATAAAGCGCAGCAACTTGGGCTGCAGCGTGAGCGGAAAGTCACCAATCTCATCCAGAAACAGGGTGCCGCCGTCGGCCTGGCTGACACGCCCCAGGGTACTTTCGCTGGCACCGGTGAAGGCGCCCTTGGTGTGGCCAAACAGCTCGCTTTCCATCAACTCGGCATTGAGAGAAGGACAGTTGATGGTGACGCATTCCTTCTTGGCCCGCCGGCTCCAGCCGTGAATCAGGCGGGCCAGCTCACCCTTGCCCGTCCCCGACTCACCTAAAATAAGGATGTTGGCATCGGTGCCGGCTACCTGACGCGCGGTTTCCAGTACCGCCATCATCGCGGGGCTTTGCGAATCGCCGCTCACGCGGGTCTGCCGTACTTCCTCTTCCAGGGTTTCCAGTCGCGCGGCCATCTGCCGCGCTTCAAGCTGCTTGGCTGCGGACATGCGCAACTGATCAGGGCTGCAAGGCTTGACCAGATAATCGGCAGCACCGGCCTGCATGGCGTCGACCGCGGTGTCCACCGCCGAATGAGCGGTTACCATCACCACGCGCATCCAAGGCGCAATCGCGCGCATGCGCGCCATCACATCCAGACCATTTTCCTCGCCCAGACGCAGGTCCAGAAAGCACAGGTCAAACACCTGGCTGTGCAACACCGACTCGGCTTGCATACCGTTACTGGCGGTCGCTACCAGATACCCCTCGTCTTCGAGGCAGTAACGGAAGGTACGCAAAATCGCTGGCTCATCATCAACCAGCAATATCCGGCCATTGCTTTGAGTTGCATCCATAAGGGTTGTCTTCTCCGGGCGCTGATCCCACCGCAAGGCAGTCGTGCAAAATGCATGACCTACCAGGACGCATCTTGCAAACTGCATGCAACGCAATCTGCGAAAATTCTGTAAGTGTTTGATTTTTATTGATTTAAAAACGCTAAAAAGCCTGGCACGACGCTTGCTCAAGTACTAACACAAACCAGAAAAAGGCGAGCCACAAGCAAACCTTTATACGGATATTGACTGGAGAAGACCGTCATGCGCAGCGCCAAACCCATCGCACTGCTTAGCCTATCCACCGCCCTGCTGTGCTCACTGTCAATGAGCACGCAAGCACGCGAGCCGGCTCTTAGCATGGAGCCGCACCAGGCCACGATAGTTCAATCTGCCGACGACAGCCGCATCGTCAGCACCCTGCAATCACGGTTGACCTGGCATGGTAACACGTCCGGCATCGACATCCGTGTGGACAGCAACAAGGGGGTTGTACGGCTCAGTGGTGTGGTTCCCGAGCGCGGGGACAAACGTGTTGCGGTCGCTACCGCCCTACACACGCCGGGCGTGGTCAGCGTGGATGCCAGTCAACTGCATATCGGACAGGCTCGGACAGTCAGCGAAGCACGCTGGCCAAGTCCGACGCTGCGGACTGCCAACCGACTGCAGCTGTAATGCGAAAAGAAGGAAAGGAAAAAAATCATGTCTCTGGAGCCCAAACCTGCGATTTACTTTCATATAATGGAAGCCACTCGACCTGGAGCTTTTGATAACCAGTTAACTGAGCGTTTTACCGCCGCACCGAGGAGATCCCCCATGTACAACTGGGCCATCGCCTTTATTGTCATGTCTCTTGCCGCCGCCGTATTTGCATTGGGAGGGTTTGGCGCCCCCTACGATCAGCTGGGCGCTTTGCTTTGCCCCCTGTTTTTGGCCCTGTCTGTGGTGGCTGCCGTAATGGGCAAACGCACCCGTCATCGCCAGTAGCGCCCCGTTGACCGCACCAGCGGGTACGGTAACCCTGACATTGCAGCAGCTGCCCCGCGAGTTGCTGCCCCTGGCCAACCGGTTCTACCGCCGCCACCATCGCGGTATGAAGGCCAATGGCCAACAGCAGATCTGGGTGCTACGCGCACCAGGCATCTGCGCCAGTCTGTGCCTGCAGCCCGTGGAAACTGGACACTGGCTAACCGCCTTGCTGGTCGCGCCAGCGATGCGCGCCCAAGGCCTCGGCACTCAGCTGCTAGACCAGGTGCGTGCCGAGGTCGACGGCCCCATCTGGCTGTTTTGCGCCCCGCACCTGACTCCCTTCTACCAGCGCTGCGGCTACCAGCTTACCGCCCACCTGCCTGAGTCGCTCGACTCACGCCTGCAACGCTATCAGCGCAGCAAGTCGCTGGTCGCCCTGGCAAACCTGCCCGGGTAAACCATTTCTACCCCATCGTGGCAGCTTGCCACCAAATGCAACACAATTCTGTAATACGCGCACTACAACAGTGCGCACGCAGCTATTGTACCTGTGTACCGAAGAGCAACCGCACTCGCAATTACGACGTAAATAATTGATTTAAAAAGAAAATAAAAAACTGGCAAGCTAAATGCTATGTGAGCAATGCCAACGCACTTAAATCAAAAACCTACGGGGTATTACGTGATGATGAAGAAAATCGCAGTTGCCGTTGCTACCGCCAGCACGCTCTCTTTTGCCAACATGGCGCACGCCGAAGCCTTTGATACCGCCATGGGCGAGTTTGACGTCAGCATGACTGCCACCCTGGCAACCGACTACATCTGGCGCGGCCAGTCGCAAACCGATGGCGCTGGCGCCATTCAGGGCAGCCTGGACATCGCCCACGAAAGCGGCCTGTACATCGGTGCCTGGGCATCCAACATCGACTCAACCGACTTTGGCGGCTCCAGCATCGAGATCGACTACTACGCCGGCTACGGCGGAGCCATCACCGACGACATCAGCTACGATCTGTCCTGGGCTACTTATACCTACCCGAAAAACAGCGCTATCGATGTTGAAGAAGCGCTGGCCAGCATCAGCCTCTACGGCCTGACTCTGGGCGCCAAATACGCGTACGATCCGCAGAGCGCGCTGTATACTTACGTAGGCTATGACTTCTCCCTGCCGTACGACGTGGGCCTGGGCCTGCACTACGGCCTGACCGACACCAAAGATCCGCTGAACGGCGTTGACGGTGACGAAGAATACGGCGATTGGGCCGTCACCCTGAGCAAAACCATGCTGGGCCTCGACGTCGCTCTGATGTACAGCGACACCGACCTGGGTGACGACTGTGCCTACTCCAGCCAGGATTCCTGTGACTCCAACGTCACCCTGTCGGTCTCGAAAACCCTGTAATACCCGGCCCGGGCTAGCATATCCCCATCAGACGCTGAGCCCGGGCTGCTGTTCCGTCAGCATTGCACCGCCTCTTTTGCGCTGTTCCACGGCAGCTCGAAAGCGGCGGTTTTTTTATTCACAACTAACCGTGCGGGTGGCGCCTCAGGACGGAACAGTGTTGAGCCCACTGATGGGGACCACGCCGGCCAGAACGCCGCATTGCGCGGGCACGCGGTTGGCTTGGTCCGCCTTGCCACAGATGACCACACAACAAAAAACCGGCCCAAGGCCGGTTTAGTCGTCATGCGCTCTTGCCGCTCAGGCGCGTGGCAAGGTAACGCCGCGCTGCCCCTGATACTTGCCGCCGCGATCACGGTAAGAGGTTTCGCAGGTCTCGTCAGACTCGAAGAACAGCATCTGCGCTACACCTTCATTCGCGTAGATCTTGGCCGGGAGGTTGGTCGTGTTGGAAAACTCCAGGGTCACATGCCCTTCCCACTCCGGCTCCAGCGGCGTGACGTTGACGATAATGCCGCAACGCGCGTAGGTGCTCTTGCCCAGACAAATAGTCAATACATTGCGCGGAATACGGAAGTACTCAACGGTGCGCGCCAGCGCAAAGGAGTTGGGCGGGATGATGCAGACATCACTCTGAATATCGACAAAGCTCTTGTCGTCGAAGTTTTTCGGATCAACGATCGCCGAATGGATATTGGTGAATACCTTGAACTCGTCGGCGCAGCGCACATCGTAGCCGTAGCTGGAAACACCGTAGGAAATGACCCGCTCGCCCTCAGCGCCGCGGATCTGGCGCTCGACAAAGGGTTCAATCATCCCCTGTTCCTGGGACATGGTGCGGATCCAGCGGTCGGATTTGATGCTCATGGCGGGTCCTGAGTGATCTGTACGAAAACGAGCCAGCATGTTACCGGGTTATAGGCAATGACAAAAGACCGTCATCAATCCTCGCTAATGCTGATCTCCGGCATGTCGCCGGCGCCATTCAGCGCCGTGATGCGCGCAGCGGCGTGACGGGCCATGTCCTGATAGACCATGCTGATCTGGCACTCCGGCTCAGCCACCACCGTCGGCTTGCCGCCATCGGCCTGCTCGCGAATCATCATTGACAGAGGCATCGAGCCGAGCAGCTCGACATGGTATTGCGCCGCCAGGCGCTCACCACCACCCTCGCCAAACAGGTGCTCGGCATGGCCGCAGTTGGAGCAGATGTGGATTGCCATGTTCTCAACCACACCGAGCACCGGGATGTTCACCTTCTCGAACATGCCGATGCCCTTCTTGGCATCCAGCAGCGCGAGATCCTGCGGTGTGGTAACGATAACGGCGCCCGTCACCGGCACCTTCTGCGCCAGGGTCAGCTGGATATCCCCCGTGCCCGGCGGCATATCTACAACCAGATAATCCAGGTCATCCCAGGCGGTCTGGGTCAGCAGTTGCATCAGTGCACCGGACACCATCGGGCCGCGCCAGACCACCGGCGTGTTGTCATCCACCAGAAACGCCATGGACATAACTTGAATGCCGTGCGCACGCGGCGGCACAAACCATTTACCCTCGCGGGTTTCCGGTCGCGTGCCTTCGGGCAAGCCCAGCATCAGCCCCATACTGGGGCCATAGATGTCGGCATCCAGCACACCGACCTTGGCGCCCTCTCGCGCCAGAGCCAGCGCCAGATTGGCGGCCGTGGTGGACTTGCCTACCCCGCCCTTGCCAGAGGCCACCGCAATCACGTTCTTGACGTTGGCCAGCGCCGCGACCTGCCCCTGCACCGCACCCGCTTCAATCTCGCAGCGCACACTGACCTTGGCCGAGGTCACGCCATCGACATTCTCCACCGCCGTTTGCAGCATCTGCGCAATGCCACCGACCAGGCTGCCGGCGGCATACCCCAGCACCAGCTCAGCCTCGACCTGCCCGCCATTAATCTCCAGACGGCGCAGGCAACCGCAACTCAGCAGGTCGGTTTTCAGGTAGGGGTCCTGGTATTGGGCCAGGGCCTGTTCAATGGCAGCGCGATCAAGGGTCGACATGACGGAGTTCCGAACGAGATAAAGAGGCCGCTATGCTACCGAGCAGCACAGCCCAACGCAAAGCGGCCCGCCGGTGGAGCCGGCGGGCCGCTGCTTTAACGCAACTGATCAGGCGGCGTCAGCTTGTGGCTCGGCGTCAGCCTCTTCTGCCTCGTCGCTGGACTCCTGCTCAGCCGGGGCCACCTTGGCAGCATCGGCCTGCTCTACCTGCTCGATCAGGGTGTTCATCAGGCGAGTACCGCGCTCACCGACCATCTCGGCAAACACATCACGCACCGGCAGGCTGCGCTCGCGGAAGGCTTCACGCTCTTCAGCGGTCAGATAAACCAGTTCGATGTCGCTGTTCTCGGTGATGATATCCAGACGCTCGGTGTTCAGGCGGGTCTGCACGTCGTGAATCCACGGCACCAGCTCGACCACTGCCTCTTCGACCACATCCTTGCGCTCCTGGCTCAGGCCGTCATACCAGTCGCTGTTGGCCATAAAGGTCGCGATGAACTGAGCCTGGTTGGCAAAGATCAGGTAATCCTGCACCTTGTAGAAGTCCATTTCCTGGTGGGCAAACACCGGCTGGATGTTGCCATCCAGCTGACCCAGCTGCATGCCGCTGAACAGCTCACCGTATTCCATGGTGGTCGGGTCGGCGCCGTAGGCGCTGTAGGTTTCGCGCAGCAGGCGGTTATCCATGGTGCGGATCGCCAGGCCGTCAAAATCCTCGGGGGTGCGGACCGCCTTGTTGGCACTCCAGACCTGCCAGCCTTCCGGCACAATGGCGAGCGGCTGCAGGCCGCGATCACGGTAGGAGGCAACCAGGTCCTCGTTCTTGCGGAAGGCCGGGTCGTTGAGAATCTCGGTATTGGTCTTCTCGTCGTCGGTCAGCACGAAGTTCAGGCTGAACAGCTGCGACTCGGGAACGGTACCGCCCAGAAAACCGGAGCCGAAGGCAAACTGCACTGCACCGGACTGGACCTGATCATAGATATCGGTCAGACCACCCAACTGGCCGTAGGGGTAGAGTTTGACCTCTACCGCGCCGTCGGTCTTTTCCTTGATCAGCTCGGCAAACTTGGCGCCGTACTCGTATTGCACGCTGCCATCAATCTCTTCCAGGGCAAAACCCCATGTTTCGGTTTCTACTTCGGCAGCCGCAGTCGGCTCCTCCGCTGCAGGGGTGGTATTCGATGCCGTCGGTTCTTCCTCGGACCCGCACGCTGCCAGCATGATCGCTGCTGCACCAATACATCCATTGCGCCAATTCATGGAACACTCCTTATCAACTGTTCTGGATTCCTCACGAACCTTAACACAGCACAACCGCATGTCCACGCCGTGCAAAAGCCTTTTATATGAGTTAAGGTCAAAAAAGGCGCCGAAACTACGGACCAGATCGCATTCTGACTGCAGCGTCCGAATTACGACATTGCACAAGCAGATAGCGTAGACGAGGTCTGATCGGTCAGCCCGGAGACAATAGCCACACAGGACACATTGCATGCCCCAGCCAGCCGAGCCGTCGGCAAGCCACACGAGCGGCTCTTTGCTGCTACGTCTGCTGGGCGCGGTAGACCGCGTTACCGAGTGGGTCGAAAAAATCATTCTGGGCAGCAGCGTGCTGTTTCTGGCCGGACTGCTGATCGTGCACGTACTGGGCAGGCAGCTGTTCGGCAATGGTGTGACAGGCCAGGTTGAGCTCACCCAGATCAGCCTGATCATCATGACCTTCTCGGGGCTCGGCTACGCCGTGCGGCGCGCACGCCATATCAGCATGTCCGCTTTCTTCGACCAGCTCAGCGGCAAACCACGCAAGGCGCTGATGATCTTCATCGCCCTGGGCACCGCTGCCCTGATGTTCTACCTGGCCTGGCACGCTGGTGACTATGTCACCAACATTTACGAGCGCGGCCGCACCTCCTCCGCCCTGCAGATTCCGCTGTGGATTCCCTACCTCGCGGCCCCGGTCGGCTTTGTGCTGGCCGGCATCCAGTTTGTGCTCACCGCCGTGCGCAATCTGACTTCACGCGAGGTCTACCGCTCCTTCACCGAGAAGGACGAATACGACGCCATTCCGGACGACGGCGCGCTCTGACCAAGGCTACGGACCCATGCTTACCCTGACCTTCATTACCATGATCGTGCTGCTGGCATTGGGCTTCCCAATGATGGTGCCGCTGCTGGTCGCCGCGCTCATGCTGCTGTTTCTGGTCATCGACCTGGGCAACGTCAGCCTGCTGATGGGACAGATGATCAGCGGCGTGCAGTCCTGGGCACTCGCCGCCGTACCGCTGTTCATTTTTGCTGCCGACCTGATGACGCGCGGGCATACAGCCAACCGCCTGCTGGACCTGGTGCAAAGCTTTGTCGGCCACCTGCGTGGCGGCCTGCCGATCACCACCGCCGCCAGCTGCACCCTGTTTGGCGCAGTGTCGGGCTCGACCCAGGCAACCGTGGTGGCCATGGGCGGGCCGATGCGCCCAAAGCTGCTGGAGAAGGGATACTCAGACACCTTCAGCATCGCCTTGATCATCAACGCCAGCGACATCGCGCTGCTGATTCCACCCAGTATCGGCATGATCATCTACGGGGTGATTTCAGGCTCCTCAATCGGTGACCTGTTTATCGCCGGTATCATCCCCGGCCTGCTGATCCTGCTGTTGTTCTCTATCTACTGCTGGGTCGCCTCCATCCGCATGGGCATTGCGCCAGAGCCAAAGAGCGATTGGACCAGACGTCTGCTGGCCCTGCGCAAGGCGCTGCTGCCGCTCGGCTTTCCTCTGGTCGTGGTCGGCGGTATCTACGGCGGCCTGTTCAGCCCGACGGAGGCTGCGGCCATCGCGGTGCTCTATGCCCTGATTCTTGAGGTCGTCATTCTGCGCGCGGTAAAGCTGCGCGAGTTGTGGGATGTGGCACTGTCTACCGGACTGATCACCGCCGTGGTGTTCATTCTGGTAGCAGCCGGCAACGCCTTTACCTACGCCATCTCCTTTGCCGGTATTCCGCAGGCCATCCTGGATCCGGTGATCGCCAGCATCGGCGACAACCAGACCCTGGTGCTGGCCCTGATCGCCGTGTCGTTTTTCATCGGCTGCATGTTCGTTGACCCCATCGTGGTCATTCTCATCCTCACACCGCTGTTCAAGCCCGCAGTCGAAGCTGCCGGCCTGGACCCGGTGCACGTTGGCGTGATTGTCACCCTGCAGGCCGCCATCGGATCGGCAACACCGCCCTTCGGCTGCGACATTTTTACGGCCATGGCGATCTTCCGCCGGCCCTACTTCGATGTCATTCGCGGCACACCGCCCTTCATATTCATCCTGCTGATAGCGACAGTGTTACTGATACTCTTTCCCGAGATATCGCTGTGGCTGCCTTCGCTCGCCCAGGACTAATTACAAAACGCCATCAAATATGACGTTTTTGTCCTATCGAATTTGCGAATCAGCGCCGATATTCTGATCGTTAACGGACTATTTGCTTTTTTGCCTCAGCCCCTCAGGGCAGCGCATGCCGTTACAACAACAATATCGAGAAGCGCCCAGGAGGCACCCATGATGTCAGAGCAACACGCCGAGGCGCTTGCGCCCGCCGCCAAGCCCGTCCTCGCTCGTGGCCGGCTAGCTTTGGCCGGGCTGATCATCTGCGAGCTCTTTCTGTTTGCCGCAGTGCTGCTCAGCACGACCGGCGTTCTCTTCTGGGCCGCACTGGCCATGCTGATCCCGACGCTCGCGTTTACCTGGCAGCTGCAGGGCGGAGCCGGCGGCAGCGGCGCACTGGGAGCCAGCCTGCAACGCGTTAACGGCAAGCAGATTGATCTGCGCCTGGGCAATGAGAAACACAGCGACGACCCAGCCATTCAAGAGTACGTAAAACTCAATGAGCGCCTGCGCGCCATCATGCTGGAGCTGCAGCAGAACAGCCTGGGCACGGCGCTGGCCTCAGCCAATAGCCGCCTGCTGGCAGAACAGGCGGCGCGGGACGCGCAAAGCCAGCAGCAGGTCTCCGAACTGATCTTCCATGCCAGCGAGCAAACCACCAGTGCCCTGCAGGACATCTCCCATCGCGCCACCGGTGTCACCGAAGTCAACTCCCGCAACCTGGAAATGGCCCGTCAGTCGCGCGAGCAGATGAGCGATGCCCGCAGCAAGATGCAACAAATCAGCGACGCCATGGGTGGCTTCAAGGACAACGTCAGCGCCCTGAACGCCACCTCGGCAAAGATCCGCGACATCCTGACCACCGTGCAGGACTTCTCTGCGCAGACCAACATGCTGGCACTCAACGCAGCGATTGAAGCCGCCCGCGCTGGCGAGCAGGGTCGCGGCTTTGCCGTGGTAGCCGATGAGGTGCGTAACCTGTCATTCAAGGTCGGCAACGCCGCCGAACAGATCAGCCAACTGATGGGCCAGATGAGCGACGCCATGGCTGGCGCAGATGCCCAGACCCTCGGCATGCTGGAGCAAACCGAGGCAACTGGCACGGCCGTCAGCAGCGCAGCCGATCAGTTCGATGCCATGGTTGATGACTTCCAGCGCGCCAACGACGATCTGCTGATGGTCAGCAGCGCCCTGGAGGAACTGACCGCCACCAACGCCGAAACACTGCAGCACGGCGGCGAGATTCGTGACCTGAGCCTGACCATCAGCCAGCATATGGCCGCCACCCACACCCAGGCCGATGCGCTGCGTGACAACACCAACCTGGCGCTGCGCTCGCTGGCCGGTTTCCGTCTGGGCGAAGGCCAGCTGGAAGCCGTGACCGAAGTCCTGATGGCACGGCGCAAGGAGATCGAGCAACGCCTGGACGCGCTGGCCGACAACGGCGTTGATCTGTTTGATCAAAACTACACGCCGGTGGCCAATACCAACCCGCCCAAGCACGACGTGCGCTGGGCCGATGCCTTTATCGACCGCATTCGGCCACTGCTGGACGAGTGGGACAAGGGCGGCCAGGACGGTATTGTTTACACCGCTGCGGTGAACGAGCGCGGCTATCTGCCGACCAGCCGCAGCGCCTCCTCCCAACCACCCACCGGCGACCCGCGCATTGATGCCGCGCGCAGCAACTACAAGCGGTTTGCGGTGTCCAGCGACACCGACCTGCGCATTATGGCCAGCTGCACGTACCTCAATCTGGGTACCTTTGTGCTGCCCGGCACCACCACCGTGGTGTTCGTGCTCTATGTGCCGATCTTTGTCAAAGGCCGCCGCTGGGGGACGATGTCTTCCGCAATTGCACCGGCGGCATTGGGGCTCTGAGCCACGCTGCGCGGCGAGCTGGAAGCTGGAAGCTGGAAGCTGGAAGCTGGAAGCTGGAAGCAACACAGTTTGAACTTCTAGCTTCTAGCTTCTAGCTTCTAGCTTCTAGCTTCTAGCTTCTAGCTAAAGCCTGCGCCATAAACTCCGCCGCCGCCCCCGCCGCTTCCTCTATCAACATCTGCTGAGTCCTTCCGCTGGACTTCAGCGGCCGAAAGTCGTGTTCGCCGGACTCCAGCCAGTGCATCTGCAGTGCAGGATCCAGCGGATAGGCCGCGACCTCATCTGGTTTGCCAAAGGGGTCCCGGGTGCCCTGCACTATCAGCCCCGGGCAACCGATCTGCTGCAAATGCTCAATACGGGTACGTTCGGGCTTGCCCGGCGGGTGAAACGGATAGCCAAAGCAGACAAAGCCGGCGGCCCCCACCTCCGCCGCCAACTGACTGGCCACGCGTGCGCCCATCGACTTGCCGCCCAGAAACAGACGCCCGGAAACCCCAGCGGCCTGCTCGCGCATACATTGCTCCAGCATCGGCATCGGGTTGGGCGGACGCTTGCGGCCATCGTCGCGGCGCGCCGCCATATAGGGGAACTCAAAGCGCAACACCTTGATCCCCTGGGCAGACAGCGCCGCCGCCAGCTGCGTCATAAACGGGCTGTCCATCGGCGCGCCGGCGCCATGGGCCAGCAGCAGCGTTGCTCTGGGCTCGCCGGCTGGCTGGTCGGTCAGCACTGATTGCATAACACCTTCCTTTATATAGATCCGTACGCTGCGACACGATGTCACATAAACTGCGCCCTGCTGCACCTTCACATAACCCCGGTAGAGGGCTAGTCTGAACCCTGTCCCGACGTTTGTCTCTCCGACGCGCTAGCGGTGAAGCTATCTCGGGCAACCACCCTGGTGGGGCCATGGCGAGCAGGCCATACAAGAGCAAAATTCTCGCCGTTTCAAGCCTTTGAAGGGCTTTGCGACGCATCCCGACACTGACCTATGTCATTGCAATGCGCGCGGGCTTTCCTCATACTTGCCAGCGCTTTAAACCCAATAAACCAACTGCTATCCGTGGAATCTCGCATGAGCACAGCTACCACTCCGACAGCCTATAACTATAAGGTGGTACGCCAGTTCGCCGTCATGACGGTGGTCTGGGGTATCGTGGGCATGGCCATGGGCGTCTTTATTGCGTCCCAACTGGTCTGGCCTGAACTGAATTTTGGCTTGCCGTGGACTACCTTCGGACGTCTGCGTCCGTTGCACACTAACGCGGTCATCTTCGCCTTTGGCGGATGTGCCCTGTTCGCCACCTCCTACTATGTGGTCCAGCGCACGACGCAGGCCCGCCTGGTATCCGATGGCCTCGCTGCTTTCACCTTCTGGGGTTGGCAAGCGGTTATCGTCCTCGCTGCAATCACCCTGCCCATGGGCCTGACCAGCAGCAAGGAATACGCTGAGCTGGAGTGGCCGATCGACGTCCTGATCGCGGTTGTCTGGGTGAGCTACGCGCTGGTGTTCTTCGGCACCATCATGAAGCGCAAGATGAAGCACATCTACGTCGGTAACTGGTTCTTCGGTGGCTTTATCATCACCGTTGCGGTCCTGCACATCGTCAACAGCATGGCGATCCCGGTGACCCTGACCAAGTCCTACTCGATGTACGCTGGCGCAACCGATGCGATGGTGCAATGGTGGTACGGCCACAACGCAGTTGGTTTCTTCCTGACCGCCGGCTTCCTGGGCATGATGTACTACTTCGTTCCCAAGCAGGCCGAGCGTCCGATCTACTCGTACCGCCTGTCCATCGTGCACTTCTGGGCGCTGATCGCCATCTACATCTGGGCCGGTCCGCACCACCTGCACTACACCGCGCTGCCTGACTGGGCTCAGTCTCTGGGCATGGTGATGTCCCTGATCCTGCTGGCACCCAGCTGGGGCGGCATGATCAACGGCATGATGACCCTGTCCGGCGCCTGGCACAAACTGCGCACCGACCCGATCCTGCGCTTCCTGGTTGTCGCGCTGGCGTTCTACGGCATGTCCACCTTCGAAGGTCCGATGATGGCCATCAAGACCGTGAATGCGCTGTCCCACTACACCGACTGGACCATTGGTCACGTACACGCTGGTGCTCTGGGCTGGGTTGCCATGATCTCCATCGGTTCGCTGTACCACCTGATCCCGAAAGTCTTCGGTCGTGAAGCCATGTACAGCACCTCGCTGATCAATGCTCACTTCTGGCTGGCGACTATCGGCACCGTGCTGTACATCGTGGCCATGTGGGTCAACGGCATCACTCAGGGCCTGATGTGGCGCGCAGTCAACGTTGACGGCACCCCGACCTACTCCTTCGTCGAGGCGCTGGAAGCCAGCCACCCGGGCTTCATCGTCCGTGCAATCGGCGGTGCCTTCTTCCTGCTCGGCATGTTGCTGATGGCTTACAACGTATGGCGTACCGTGCGCCACAGCAAAGCGGCTCAACTTGAAGCCGCCGCCCAGACTGCCTGAGGGATGTGCTAAATGAAATTGCATGAAACAGTAGAAAAAAATCTTGGCCTGATGGTTGTCCTGATGGTTGTTGCCATCAGCTTTGGCGGCCTGGTTCAAATCGTGCCGCTGTTCTTCCAGCCGGAAACCACCGAGCCGGTAGAGGGCCTGCGCCCTTACACCGCAGTGGAGCTGGAAGGTCGCGACATCTATATCCGCGAAGGCTGCGTTGGCTGCCACTCGCAGATGATCCGTCCGTTCCGTGCCGAGACCGAACGCTATGGTCACTACTCGGTTGCCGGCGAAAGCGTCTGGGAACACCCCTTCCTGTGGGGTTCCAAGCGCACCGGTCCGGACCTGGCCCGAGTTGGCGGTCGTTACTCCGACGACTGGCACCGCGCTCACCTGATCAGACCTCAGGACGTGGTGCCGGAATCCAAGATGCCAGCCTTCCCCTGGCTGCAGGATGGCGTGCTTGATGGCAAGCACACCGCCCGCAAGATGGAAGTGCTGCGTACTCTGGGCGTTCCTTACACCGATGAAGACATCGCCGGTGCTCAGGAAGCAGTCAAGGGCGTATCCGAAATGGATGCTCTGATTGCCTACCTGCAACACCTTGGCACTGTCCTGTCGGATCGGTAAGCAACCATGGATATCAATACTCTCCGAGGCCTTGGCACAGTATTCGCGTTTGTCGCCTTCGTCGGCGTCGTGATCTGGGCCTACAGCGCGTCCAAGAAGAAGGACTTCGATGAGGCAGCCCAGCTGCCCTTCGCGGACGAAGAGGACGACAAGGCCTCCGGTGAGCAGCACAAAGATGCTAGGAGTGACAAGTAATGACTAATTTCTGGAGCGGGTACATTGTTGTCCTGACCCTGACCTGCCTGGGCCTCATCCTCTGGCTGCTGCTGGCGACCCGCAAGGGCCAACGCAAGGAACAGACCGAAGAAACCCTGGGCCACAGCTTTGACGGCATTGAAGAGTTCGACAACCCGCTGCCCCGCTGGTGGTTCGTGCTATTCATCGCCACCATGGTATTCGGCGCCATCTACCTGTTCCTGTTCCCGGGTCTGGGCAAGTGGCCGGGCTACCTGAACTGGACCCAGGAAGGCCAGTACGAAGCAGAAGTCGCCAAGGCTGAAGAAGCCTTTGCCCCGATCTTTGCCAAGTACTCCGCCATGCCGGTTGAAGAAGTCGCCAAAGACCCTGAAGCCGTTGCTATTGGCCAACGCCTGTTCGCCACCAACTGCTCGGTCTGTCACGGCTCTGACGCCCGCGGCGCGTTCGGCTTCCCGAACCTGACCGACAACGACTGGCTGTACGGCGGCGACCCGGAAACCATCAAGACCACCCTGCGCGCAGGTCGTCAGGCAGCGATGCCGGCGTGGCTCGCGGTTATCGGTGAAGATGGTGTGCGCAACGTCTCCGGCTATGTCCGCAGCCTGTCCGGCCTGGAAACCGAGAACGTTGATCTGGCCGCAGGCCAAACCACCTACACCAACACCTGTGCGGTCTGCCACGGCCCGGACGGCAAGGGCAACCAGCAACTGGGTGCGCCCAACCTGACCGACGACATCTGGCTGTATGGCTCCAGCTTCCTGCAGGTTCAGCAGACTGTGCGTTATGGTCGTAACGGCCACATGCCGACACAGGCTCACCTGGGTGAAGACAAGATCCACATGCTGGCCTCCTACGTTTACAGCCTGTCCCACAAAGACGAGCAGTAAGCCGCAGCAGTGGTTGCAGTACCCAACGGGGAGGCCAGAGGCCTCCCCGTTTTTTTTGACGCGACTACCTGTCGCATTGTGGCTGCGGACCAAGAGGTCTATTTTCAATATTGAGAAAGTACGCGTCTTGCATCGCGCACCAGCTTAGCGGCAAAGATTGGCCCTACGAGAGGCCAGTCGCCGTGCACCCCTTCCGCCTGATAGGGTTAGTCTGACCATGAGCAAAATCCCCGTCCAAGATGTAACACCCAAGGTCGAAACCTACGACCTCTACGCCAAGCGCCAGAAAATCCAGACCCGCTCCTACAAGGGCCTGTTCATGAACGTACGCCTGGCCGGCGTGGCTGCACTGTTTCTGTTGTACTTCGGCACGGTCTGGCTGCCGTGGGGCGACCGCCAGGCGGTGCTCTGGGATCTGCCCGCCCGCCAGTTCCATATCTTTGGCGCGACCTTCCAGCCGCAGGACTTCTTCCTGCTGTCCTTTCTGCTGATTATCTGCGCCTTTGGCCTGTTCTTTATCACCGTGTTCGCCGGCCGGGTATGGTGTGGCTATACCTGCCCGCAGACTGTCTGGACCTGGATTTTCATGTGGGCAGAGCGCATCACCGAGGGTGAGCGCAATGCACGCATCAAGCTCGACAAGGCGCCCATGAGCGTCAACAAGTTCCTGCGCCGCAGCGCCAAGCACGCCATCTGGCTGGTCGTCTCGGTGCTGACCGCCATCACCTTTGTCGGTTATTTCACGCCCATCCGCGGACTGGTAGCAGACCTGTTCACCCTGCAGATTGCCGGCTGGGCCGCGTTCTGGGTGTTCTTCTTCACCGCCGCCACCTATATCAACGCTGGCTGGCTGCGCGAGCAGGTGTGCTTTCACATGTGCCCCTACGCACGCTTCCAGAGCGTCATGTTCGACGCTGACACCCTGATCGTGTCCTATGACGCCAAACGCGGCGAGCCGCGTGGCGCCCGCAAAAAAGGCGTCGACCCGGCTGAGGTCGGCAAGGGCGATTGCATCGACTGTAACATCTGCGTGCAAGTGTGCCCGACCGGCATCGATATCCGTCACGGGCTGCAGTACGAATGCATCGGCTGCGCAGCCTGCGTAGATGCCTGCAACGAGGTCATGGATAAGATGGAGTACCCGCGCGGTCTGATTCGCTATACCACCGAGCACGAGCTCGAAGGCAAGAAGACCCACTGGCTGCGCCCTCGCCTGCTGGGCTATGGCGCGGCTCTGGTGACCATGATCGTGATGTTTATCATCACCGTCGGCAACCTCGCTCAGGTATCGCTGGATATCGAGCGAGATCGAAACGTTCTGTATAGAGAAACCCGTGCCGGGGACATTGAGAACGTGTACATTGTCAAAATTTTCAACAAGGGTCAGACCGAGCGCACCTACACAATCGACGTCAGCGGGCACCCGGCGCTGCAACTGCAGATGCCGGACAACCGCCTGACCGTCGCGCCAAGCCGCAAGCTTGAACTGCCGGTCAACATCCATATGGAGCCGGGCGCGCTGAACGGCGCGACCAACATACCGATCACCTTTGTGGTCACCGCTGAAGACGATGACAGCGTGCAGGCCGAGGCAGAAAGTCGCTTCATGGCGCCGCAGGTACGCTGATGAGCACAGGAACATCCATGACGCACGACCCTTCGCAATCGCCCTGGTACAAGCAAATCTGGGCCTGGTTCGTCATCGCCATTCTGGCCTTTGCCGTGTTCATCGGCATCGGCCTGCTGCTGGTGGCAACCATGAACCCGGACAGCCTGGTGCGCGACAACTACTACAGCGAAGGCAAGGCGATCAATCTCACGCTGGACCGCGATCACCATGCGCGTGATATGGGCATCGCCGCCAGCTTCATGGTGGACTCGGTAACCGGCGATATCAGCCTGCAGCTGGAGGGCGACCTGCCCGCCCTGCCGCGCAGTCTGACGCTGGACCTGATCTCCCCTGCTCACGCCTCCCGCGATCGCTCGGTGACGCTGCGGCAGATCAGCGGCAACACCTACACCGGCCAGCTGGAGAAGCAGATCGAAGGTCGTCGCTATATCGAGCTGAGCGATCCGGACAAGCCCGGTGAAGGCGGCTGGCGCCTGACCGGTGAGCTGCACCTGGGCGGCAACCAGCGTTACCAGTTGAGCGCCCACTGATTCGCGCATGACCCAACCCACCCCCTGCTATCACTGTGGCGAACCGGTTCCGGCCGGTGCGCCCTGGACGGTTGAGCTGCTCGGCGCACCGCGCGCCATGTGCTGCCCGGGTTGCCAGGCTGTGGCCGAGGCAATCAGCAGTGCGGGTCTGGAATCCTACTATCAGCATCGAACCGAACCCTCGGCCAATCCAGAGGCACTGCCCCAGGCACTGCAAGACGAGCTGGAGCTGTATGACCGTGACGATGTCCAACAACGTTTCTCTCGCAGCGAAGGCGAAGGCCAGCAGGCCACCCTGCTGATCGAAGGCATCAGCTGCGCCGCCTGTTGCTGGTTGATCGAACGCCACCTGCGCGCGCAACCCGGCGTGCAGGAAGCCAGTCTCAATATGGGCAATCAGCGCCTCAGCCTGACCTGGAGCCCCCAGCAGACCAAGCTGTCCGCGCTGCTCACCAGCCTGCGCCGCATCGGCTACAACGCTCACCCCTACGAGCCGGACAAGGCCTCGGAGCAGATCGCCGACGAGAACCGCCGCTACCTGCGCCGCCTCGGCCTGGCCGGGCTGATGTTCATGCAGGTGATGATGGCAACCATGGCGCTGTCCAGCGAGTTTGATCAGGACATGACCGAGGGCATGGCCCATCTGCTGCGCTGGGCCAGTCTGCTGATGACCACGCCCGTAGTGTTCTACAGCTGCGCCCCCTTCTTTCAGGGCGCCCTGCGCGACCTGCGCAACCGCCGCCTGAGCATGGACGTGTCGGTCTCGCTGGCCATCGGCGGTGCCTATCTGGCTGGTATCTACGCCACCCTGATCGGCCAGGGCGAGGTGTACTTCGACTCGGTCACCATGTTTGCCCTGTTTCTGCTCGCCGGTCGCTACCTGGAGCGCCGAGCGCGGCAGCGCACTGTGGAAAGCACCGCCAGACTGGTCAACCTGCTGCCACCGAGCGCCCTGCGTATCGAGGCCGATGGCTCGCGCCAGCGCATCATGCTGGAGGAGCTGCGCTGCGGCGATCTGGTCGAAGTCAAACCTGGCGAAAGCATCCCGGCTGACGGGCTGATCGCCAGCGGCGGCAGCAGCGTTGACGAATCAGCGCTGTCCGGTGAGTACCTGCCGATCGCCAAGCAGCCTGGCGATCGCGTCACCGCCGGCACCCTGAACGTCGAAGGCCCACTACAGCTGCGCATCGAGGCGCTGGGCGACGAGACCCGCCTGTCCGCCATTGTCCGCCTGCTCGAGCGAGCCCAGTCCGACAAACCCCGGCTGGGCCGCCTGGCTGACGACGTAGCGCAATACTTTTTGCTCACGGTGCTGCTGGCCGCCGTGGTCGTCGGCGGTGCCTGGTGGTGGGCCGCCGATGCCCACACCGCCTTCTGGATTGTGCTGGCAATGCTGGTCGCCACCTGTCCCTGCGCCCTGTCGCTGGCCACACCGACCGCGCTCACGACCGCCACCGGCAGTCTGCACCGCCTGGGTCTGCTGGTTACCCGCGGGCATGTGCTCGAAGGCCTGCCGCAGATGCAGACGGTGATCCTCGACAAGACCGGCACCCTGACCGAAGGCCGCATGACGCTGGAACAGATCCAGCCCTTTGCCGGCGTCAGCAGCGATCAGGCCCTGCGCTGGGCACAGATGCTCGAAAGCCACTCCGAGCACCCCATCGCCCGCGCCTTTGGCCGCACCAGCGCCCAGGCCGAGGCCTCCCATAACCAGCCAGGCATGGGCCTAGAGGGTGTCTGCGATGGCCAGCGCCTGCGCATCGGCAAGGCGGAGTATGCGATGGACCTGAGCCAGCAACCGCTGCCCACGCGCCCCACCGGCGACGGTCAGTGGCTGCTGCTGGCCGGCGACCAGGGCCCGTTGGCCTGGTTTGGCCTCAACGACCGCCTGCGTACCGACGCCGCCGAGCTGATCAGCGGCCTCAAGCAGCGTGGCCTTGACGTCGTCCTGCTGTCTGGCGACCACCAGAACGTGGTGGACCGAGTCGCCGCTGAACTGCAGATCGACCAGGCCATCGGCAACGCCAGCCCCGACGACAAGCTGGCCTACGTGCAGCAACGCCAGCGCGCCGGCGAAAAAGTGCTGATGATGGGCGACGGCGTCAATGACGTACCGGTCCTGGCCAGCGCCGACATTTCGATCGCCATGGGCAATGCCTCGGACCTGGCCAAGACCAGTGCCGACGCGGTGCTGCTCGGCAGCCGACTCGGCGCCCTGCTGCAGGCCATCGGCATCGCCAAACGCACCCGTGCGATCATGATCGAAAACCTGGGTTGGGCAACCCTGTATAATGTCGCCGTTCTGCCGCTGGCAGCGCTTGGCATGATCACCCCGGCCCTGGCCGCCCTGGGCATGTCAGTCAGTTCACTGCTGGTGGTGCTCAACGCCTTGCGCCTGACCCGCATCCGCCAGCCGGCGCAGGCCGCCTTGCCAGCTGCTCAACCGGAGCCGAGCCCATGACCGTTCTCTACATTCTCGTGCCCATCGCCATTGTGCTGGTCATCATTGCCATCTGCCTGTTCAACTGGGCGGTCAACAACGGCCAGTACGAAGACCTCGACAGTCCCGCGCACAGCATTCTGTTTGATGAAGACGACCCGGCGCACCTCGCCGCGCAGCAGCGTGACGAAGCGCCCGCCGACGATGCAAGCGACAGCGAGCAACCACCCCGTTCATGAATGACCTGCTCCCCCAACTGCTGACCGCGCTGGCCTTGGGCCTGCTCGGCGGCGGACACTGCATTGGCATGTGCGGCGGCCTGATGGGCGCCCTGACCATGGCCATCCCGCCGGAACGCCGCCATGGCTGGCCGCTATGGCGCCTGTTGCTGTCCTATAACGCAGGGCGTATCGCCAGCTACAGCGCCGCCGGCGCATTGCTTGGCAGCCTCGGCTGGGCTCTGCAGGGCATGGGGCTGGGCGTGGTGCTGCGCAGCATCGCCGGCCTCTTGATGATTGCCATGGGGCTGTATCTGGCCAACTGGTGGGCCGGGCTGACCCGCATTGAACAGCTGGGTCGGGGACTGTGGAAACATATCGAACCGCACGCCCGCGCCCTGCTGCCGGTGCAGCGGCCCGGCCAGGCCCTGCTGCTGGGTGCGCTCTGGGGCTGGCTACCCTGCGGCCTGGTGTACAGCACGCTGATCTGGGCCAGCAGCCACGGCAGCGCAGGCCATTCCGCCCTGTTGATGCTGTTCTTCGGTCTCGGTACCCTGCCGACATTGCTGGCCACCGGGGCTGCTGCCGAACGCCTGACCGCCCTGCTGCGCCGCCGCAGCCTGCGCGTCAGCGCCGCGCTGGTGATTATCCTGTTTGGACTCTGGACCTTGCCCGGCCCGCATCAACACTGGCTGATGCAGCATTTGAGCTTGCCATCGCAGGCACATCACGGGCATGAATGAACACCTGTTGCAATACTCCCAGGCGTGGCGGCGATGCCATGCTTGAGGTAGGCTTTGCTGATCGAACAACGGAGCTGTGACCGTCATGACCGATGCAATCAAACTCAAGTCGCTGCCCGAAGCGCACTGCAAGGACTGCAGCCTGGCCACCATGTGCCTGCCGCTGGCATTGCAAGACCAGGAGCTCGACACGCTGGACAGCATCGTCAAGCGTGGCCGCCCACTGCGCAAGGGCGAGATGCTGTTCCGTCAGGGCGACCCCTTTGACTCGCTCTATGCGCTGCGCTCGGGCACCATCAAGACCTTTACCGTTGACGACGCAGGTGTAGAGCAGATTACCGGCTTCCACCTGGCCAGCGAGCTGATCGGTCTGTCCGGCATGGACGGCGAGCGGCAGCCGGTCTCGGCGGTCGCGCTGGAAACCACCTCCGTGTGCGAAATCCCCTTCGAGCGTCTGGACGATCTGACCGCCACCATGCCGTCGCTGCGTCGTCAGGTCATGCGCCTGATGAGCCGTGAGATCCGCGATGACCAGCAGATGATGATGCTGCTGTCGAAAAAGACCGCCGATGAACGCATTGCCACGCTGCTGATCAACCTGTCTGCCCGTTTCCGCGCCCGCGGCTATTCCGCCCGTTCCTTCCGCCTGGCCATGTCACGCAACGACATTGGCAACTATCTGGGCCTGGCGGTCGAAACCGTCTCGCGCGTGTTCACCCGCTTCCAGCAGCAGGGGCTGATCGCCGCCGACGGCAAGGAAGTAGAAATCACCAACCACGGCGAGCTTTGTGCGCTGGCCGGTGGCCAACTCGACTGACCCGGTACCCGCTGATGATCTTTGACGAATACGCTATCAAATCGCTGATTCGCCCGGTACCGGGCTTTCCGAAGGAAGGTGTGACCTTCCGCGACATCACCCCGCTGTTTCAGTCACCCAAGGCCCTGCGCATGGTGGCAGACAGCCTGATCCAGCGCTATATCGACAGCCCGGTCACGCATATCGGCGCCATCGATGCCCGCGGCTTTCTGATCGGCTCGATTCTCGCCTATGAACTCAATCGCCCGCTGGTGCTGTTTCGCAAGGCCGGCAAGCTGCCGGCCGATACGCTCAGCGCCAACTACCAGACCGAGTACGGCGAGGCGACGCTGCAGATGCACCGCGACGCCCTGAGCGGTGGTGAGCAGGTGCTGCTGCTGGACGACTTGATCGCCACCGGCGGCACCTTCCTGGCCGCGGCCAGCCTGGTACGCCAGAGCGGTGCCGATGTCTATGAGGCTGCGGCCATCATCGACCTGCCGGACCTGGGCGGTTCGCAACAGATGCAGGACACCGGCATCCCGACTTACACCCTCTGCGCCTTTGCCGAAAGCGAGCGTTGATTCCCGCGGCCTGCCTCGCAGGCCGTAACCTTTCTCAAGACTCCCATGAACCAGACACTCGAGCTCACCACGCCCTGGCGCGCGCGCCTTGCCGCCCGCCTGGAACACCCGCGCTTTCAGTACACCATCACCGCCCTGATTCTTATCAATGCCGTCATCCTTGGTCTGGAGACAGCGCCCTCGATCATGCAGCGCTGGGGCGGCCTATTGCGGCTGCTCGACCAGTTGATCCTGACCTGTTTTGTGGTCGAGATTGCCCTGCGCTTTGTCGCCCATGGCTGGCGTCTGCTGCGCGACCCGTGGGGGGTGTTCGATACCTTGGTGGTGGCGATCGCACTGGTGCCTGCCAGCGGCCCACTGGCGGTACTGCGCGCCCTGCGCGTGCTGCGGGTACTGCGCCTGGTGTCCATCGTGCCGAGCATGCGCGTGGTCGTGCAGTCACTGCTGGCCTCGCTGCCCGGCATGGGCAGCATCGTCGCCCTGCTGGGTCTGATCTTCTATGTTGCCGCGGTCATTGCCACCCAGCTGTTCGGCGAGCAGTTTCCGGAGTGGTTCGGCACCCTAGGCGCCAGCCTGTACACCCTGTTCCAGGTGATGACGCTGGAGAGTTGGTCGATGGGCATTGTCCGCCCGGTGATGGAGACCTATCCCTACGCCTGGCTGTATTTTGTGCCTTTCATCCTGATTGCCACTTTCATGATGCTGAACCTGTTTATCGCCGTCATCGTCGATGCCATTCAGCATCAACGCGATGCGCTGGAACCGGTGCAGGAGACAGTGGAAGACCCTCAGCAACTACTGCTGGCCGAAGTAAAGGCCCTGCGCAGCGAACTGGCCGAGCTGCGTCAACGTTTGCCGGACCAGGACTCTGGACCTGACCAGACAGCTTGCATATCATCAAGCCGCGAACAATAACAAAAGGCTGTCACCGGGACGCACTGAGGCAGCCAGCGCGTAGAGGACTCCACGCATGAGCAACACGCTGCCGCCCGATACACGGCTATTGCTGATTGATGACCACCAGATCTACCTCGACGGCCTGAGCCTGACCCTCAGCTCGTTGTGTGAAGGCGTCCAGCTCGACCACGCCCACAACGCCGCCGAGGCGCTCCAGCAAGTGAGCGAACATCCCTATGACCTGATCCTGCTGGACCTGCAATTGCCGGACAGCAGCGGTCTGGCGCTACTGCAAAAGTTACGCGCCGCCGACGCCATGGCGCCCATCGCCATCCTCACCGCCAGCAACAGCCCCAGCGATCTGGATGCCGCCCTGCAGCTGGGCGCGGCCGGCTTCATCAGCAAAACCGCAGACGGCGCAACCTTGCTGCAGGCAGTCACTCAGTTGCTGTATGGCGCGCAGGTGGTGATCAGTGATGAGAATCGCCCGCTGGATCGGCAAAGCAGTGCCCGGGAAGTGGGTATAACGCCGCGTCAGCTGGAAATTCTCGACCTGCTCGCCGAGGGGCTGCCCAACAAACTCATCTGCCAGCGCCTGTCGCTCTCCGAAGATACGGTCAAAACCCACCTCAAGGCGCTGTTTTCGTCACTGGAGAGCCACAACCGCACCGAGTGCGTCAATCATGCGCGCAAGCTGGGGCTGGTGAGCTTCTGACAGGCGCCGGTCAATCAGCGGGGGCCGCGCTCGGCGCCTGCGCCAGCAACTGTTGCACGGTGCGTCGCAGGCGCGCAGGCAACACCGGCTTGTAGAGCAACTGGATGTCAGCCAGGCGGAGCGCCTCGGTCAGCTCCTCCGAGGTATCTGCGGTCACCAGGGCTGCGGGGCCGGCGTAGTCGCCGCGCTCGCGCAGGTGACGAATCAGCTCCAGGCCGTTGAGTTCACCCTCCAGGCGGAAGTCGCTCAACAGAATATCGACAGCGACCGTGCGCAGCCCCACCAACGCCTCATCGGCACTGGCAAATGCCCAGACAATACAGCCCCAGCTGGACAACAAGGTCTGCATGGCTTCGCGGCTGACGCGGTCGTTCTCGATCAGCGCGACCTGGCCGCGCAACTGCGGCAGCGCCGCGTTCACCGCTTCCTGCGGTTCTATCTGCCACTCGCCCACCGGCGCTTCAAACCAGAACCGGGCACCCTCGCCAACCCGTGACCACAGGCCCGAAGGATAGGCCAGCAAGTGCAGTATCTGCCGGCAGATACTCAGACCCAGCCCCACCCCCTTGTCCAGGGTGCGCGCTGGATTACGCAACTGGGTAAACTCCTCGAAGATACGCTCCTGATCAGCCTCGGCCAGCCCGCAGCCGTTATCGACCACGGCAATCCGCAAGCGCGCCTCAACCCGTACCACCTCAATGCGCACCAGACTCGCCTCGGCATGAATCAACGCATTGTTCAGGTAGTTACGCAGCAGCCGCTCCAGCAGCAGCGGATCACTTTGCACCGCCAGGTGCGCCGGGCACTCAATCTCCAGACGTATGCCCCGGCGCCGGGCGTAGGTTTCCAGGCTGGCCACCAGCCGCTCAAGCCAGGGCCGCAGGTTGAAGGAGCGGGTTTGCGGACGGACCATGCCGACACTCAAGCGCGAGATATCCAGCAACGAATTCAGCATCGCCTGCAATAATTGGGTCGAGTCGGTCAGACGTTCCACGGTGCGCCGCGCTTCGCCCTCCAGCACCTGATCCTGCAGGTGCTGGATAAACAGCAGCATGGCATGCAAAGGCTGGCGCAGGTCATGGCTGGCGGTCGCCAGAAAGTGGGTCTTGCTCTGGCTTTCGCGCTCGGCACGGCGTCGTGCCGCTTCCAGCAACTGCTCGTTAACAAAGCTCTGCCGCTGCAGGTACTCGTAGATATAGGCGCCCAGCGAGCCCATCAGGGCAAAGCTGCTCAGAAAAATGCCGTCGGATATGACCCGTGCTGGCTCACTGCCAGAGAGCTGGGCGGCAGCCAGATAGCTCAGCACAATCGCCCAGGAACCGATCACCGCGTGGCGCATGGGCAGCGCCAACAGGAAGAACCCCGACAGCAATACCAGATAGAGGCCATCGTGCGTCACACGGATGGGCACCTCAGCCAGCCGCGCAACGGTAATCACCATCACCACCATCAGGCCGGAGCAGCAATAAGCCAGTGTCGATACCGCAAAGGCCCGCGCCGGCCTTACCCGGCCGGGCCGGTTGCCGTACCAGATGGCCAAGCACACCAGCACCAGCGCCACCGCTCGAATACTCAAGGTATAACGCGCCACCTCAGGCGGCAGGTAAAGATGGTCAAGCCACATGAACAGCAGCATGAACAGGACGGATGAGGCCGCTACGACCACCACACGTCCCGCCATCTTTACATGCAGGTAGTGCTGAAAGGCCTGCTCCAGCGGGCCGCTGAAGCGCAGCCTTGCAAAGCCGCGCTGTTGCGCCAGCAGCGCAGGCTCATCAATGCCGACGGCGGCAGAGGCAATAATCGAGGTCATGCAGATCAGGGCCCGTTGTTGTTATCAGTGTGGCCAATATATCGAGACGTTATATAGCACATCGTCTACGACGTTAAATAATTTAAAAACAATGCTTTACCAGCACAAACTCTGGCTATGCTTGAGAATAGGACGCTAACTGACAGGACGTAACTGCATGTCTGCCAACCTCCTCACTCATCCGACGCAACACAGCTCGTCGTCACCTGCTCCCTCCGCAGAGCCCAGTCGCCACCTCTGTCAGCAACAACTCCTGCCGGTCATGCAGTACCTCCAGCTCGACTGCCCGCAGCTGCAGCAACTGCTGGTCGGCACGCTGCTGTGCATGTCCGCTCTGCCAGCGCCCCAACGCGCAGCCGAGGCCATCGGCCCCTTTGGTATCCCGCCGAGACTGCACACGCTGATCTGGGACGACTACCTCGCCTACCAGCCCGACCTGGCCAGCAAGGTCCGAGGCCTGGCCAGCCAGCACTGCTTCCTGACCGACCCGCATGCCGAGCTGGGCTACAACCTCGGCTACGCAGCAGCCATTGCCTGGCTGATCTACCAGCGCCAGCACATGCTCCCCGGCGAGCAAAGCGATCTGGCTAGCCTAGCGCGAATCTGGGAAGCCTCCTACCCCCATAGGGGTGGCCACGCCGAGGACTTCCAGCGCGCCTGGCTTGCCTGACCCGTCGCAGGCCAATGAGGCCTGATCAGACAGCCGCGCCGGGGGCGTTGGCGCAACAGGCACGCACGCCAAAGGACGGCCGACTCTGGCACCTGAACCCCACCAATGGCGCACCATCAAGCAAGCCGATACCGGCTTGACCCTCGCCTGGCACTGGCGCATTGTCGGCGGCACAGTCGTCGGCCGACGGCCCTGACCAGAGGACAACAACAATGCCCCAGACTTCCGACATCAATCGCCAGATACTGCTGGAATCCCGCCCGGTTGGCGCCCCTACCCAAGCCAACTTCCGCATGGTGGAAACACCTGTGCCCGCAGTGAGTGCCGGGCAAATGCTGCTGCGCAACCGCTGGATGTCGCTTGACCCCTACATGCGTGGACGCATGAGTGACGCCAAGTCCTACGCCGACCCGGTACCGGTTGGTGGCGTAATGACCTGCGGCACCGTCAGCGAAGTGGTCAGCTCAGAACTGGAAGGCTACGCTCCGGGCGACCTGGTCATGTGCTTTGCCTCCGGCTGGCAGGATTACACCCTCTCCGATGGCAGCATGGTATTTCGCCTGGACCGCAACATGCCCGAGCCCTCACAGGCCCTGGGCGTGCTCGGCATGCCCGGCTTCACCGGCTACATGGGCTTGACCGATATCGGCCAACCCAAGGTCGGCGAAACCGTGGTTGTCGGTGCAGCAACCGGCCCGGTCGGCACCGTCGTCGGCCAGGTCGCCAAGATTCTGGGCTGTCAGGTGGTCGGCATCGCCGGCGGCGCAGAAAAGTGCGAGTACGCCGTGAAGGAGCTGGGGTTTGACGCCTGCATCGACCACAAGGACCCGGCCATGGCCGAGAAACTGGCCGCAGCCTGCCCCAAGGGCATCGACGTGTACTTTGAGAACGTCGGCGGCAAGGTGTTCGACGCGGTCATGCCGCTGCTCAACGCCCACGCACGCATCCCCCTGTGCGGCCTGATTGCCCAGTACAACGCCACCAGCCTGCCAGAGGGCCCCGATCGCCTGCCGCAGCTGATGCGCCTGATACTCAGCCAGCGTATCCGCATGCAGGGCTTTATCATCTTCGACAACTACGGCCACTGCTATCCCGAGTTCCTGAAGACCATGACGCCCTGGGTGGCCGAGGGCAAGGTGCGGGTGAAAGAAGACCGTGTAGAAGGACTGGAAAACGCCCCCGATGCCTTTATCGGCCTGCTCGAAGGGAAAAACTTCGGCAAGCTGGTGGTCAAGATCGCCGACTGATCTGTCAGCCGGTTCAGCTGGCGCCCGTCAACCGGCGGGCGCCCACTCCCACTCCCGGTTAGCCAGATAGCACGTTACCCGCGCGCGTTGAGCCTCGGTCAGGTGCAGGCCCAACTTGCTGCGGCGCCACAATAGCGTATCGGCATCCTCGGTCCATTCGCGTTCGCGCAGATAACGAATCTCGCGCTCGGTCAGCCCGGCGCCAAAGTCCTCCCCCATATCCTCGGCACAGGTCATCCCGCGCAGGAACACGCGACACAGCGTGCCGTAACTGCGCGCATAGCGCGTGCGCTGCGCCTCGGTAAGCCAGGGGTAGGTCTGCGCCAGTTCCGCCTGCAATGCCGCCTGCGTGTCGAAGTCTCCGCCGGCCAGCGCATGCTCGGCCGTCCAGGCTGGGCCTGCCGCCGGAAACCAGCGCTGCAGGCGGTCCAGCGCCTGCTCGGCCAGTTGTCGATAGGTCGTCAGCTTGCCGCCAAACACGGCCAGCAGCGGCGCCTGCCCCGGCTCGGCGTCCAGGGTCAGGCTGTAATCACGGCTGACCTCTGCCGCGTTCGCCGTGGCGCTGCTGATCAACGGGCGCACGCCGGCAAACCGATGCACAATGTCCGACGCGCGCAACTGCCGCTTGAAGTGCGCGTTGACCACCTCCAGCAGATAGTCGATCTCGGCCTGTTCCGGCTCCACCGCCGCCGGATCACCCTGAAAGTCCACATCGGTGGTACCAATCAGCGAGAAGACGCCTTCGTAGGGCAGTACAAAGACAATCCGCTGGTCCTCGTTCTGCAGGATGTAAGCCTCACTGCCGCGGTGCAGCTGTGGCACCACGATATGGCTGCCCTTGACCAAACGCACGCCATGCGGCGAGCGGGCATTGACCACCCGCTCCATCACCCGCGCCGCCCAGGGACCGGCGGCATTGACCAGCGCCCGCGCCAGCAGGGTGCGGCGCTCGCCTGCCGCGCTTTCCAGGTCCACCTCCCACAGATCATTGCGGCGCCGCGCCGCGATGCAGCGGGTACGTAGACAGATCTCGGCGCCCAGGCTGGCCGCTTGCACCGCGTTGAGCGCCACCAGCCTCGCATCGTCAGCCCAGCAATCGGAATACTCGAATGCGTAGTCGATGATCGGATTAAGCACGCCCTGGCCGTTCAGCGCCTTGCCGGTGGAGCCTGGCAGACTGGTGCGCCGATGCAGATGGTCATACAGAAACAGGCCGGCGCGCAGCATCCAGCGCGGGCGCAGGTGCGGACGATGCGGCAACACAAAGCGCAGCGGCCAGATCAGATGCGGTGCCTTGGCCATCAACACCTCGCGCTCACCCAGTGCAGCGCGCACCAGGCCAAACTCGTAATGCTCCAGATAACGCAAACCACCGTGCACCAGCTTGCTGCTGGCCGAGGAGGTATGTGCGGCCAGGTCGTGCTGCTCACACAACAGCACCGACAGCCCGCGGCCGGCCGCATCATTGGCAATGCCTGCACCATTGATACCGCCGCCAATCACCAGTAGATCCAGCACCGCCGTGGGCGTGGATTGGCGTCGTCGTTCCTCTGGGTGTGGCGAGAGCATGCAAGGTCCTTTTATCAGCGGTGCCTGGGCGCCCAAGGTGCGCCATGGCAACAACCCGTGGCGACCGGCGCTATCTGTTGTACAACGCCACGCAGCCAGCAGCAAGCTGGCGAGCGTGACCAGCCGCACAGAGCTTGGCCGATGAGCGCCTGCGGTTTAACCTTGCAGCATCACCCGGCACAGATGACAACATGACGCCCGCAACCAAACTGCTCGACAAGGCCAAGGTGGCCTACCAGCTGCACCGTTACACCCACGACCCGCAGGCTGAATCCTACGGCAGCGAAGCCGCCGACAAGCTCGGGCTGGAGCACCGACGCGTATTCAAGACCCTGCTGGCCGCCAGCGAAACCGGTGAGCTGCTGGTTGCGGTGGTTCCCGTCTCGGACAAGCTGAACCTCAAGGCACTGGCCAGCGCCGCCAAGGTAAAGAAAACCGCCATGGCCGATCCGGCGGCCGCCCAGCGCAGCACCGGCTATCTGCTCGGCGGCATCAGCCCACTCGGCCAGAAGAAACGCCTGCGTACCTTTATTGATAGCAGCGCCGCAGACTGGGACAGTATTTTTGTCAGCGGCGGCCGGCGCGGGCTGGAAATCGAACTCAAGGCCAGCGATCTGCAGGCCCAGACCAACGCTCAGCTATGCGAGCTGTGCCGCGACTGAACCCTACTCACAAGCATCCGACCAGGACACCAACATGGCCAAGCCGATCCTCGCCATTGACCAGGGCACCACCAGCAGCCGCGCCATTCTGTTTGCCGCCGATGGCAGCCCGCAGCACAGCGCCCAGCAGGAATTTGCCCAGCACTTCCCGGCAGACGGCTGGGTCGAGCACGACGGCGAAGACATCTGGCACTCCACCCTCGCCGTGTGTCGTGAGGTCCTCGACAAGGCCGGCATCAGCGCCAGCGAGGTGGCCGGCATCGGCATTACCAATCAGCGCGAAACCACCTTGCTGTGGGATGCCGAGAGCGGCGAACTGCTGCACCACGCCATCGTCTGGCAGGATCGCCGCACAGCGGATTTCTGCGCCCGCCTCAAGGCAGACGGCCACGAGACACTGATCAGCGAGCGCACCGGCCTGCTGATTGACCCCTACTTTTCCGCTACCAAACTGCGCTGGCTGCTCGATGAAGTGCCCGACGCCCGAGCCCGTGCCGAACGGGGCGAGCTGCGCTTCGGCACTGTCGACTGCTTCCTGCTCTGGCGTCTGACCGGCGGCCAGGCACACCGCACCGACGCCACCAACGCCTCACGCACCATGCTGTTCAACATCCACACCCAGCAGTGGGATGAGGAGCTGCTGTCGCTGCTCGACATTCCGGCCAGTCTGTTGCCCGAGGTGATGGACAGCGCCGCCGACTTTGGCCAGACAGACGCCAGCGTGCTGGGTGCCAGTGTGCCCGTGTGCGGTATCGCTGGCGACCAGCAGGCCGCACTGATCGGCCAGGCGTGCTTCAGCCCCGGCATGGTCAAAAGCACCTACGGCACCGGCTGCTTTATGGTGATGAATACCGGCGACACGCCAATCCGCTCGCAGAACCGCCTGCTGACCACCGTTGGCTATCGCCTGAAAGGCCAGACCACCTATGCCCTGGAGGGCAGCATTTTTGTGGCCGGCGCCGCCATCCAGTGGCTGCGCGACGGCCTCAAGCTGATCCAGCACGCCGGCGAGACCGAAGCCCTGGCGCGCCAGGCCGGCGACCACAATGGCGTCTACCTGGTACCCGCCTTCACCGGCCTCGGCGCGCCCTACTGGGACCCGGCCGCGCGCGGCGCCATATTCGGCCTGACCCGCGACACCGGGATCGCCCAGATCGTTGCTGCCGGTCTGCAATCCGTCTGCTTCCAGACCCGCGACCTGCTTGACGCCATGCAAGCCGACGGCGCCCAGAACACTGCCGCCCTGCGTGTGGACGGCGGCATGGTGATCAACAACTGGGTCGTGCAGGAGCTGGCCAACATCCTCGGCGTCACCGTCGACCGCCCCCAGGTCACCGAAACAACCGCCCTGGGCGCCGCCTACCTGGCCGGCCTGCAACTTGGCATCTTCAAGAACCTGGACGACATCGCCAGCCACTGGGCCTGCGAACGCACCTTCACCCCGGTGATGGCCGAAGAACAGCGCAGCGCGCTGTACGAAGGCTGGCTGGACGCAATTCGGCGGGTGCGGGAGTAAGCAGCACTGGATTCCCGCCTTCGCCGAAATGACGGATATGTGCATACCCGCCCCTCTGAATCCCCCACACCCGGTCATCCCCGCGAAGGCGGGGATCCAGATCGACGTCAGAGACAGCACTGAGCGCCCGCCTGCGCGGGAATGACGGTGGCGTGTTGTCGCCACGCTGGGTTAACCAGAAAACGTGGCGCACCCAGGCCCATGGACGCTACCTGCGCACCCACACCGCCAATGACGGCATCAGGTACCGTTAATCCAGCCCGAGCATCCCGCGCAGTGTGGACAGCTCCTCAGCCAGGACGGTGACCGGCCCGACCAATGCACGGCGATCGCGTTCGCTGACCTTGTCGTAGGTCTGGAAGCCTTTGCTGGCGTCGCCCTGGCTCAGATGGTAGTTGGCCAAGGTGTCATCAAGCGCAGCAAAGTTGCTTTCGATACGCGCAACAAAGGCCGGATCGTCCTGCTCGACCAACGGTTTGACCAGCTCAAAGATTTTCTTGGAGCCATCCAGGTTGCCCTGAAAATCCCACAGGTCGGTGTGGCTGTAACGATCTTCCTCACCGGAGACCTTGGTCGCAGCCACTTCTTCCATCAGCGCGGCAGCGCCACCGACAACCGCTTCCGGCGGAAAGGTCAGACCCTGCACACGCTGCTCCAGGTCATTCACGTCGCTCATCAGGCGCTCGGCGTAAACATCCATGCCGTCGGTGCTGCGCTCATGGAACAGGCCGTACTCCAGCCGGTGAAAACCGGTGAAGGTCGGGTCTTGTACGCCGTGCTCGTAGTCGTCTTCACGAGCGTCGATGCTGGCGTCCAGGTCGGCGAACAGCTCGGCAATGGGCTCAATGCGCTCGTAGTAAACGCGGCTGGGGGCATACAGCGCCTGCGCGCGCGCAAGGTCACCGGCCTTGACTGCCTCGGTAAAGGCGCGGGTGTGCTCGGTAAACTGCTCAAGATTGTCGAGCACATAGAGTTTGTAGTCGGTAATAGGCGCTACCAGCGCCTGCGGCGCGACGGCGGCCTGGGCCTGCACCGCGCCCAGACTCAACGCGGCGGCAAGCAGAACACGACGGGAAATCAGCATCTTGGTCTCCTGAAAGGTCGGATAAATATCAGTCACGCTTCACGGATTGCATCGGCAGCAGCCAGCATGCCGCTACCCAGAAAATCGCCAGCCTGCACACCCGGCAGGGTAAAGAAGTAACCGCCGCCTACCGGCTTGATGTACTCCTCCAGCGGCTCGCCATCCAGACGCTGCTGCACGGTGATGAACCCCGCCTGCAGATCCGCCTGATAGGCAATAAACAGCAGGCCCATATCCAGCTGACCATTGGCTTCGACGCCATTGGAGTAGTTGAACGGACGGCGCAGGATCAGGTTGCGCTCACTGCCGTGGGTGCGCGGGTTGGCCAGGCGGATATGCGAGTCCAGCGGCGTCACGCTGCCGTCCGGGTCACCGGCATACTGCGGCAGGTCATGCTCGACACCGCCGTGCATTGGCGAGCCGCTGTCGCGACGCCGGCCGAAGATCGCCTCCTGCTCCTGCAGTGGCGTACGATCCCAGCGCTCGACAAAGTTGCGGATCAGGCGCACCGCCTGATAGCTGCCGTTGTGCGCCCAGGCCGGCTCAGCGTTATTCCGGCCGACCCAGACCAGTTGCTGCATCAGCGTGCGGTCGTCCGCTGGCGGATTGGCGGTGCCATCGCGAAAGCCGAGAAAATTGCGCGCGCTCTCGGTCTGACCGTCCGGGCGCGGGGCCATGACCGGCACACTGCCCTCCTGCTTCCAGCGCACCATCAACAGGCCGGGGGTGTTCTTGATGATGTCGCGCAGCGCGTGAATGGTGGTGCCTTCGCTGTTGGCGCAGAACTGCAGCGAGATATCGCCGTGGCAACGCGCTGCGTCCAGCGCGTCATTCGGGAAGGCCGTCATACGCTCCAGGTGCCGCGGCTTGACCTCAGCCAGGCCAAAGCGTTCATCAAACAGCGAAGCGCCAACCGACAGCGTAATGGTCAGACCGTCCGGGTCGATGGTCGGGCCAAGAATGCCGGAGTCGACCGGTGGATAGCGCGGGT